>ERZ772962.150-NODE-150-length-38161-cov-3.021493_pt1 | contig 38161 bp, 30 predicted proteins | sample MGYA00580676_ERZ772962 | MGnify/ENA primary metagenome ERZ772962 (study PRJEB29015, sample SAMEA2738049) | human oral metagenome | biome: human oral; feature: human-associated habitat; material: saliva | place: China | collected 2230 ...
TTTGCGCGAAGATTCACGTTTAAGTCTACGCATATTTACGAATGCATCTCCTTAATAATCATTGCACACGACCTAGCCCCCACCAGCCACCGAGTGACTAAAAAGTGCAATAGACATTATTTTATCAAATATTTTATTTTTGGCAAATTTTAGGCATTGACAAGCACTTTGAAGACGCTTATGGCTATTGACAAATATAGCTAAATTATTGTTTTATATTTATTTTCTGGATTAAATATGATATAAATTAGGCATGGATGAGATTAACCTCGGAGAAATGTTTGCCTATTTTAAGGCTAAGCTCCATATTCTACTGATAATTTTTGCCCTAATTTTTGGATTAGGATCTTTTTATGTATTTTTCATGCAAAAACCAAAATACGAAGCAACTGCTACGGTGATTGTAAGCTCAGATAAATCAAATGCGAATCTGCCGGGTGAAGTTGCAACCAATAAAAACCTGATTGATACTTACACGCAAGTAGTTAAATCACATCGCGTGCTTGATAAAGTTAAAAGTGATATTAACATCGAAAAGTCCTATGATGAAATGCTAAAAATGATCGATGTTTCTGCGATTAAAGGTACAGAAATTATTAATATCACTACGACCGATCGCGATGCCGAGTTTGCCACAAAAATGACCAATAAAATTGCAGATCATTTCGTAAAGGAAATCGCCAAGATTTATAACGACCGCAATATTAATGTGCTCGACTCAGCAGTCACCCCGACTGAACCGGCTAATATTAAGATTGTGCGCCAAGAAATTATAGCTTTTGCGGCAGGTCTAATCGTCAGTGTTTCAATTCTCTTCTTAGTATTTTATTTTGACCGCTCAGTGAAGACGAGCGAACAAGTCGAAAGTCAGTTGCATTTGCCAGTAATTGGTAAAATCCACATGATTGATGCGGAAAAAGAACGTCTGAAACGCCGTCAGCGCGCCTTAGCTTTGAAGGCGAAGAAGGAAGCCAAAGAAGATGACTCGGCAGAAAATGCAGAAGATAACGAGGAAACTTTCGAAGAAATTTCTGAAGAAGATTTAAGTAGTGAATTAATTTTGAAAAATAATCCAAAATCTATTATCAGTGAAGATTTCCGTACCGTACGTACCAGCCTGGATTTTAGCTTAGTTGGCAAAAACAATAATTCCCTCGTACTAACCAGTACCGCACCAAATGAAGGTAAAAGTTTCGTTTCCGCGAACCTGGCAATCGCTTTTGCTAATACTGGTAAAAAAGTACTTTTAGTCGATGCCGACATGCGCCTGGGTCGTCAACACGAAATTTTCGAGCTCTCTAACCAAGCTGGCCTCTCGAATCTACTAGTCGAAACCGCCGGCGACCGTCTACGTAAATACGTTCAGAAGACAGATATCGAAAATCTTTCCGTAGTCACTCGTGGTGTAACCCCACCGAACCCAGCAGAGCTAATCGACTCGAAGCAGATGGAAAAATTCATTGCCACAGTAAAATCAAAATATGATTATGTCATTATCGACTCGGCTCCGGTCTATAACTTGGCTGACTCTCTAATTATCTCCAAGAAGGCCGATCGTACCATGATTGTTTGCCGTGTAAACAAAACTAATATCGATCACGTAAAAGATGGCTTGAAATCTCTCCAAGCAATCGATGCCAATGTGGCCGGCGTGATTCTCAACCAAATCCCTCTAGAAAAACGTACGGGATATTATAATCAATATTATCTATAAATATAAAACCAGGAGGTGGCATGATTGACACGCATCTGCATATTTTGCCAGGAATCGATGACGGCAGTCGTGATTTTTCGGAAAGTATTGCGATGGCCAAAAAACTTGTCGCGCTCGGATTCACCGGTGGCTTTACTACTTCCCACTTTATTCCGAATAGTGATCAGCTCGCGGATAATAAAACCAAGGCGCGTCTGCGTAAAGAATTACAAGCACAACTAGATGAGTTGAGGATTCAATTCAAACTTTACCCTGGTAATGAAATTTATGTGGATCCAGAAATGGTGAAATATATGCAAGAAGATCAGGTATCACTACTGGGTGAAACCACTAAACTAAGCGTAGATGCAGCGAAAAATAAAAAGAAGAAACATTATGTGCTTTTCGAAGTACCATTTATGACTGAGGTAGGATATCTACGTGAAGTAATTTTTGAAATGAAGAGTCAAAATATTGTACCAATTTTAGCGCATCCGGAACGTTATGAGTTCTTACAAAAGAAACCGGAAAAAGCCTTGGAACTTCGTAAAATTGGCGTAAAATTACAGTGTAACATTGGTAGTATGACTAGACAATACGGTCCGAAGCCAGCCAAAACTATGAAATATTTCCTAAAACACGGCCTAGTGGATTTTCTCGGGACCGACGCGCACCATGCAGATGGAAGCGTGTTTGAAAAATACGAGAAGGCTTGCAAAAAAATTAGTAAGATTATTAGTGAGGAAGGCTTGAAGAAATTACAAGAAAACAGCCTCTCGATCAACCATTAAAATAACTTCCCGCAGGAAGTTATTTTTTAAGCTTAGTTCTAAATGTGGACTAAATTCTTTGGTTTTAGAAGAGTGATCCGGTGCCACGAATTTCACTTTGAAGATTCAAGTACTTACGATAAATTGCTTGATGTTCTTGAACTGCCTTAGTATAAGCTGCGTCTTCAAAAGGTAGAATCACAAAGTAAAGTGGAGAATTCTTCCCACCACAAATTTCTTTCGTGTCACCATAAGCAAGAGTACTTGGAATATGTAGTTCGCGAACTCCGCCGAGTTTGGCGCCGACTAGACCATCTGACCAACCGGTAATTAAGCTGCCAGAACCAGTAACATCAAGTGGGTCCTTCAAGGATTTTGGATTATTATTGTCATCGAAGGAAGAATCAAAAACTGATTCATCAGAACACCAACCGAAATAATAGGCAAGATATTTACTCTCTTTTTCAAGAGTAGCGCCAGTACCAACGGTGAGGTCGATAGATTTTAAGCCATCATTTTGAGCACGGGAAACATTGTAGGACTTAATATTACTACGAGCGGATTTCATGGTCTCAAAGTACTTATCATTGAGCGCTTTCACCGCATTATCTTTATCTTTTTTCTTCTCGTCTAGCTCCTTAGCCAGAACCTTAAGCTCAGCGTTTTGCTCAGCTGTACCTTTTTTACTCTTTTCGCCATTCAAGACAATCAAGGCATAAACCATAATTGTCGAAACGAAGAGTAAGACTGCAATAAAACCGATAATAATGCGTTGTTTAGTGCTTGTACGTAAACTTTTTTCGTCCATATTGTTACCTAAATAATTTCTCCACCAATTTTTTCTAATGATTTGCTAATACTGTTCATTATAGCAGAGATTTCCTCAGAAAGTAGGGTCTTCTCAGTGGAGGCAAAGTTCAAATGGAAGCTAAGATTTTTCGTATCAGCACTTTCGGCTTGATAGATCGAGGTAGCCGTGAGGTGAAAGATTAGGGATGGTTGGGCCTTCAAAACCTCGAGAATAGCATTTTCGACCAAAGCAAAAGGTTTTTCTTCCGAAATCTTGACCGTAAGATCACGATTAACCGCTGGGAAGCGACTAAATTCCTTGATACGTTTATCAGAGGATTTTTGACCAAGGAGGGACTCAAGGTCTAATTCTAGGCTAGAAACCTCTTTGAGCTTCAGAGCGGTTTTGATGGAATTCTTTAACTCACCGAGGCAACCAATTTGCGTGCCAGAAAGAAGAATTTTAGCGGCGCGTTTTGGCTCGAAATAACCCGAAGCTTCACCGTCGGTAAAGGCTTGGATTTCAAAATTCAGACCGAGCTTGTCGGCGAGATTTTCTAAGATTTGCTTAGAATAATAATAGTCCGCAGTGGAAACTACCGCCAGGTGATGTTGCATTTTCGGGGTTTGATCGGAAATTAAGCCGAGAGATTTTCTAGTAACCTGATTCATTTCATAAAGTGAAAAATCGGCAAAACCGGCTTTTTGGTTTTCACGAACTTTTTCAAGTAGGCTTGGAGTAATGGAAGTACGGAAGAGCTGTAGTTCTGGTGAAATAGAATTAGTAATTTCATAAGCATCCTCAGTATTTTCACCGACGCGTTCGAGTAATTTCTTGGAAATGAAGCTGTAAGTTAGAACCTCATTGAATCCGAGTTCAAGCGAAAGGAGATTACGCAAGGTGGTTTTTAGTTCAAACATGGCATTCTTTTTGGCGCCAACGAATGGACGAACTGGCAAGCTGAGTGGCAAATTATCAAAACCGAGCAGACGACCAACCTCTTCGATGACGTCCTCTTTAATATGAATATCAGTACGCCAGAGTGGAGCAGTAACGAGGAGTTTTTCAGAGTCGGGAACCACCTTGAAGCCGACATTTTCAAGAGTTTGAATCATCAAAGCTTCATCGTAGTGTGAGCCGAGAAGTTGATTAATCTCAGAAACTTTCACTGCTACCTGAATCTCAGATAAATCCTGCTTCAGAGAGTCAGTAAAATGAAGTTCAGCACCTGACTTCACACCAAGCTTAGTTAGACAATCTTTGATGGCGGGAATAGTATTGACGACTGGCTGCCCCTTGGTAAAGCGAGTGATTGCTTCCGAAAAAATACCGTGAGCCATCTGAGTCTTACGTAAATTATAGAGGCTAAAAGTAGCAGATTCGAGCAAGATGCGTGTGGTCGAGGTGTCGATTTTAGTCGATTCCCCGCCCATGGCACCCGCCAGGGCTACTGGAATATCATTCGAAGTAATCACGATATCATTAGAATTTAGTTCAATAGTTTTACCATCGAGTAAAATCAACTTTTCACCAGGATGCGCAGCACGCACGATGATTTTCGCGTAGTCTAGACCGCCAATTTTGACAAATTTATCATAATCAAAAGCATGAAGCGGCTGACCTAGCTCTAACATAGTGAGATTCGTGGCATCGACAATGGGATTAACTGAATTAATACCAGACTTAGCGAGCAAAACCGAATCCTCTGTCATATTATATAGGTCAGAAAACTCTGGCGTGACAGGCTGACTCAGATTTAAATCCTTTACCTCTACTAAACAAGCCGAATAGCGTGGGCAAAGTTTTTGGTCGGCAATTTCAATCGAGATTTCGTTGCTTATTTTATCTATAGCCTGATTAAAGCTCACTGGTTCAGAGAATTTTTGGCCAAGAATACCAGAAACCTCACGGGCAAAACCAATCAAACCAAAAGTATCTGGGCGATGAGTGAGCGATTTGTTTTCGATATCGAGAATTTTATCATTTAAGTCAAAAACTTCTACCAGAGTCTGACCTGGACGACCCAGTTCAGAGTCTATTTCTGCAATGTAATTATGATCAGAAGAAAGCCCAAGCTCATCTGGTCCGGCTAACATGCCGAAACTTTCATAACCGCGCAACTTACGAGCGCCAAGCACGAAATTTTCACCACCAAAAGTATCTGGCACGATACTACCTGGAGTGAGCCAGACAGCGATAATGCCAGCACGCACATTTGGTGCACCACAGACGATTTGCACAAGACCAGAATCCAGAGTAGAAAATTTCTGATTGAGTTCTGGACCGGCATCGATTTGACAGAGGTGTAGGTGAGTATCTGGAATGTCTTCACAAGTTACCACCTTAGCGAGATAAGCGCCACGATATTTTTCAGCCATATCCATCACGCCTTCGACTTCGACGAGACGTGAACCGATTAGTTTTACTAATTCCTCATCGGAAACTGGGATGGAGCCGACATATTGTTTGATTTTATTAAGTGAAATAAGCATTAAAATTCCTCCAAAAATTCAAGTTTGGCTGATTCAAAGAAACGAATATCGTTGAGATGGTATTTCATAATGACCAAACGATCAATACCACCGCCCCAAGCAAAGCCGTGATAGACTTCTGGATCGATACCGGCAGCTTTTAAGACATTCGGATGAATCATGCCACAGCCCATAAGTTCGAGCCAGCCGTCGCCCTTACCACCGAGAGAAGCTGGTTTTTCAACTAATAGCTCAAGCGAAGGTTCGGTGAATGGGAAGAAACCAGGCTGAGTTTTAATACGCAATTTTTCACCATAATAAGTTTCAAAGAAGTTTTTTAAGACGCCGAGCATTTCGGACATATTGGCGGTTTTGGAAACAAAAACACCCTCACATTGATAAAAAGTATGTTCATGAGTAGCATCCACATCTTCATTACGGAAGACGCGACCTGGAATCACCACAGCGATTTGGCCATCTTTTTTTAGGTTATCTAACCGCGAAGTGAGCACACGGTATTGCATGGTGGAAGTATGAGCAGGCGGAATAAAGCCTTCTTTGGTGCGAAAAGTATCATAACCATCGCGGGCTGGGTGACCTTCTGGGAAGTTCAAGGATTCGAACATATGAAATTCATCGTCGAGCTGAGTAGATTCCATCACTTCGAAACCCATACGGGAATAAATATCAATCACGCGGTCGAGTTCAATCATCAAAGGATGTCGACTGCCGCGATGAAAAGTAATACTCGATTGATTAATATCGAATGGGGCAGTCAAATCAATCGCTTTCACGGCGGTATTTTGCTTGGCGGCTTCGAGAGCCTTAATTTGTTCGATAACGGCCTGCTTTTTTTGATTCAAAGCTTGACCAAAAGCCTTACGCTCTTCGGGAGCCAAGGTCTTCATTTTTGCGTATTCTTCGCCGAGAGATTTAAGTTCGGCTTTTAGCTGTTCCAATTCCATAACTCCTTCTATTATACTCTGTTTTCAGGTGAAGTTGAAGACGAATTGGGAATAAAAAATCGCGCCAATTCGACGCGATCAATGCAGAGTTTTAGAAGAATTTAATGAAGATTAAAGAAATCACTGCGAGGATGATTAATACCGGCCAAAACCAACCAAATTTACTAGTAGTTTTAAGGTCTTTAGCATAATCAGAATCTTCCACCAAGTCAGGATCGCTCATTTTAGCTTGCATCCTGGCACGATTTCGAAGGTCTGCGGTAATTCTTTGAGTGAGATCTGCATTTTTATCTTGATCTTTTTGTACAATTACGCCCATCTTTTCCTTTCGATATACATTACCATAGTTTATCATATTATGATATAATTTTTTTAATATTATTAAGGAGGTAAAATGGCAAAAAAGACTAAAAAGTCTGCACACAAGCCAAAAACGACTGTGAATACACCAGAGGTAACCGAAATTAAAGAAGAGGTTATCGAGGTCGTCGAAAAAGTTGTCGACGATAGCAAAAAAGCGACTGAGAAGGCTGAAAAGAAAATGACAAAAGAAGTCCTCAAAGTAGAAAAGAAAATTAAGGAAAGCAAAAATCCATTCAAGGGTTTCTTCGCTCGCAAGTATCCTGAAGGTGAGAATATTTTAACAATTTTCGAAACTCCACGTATTTGGGGTGCAGTAATCGGTGAAGTAATCGGAACTATGTTCCTTTCAATGCTTCTACTCACTCTTGGAATCCAACAACCACTTTATATCTTGTTCGGTTTCCTTGCGATTACCTTGGCAGTTTTCGCCTATTCAGGTGCTCATCTTAACCCAGCCACCACAATCGGCATGATGGCAACTCGCCGTGTTTCTGCAATTCGCGGTGTACTTTACATCGTAGCTCAGGTCGTCGGTGCATGGCTTGGTTTATTGATTATCGGCGGTCTCCGCACGGCTAGCGGCGCCAGCGCTGAACTTCCAGCTCTGACCGCAGCAACCGGCAGTGACTTCTGGAAATACATGTTGATCGAATTCGTCGGTGTCTTCACCGTAGCATTCTTCTTCAACCGTGCTCAAGAATACAATCACAAGAAAAGTGCTTTCACCTACGCAGCAATCATCGCTGGTGGTGTAACTCTCGCAGTTCTCTTCTGCTTGATTCTTTCCGACAGCTTCTTCAAGCTTCGCAATAACTTCATCTTGAACCCAGCTATCGCTATCATGTACCAAATTTTCCCAACTTCTGCTGAAAAATTTGACGCTTTGATGGGTACCGTAGCTCTCGAATCTTTGGTTCACATTATCACCCCACTCGTAGCAGGTATCCTTGCCTTCTTCGTGGCTGATGTGACTAAAGCTCTTTCTGATGACTGCGAATGTGATTGCTGTGAAGAAAATCATCACCATCACCACCACGATAAATAATCACTGGTGAATTTATTGATTCTAATAATCCAAAATGTAACTTACTTATTTTTATAGATAAATTTCGGATAGAATTTCTAGCTTTATATTATATATAAAAAAATAGCCCATAATAGGCCATTTTGCTAGCGTTCCTTTGGAAAAAGTGGAGTAGCTGGTGGAGTGATTTCAGAAGCTGTAAAGATTTCTTCAATTGTAGCGGTGATTGGCAAAAACGGTTTAAGCATGTGATTTACAACCAGAAGTTCATTCACGAGATTGAGTAAAATTTGTTTAGCGGCTTCTGGATCGGTCTTAGCCACAGTCCATGGCTTTTGATCTTCGATATGTTTATTAATTAATTGCACCTGACCCCAAGCATAGTCAATGGCAGCGGAGAAATTAAAACCATCCATCAATTCACGATATTCTGGCGTAAATTCAATGACCGGCGCATCTGTGAGGCTGACCTGATTCTTTTTACAAAGAGTGGCTAGACGCTGAACGAGATTACCATAATCGTTTGCAAGTTCATTATTGTAGGCATTTTCAAATTTCTCCCAAGAAAAATCCGAATCCAGGAAGGTATCGATATGGCGAGAGAAGAAATAACGGAAAGCATCAACGCCATGTTTATCAAGTACCTCAATCGGATCAACGACGTTACCGATACTCTTACTCATTTTCGCACCATTCGCCAAGATAAAACCATGTGAAAGAAGAGTCTTCGGAAGAGGCAAGCCGAGGCCAAGTAAAATTGCTGGCCACAAAATAGCGTGAAAGCGCAGAATGTCTTTACCGACGATGCTAACGGTGGCTGGCCAAAATTCAGAAATATCCTGATCTGGATAACCGAGTACAGTAATATAATTGGTCAAAGCGTCCATCCAGACATACATCACCTGAGAATCGTCGCCTGGCACTGGAATACCCCAAGAAAGGCGAGACTTTGGACGTGAAATTGAAACATCTGGCGCATCCGCTAGAAGCTTCAAGATTTCATTCTTACGAAATTCTGGTAAAATCTGCATCTCACCACTTTCGATTTTGGCACGAATTTCATCTTTAAAATCACTAATACGGAAATAATAATTTGATTCAGAGAGGCGAATATATGGAGTTTGATGATCTGGACAAATACCTTGATTTTCGGTATGTTCTTTTTCCGTGACGAAACTTTCACAGCCCTCACAATACCAACCATCATAACTTGCAGTGTAAATATGGCTTTTGAGCTTTCGCCAAATTTCCTGCACCCGCTTCATATGTTCTGGGTCAGAAGTACGAATAAAATCTGTGTACTGCACATCGAAACGGGCGATAAATTCTTGGAATTTTTTAGCATTGTCGTCAACGTATTTTTGCGTGTCGATACCAAGAGATTTAGCTTTTTTCTCAATTTTATTACCATGCTCATCGGTACCAGCCTGAAAACGCACCGAGTTACCCAAAAGCTCCTGATAGCGTTTATAGATATCAGCAAGTAAATAATCTTCGGCGTGCCCGATATGTGGCAGACCGTTAACATAAGGTATAGCAGTAGTAATATAGATATTTTTCATAATTTCCTAATAATTATAGCAAAAATCAAGTATTTCCTCAATTCAAAAAAAGAGGCCGGGGAGCCTCTTTTGAATCTTCTATTCGGTAATACTACAAGAGAAACCCTGGAGATTTTGAGTAGTGAGAACATTATTGATCGAAAGGTCAAGTTTACCATCAGAGTCAGCGGTAGCAAAGCTTTGATTTTTGAAGTCGTCGGTCTTCTGGTAGGCTTCGAGGTCTTCCGATTTTACAGTGACCGAAAGAGAGATGATTTTACCATCTAGGCCAGAGGTGATAGTCTTGTGATTTTCGGTCTTTTCGGTACGACCATTATTTTCCGTGAGTTGATTTTCAGAATCAATAGCTTGCTTGGCGGTTTTAGCAGCCTCGGTAGAACTAAATTCATAAACTGTACGGATTTCAATGCTAGATAAGGAATCGTGACTGTAAGTAAAAATCTTTGCGACTTCACCAGAAGCGGCATTATATTTAGTACGATTCTCTTCGGAAACTTTGGTAGCACATTCGAGAATTTGATTTTCATTAGCAACAACGGTATTTTGATTGTTGGCGCGAGAAGATTTTTTCGGCTGATTACTCAAGGCATTAACCAAGAAGATAGCACCAAAAATGACACAAATACCGGCAATGGCAATAATAGCAATCATCTTAGGATCGAGCTTAAGCGACTTTTTCTCAGGATTTTGCGCCTTAGTGACTTCTTCGTTTTTCTCTTTTTCGTAATCATGATAAGACACCGCACTGCCGATAGAACCGGGGACTGGATCGGCGGCCTTTAAAGGATTCTTCTCTTGATCTTCGAGAAATTTTTCGTGTTCAGTTTTTTCAGCATCTTCTGCTTGATCTTCTTTGGTAAAATCGACGTCATCGGAAGTAGATTCCTTGGCGGCCTCAGCTTTGACTGCCTCGATATTTTCCGTGCCATCCAAATTCATCAGAGGTGAAAGTAGGGTATGGCTTGGAGTAGCAAGATTATCAGAATCTTTTGCGGCAGCCGAAGTAGTGGCAGTTTGATTCATGGAAGAAGCAAAATCAGCAGAGGGGGCGATAGTGACAGGTTGGTTAGAATCAGCAGGACTGGCGTCTAAATTACTTAGGTCAATCGCAGAGGATACCTCAGAAGCTTGATTCGAAGAATTGGCATTTTCGGTATGATTTTCCGTAGTGTAATTATTCAATTCTTCCATTAAATTGGCAAAGTCTTCGCTGCTGTCCGCTTGATTCATGAAACATCCTTTTTATGTGATAACTCTTAAGTTTATTCTATCATAAATTAGCGTAAACTTTATCAGTAAAACACAATATGCTATAATAATAAGGTGAGTAGTGCTTTCAAAATAGCCAAGACTTATAAGACGCTATATATTTTTAGCGCTTTTTTGCTAGTTTTATCTGGATTAATCTTCGGATTCTCGAGAGTGCATTCAGCTTTTGCCGAGACTAAAGATCCAGATACTGAAGAAATTTCGGACATGCATTATGTGACGTTTTTTGCCGACAACAAAACTTTGACGATTAAAACCAATGCAAATACGGTCGAAGAGGCTTTGAAGCGCTCAAATATTGCTGTAGAAAATTATGACAAAGTCGAACCCGCTCGTGCAGAACGAATTAATTCTGATAATTATCGCATTAATATTTACCGCGCTAAACCTGTCACGCTAAGTGATGGCCAAAAGACGGTATTTTTAATGACTGCAACTACGGATGAAAAAGCCCTTTTTAAGGAAGCCGGTTTCAATGTTTATGACGGTGATGTGGTAACTAAGGTTGCGGGACATGATATTCTAGAAGCTGGACTATCGACAAAATATCGCCTAACCCATACAGGTGGCCATGAAGTAACCGTGGAAGAAGAAATTCCTTATGAAGAAAAAACGGAAAACGACGCAAGTATGGCGACGGGCCAAACTAAGCTCGAAGTGATGGGCGAAGTGGGACGTAAGCAATCAGTTTACAAGATTAATATGGTGAATAACGTAGAAGTTTCGCGTGAGCTAGTCTCGACTAATATTATTAAGCAACCAGTGGCTAGGGTGACCAAGGTGGGTAGCAAAAAATCGATTCCACCAGATTGGGAAACCTGCGCAAACTACGCCAGAAGTGCGGGCGTTTCAGAAAATGACCTTTACGTGGCTTTGACTTTAATTATGCGCGAATCAGGATGTCGTTACGATGCATCAAATGCCGGATCAGGCGCTTATGGTATTCCACAGGCACTTCCAGGCTCGAAGATGGCTTCAGCTGGTAGCGACTGGAAGACCAATCCAGTGACTCAAATTCGTTGGATGATTGGCTACGTGACCGGACGCTACGGGGGTTGGAGTCAAGCTTGGGCTTTCTGGAGCAGTCACCACTGGTACTAGGAGAAAAAGATGTTACAGAACAAAAAATCCTTAGGGCAGAACTGGCTAAAAGATCGTTTTACTTTGGAAGAAATTGCCGAAAGCGCGAGAAGTGAGGTGGATTTCTGCGTAGAAATCGGACCAGGCCTCGGTACACTAACAAGTTCCTTACTTAGGCGTTTTCCAAAAGTCGTGGCGATTGAGTTCGATGAGAAATTAGCCCACAACTTACCAAATTCCTTCCCTGGCAAAAATCTCGAAGTGATTAATACTGATGTTTTGGATTTTGATTTTGACCAACTTGATGGTGATTTTTCGGTGGTAGGAAATATTCCTTATTACATCACTAGCCCAATTATTCGAAAATTATTACTACTAGAAAAGAAGCCCGGCAAAATCGTACTTTTGATGCAAAAAGAAGTGGCGGATCGAATTCTCGAAGAAAAAGGTCGCTACTCGTTCCTAACTTTATTCGTGCAAAATTATGCGGAAGTTGAAGGGGGAATTTTCGTGGAACGCAAACTCTTTACTCCACCACCAAAGGTAGACTCGGCTTCGGTAATCTTTTACCCACGAGAAAAAGCTTTAGTTTCAGAAGAAGTTTTGAAATTCTTGAAGCAGTGCTTCGCAAATCCACGCAAAAAACTTCAAGGGATGTTACCACATTTTACCGGACGTAGTCGTGAAGAAATTATAAAGATCTTCGAAGAACTTGGGTTTGATTTAGATGCAAGGCCAGCTAATTTAGATTTATTAGAATACGAAAAATTATTAAATAAGATTAAAGAGAAATAACCTCGGAAAGAAAAAATAACCCCTAGTAGGGTTATTTTTAAAAATCGAATCCCTCATCTTCATAAAAAATATCATCGTAGAAAGGGTCAAATTTTTTACTGGACTTTGGTTTTGACTGATTGTAGCTAGAAGAACTACTAAATGCATCGGAAAAATCATCAAAATCATTATTGAATTTATGACTGCGATTGTCACCAAAGTTATTACCATAGCTACCACCAAAACTATTATCAACGGATTCATTGAAAGGATCTGGTTGATAACCAAGCTCAGCCAGGAAGCGGGACGGCGTATTAAAATTAGACTTACCATGTAGAAACCTCACAGCGGTAAAAGTGAGGAAGAGACGCTTTTTGGCGCGAGTCACACCGACATAGGCTAGACGACGCTCCTCTTCAATACTATCCTCATCGGAACTCATAGAGCTTGGGAAAAGACCTTCTTCCATACCAACGATGAAGACGACCGGAAATTCAAGACCTTTGGCCGCGTGAAGCGTCATAAGAGTGACAGAATTATCACGAGTCGATTCATCAGAAGAAGACATCAGAGCGGAGTCGGCTAGGAAGTCTTCGAGAGTGTCAAAATCTTTAGTGTTACCGACGAGAGCATCGAGGTTTTCCTGGCGCTCGGTAGTGGCCGGTGTACCGTCATCGACAAGGTTAGCAAAATCAAAATAATTAATCACTTCAGTAATAATCTCTGAAGGATTGGCGGTGCAGTCGATAGTCTTGAGGAAATTTTGCAGACGCAAAAAACTATTTTTTGCCTTGCCAGTGAGAACTTGATCAGCCTCTAGGTCCGTTAACGCACCGTCTAGGCCGAGTGCGAGATAGATTTTTTCTAGACTTGCTGGGCCAATGCCAGAAATGACATTCTTGGTTACTCGCTCGAAGGAAACACGGTCGCGTGGATTAAGCACGAGCCTTAGAATAGCTAAAACGTCTTTAATTTCCTTACGATCGTAAAAGCGAATGCCGCCGATAATTTTATAGGGAATATCGCGCGAAATTAGGGCTTTTTCCATAGCAAAGCTCTGCGCGTTGGTACGATAAAGCACGGCAAAATCCGAGAAATTACTCACCTCATTTTTGGCATTAGCTAGGAGATTAATAATTTTTAGTGCCACAAAACTAGCTTCGGCCGATTCGTCATTGAGGGCCTGAATCTCTACCTTTTCCCCATCCCCAGATTCGGTAAATAACTCCTTGGAGCTTCTAGTTTTATTATGTTCAATAATTTGCTGACCGGCCCTTAGAATATTACCAGTACTGCGATAATTTTGTTCGAGCTTGATGACTTTGGCGCCCGGAAAATCAGCCTCAAAGTGCAAGATATTACGGAAATCGGCGCCACGCCAAGAGTAAATTGATTGCCAGTCGTCGCCGACCACACAAATATTTTGTTCAGGACTGGTGAGAAGTTTAATCAAACGATATTGGACATGGTTAGTATCCTGATACTCGTCAATCAAAATATGACGGAAGCGAGTCTGCCATTTTTGATGCACGGCTGGATTGGTCTCAAAAAGTTCCACAGTCTTCAAAAGTAAATCGTCAAAGTCAAGGGCGGAAGCAGCAGCCTTCAATTTTTCGTATTCAAAGAAAACTTTGGCAATATTCTTTTGCTGAGGGTAACTGGCGGAAGCCTCGTATTCTTCCGGCATAACACCAGCATTTTTCGAACTCGATATAGTACTTTGAATAGTTTTCGGACGGAGATTTTTATCCTCAAAACGGAGATTTTTAATAGCACGTTTAATCAGAGCTTCCTGATCGGAAGTATCGTAGATAAGAAAGTTACGATCAAGGTGGAGATTCTCAGCTTCCATGCGGAGAATTTTGACACAGATACCGTGAAAAGTCCCCATGAATGGCATAAAATTACGCGGTACTTCCGTGGCGGAAAAAAGGTCCGAGGTGAAGAAGGATTTTAAATTATCGGGATATTGATCAGTTGCTTTTGAAGCTTGTTTCAAGAGATGAAAAAGGCGTTCGCGCATTTCCCTGGCGGCTTTATTAGTAAAAGTGACAGCGAGGATTTGTGAAGGCAAAATCCCATGAGTGATCAGATTAGCGATACGATGCGTGAGAGTTTTAGTTTTACCAGAACCGGCACCAGCCAAAATCAAGAGCGGTCCAGAAAGGGTTTCGACAGCGTCAGCTTGGGCGGGATTTAACTCAGCAGTAAAAAGATTCATAGATTAATTATACGCTACTTAATGACAAATATCTGCTGAATCATTTGCTGACAGATAGGCATAGAGGCGAGATAACCGGCGAGAAAAAGTAATAACGTGGTGGTAAAAATAAAAATGCGCCATCCCATTAGGTCGTAGAGGAAATAATTTAGCACAATTAGGGCAAGGAGGCTAATCAAGATAATCAGGGTGAGAATATCCATGTATTTCTTGGTAATTGCAAAATTTTGTTTTATCTCATGGATGGTATCGTGCATGGTGAGTTGACCCAAGTAAACCTGCACAATGTAATGCGTAGTGGCATTTAGTACGGCAGGATTAATCGATTGACCGGATTCCGCAAGAAAATGGTCAATCTTGGCAGAAAAATTATTCATCAAAGTTTGTTCGAGATCAATATTACTTGGAATTTGATAGATATTATCGATGATGAGGTTCTGATATTTTTGATATTCCTCTGGCAAAATCAGCTGGCCGAGAATTTTCGGAAAATTATTTTGCAAAGTCTGGAGATTATACATCACTTCGCCCGGCATGATCTGGTTATCTGGAAGGTTTTGCGCAAAATTAACAATCTCCGAATTCATAGTGTTAGTAAATTCTTGAGTGCCGGTGCCATAAAAGCGGTCGATGATAGCGGATTTAGTTTGAGAAACCTTAATGGCGTAATAGGTGGGATTTTCGCTAAAATTTTTTTTCACAAAATTCGCATTCATGAAGGTCTGATTAGCTTGACTAATAAAACCAGCGAGGAGAGCCACGACAAATAAGAAAATCAGCGCCAAAAGATGACGAACTTTGAAACGCTTGAAATTTTGCTGAATATTATTAAGCATTACCTTTATTATAGCAAAGAAATATCAGGCCCCGTGAGACCCGATACTTTTAGACTACAATGGGACTGGTATTTTTAGCTAAGAAAACTATCTCGCTAAGGATTAGATTCCAACTAACGGTTTAACATCGGCGCCTAGGTGATTGAGCCGACGAGCAAAATCTTGATAACCTCGATTGATCGAATAGACATTACGCAAAATAGAAACGCCAGGGGCGGCCAACATACCGAGCAGGAGTACCACGGATGGGCGGAGGGCTGGAGGCGAAACTAATTCAGCAGCACGCCAGTTGGTCGGGCCAGAGACATAAAAGCGATGAGCATCAAGTAATTCAACCTTGGCATTTAGATTAGTCAGATAAGTGGAGTAAATTGCACGGTTTTCAAAAACCCAGTCATGAATCAAAGTGCGACCTTCGGCCATGGCGGCAATGACGGTAAAGAATGGTAGATTATCAATATTGAGACCCGGGAAAGGCATCGGGTGAATTTTGTCAGCCGGAGCAATGAGGTTGGATTTTAAAATATGTAAATCGACTAGACGAGTGCGACCATTATAAGAGAAGTATTCTTCGGAACGTTCAATTTTCGCGTGCATGGAGCGTAAAACCTCGAGCTCAATTTCCAAAAATTCAATCGGAGCACGCGTAATGGTAATTTCAGATTTAGTGACCAAGCCAGCAGCCAAAAAAGACATCGCCTCAATCGGATCTTCGCTTGGAAAATATTCCACGTCTTTATCAATACATTTTTGGCCGTGAACCACGAGTGTAGTGGTGCCAATTCCCTCGATTTTTACTCCGAGATCCTGCAGGAAGAAACAAACATCTTGCACCATGTAATTCGGTGAAGCACCCACAATCGTAGTTTTTCCCGGATAGAGTGCGGCTGCCATGAGAATATTTTCTGTCACCGTGTCACCACGCTCAATAAGCACGATACGCTTACCGGATTCGTCATGAAGAATTTTTTGATCCACCTTAGCCTCATAAAAACCGGTGCGAGTGGTGGCATCCACATTTAAGCCAAAAACCGAGAGTGCACGCAGGTGTGGTTCAACGGTACGGGTGCCGAGAGAACAGCCACCAGCATAAGGTAGGGCAAATTCTTGATAAAAATGCAGAAGTGGACCCATCAACATGAGGACCGAGCGAGTCTTACGAGCAGCATCGAGGTTCATTTCATCGAGTTTAATTTCACGAGGTGGGGTGATTTCTAAATCTTTTTGACGATTCACCCAACGACACTTCACGCCGATCGACTCGAGAACTTCAATAATACGAAAAACCTCTTCGATACGGGCGAGTTTTCTTAGTGTGGTGCGACCATGGTTAAGAAGCGCAGCGCAAAGGAGTGCCACCCCGGCATTCTTAGAAGAATTAACCGTAATCGAACCACTGAGAGTTTTGCCACCATTAATACGATAAGATTGAAAAGAAGAGTCACTGACGGCTAAAATTTGATGACCGAGTGCAGAGGAAATTTTCTTAATCATTTCGAGAGAAGTATTTTGATCACCCTTTTCGATGCGATGAACGGCGGACTGAGAGGTACCGATCATCTTCGCGAGTTTACCTTGAGTGATGCCTTTTTCACGGCGAAGATTGGTAATAATAGCGCCGATTTCTTCTTGATAAGTTTTTTGTTTCATAAGAACCTTTCCTAATAAACCATAAATATTATATCATGGATGGTATATTTTTAAAATAAAATAAGACCCCTGGATAAGGGTCTTACTTAGAGAAATCTTTCAGGTTTTAGGCTTCTTTAACGCCACAAACAACATTATTAGCGTGCACCCAGCCTTCGACAGATCCCCCATCGAGATATTGACCAGAGGTGGAAGCGACGCGCATGGTTTGGCCTTGCTTAATGTAGTCATAAATTGGGTCGGTGATCATGTATTCCTGATCAGTTGGACCAAAATCGTGCTCATTGACGTAGGCGACAATTTTCTGCAAGAGATCCGCAGAAAGAATATATTTACTGACGTTGATTAGATTAGATGGGGCTTCTTCAACTGATGGTTTTTCCACCACATTCGTGAGCTTACCATCTTGAACCTCGAGCACACCATATTTATCGACTTTTTCCTTAGGGATTTCGACTCCTAAAATAGCCGAGTCGGTTTCAGATTGAAGAGAATTAATCAGAGAAGTGGCAGCAGATTCGCCTTCTGGATTCCAAATAAAGTCATCACCCATATAAACAATCACAGGTTCGTTAAGATTATATTCTTCAGCAGCCATAGCGACAGGGACGGCAGTACCATATTTACTATTGGCGTCCTGAGCGATGTAATGAATTTTAACGTGCTCTGGAAGAGTCTTGGTGAGAGCGACGCGATCAGCCTTACCGCGAGAAATTAAATAATCATTCAGTACAATATTATCCGAGTAGAATTCACGAACTTGGCAAGGTTCAGTATTGCTGACTACCATATAGATATCAGTAACACCTGCTTCAATGAGTTCTTGCACAGAGTAGTCGACGAGTGGGCGATTGCCAACTGGTAACATGGATTTTTCAATAACTTTAGTAATCGGTAGACGACGGGTACCCCATCCGGCCACAGGAATAATGGCTTTGGTAATTTTCTGCATTTTTTCTCCTTTTCTGAATTATACCATACTTTACTCAGTGGCAACTTCTGGTGGCTATTTTAGCTCAATCAAAGAGTCACGCCAATGTTCGGAATGTTCGCTAATCAAGAGGTCAGCGACGGTGGCCGCGATATTAGTTAGGCCGGCGTCAGGCAAGTTTTTTAACTGATAATGTCGGCTAAACTCGGTATTATCATAAAAGTAACAAGGGACGAGGTTAGTGGTATGTGAAGTTTTAGCCTGATGAGTAGTGGTATCAAAAAGCTCTTCCGCATTACCGTGATCGGCGGTAATTAACATCATGCCGCCTAGCTCATCAACCTTTTTGGCGAGGCGCTGAAGTTGTAGGTCCATCGCTTCCATAGCAACCACGGTTGGTTCGAGCTCGCCAAAATGCCCCACCATATCGCCGCCGGCAAAATTAATTCGGACAAAATCAAATTCAGACATTTTCTCAAGCACAGCGTCGGTAATTTCCGCGGATTTCATCCAAGGACGTTCGTTATAAGGGCGCGTATCGGATTTAATTTCAAGAAATTCTTCACCAGTGAGGGGCTCATAACTATTGCCATTAAAATAATAGGTAATATGGCCGAACTTGGCGGTTTCGGAACAGGCTAGCTGAGTAAGATTTTTGGCTGCCAAATATTCATGCAGGGTGTGTTTGATTTCAACCGGCTCGACTAAGGTGTGCTCTGGAAAATGGTGATCGACATCATATTCGGTGAGACTAGCGAAATAGACTGGTAGTTTCTGATTCTGTTCGGTACCACGATCAAAACCTTGAAAATCGTCGAGACAAAAGGCCTCAGTAATTTCAAGGGCACGGTCGGCCCGAAAATCAAAGTAGACAAAACTATCGTGTGGCTGGACTAGGCCAATCGGATGTTTCGCCTCGTCCACCACGACAAAAGCCGGAAGGTATTGGTCCTGCAGACTCTGGCCAGTTTCACGAAAATGCTGAATTGCTGCATCGGCAGAGTTAAAATAATGCTCAGCCTGCCCATAGACTAAGGCCTGCCAACCACGTTCGACTATGGTCCAATCGGTTTGATAACGGTCAGCAATGAAGACCATGCGACCGCCACCAGAGGCAATTTGGATATCAACGTCAATTTCATTTTTAATTTCTGATACAGCTTGGTTGAACATGGTGAGATATTTTTCAGCCGACTGTGGCGCCACATCACGACCATCGAAGACGGCATGCACGCGCATAGTTTTGACGCCTGATTCGGCGGCGTGTCTTAACATGGCAAAAAGATGAGAAAGCTCACTATGCACCCCACCATCAGAGAAAATCCCGGAAAAATGTAGGGTGGACTGGTGGGTTTTAAGATTTTCGATAATCCCCTGCCAGGCCTGAGATTGCCAGATTTCTCCAGTGGCAAAAGCTTGGTTGATTTTAGCGATACCCTGCTTAATAATTTGGCCACTACCGAGAGCGTTATGACCAACTTCAGAATTCCCCATTTGACCAGCCAAAATACCCACCGCCTCACCGGAAGCTTGGAGGGATAATTTTGGATAATTTAGATCTAATTGATGGAGAAATTCAGTGTAAGCTAAGGCTACAGCATTACCTTCGATTTCCTGACGAATCCCCACGCCATCCATCACCACAAGGACGACCGGACCGCTATAATTTTTCTTTGATTTTGTTTGCATGACTCACCCTTTTTAATTTTTAATTAATGCGTTTGATTTTCGGCAGCAGAGGCCAGAACATTTTCAAATAGTACGCCAATAGTGAGTGGACCTACGCCACCGATTTTTGGAGTAATAGCGGAGATATCAGTACGGGCGCGAATTTCATCATTGATGTCGCCGAGGATCACTCCACCTTCACTGGCGGTACCGGCATCAACAATCACCGCACCCTCGCGAATCATTTCGGAAACGATAAGATGAGGGTTGCCCGTGGCGGTAATAATGACATCGTGATTTTTAAGTTCAGAAAAATCGGAACCACGATGAAAAACTGAAACACGAAGATTGGAATTAGTGAACATGCGAATGAGTGGTTCGCCCACCAGACGACCACGGCCGACAATGGCGATTGATTTATTATTCAGTTCGATACCGTAGCCAGTGAGAAGCCAGTTGATGGCGGTAGCAGTGGCGCTGTCGAAACGACTTTTGCCGGTCAAGCCGTCGACATCTTTTTCGGGAGCGATCAATGCGACGAGTTCCTCAGTCCACTCCGGATTTCGCAAAGGAAGCTGCAAAATCACCGAAGAAACAGAGATATCTTGATTAGCAGATTCGATGGCAGACTGAATAGCTTCTTTAGTAGGATTTACCACCTGATCAATCACCTCAATCTCGATATCTTCACCATAAGCTTTCTTCAGACTGACGTATTTTTCGATGACGGGATTATTTGAATCACGAATAATGACTAATTTCGGATGGATTTTACGCGAACGGAGAGCCTTTACCTGATGAGCTTGACGTTCCTTAATAAATCCAACTAGTTCACGACCGTTTAATTCTTTGACCATGGAGCTCCTTATTTAATTTCGTCCGGTTCTTGTTCGATCATTAAGCCGAATTTATCGAAGACAACTTTGGCAATCTCTGCGCGGGCGGCGGCGAGATCAGCATAGGTTTCGGCAGATTCATTAATCAAGATTAGGGCCGCTTTTTCACTAACTTTCATACCATGGAAGACCTGACCCTTAAGACCGGCATGTTCGAGGAGCCAACCAGAATTGACGAGGTTAGTACGTTTTTCCGGAGAATCTGGGCCAACTTCTTTGGCGTTGCGCCAAACTTCAATACCGCGAGCCTCGGCGGCATCAGCCTCCTCATCGGTGAGATAGATATTCTTGAAGAAGCTACCGGCACTGGCGATTTTTTCTGGATCTGGAAGCTTAGAATTTCTCACTTCGCGAACCATACGAGCGATGTTGGTTGGTGAAAAATCGGTTTCTTGATGTTCGTCCACATAAGCTTGCAAGGAGCGGTAGAATGGTGGATTGAGTTGACCTTTTTTCAAACGAATCACAATCGAATAGATAAAGTAACGGCCGACACTTTCACCGGAATTAAAGATAGACTTACGATAACTCATCTTCATATCTTCAGCGAGAATGGTCTTAAAAGTTTTTTCCTGCAGGTCGTAAACATCAGCAGAAACAATCACCTGCGTGACTTCCTGGCCATAGGCGCCGATGTTCTGAACTGGAGAGGCACCAGCAGTGCCCGGAATACCAGCCATCGCTTCGATACCAGAATAGCCTAGAGCAGCAGTGAAATTGACTAAGGAATCCCAAATTTCACCACCATTAGCACGGAAATAGCCATAGCCTTCTTTTTCAGCCTCAGCTTTGACTTCAGTGCCGTAAGCGGCTTCGATTTCCTCAGGGGAAAGCTGCGAAATGCCGAGAATTCGATCGAGCAAAATCACACCTTGATAACCTGCATCAGTGGCGAAGGTATTAGCGCCATTACCAAGAATGGTAACTGGAAGATTTTTTGCAGCGGCGAATTGATAAGCTTCTGGAATTTCATCTTTAGACTTGATCTCGATGACATATTTGGCTGGACCACCAATACGCATGGTGACAAGATTTTTAATCGGGACATTTTCGGAAATTAACATTTATTCTCCTTGTTTTTATTAAGTTTAGTAGTGGTTTAAAATTCAAAAATAACTAAATCATTACTTTTATTTTAACATAAACAAATCCCGACCTCTCATGTTAAAATAGATGAGTAATGTTTGAAATTCATGAAGTATTCAGGTTTGTAAGCTTCTGGTTTTTGATGTTCATTATCTATTCTTTTATCGGCTGGGTCTTCGAATGTATTTGGACGAGTGTCGAGCAACGAAAATTACAGAACCGAGGTTTCCTTTTCGGACCAATCTGTCCAATATATGGCGTGGGAATGATCTCATTTTTAATCCTGACACAAGAAATTCATTTCGAATGGTATATTGAATTTTTTATTTTCGCTCTAATCTGCACAGTGATTGAATACACCACTAGTGTGGTAATGGAAAAAATCTTTCGGGTGCGTTGGTGGGATTACTCAGAAACCACACGTTTTAACCTAAACGGCCGCGTTTCCCTCGAGACTTCTCTTGGTTTTGGACTGGGCGGGATGGCAATTAAATATGGACTACATCCATTTATTTTACATTTGATTTCGCCACTTTCCTGGCCAATGATTGAATCGATTAATGGGGTACTACTGGCAATTTTAGTGATTGATATTATTTTTACCACTGTGGCGACATTGAAATTACGTGATAAATTCAGTGCCAAATTTGGCTCTACTAAAATTGATGTAACTTCTGAAATTAAAAAGCTGACCCGTGAATATTATTCGCGTGCGGCTAGATTTAGACGTCATATGACAAAAGCAGCAATGGAAAATATCCAAAAAACTCATAAAAATATTGGCAACAAAATCAATTCGATTACTAAGCCGAAGAAGTAGGCTATTCTACCTTAAGATATTTCTCAAAATGCGAAAGATAGTAGGTGGTAAAATCCTGACGAAACTTTCGACGCAGCTCTTTGATAAAACTCGACTCCTTGCCATCAACAGTCAAAAGTATCACCTGCTTTTTGGCGCGAGTGAGCGCGACGTAAAAGAGGCGACGCTCTTCATTGACTGAAACCTGGTCTAGTCTTAATTCTTCTGCGATTTTTATTAGTTCAGTCTTCAGTGGCGGATCCTTGACGTGAGCTGGAAAGCCCAGCTTAGCATCGCGATTATTAAGGACAATCACATAATCAGTCTCCAGGCCTTTAGATTGGTGCACGGTAAGAAAACGAATTTTTAGATCTGGCCGCGTTTGAAATTCTATACTATCTGAGGTTAGCTTAAACTGAGTACAATGAAGAAGACGAAGCCGGTCAATCTGGAAACGCCCGAGCAGTAAGATTGAACTATCTCGTGGCAGAGATTCAAAATAGTGCGTCAGGACTTCGAGATCGAGTCGCTCCGAATCACCAGAGATTTCCACGACCGGCTCTAGCGCGTCTTCTTTTTGGCTTTGAATTTGTTTTCGAATTTGAGTATGGTCCTGCATGATGAAGCTCGAACTTAGACCCGCAAGCGTGGGGCCGAAACGATAGGTTTTCGAGATACGATGCAAGGAAAAATCACCCCAAAATCGACGGAAATTCAAAGTAAAATCGACGCGACTACCGCTGAAGCCATAAATCGCCTGCCATTCATCACCTACGGCAAATAGATTAGCCTGCGAAGATTCAAGAAGGAGACGGAGAAATTCCTGACGGAGTGCCGAGAGATCCTGATATTCATCGACAATGATGTAGCGAAACCGAGTTTTAATCTGACCAGAGCGAAGATACCGAATTGCTAATTTGATCAGCCCAGAAAACGTAGTTTGATGTTTTTCTAGGAGACTGGATAATTCCCTTTGATATTGCTCGAAGACTGTAAGAAATAATTTACGGTATTCCTCTGAAGAAAATTTACTAGCAATCTGTGCTACGGTCTCGGGTGCCAATTCATGCAGATCGAGAAATTCGCGAATAATCGAAGTCTGTATGGTAAGCTCATTAGAACCAGAAATTACATTATCAGTTATTTCCGAAACGGGCTGCTCGTTATCTATTTCATTTGTAGTGACAGAAAAATCTGGCCAGAGACTACGAAGTAATTTCAGAGCTAAACTATGAAAAGTCTCAATTGTAATGTTCGGTGACAGAGATTTTCTGAGCAAAATCTGTTCCGCAAATGTTTGATAATATTCGCGCAGAAAACGTTCTCTGAGTTCCGTGGCGGAATCATGTGTAAAAGATAAAACTAATATTTCTGGTGGACTAGCGAAACCGGATTGCAATGTCGGTTCATATAAATGGATGATTGCCCGACCCGTGGTGGTTTTACCAGAACCGGCGCCAGCTACGACTAGATTAAATCTAGCGGGGTCATAAATCGATTTGCGTTGTTCTCTATCGAGAGGGTGATTTTCGACGCGAAAATCCGGGGGCAGAGCATCGAGGGATTTATTTTTGAATAAGTTTTTTAACATATTTGGCTCCTTTTTAATTTAAGAGCCAAGATTATTTGAAAATTAAGAAAACAGCGGATGCGACAGGAATTTTAAAAAATCTGAATGCTTATTCAAGAACTACCGCGTTGATAATTAATTTAACAAAAAATCATAGCTCTCACTATGATCTAATCTTGTGGTGCCCGAAACAGGACTTGAACCTGCACCTAGAAGCTAGACTAGCACCTGAAGCTAGCGCGTCTGCCAATTCCGCCATTCGGGCTTGAGATAATTATACCCCAAACCCGGCGGTTCGTGAACTAGAAAGAATTTTGATTTCTTCTGAGTCTCAAAGAAGCAATTAGAGATTCTTCGTAAATTGGTTTTTACTGGCGTTGAAGGTATCACCGTTATTATTGATGTATATAATATCACCGGCATTATTTTTAATTTGGCGATATTCGCCAAAATCAGCAGGGGCTCGATAAACTGTAGCTTCGCTTCCAGTACTTCGAACATTAATTGTGGTCTGATTCATCATATCAGCAATTTTACCCTGAGCCTCATGTACCATTTCGTACTTAGCACCATCAAGACCATTGATAATATCTGGATTTTTAATACCAGTTTCAGCCAATTGATTAAGAGCGGCATTAAATCTTGCGTCCCCAGTAGCCTTCAATTCCGAAGCATCAGCATTTGACATGGCATTAAGTTTATCACCATTAATATTGCTAAGCGCAAATTCAGTTCCTTCTGCACGAAGCTGATTAGCTAGACCTTCAACCGTATCTTCACCGGTTGCCTGACTGGTGCCCCTAAGTGACGTTAACTGACCAGTTAATACTTGATGCTTATCGGCAAAACCAGGAATGCTCGAACTAGCATGATCAAGTTGTGTCATAGCACGCCCAGAAGTTTTTAGGTTTGAATCTGCCATCATACCATTGATAAGCTTTTGTCCACTTTTTGTAGCACCAACAACCCTGGTAAGTGCGCGAATTCTACTGTCATGGGCTTCTTTTTCTTGATCCGTAGCACCTTTATATGATTTTTCCATTTCTTTCTTCAACTCAGCCGCAAGCTCATCTTCTGATTTTCCACTATTTCGATAGCTACTCATAAGAATCTTATCCTGGTATTCCATAGCTTCGTCTTTGGCAAGATTCTCGAGATTTTTAAAACCACTGCCACTAAAATTACTTAAAGCAGTACTAGCAGCATAATCACCACCAGCACGCATTTTAGAATCTTTATTGAGAATTTCTACAGCTCTAGCACGATCTCGCATCTGACCAGAAGTAAGCGTTTTACCTGATCTTTTCATGTTATTGTAACCACGTAATTTTTCTTCAGCACGCTTGACTTCTCTGTCTGCAGCAAAATTGTTCTTTGCATTTCTGTAGAATTCAGAAGAAGCAATAGCCCCACCTGCCATACTTGCGCCCTTGAGAGCTCCGCCACGCATCTTATCGAAGGCGCCAGTAATACTACCGAGCCCTGCAAGAGATTTTGAAGTCATGGATGGGATTGCGAAGTAAGGAAGAACGTTCAGTAATCCACCCACAATCATCATAAGAATATCAGTACTGGTACCAATAATAATCGAGGAAGCAAGCGCACCAGCAGAGGTTGCAAAGATAAACATCGGATAAAGCATCAGAAGTGCTTTGACGGTAGAAATATATTTCTTAGTTATCGCAGCAGTATTCGGTAAAGCATATAAGACCATCATGAGTGGGGCAAGTACAACTACCATTATAATAGCAGCCTGACGAATAGTTAACATAATAAAACCAAAGAAGACTGATATCAATGTCGTAACAATAAACATCACTACCGGAAGAATAATTGCTGGACCAGCAAGTGCTCCGGTCGCTACCCCAATACCAGCAAGACCACCTGCAACTCCAGTTACACTTCCAGCGATAGCAGATATAATTGCAGATGCTCTAGTGGAGGCATCAGCATCCATGCCATCAGCAGCTACCGACCTAATAAGTGCCCCAATACCATTACCGGCAATTTGAGAAAGGTCAATTAAGACACCCATAATTAAATATGAGAAATTAACCAGGATTGCAGTAATGATAAGCTTTGGTAATATTTTCTTAATGTTGTAATTAGAGATACCAATATTAGTCACCTGAGAAAACACTACTACGAGTAGCATAATCACAAAACCGATATTGGCAATATTACGGAAGGCGGACCAGGCCTTATAGATGGATGAATCCTGCTTAGAGAATTGCTCAATGATAGAAGTATGTACAGTAGTAAGGCTAGTAATAAAACCAAGAAGTCCACCAGCCGTAGCTGCACCATCGGCAATGGCCGGACAAAGCATCCAAGAAAGGAAACCGCCGTTTTCCTGACAATAGCTTTGCTTCTCATCGGCAGTTCCATCATCAGTAGATGAGTCGCCTGTTTCAATTTGATTCTCCAAATGTTCCGTTTCTAAACATTTTTCACCACCATTACCATCATCGACAGTGAACTTATTGTCCGCTAGTGCTTTTTGCAGAGTTTCATATTCCTGTTTTTCGGCATCTGAGAGAGTCTCACCCTCGTCATACATTTTATGCTCATACCCCTCAACAATTCCCCTAGCCTGAGTTTTAGTTTTTTCTGATCCACATGCACTCTCTTCCTGAACTTTTATTTTTTTAGTTTCAATACATTTTCTTCCACCATTGCCATCATCTTCAGTAAAATCTTTCTTTTGTAGAGCACTAGAAAGTTTTGTATATTCAGCCTTTTCATCTGCTGTTAAGACAGCGCCAGCTCCTTCTCGACGACTATATTCAGTCACAGTATCAGTCACGGCCTGAATCATTTCGGGACTACCACAAGTGTCTTGTTTAGCTGTTTTGAAATTTGCGGCATAGAATTCAGCATTTTTATTTAAAATATCTGAGAGATCCTTGCAGCTCTTTGATTTATTAATATTGCCACCGTTATTGCTATAGACAAAGGATGTAGCATCAACGTCCTTACCATCGCCACCAAATTTTATTTTTGGATATTTTTCAGACACCTTACCGTCTTTATCTACAATTTTTACCGAATAACTAGCTGCTTGGTTAGTCTTTTTATCTTCGAATCCAGAAACACAATCACTATTGAACGCATTTAATGCAGCTAGGTAATCGAGGTTTGCGTTTATATTATCCTTTTCAATATTTTCAAATTTTTCAGCAAAAACATTGCCGCTCATGCGCTTTTCATAAATTGACTTGAGTGTAGGAATACCGGTTGTTTTATTTCTCTGAAATGCACCGTTAGGAATACCTTCTGCACAATTATCGGTTTTTTCTGCATGAATTGTAGACCCTCTCCTTGCACCACCAGTAATCTTGACATGACTAAAGAGTCCATCTGCTTTCTGATTACAGAATAAATCCGAAATACTGCCGCCTGGCTTAAAAAAATCAACAAACTCTTTAGTTATATTGGACGAACTTGAATCATCACAATAGGCCTTACCATCATGTTTACTTCCTTCTATAGATTGCTCAAGACTACCAACTCTAATCTTTATATGGTCACTATTATCATCACCCTGTAATCCAAGGTCACTAAAGTCACGAAATAGATTTCCCTTATTTTTTTCAATCTCTTTTAGACTTGTTCGATCTTGTTTTTTTGCCACATCTTTTTGACTTCTAGCCCTAGGAGTATAAGTTAATTCAGCTTTTTCATAGCATTTTTTAAACGCCGCCATAATTGTGCGAGCCTTAATAGCATCATTAACTAACCCCTCAACCTTATCCGCTGGAGCAGAAATTATGGTAACATTCTTTGCAGCAAATACAGTAGAAGTAGTATACAAAACTAGGTTCAATATCAAGATTGAAACCAAAACAACAAGACTAATTCGATATTTTTTATTTTTCATCACCTACCTCACGCCTACAATGCATTTACTTATATATTCACTGATATTATTTTGATTCTTGTAACCTGGAAGACTATAGACAGAAGAGAATACTTTTTTTAGACTATTGTTTTCAATATTTTTTATTACATTTTCGACCTGCTTAGATTGCTCTTCACAATTATCACCACCCAACACATCGGATCCATCAAAATAACATGTGTCATTATCAATCAATTCATTTAAGTGCTTATTATATGAAATTAACTCAGTAAAATTTTCATATAATGCCTTATATGAAATATTGTCAGCAGAGGAATACTTCGATATAGTATCTATATCATTGCTTTGAAAAGCTTGATAAAAATCTTCATATACGGCTATAGCATTTATATATGGATTATATCTTTCATCAAGCTTCTTTTTTAATTCAGAGAATATTTTCCTACTTGCCTCATTACCATCAAAGTTTTTCTTAACTGTTAGTAAATTTTTAAGCTTCTCAAGAGACCCCTTCGACTCTTTTATACTTTGGCTTTTTGACTCATCAAAGACCATTTCAAACGTTAAATTATTATTATAAGTATTAAAAAATAATTTTTCTAGATTATTTATTTTCTCCATATCATCAGATTCATAAAAGGTAGTCAATTCTTCCTTGCTCATATTTTTTGAGTCGATAACCGTTTTCTTAAAAAGAAAACTCAAGAGAAAAACAAAAAGTAGACCAACTAAGCCAAAGACAACATACTTCTTCAGATTCTTCCCCTTAGGTTTGGTAGCATAGGCGTTTGGGATAATGATGTCGGAAAAATCACCACCTTGTGGAGCGGAAGTAAAAGATTTGTTTGTATTTTGGTCCATTTGGTTAAATTATAACATAAGAGTTTTAAAAAACCACCAAAAAACTCCAGCCGAGACTGGAGTTTTTGGATGGACTTCGTAGGTTGTTTCAATGATAATACATTTTTAACTCAAGACGTATTTTATTATCATCACGCAGTTTTCAACCATTTAGCTTGGGCCTCCCCGCTCAATAATTCAAGCAGGAAGGCTTATCCGAAGCTAAGTATTGACGTCCTAAGAAAATCTTCGGAGCGGTCAATTAGCGAAGTTTTTTACGGCTAGAAAGATAAAGACCAGCAGTTGTAACAATAGAACCAAGACCGAAGGCAGAGCTAATTACGGTTTCAGGACCGGTTTTTGGCATTTCCTTTGGAAGTTCTTGTTTTGGTTTTTCTGGGTTTGGAGTAACTGGAGTTACTGGTTTTTCTGGGGTATTTTCACAGGTTTTCTTAACGTAAACATCTGCGCTACCTTGAACAGCAAAACCATTAGCCGAAGCCTTAGCCCAGTTAATCAAACGGTTATTACCACAAATAAGATTTTCATCGACAACCTTAGCAGTGAAACGGACATAACCATCACCATTAATATTGTAGCCACCAATATTCAAACCACCATTAATAACGGTGTTGGAATCAGTAGTTAGACCATCTTTGTGTTTTGAGGTAAATAATTTAGTAGTACCATTAACATATTGCATGTTCTTTGGCAAAGAGTCGCTTACCACAACATCCTTAACGGCAGAAGCGTTAAGGTTCTTGTAGTGAATTTGATATTCGACAGAGTCACCAACCTTGGCATCAACGGAAGTTTTCCATTCCTTATCGCCAAGCATACGAACCTTCTTAGTAATAGAGGTGTTTTCGAAAACTGGTTTAACCTTAATAGTGACATAACCAGCATAGTTGTAACAACCAGGGAGGTTACCATCTAATTTATCATAACCAACTTTCACACCACCATTTACGATAGAGTCAGATAAGGTAGTACCATTCTTAAAAATGTTATTTTCAAAGGTAGCAGAACCTTCAACATAGTCAAGGTAGAAAGCACGACCATCGGCGCTCTTAAGATTCAAAGAATCCCAGTAACGAGATGGAGTTGCATTCGAGGCATTAATGAAGCCAGAAATACGAGCAGTCTTAGAAACCACAGTTGGTAAAGAAATTTCAGTGGTGACATCTTTAGCTACAGCGTTAACACCCTTAGGGTTATTGTTGTGAACATAGAGACGAACTACGTAAGTTTTACCTTCTTCAACGTTAACATCACCGATGTTCCAAACGTTGTTTTTGCCATTGTTGCCAGTAGCTTCGTCGCGAATACCCAAGAAGCTGCGTTCATCGTTTAATGGCATAATGACACCGGCCTCTTTTTCCTTAGCGGAGATAGAAGAACCGTCGTCCTTGATAGAGTTCATGACGATCTTGTCGCCAAGTTTACCAGCGTTAATGTCAGCGATAGTGTAAGTAGCGCGACCGCCAGCGTTATCACCCCAACCAGATACAGTTGCAACAGTAGCAAGACCAGCAACAGTCACGGTAGCAGCGATGGATGCAAATTTGAATGCTTTTTTCATAAAAGCTCCTTTCAATTAAATTGTTCCTGTTATAAAATTTTGTTTTCGATTTGACTACACGAATCTAAATCTTTTTCTTCTAGCCAAATTGTTAATTTTCGTCTATGCCACTGAAATCGAATCGTCTCAAGAGTAAACATGAATTACCCGGCGGCCTGAGCCGCCAGGGTAATTAAGGTACAACATAGATGTAGATAAGTTGTACTGAAGTTCATTACTGGACTTCGTCTAGGACGTCATTACCTTCGGCAATGTCGTCAACCTTAACTCCGTTTTTGTCTCTGTACTCAGCTGATTGCGGCTGAGTTTCTGTAGCGTAATCTTTTCGATTTTCATACGCTGCTTCAGATTCCTCGATACTTCTGCCCTGATCTCGAGTCGGAGTTTCCGGTTTTACTTTCTCCGGTCTCTCATGACCTCCATCCGTGCGAACCGCTGGGTCCGTAGGCTCGAAGGCATCAGTACCGACGGTAGCATTACCACCACCTATCTGAGCTCCGCCGTTATTAACGGGGTCCTGAGAAGGCTTCTTCTCAGGTTGACTCTCATGATGGTTATTTCCGCCACCGCCACCACCGCCACCTCTACGGCGACGTTCAGTACTTCTCTCAGTCTCTGACTCCTTGGTAGAAGACTCAGTAGAAGAGTCGGTAGACGTCTGAGTTGAAGACTCCTTGGTGCTAGACTCTGTTTGCTTTTGCTTCTTCTCGGTAATCTTCACCTTGATAAGCTCTGGACGCTTATCGTGTACGTTAATTCCAATCTTGAAGATCTCGGTGCCAGCTTTATTTACATAAGCTAGCACTAAGGCGTCACGAGTAAACTCGTAGTGCGCCTCGGTAAGCGTCGTGAGTTTGGCGGAATCAGTATTCGCCAAACTCAGTGGATAATGGTGATTTGTAGTCACCAATTGTACTCCTTGGTTGATAAGCCGATCTCTAAGCCACAATGTAGCTACGCCGAGCTTGAGCTGTCTATCGTTGATATACAGCTTTCCGCCCTCCTCTCGGAGATAGTTCTGACCACCAGTTCCGTCCTTCATGAATCTGTCATATTCAAGTTGTGCCTCATTTAACCAGGGGTTAATCTGAGGGAGAGTAGTTCCATCACTCAAGGTTATATTCGAGAATATTTTAATCCACGATTGAGTACATACATAATTTGTTAGAACTTCCTGGTTATCCTCTGTAATCATGATAGCTACTTCGTCTTCGCTATACTTCTCGCCATCCTTCGTTCCGTGAGTCACGGAAAAAGGCGTGGATAGAGCGTCACTAAAGCCAGATTCTGCGACTCTTTCGGCTGCCTTATTTGGCATCGAATTGTCGCAGAACTCTCGACTGAGTTCTGGGTACGCTTTCGCGTACTCATAGTTATCGAAGTCGAATGTCAATTCTGATTTCTCAGCTTCGACATCCTTTGCGGAAAGCGTTTCCGCCTCTGCATCGGCGTGATTTCTTTGACAAGATTTCACACCAACTGCTATAGGCAGTACCACAAGTGTAACAGCTAAAATTCCGGCTAAAATCTTTTCGGTTTTGCCAAATCTAAACTTTTTCATTTTTTACCTCCTCTTGAGACTCCGTCCTCGATGTGGGAAATGCGGAGTCTAGTTAAAAACGTAACTACGAACACAATAATCATCATGCAACTTAGCACGATGCCTTCTGTGTTTAGGCTGTCGATTTCAATCTTAAGCGAGATTATTCCGAAGATAAATCCCACAAGTCTTAAAATCTGACAGTAATACTCCAATACCATCTCCTCGTTCATAGGCATCTCCTCCTAAGCGAGAACTCGAACTATCACGCATACCATAAAGATAATTGCGACAGCAAAGGCGGCTCTTACAAGATTATTCGCTGTGAATAAATCCGGGAAGATCGTCTCGTCCTCATAGTTGTCACCAAAGTCAACAGGATCAAGGATTTCTTCCTCTTCTTCCGTCTCTTCTGGCTCATCCTCAGAGTCTACTTTGGGGTCGACGGTTTTTGGACCTTGACTCAAAGCTTTCTCTTTTTGAGTAGCAGCTTCCTGAACAGTAGCGGTTCGATAACTATTAATAAGTTCATCAATAGCTATGAATTGATCCTCTGGGCTAGAGTCACTATTCAGCATATCCAGAATTTCCGACAACGTTTGCTGCTGGATTTCGTTCATGCTAGGGTTAGTGACTTTCTTGGGTTTATCCTCTGCGTCAGATTTCGGCGCAGAGGTGGTAGTCTGAGCTTCCTCAACCTGAGTGGTTGATTCTTCATCAGTCTGAGTGTTTTTCGGCGGATTTGACTCGGCCTTTTTATCCTCAGTTACTGACTTTTGCTCAGTGGTTCCACTTTTGGTTCCTTGGACTACGCTACGAAGTTTTTCATTGTCTTGCTGAAGCTTATTTTGCTGATTCTGCATGCGCTCAATTTGCTCACGCAGCTTAGCATTTTCGACTTCAGCCTTACTTTTCTTTTTGGCTCTTAACTTAGGGCCGCCAAGATAAGTAAAAGTAACTACAACAATCGCAGCTAACCAGGAAAGGAAAGTTACCATTGCAAAATCCATGATATTTAAAATATCATGTTTCATCTGAAAGTAGCTAAAAAGCTGCCACCAAACCGGTGTAATTCCGACAAATAGCGCCACAATACAAACCAGTTTCACCTTACGGTAATTCAACTTCCGAAATTCCAGAAGGCTATACACCGCAATCGCTGCTAACTCGACTACAAAAATCACTGCAGTAAGTTGTGGTTGCAGTTTTGGAAACGCTAGGTTCCCGAAAATTGGTAGTGCCAGCAAGCCTAAACTTGCTAAACAACCCTTCAGGAGACCTTTTTCAATCGCCGAGAACTCTTGATTAGACTTGGTTTTTCGAGCACATATGGCATAAAGAATGACATATGTAACGACAACAATCATAGCTGAAATTAGACAATAACTCATTTTGATTCCCTCCTCTGTTGCGCTCGATTTCTTCGAGGCAAAAAAATGTTTCATACAACATCTACATCTATAATAAACAGGCGTGAAATTATTTTACGCCTGAGATGATTCGATTTTAATGGACGTCTTGGTAATTCAAGCGGTTAAGCCAGATTACAGACTGAGGTGATTATACTATAAATGGTTGAAAATGTCAATGGTTATATCACAAGCATTAGCGTTTTCAGAGTGTTAGTTTCAATAGTTATAAAATAATCATAAGTGTTTTAGATTTTTTAAAAGCAAGTACTGGTGATTTCGTGGAGCTAAAAGAGTGGTTTTACGGTGAGTAGATGGGGGTAAAATTTGCTATAATGGAAGAAAATGGAGGCAGAATGGGCGGTATAATTGGCAGCTACGGACAAAGTGACCTGATGCGGGGGAATTCCGGTAAACAACAAGAGGCAGGTGACCTATACCAGAGGTCGCGCGGACAAAATGGGATGGAAGGCAGCTTCGATGTTCGTGGTGGCAGTTCGGAGCCTAACCAGAATAATGGCTTTGGCCGGGTGAATGACCAAGAGACTAATCATGGTTATGGTTATGTGAAAAACTCAGAGGAATTGAAGCGTGGTTATGGCGTGGTGGGAGAGCAAGAAAAAGCTCGTGGTTATGGTGTACTAAGTAGTGGAGGCGAAAGGCGCGGATATGGCGTGACGCCAGGTGACGGATATAAGCGTGGGTATGGAAGGCTTGGCGGAGTAGCTGGTTCTAGTGGTGGAGTATCTGGTGTGCGACGTGCCCCGAGTGAAACCATGCAACGCGACAAGATGATGGGAATGGGCGGCGGACCTGCAAGTGGCGCTGGTTTTTCTGGTGGTAGTAAATCTTCCGGTGGAAATATTAGGCCAGTGATTAAGCCGAATTTCTGATTATAGATTAATTTTTAATAATCTATAATTGAAAAAAATAGCTGAGTTTGCTACAATCTAGGAAGCGTACAGCGCATTTTGAAAATTTGGTGGGTGTAGCTCAGTCGGTTAGAGCGTCTGATTGTGGTCCAGAAGGTCGTCGGTTCAATTCCGATCACCCACCCCATTAGCGAGTGTAGTACAGCGGTTAGTATACAAGTTTTCCAAACTTGGGATGAGAGTTCGATTCTCTCCACTCGCACCAAATTAAAAAATAAGAACGTTTACGTTCTTTATTTTTTTAATTGCCTGTACGAGAAAATTTGCGAAACAAAGTTACTCGCACCAGGTTATAAAAAAGAAGAGCATTTGTGCTCTTATTTTTTGTTCCAGTTATCTGTAAAATTTGGTGGTAATGCTGGTGACCTACCTCGTCATCCCAAACTCGAAGGACTTCACAGGATTCAGGGTGCAAACTAGTGTCCTTAAATAGTTCTTTGATAGATTCTTTTGTATAGGTTTTCTTCGCTATTTCATCGGATTCATCAAAAGTGTGGAGAAAGAACTTTCCGCCTTTTTTGAGATTAAGCTCGATTGTCTTGATTAAAGATTCTGGAGTCTTGAGCTTTTGAATTACGTAATTGGAATAGACGAGGTCATATGGCGCGTTCGGTGATAAATAAACTTCATTGAGATCTGTTCCAGTTATAATATCAGCACCATCACATTCCCATCCCATATTTTTAAGACCTTCAACGTCGATTCCGTCACCGCAGCCCAAATCTAGAGCCTTGCCGCTTTTAGAAAAATACTCAGTTACAAACTGTTTTAATTCTGGGTTCATATTGCTATTGTATAACAAAAACTTAGAAGTCACGGAAATTACTATTATTGCAGAATACAATAATATAGTTACCCTGAGAAAATTATCGGTAAATAGATATTTTACATTACTGGAAGAAGGCGAAATAGACGATGGCGCCAACTAGTGCCCCGAAGATACTCATAGCGATAAGCGCAAAAACTAGTGAAAGATTGGTCTTGCGCATGGAAGGATCGTCGATAATGACGGCCTGCTGCTTGGCTTTGGTCTTTTCGGATTTATTTTTTGCGTAAATAGTTTTGCGAGAATTATTTTCCTCTTCGAAAGTATAATCCTTAATCTTGGAGCCTGGGCCGAGGAGTTCAGAAGCAAAATCAGAGGAGGTAAAATTCTCTTGCCCATTAGCAAGTGGACGTTTTTGCACCTTGTCAGTATTGATGAATGGACTGCGGCCACCAAGGACATAGTTGGAATTATTATTCGCAATGTCGGACTCAGCATAAAGCGAAGCAGGTTTCGGTTTCTCATTATCTGAAAAAGAATATGGTGAACGAGCGGGAGCAACCGTAGCCATAGGCTCAAATCGTTCAGTCTGGTCATCCGAAGCAAAGGCGGAATCGATAGAATCCGGTGTGAGCGCGCTTCCCTGATTTTTAGGCAGAGTAGAAATAGCATTCGAACGGCTGGCGGTCGGATAATACATAGTAGCCGATGGATTACTAGAGGTAGGGGCGGATTTTTCGCCATGAAGCTGGTCACTATCGACAGAATCAAAGAGAGCTTCGAGATCCTCTATTTCATCATAATTGTCATAATTTTGCAAGGCATCACGCACACTTGAGGAAACAAGGGTGGTCGGAACCAGAGCTTTGGCTGGATGAGCCGATTGGGCTTCGGAGTTTATTTCGGATTCAACTTTTTTAACTGGACGAATGTGACCAAAGAGGGTGCGACTCGGGCTAGCGGTAATTTGGATACGGGAAACTGGCGAAGGGGCCTTAAATTTCGAGGCGGCGGAAGCGACTGAGATTGCGGTAGGAGCTGGCTTCATTTTTGGAGCTAAGCTAGCGCTACCAACCGGAATTCGGCCGGTTGCACGTGGCAATTCGCCGACCTTGCGCTTGGCAAGTTCTTCCTTGGCGCGTTGTTTTTCGTATTCATAGCGTCTTTGCTTGGCCTGATTTTCTCGTTCAATAGCCTGGCGTCGCAAAAGCGCCTCTTGTTCAGCCTGTTTTTTAGCGATAGCCTGCTGTTTTTCTTCGATTTCACGCTGTAATCTAAGTTCGCGATTGCGCAAAGATTCTTCAGCCTGAGAGCGAGCTAATTCTTGCTTCGCGGCCTCGATGCGGCGACGATTATAGTCCATAGTTTGATTTTGGAGTTCAATCTGGCGCTGAATTTCTTCACGGCGTTCACGTTCTTTTTTCGCCTGCTTTTTACGTTCTAGTTCACGTTCAGAAAGTGAATAAGTATAAGCCGGGGTGAGAGTACGAGTGCGAGAAGGACTAGCGATGGCGGAATTCTTGGTACCAGAAATAGTGCCAGCAGTTTTGCGGACAGGAGAAAAATCCATCATGCGACCTTTGGCAGTAGTATTTTGGGTGTTTTTTCCTTGCATATTCATGTTTAATTATACTCGATTTTCCGATTATTCACGGACCTTTTTTGCGGTTTCAATAATACTAGTAAACGATTCAGAAACTAGTCCGGCACTACCAATAAGTAAACCATTTACGCCTGGTACGGTAAGGTAGGCGCCAGCATTGTTTGGATTGACACTACCACCAAAAAGTACCGGAATTTCAGCAACGGTTTCCTCACCATAAACAGAAGTAAGTTGATCGCGAATAATTTTCACGGCGTCAGCAATTTCATCTGGACTGGCGATATGGGCGGCCTTGGTACTAGAGATAGCCCAAACTGGCTCATAAGCGATGATGCATTTTTTAATATCATCACTATCGATTTCGGAGAGACCACCAAAAATTTCATCACGCAAAACATCGACGGTTTCACCAAAATTACGCTGGCTTTCAGTCTCACCGACGCAAAGAATCGGAGTGATGCCATTACGAATTGCAGCGGCGACCTTCTGAGAAATCTCACGGTTGGTTTCACCGAAGACGAAACGACGCTCTGAATGTCCGATGATGGCATAAGAAACTAATCCACGAAGCTGAGCGATAGAGACCTCACCGAAGTCACGGTAATAAAAATTCTGAGCGGCAAGCTTGATCTTAGACTTATTACGTTCAAGTTGGAGTGAAAGACTTGGGAGTGAAGTAAAACTTGGAGCAATTACAATTTCGAGGCCACGACTAGGTTTGATTTTCTTAAGTAATTTCTGCAAAAAGATAGAAGACTCACCGATGGTCAGATTCATCTTCCAGTTGCCCACAATATAAGTTTTCATAATTTTATTTTAACACGAAACCATAAATGGAACAAAAGTTGCCGGATTTTGCGGAACTTGGCTTGGCGCTTGCTAAAAATTAGGCGATGAGACCAAGGATGCCACGGAGAGCGAAAGCGGTGTCTTCATGGGAGCGGACGGTGATGGTGTCGATACCCATCTGGACGAATCGTTGCCACCTGGCTGGGTCATGTCGCCAAAGTAGAGAATGTCGGATTTTTCAACTTTAAGCTCCTCCATGAGATGGGTCATACCAAAGACTTTGTTCATGCCTGGGACGAAGGCGTTGATGCTGGTGGTACCGCCAATTTCAAACTCAAATTCAGGGGCTTTTTGTTTGGCGAGAGCCACGATTTGTTCGCGTTTTTTGTGGTCGGGATCCCAAGCGTATTTGGCTTCGGT
>ERZ772962.173-NODE-173-length-35447-cov-10.750593_pt1 | contig 35447 bp, 45 predicted proteins | sample MGYA00580676_ERZ772962 | MGnify/ENA primary metagenome ERZ772962 (study PRJEB29015, sample SAMEA2738049) | human oral metagenome | biome: human oral; feature: human-associated habitat; material: saliva | place: China | collected 2230 ...
CACGCACCGGCAGGCGGACTACACGGTCACACTCCTGGATTGGAGCGACCGTGTGGTTCGTCGTCTAGACGGCGTGACCGGCGGGAACATCACGCTCAGCAACTCCACTCGTTTGCGCGCGTCTGGGAGCCTGAGTCTCACCGAGGCGTGCGGTCACATCGACTGGATGACTCAGCGGGTGCGCATCGACTACACGGCGAACGGTCAGACGTGGGGCCTCGGCGTGTTCCTCCTGTCCGCCCCTACCCGCTCCTATGGTGAGGCGGGGTCTACGTGGAGTGTTGATCTGTCGTCCCCGTTGGCCCTCCCGGACGCTGACTGCGTGGACCGCACCTACACCGTGAAGGCGGGGTCCAACCTTGTCGACGTGGCGGCGGGCCTCCTGCGCGAGACAGGCCTAGAGCGCCTGTCCATCACCCCATCGACGGCCACCGCGTCCTCCGACATCGTGTACGATCCCGGCAAGTCCCGCCTCACCATTGCCAATGAGCTGTTGAGCGCGGCGGGCTACTGGTCGGCGCACCCGGACGGTGAGGGGCAGGTCCACCTGGACCCCTACGTGCGTCCGGCGGCGCGCGGCGTGGCCTACGACTTCCGGGAGGGCGCTCGCTCCATCCACCTGCCCGAGTGGGAGCGTGAGTTGGACGCGGCCAGCGTCCCCAACAAGGTGGTCTTGGTGTCCGAGGGTAGCCAGGATAAGGCGGGGCTGGTGGGCGTGGCGACCAACGAGGACCCGGCCTCCCCCTATTCCTACCCGTCGCGCGGTCGGTGGATCGTGGAGACCCAGACCGGCGTTGAGGCCGCCAACCAAGAGTCCATCGACTCGCAGGCGCGCCGCCGCCTCATCGACGTGTCCACGCCGTCCGCGTCGATCACCATCCAGCACATGCCCGTCCCGATCCAGCCTAACCAGGTGGTCGGCTTTTCGAGCCAGGGGCACACGGCGCAGGGCGTGGTCAAGGAGATCGAGTACACGCTGGACCCCACCGCGCTCGTGAAAACCAAGCTCCTAGAGGTGACAGACCTATGACGACGCTCGATTATCTCATGAATGTGGTGGCGGGCCTTCGCGCCCGTCTCGACCTCGCGCCGGTCTTCCGGTGGGCTGTCGTGGTTGGCACCGACCCGCTGCGCGTCCAGCTCGACGGCGACGCAACGCCCCTGTCCGCTGACCCGATCAATTTTGCGGGTGACCTGAAGACGGGCCGCCGAGTCTGGACGGTGAGCGTCAACCGCCGTCTCTACTTGCTGGGGACGGTGCGGGAGACGCAGACGGGCGATGGTGGATCGTCTGCCCCGGTGGGCACCGTCGTGGCCTACGCTGGCGTGAAGGCTCCCGCCGGGTGGCTCCTGTGCGACGGCACGGCCTACAAGAAGGCGCAGTATCCGGCACTCGCGGCAGTGTTGGGCGCGACAGGGACCGGCGCGGACTTCATGGTTCCGGACCTTCGGGGCCGTTTCCTGCTGGGCGCGTCCGCGTCCCATCCGCGAGCGCAGACGGGCGGCGAGGAGACCCACACCCTGACCAAGGACGAGATGCCTTTCCACTCTCACAAGGTGATCGGCCAGGGCTATTCCGGCGCGTGGTTTAACGGTGTGGGTATCTGGCAGTCGGACGCTGGTTCGGGCGGTAAGTGGACTATCCCCGCTGCCGCCGCGAGCGGTCAGCTCGGCTACCTGGAGGCGGCGGCTACGGGTGGCAATAAGCCGCACAACAACCTCCCTCCGTTCTATGCGGTGGGTTACATTATCAAGGCCTGAAGGGGGCAAGAATGGCAGCAACAAGCCGCGCGCTGATCGCGGTGACGAAGGATGCCGCGCTCAAGGAGCGCGCCGTGGCTCTGGCGGCGACGCTTGGCATGACGGAGAACGAGGTGGAGGCCTCGTGGCGCAACATCATCGTCTCGAACGCCGACAACACGGGCAAGCAGGCTATCGCTGACGTGTACGAAGACGCTTTCGAGGCGCGGTACCTGGCGCTGGCTAAGGTCCCGCCCGAGGTGGGAGAAGACCTATCCGCCGTGACGGACGAACACCTCCTGTTCGCCCTCCGTCAGGCAATGAAGGACAAGAAGGAGAACTGACAACATGCCAGATATTGACGCTTTCGCGTATGACATGCAGTGGTGGTGCCAGTACGGCGACCTGGGTTACGACCAGTGGAACCGCTGGGACCTGCGCGTGGGAGGCGAGACCGATTGTTCGGCGCTCGTTATCGGCGTGCTGAAGGCGCGCGGCTTTGACACCGGAAACGCCACCTACACGGGCAACATGGCTCGTGAGCTGACCGCTCGCGGGTGGGACCTGCTTGACCCGGACACCGACCTGGAGCGGGGCGACATCCTGCTCAACCATGCCAACCACGTGGCGGTCTACCTGGGTGGCGGTCTGCTCGCTCAGGCTTCGATTGACGAGCGCGGCGAGATCGCGGGCGGTCAGGCGGGCGACCAGGCCAATGAGACCAACGTCAAGCCCTATTACGATTACCCGTGGGACTGCGTGCTCAGGTTCACGGGGTCCGACACGGGTGGCGTGTCCACCTATGGCCACGGTTCCGGCTACAACTCGAATGGCTACGGCGAGGACTACGTGCGCGAAGTCCAGCAGCAGCTCCTGGCGCGAGGCTATGACCTCGGGGAGGACGGCGCGGACGGCATCCTGGGCGCGAACACCTACAACGCCATTAAGGCCTTCCAGGAGGCGAACGGCGGCCTGGAGATCGACGGTATTCCGGGTCCCCAGACGCTGGCGGCGCTGCGTGGCGCGAGCATCGTCCCCGCCGCCGCCCACCAGCCCGCCGTTGACGGCTACTGGGGCGACGCGACGACCCGCCTCCTCCAGGGTGTCCTGGGCACGACGGTGGACGGCGTGGTGTCGTCCCAGGCTGCGGTGAACCGCGACAGCCTGCCTGGCTGCACGACCGGCTGGGAGTTTGTGCCCACCGAGGTCGCGGAAGGCTCCCTCCTCATCGAGGCCATGCAGAAGGCCCTCGGCGTGGAGGCTGACGGCCTCATGGGGCCGGACACGGCGAACGCCCTCGCCGCACGGTACGGACTGGAGGGAGACGGGGCGCTGGACGCGCCGTCTCCGACGGTCGAAGCAATGCAGCGCGAGCTGCTGAATGGAGGATGGTAATCATGAGCGCACCGAAGCACGCTCTCACGACTGATCGCACCCGGTGGGCGGCTCTCACCCCCGCCCGCCGCAAGGCCCTGTATGGTATCGTCGCGGCGCTCCTGGCGCTCGGCATGGCCTACGGGTACGTCACGCCCGAGCAGTCCACGCACTGGCTCGACGTGGCGGACAAGGCCCTGGGTCTGATCGCCCTCGTGATCGCCGCGTCTCACACGGGTGGGGTCTACGAGGCCCCGATCTACGGGGAGCGCGACGGGGAGAACTCGCCCCAGTGAGTCCGGGCGAGGTCGTAGCGGTCATCAGTGCTTCCGGAGTTGCCTTCGGAGGCCTGGTGACCGCCGTGTCCGTCCTCGCGGGCATCAAGTGGGGACGAGAGAAGGCCAAGGCGGAGGCGCTCCTGGTCCGGGAGCAGGTCGGCAAGGCCCGCGCCGAGCGCGAGCAGGCCGAAACGTCCTCCGCCCTCGAAGCTATAGCGGGGAAGATCGACCAGCGGCTGGACGCGCTGGAGGCCTCGCTGTCCGAAGTACACCACGAGGTGACCCCGAATCATGGGGGCAGCATCAAGGACGCGGTGCGCCGCATCGAGCAGAACCAGGAAGGCTTCCGCTCGACGCTGGACGCGCACGGCCAGGTGCTCGCCTCCCACGGTCAGGTGCTCACCAACATCACCGAGCGCCAGGACCGCGATATGCGCGACCTCGGCGCTCGGATTGACAATATTCAGGAGACGGCGTGGGCGGAGCACGAGGCGCTCCGGGATACGCTCTCGACCATAGGAGCGTCGCCATGACTGCTTTCATCGAGGGGTCCGTGCAGACCCCCACCGGGCGTATCGTCCCCATGACGGTTCACGCGAAGCCCATCCCGGACCCGGCGCGGATGGCCGACGGGAACGTGCTCGTCGCGGGTAATCTCGCGGCGGGTGTTCGCACGCCGATTTCGGCCAGCCTGCACCCTGGGCGGTACAGGCTCCGTGTGTACACACCATCGGGCCTGTTGGCTGAGCGCGAGATGGACCTGGTGGAGGGCCAGCACGTGACTATCGCGGAGCTGCTGGAGCCGACCACGGTCCTAGCGTCGCCTGCTGTTGAGCCCGAGCCGCGAGCGCAGCCGGGCGTAACGCCGCCCGCCCCTCCTGCCCCGGCGGGGCCGTCCGACCCGCTCCCGGAGGGCTGGGACACGCTGTAGGCGGCATAGCAGGAGGCCCCTCCAACCGATCGGTTGGAGGGGCCTCGTCTTGTGTGGCGGCTACGATACCACAGCCATGTCCCACTCGCGGCGGTATAGCTCCCACGCATGCCTGAGGAGGCGGCTCAGGATCACCAAGCTGCGGTCCATGCTGCGCTCGCGGCTCAGCACTTCGTCACACAGCTCCTCGAGGGTGAGCTGAACCAGCTTGATAAGCTGCTCGTCCGGGCAGGTGACGCGGGGGACCCTAACGATAGCGGCGCACCGCTCGATCACCCGGGCGGCGGCTGCCACGTCGTAGTTCGCGCCCGTCTCGTAATCGAGGTCGCCCATCCGGGCGGGGCGGGCGACGAGGGCCGGGGCGTGGGCGGTGTAGGAGCCGACGATGTTACGCCACGTCCAACCGACGTAGAGGGCGAGGTAATTCACGAGGTCCATCCTCGTGTCCAGTTCGGTGTCTCCCGCTCCGGGCGCTCCCAGGCGGTCAACCTTGCGGGCGACGTTGGGGACGATGGAGAAGGCCTCGCCGCGTTTGCGCCAGGAGATGCCGTAGACGGCTGCTTTCTCGGAGGCGACGCGCAGGAGCAGGTCCTGGGGGCTGTGGCCGTAGTCGGTCATGATGGTTGGTCCTTTCAGGTGTGGTCAGTTTTCGGAGTCCGCGGACTAGAAGCTGTCGCGGATGGACTGTGCGTTGCCGGTGAGGGTGTAGGCGGACATGCCCGCCCGCATCTTGTCCGAGACGTTCAGCATGTTCACGATGTCCTGAACGGTCTGCTCGTTCACGCCGGGCATGTCCGGGTTGGCCTGGGTGAGACGGACGAGGACCTGCGTCCTGAGTCCCTTGTTCACGTTCGGGGCCATCGGCTCGTACCCGTACAGCTCGACAACGGCCAGGAGCGGCTCGCGGTGGTGGCTCTCGTCGGCGGGGATGTCAAAGACCAGGGTCTCCTCGAGGCCGGAGCCTTCCCGCGCGATCCGCTCGACGGCCCCGTTAACGGTCACGTCGATGATCCCCCGGTCGACGGCGCAGAGGTCCGGGAACATGTTTGCGACGGCGTAGCCAACGTTCATGTCCTGATGGAGGACGGCGGCCCCCAGGTAGACGGTTTCCGCGTAGGCGGCGCGGCGGATGAGGTCGGTCAGGTTTCGGCGGTCGTGGATGTCGATCTGTCGTGAGGTCATTTGTCTTGGTCCTTTCAGAGGGTTTCCGGATCGACGGGACGGGCGGAGAGGTTAAACGCCACGTGCATGTGGCCGTCGTGGGCCTTCAGCTCGTAGGTGATGAGCTTGCCGCTGTGCTCGTTGCTGAGCGGGAGGCGGACGAAGCAGCTCGTTTCGCGGCGGATGGTGATCAGGTTGTCCAGGCGGGCGGAGGCAAGCCCGCGTTCGTGGAGGGTGAGGCCGACCGGGAGGCTGGCGAGGTACTCGCCGGTCACCTCGTCGTTAGGGACGGTGAGGTGCCCCCGCTGGATCGGGACCGCCTTCAGGGCGAAGGCGAAGGCCTCGAGGGCATCCCTGAGCTGGTCCAGGCCGTCCTGGAGCTGGTCGGTGAAGTTCATGGCGGTTGGTCCTTTCTCAGTTGTTGAGCTGCTGGGTGATACGGGCAATGTCGCGAGCGCCCTGCACCTGGCGGCGGATTGCGTCGACGTCGTTCAGGTCGGCTTCGCGGATCGCGTATGCGTAGAGGATGCCTTCCGCGAACACGTGGAGGACCTGCTGGCCTGTCGTGGCCCCAATGGCGGGGCGGTCAATGCTGATCGCCTCGATCTGCGAGGCGGGGATGAGGCCGAACTTGCCAGGGACTCCGAGCTTGTGGTTCCTCGTCCAGTAGATGAGCTTGCCGGTGTTGTCGTTGACGGGAATCTCGATCTTGCTTGCCATGATGGTGTCCTTTCAGGGGGTGGTGGGTGGGAGGCCCCGCCGGGTGGTGGGGCCTCCCTGGGTGGGTTAGCGGTTCGCCTTGGGGAGGCGGTCGCGGTTGGCCGGGTGGTTCATCCACTCGGAGACGATGGTCAGGGCGCGGTCGTAACCGATCGTGTTCTTCTCGGTGACCTCGAGGAGGCGGTTCCCGTCCTCGGCCTTGAGGATAAGGCGGTAGCCGGTGCCCTTGGTGTAGGTGACGGAGATGTTGCCGACGAAGAAGCGACCCCGGCTGATGGCCTCGAAGCGCTCCGCGAAGATTGCGCCGGTGAAGTGCTTGGCGGGGTTGCCGGTGACGTGCTCGAGGTGGAGGTTGGTGTGGTCCCAGGTGGTGCGGAAGTTGGTCATTGTCTTGGTCCTTTCAGGATAGGGTCACCGGGGCGGTGACGTAATCAGTATAGCGCACCCGGCGCGGGGTGCATCACCAAAGCGCTAGTGATACACCCCACACCCCGCTAGTCCTTCCGATACCGACCACACGAGTAGCCAGCCGCCGCCAGCGGCAAGCCGTCCGACCACTCCGTGGGAGTCACCATCACCCGGCGAATAGCCGCCAGCGACGACTCCGGCGACGACTCCACGATCACCTCGTCATGCACGTGGCCGACCACGCGGTGGCCCTCCTCAACGAGGCGGACCAGGGCCGCGCCCAGCACGTCGCGGGCCACCGCCTGCGTGACGTTCTCGACCAGCCGCCCGCCGTAGGTCTCCGTCCTCCAGCGCAGCTTCGGGTCCTGGAACGACAGGCGACCATCGCGCCCCGCGCGCACCTGGTGATACACCACCGCGCGACCGGACGGGAGGCGCACCAGACGGTCGGAGCCGTCCGCCTCCACAGTCAGACGCTCCCCCGCCTGCCCGCCATAGTAGAAGGCTCGCTCCAGGCGACCCCACAGCCGGACAATGTTCCTGTTCGCTCCGCGCCACTGATCGACAATGCGCTGAAGGACGGCCTCGCCGCCCAGCGCGTCGCCACCCATAGCGCGCAACGACCCCACGCCGCCGTTGTAGCCGAGGGCAAGGACGGCCACCTTACCCTCCTTACGGCCCATCCCGCCGCCCATACGGTTGGCCGTCTCCACGTAGATGTCCCGGCCCTCCGCGAACGCCTCCAGCGCCCACTCCTCGCCCGCCAACCAGGCGACCACGCGCGCCTCAATCGCGCTATAGTCGCACACCGTGAACGGCCCCACGAGGAGTGGGCGGACGAGGGCCTTCAGGGTCTGGGGGTCGGCACCGAGACCCAGGTTCAGGTCGAGGATAGCCGCGTCCTGAGCGGCCTCGGACGAGAAGCCCGCGCGAGGCAGGTTCTGGAGCTGGAGGCCCCGGCCCGCCCACCGCCCGGTGTGCGCACCGAAGAAGCGGAAGCCGCCGCGCAGGCGCTCGTCGGTGTTCGCCGCGTCGAGCGCTGTCTGAAACTTCTTGTGCGCTGTTAGGGCCATGCTCTGGCGCAGCTCCAGGACGCGCCGCTGATCGGCGGTCAGATCGTCGCGCGTGAGCGCCCGGCGCACCGTCTCCGCCTTCAGGTCAGGCAGGAGACCACCGAACCAGGAGAGAAGCTGAGCCGTGCTCCCCGGGTTCTCCACTCCGGTGATGGCCTTGGCCTCGGCCTTGTCGGCTGCGAGGTTCTCGCTCGCCGCCTCGACCGCGCTCGCGGCCATATCGAGGTCCACCCTAATGCCCAGGTCGTTGACCTTCTGGTCGGCAATCCACACACGGCGCTCGTGATCGGTCGGCCAGTCCTGACCGTGACGGCGCAGGAGGCGGCGGCGCATGTCTCGCATCGTCGCCACATCCTGGCGGCAATACTCGACAAACTGCGCCCACTTCTCGGGGTGGTCCTCGGGCAGGCGGCGCTTGCCGCTCCTATCCGGCTGGCAGAACCAACGAATGAGGGCCGCGCCCGCACCGTCCTTCGGGTCGGCCCCGAGGGCCTTCGCCCCACCCTCCAGGGACTGGGGATAGCCCCACTCAGCCATGTGGGCCATCGTGTCCTCCCAGGCTTCAGGCGGGAGATATTGACCAGTCGGTAGTCCGCGGAATCGAGAGAGGCAAACGCGCTCAAACTGTGCGTTGTGGGCGAATCTCACGACGACGTTGGAGCCGTCGAGGAGGTGGGGAATCTTCATGATCTCGTCGCGTCCGACGGCGACCTGCACGGGACCGTCGTCCAGCGCCCACGCACACATGAGGACGAGAAACTCCGGGTCCTCACTGTAGCGGTAGACCCCGCGCTTAATATCGGTGGTCGAGTACGTCTCGATGTCCACGTAGAGGTCGTGCGGGAGCGCGACGACAGGGGCCGGGGCAGGGGTGATAAGGCTGGGAGGAATCATTTCCGGCCCCTCCGCCCGTGCCCCTCCATACGCGCGTCAACGATCACCGAGAACAGGGCGGCGACGCACAGGAGCGGGAAGACGACCGGCCAGGGCTGGCGCGGGAAGATGAACATGGCGACGATGGCACCGACCAAGCTCACGACGGTGATCAGGGCGCAGATGAACTGCACCCAGTCGATCTGGTACTTCTTCATTCCTGCTCGCCTCCCTCGAGGACGTGGGCGGCGTGCCACTTGGCGCGAAGGCCCTTCACGGCGCGGCGGTTGCGCACCGAGGAGACGGTGCGCCCGAGGTCGGCGGCAATCTCCGAGATCGATCTGGAGTAGTCTCCGGCCACCTCGTCCTCCCACTGCTCCCAGGGGCGGTGTGAGCGGGTGGCGGCCTCCACGCTGGCCTCCTGGGCGGCGCGCTGCGCCTCCCGGTGAGCAGGGGTCAAGTCGGTGATGCGCGACTTCTTGCGTCCGTACTCGCGGTTGGCGGCGCGGCACTGGTCGCAGCGGCACCCGGCGACGTAGGTGGAACGCAGTCCATGTGTTCGGGGCATGGGTCTTGGTCCTTTCAGTTCAGGGGTCACCCGTGCGGTGACATGAACCAGCATAGCACACCCAAGCGCTACGATGCAAGCCAGGGGATGAAAAGACCCCATCACCACCAGGACCAAGAAGGTGGTGATGGGGTCGGGACCCACCAGGGCCTATGTTACAGGATGTCGTCCTCGTCGTCCTCCAGAACGTCGAAGTCATCCTCAGCGCGGGACGCGCCGCCGCCCAGCATCTCGCCGTCGCGGACCTTCTGAACATTCTCCAGGCCGAAGGTCACGCCGCGATTACCGTTCGTGTTGTAGCAGTACGCGGACATGGACACGCGGGCGTAGATGCCCGAGTACACCTCGGTGCTGTCCAGAATCGGGTTGAGGTCGCGGTCCACCACGCCCGGGCGGCGCTTAGCCGACACGTTCATGTAGTAGCACCCCTCCAGCTCCGGGTTACGCTCCAGGTCCGCGTCCTCGTCGCCGTCGTGGAGGGTGGACTTCAGGTTCTTCGGCACCTTGCCGCCGAACTTCGCCTTCTGCTCCTCAATCGCGGCCTGCTGCGCGGCCTTGATCGCGGCCAGCGTGCGCTTCGCCGTCTTGGGAATGATGAGCATGCACGAGAACTTGGGGTCCTGCTCCGGGGAGGCCGCGTAAGGCTCCAGCAGGTGAACGTAGCCAAGGCGAATGTTCTCGTCGGCGCGGGTGACAACCTTGCGGGGGTTAGCCATTGTAATCATCTTCTTTCGGTGATCGTGAATCGGTGAGCGTGCCGGGGCCGAGGCTCAAGGCCCCGGCACACCCCTAAGTGTAGCGCTTTAACCTCGGGTTGTCTACCCGAAGTCCGCCGCAGCGCTCGCGGCGGCTGTGAGAGGCGGACGCGGGTCCGCATCCCCCACCAGGGAGGGCTTGCCCTCCTTCTTGGTGATGTAGTCCCCGATCAGGTCGGGGAGGTCGGCCTTGCCCACCAGCTTCTCCAGCTTGCCTAGCGGTAGAATCTTGAACTCTGCCACCTGCTCGGGCTGGTATCCGCTGTCGATCAGCGTCTGGATGGCCACCGCCGGGTCAGTCACCACACGGCGACCCCGGCCCGCCACCACCTTGAAGCCGGGGATGGTCCGGCCCTCGGTGTAAATGCGATCGAAGGCGACTCCCTCCAGTGCGTCGCACCAGTGGCGGATTTGGGCGACGCGCTCCAGCTCCGCGCCCACCTCCTCGTCGTCTAGGAGGCCGGGGTCTCCGAAGTCGCGGGCGACGAGGAAGTCACGACGCGCCCGGCACTCGCCAGCCACGGGGCACCAGCGGCAAGCCGCTTCGCCGGGACCGAACTCGGTAGACCCGTCCTCGACCTTCTGGACGGCGGGCAGGACATGCTCGTCCCGCCAGGCGAGGAGCTCGGCGACGCTCAGCGTCTCGGAGGAGACGCTCCCCAGGCGAGGCTGCACGACCGTTACGCTGACTTCCTCGACGGTGCCCAGGAGGTCCCCGAACTCGTTCAGCGCGCCCAGGCCGTAGAGCCTGAGTTGAGGGTTGCCGACGGCGTTCACGGGCACGCCCTGACCGTACTTGAGGTCGAGGACGCGGACGGCGCGAGGCGAGACCACCACCGCGTCACCCGTCCCCCACACGCCAGGGACCCCAGTCGCCATCCGCTGCTCCAGGAGCAGGACGGAGTGCGGTTCTGCGTCCAGGTCGGCGCGCACCTGGTCCACGTACTCGCCGACGTGGCGGAGCATGTCCACCATGTCGTAGGTCTCGCCGTATTTGGCGGTCCAGTGGTTCAGGGCGTGGTCGCGGGCGGCTTCGTCGTGGTCGATCAGCTCGAAACGGGCGACGATCTCCGCGAGCGCGTGCGCCGCCGTGCCCTCCGCCGCGTGGGGCGACTCGGGCGGGGTGGGGGCCGCCGCCGCGAGCGGCACGCTGGCCGGGCAGGCCAACCAGCGTGCCGCGCTCGACGGCCCAAGGTTCGCGTGTCCCTTGGGAGGCATTGGTCAGGCCTCCGGGAGAGCGTCGAGGAAGGCCTGAATCTGGTCGCCCTTGAGGAGGCCGACGCGGCGCGCGCCCGCCGTCTCGAGGGCGGTCTTGATCGCGTCCTGCTCGCCCGCGCCGATCAGCTCGGTGGCTCGCGCGACGGCGACCGCCAGCAGGTCGGCCTCGGGGGTGACCGTCTCGTCCTCGACGGTCGCGCCGTCGGTCTCGTCCTCCGCCGGGGCGGCGGGTTCAGGGGCGGGCTCGGGGTCGGCCTTCTTCGCCGCCGTCTTCTTGGCGGCGGGCTTCTTCGCCGTCTTCTTCGGGGCGGGCTTCTCCCTGTCCGCCGGGGCGGCGGGCGCGGCCTTTTCGACGTCGATGGAGATCGGCGCGGGAGCGGTGCGCTGCGCCACCAGCAGACCAGCCAGCCACTGCACCTCCTCCACAGTCGCGCCCTGAACGTCCAGCGTGATGTTGATTTCCATGATCCTGTTCTCCTTGGTGATCGTTGATCGGTTAGATGAGTGACTCGGGCGAGTCACTCACGTCGGTGGTGTCCTCGACCAGCCGCGTGAACAAACGTTGCGGGCCGTAGAACGGCAGGCGCAAAGCCTTCGGGGACGGGCCAAACCAGCCGGGTAGCTGCTTCAGCTTGTTCGTGATCTGGAGGATGTCCACGCGCGAGTGCTTTCCACGCTCACGGCCTAGCGCTATCTCCCAGATTTCAAGCGAGCACACCGTTTCAATCGGGTGCGTACCGCTCACTATACCCTGTTCCTCGTCCTGAAGCCAACTGATACGCTCGTCCGGGGACATATCCGCCCAGTTCTCGGGGACGAGGGTGTCCAGGTAGGACTGGATGAGGCCAGCCAGGCTATCTTCCTCGGTCGCCATCGAGCGGATGGTCTCGGCCATAGCCTCGCCGTCGTCGTCCAGGAACAGCACCGGGTTGCGGTCCTCGCCCGCGTAGGTGACGAGGCTTTCCCGATACACGTGGACGGCCTCGGCCCACACCTGGTCAACGTAGGCGCTCGTGTACTTACCGAAGTCCAGCTTTTCGGCCACCTCCACGATCAGGAAACGGCGGTTACCCTCCTGGCTCCGCAGGAACACCGCGTCGTTGGTCGTCCCCCAGATCACCTGCGCGCGAGGCACGTCCACCGACTCCCGAGCGTATGGCAGGCGGGCGGTGTCGTGGGTCAGCGTAATGAACTGCTTCAGCGCCTCCGCGTCCGCCTTCTTCATGGCGAAGCCCTCGTCTGCGACGACGATCCAGGAGCGCATCATAGCCATGATGGTGTCTCGCAGGCCGCTGTTCTCGATGGGGCCGAGGGTGCAGGTCCAGCCGCGCGCCATACGCTCGATGAACCACGACTTGCCCAGGCCTTGCCGCCCGGTCAGAATCAGGCAGTTATCCACCTTGACACCAGGGTCGAGGGCGCGGGCCACGGCCTGCACCGCCACCAGGCGAGCCACCCGCCGTGTGTAGTCGTCCGCCGCGCCGGGCAGGTAGGTTTCGATGCGGCTCACGCCGTCCCACTCCAGGCCCTCCAGGTACTCACGCACCGGGTGGAAGGCGTGGTCCTGGGCCACCATGTCGATCACGCCCCGGAGCTGCTCCTGGGCGGGGCGGGGCATGTTGTAGGCCCGCTGGAGGTGGGCGCTGATCTGTGCGAAGTCGGCGCTGGTGAGTACGTCGGACTTGCCAGGTGTGACCTTCCTCCACGGGAAGTCACGGCGCGCCACAGTGTTCATTGTCATGTCGTTTCGGGCGAGGCCGCGCAGTACCGGGTCGTGGCCTATGAGGAGGTCCCAGTTATGCACGTCGTCAAGGGGCTTGCCGGTCTTGGGGTGGAGGTGAAACTCCAGGACCCACTCAGGGAGGCCGCGAGCGCCCGCCTCGCCGCCCTCGGTCTCGTCGCCGTCGAGCGGCGCGAAGTCCGCGCCCACCAGCTCTGTGACGATCTCCGGTCGCGCCGCGAACTCGTGCATGGCCCGCTGGATAGATGGCCTGTCGGCGGGGGCTGTGGACTGGGGGACACCCGCCGCCCGGTCCTCCCCGCCATACACGTGAAGGCCCACGAGGTCGAACATGGACAGCGCCCGCCCGTATGCCGGGTCGCTCGCGTGGTTGGAGAAGACATAGCCGTCCGGATAGACGATGACACCGCCCTCGGACTCGGCGGGCGTGTAGTGCCAGCGGTTAGGCTCACCCTCCACCGGGTCATACGGGAGGTGGAACTCAGCGACGGCCCTTGCCATGTCGTACACGCGGTTGAACGCGCCCGCCACGCCGGGCAGTTCCTTGGGGTCACGCTTCGGCCCCGCCTTGTGATCCGGCGTAGCCTGAAGCCCGCCGAAGTCGCGCAGGAGGCCCTGCGCCGTCGCCGTCTCACCCTGGCACTCCACCACCTCGTACTCGTCCGGCGCGGCGGTCGCAGGCCAGAACATGAGGCGCTCGGGCTGCGTCGATCCGGGGTCAAACTGGGCTTCACCCAGGGCCTCGATCAATCCGCGGGCGACCCTCGGATACTCCTCCTCGCTCAATCCGGGTCCCATGATCGGGAAGATCACACGGTAACGCGGGTGGGCGCGCGTGTGGCTATACGTCGAGTGAACGAGCGCGCGAAGTCCGAGACCGGCCACGACGGCGGGCAGGGTCTCGGAGGCCGCGTCCGCGTCCAGCGTCACCGCGCTACGGTACTCGACTTGGCCCTTCCGGCGGGCGGTGCCCTTCAGGCGACCGGCGACGTACCCGCCGCAGTCCTTCACGGACTCCGGGTGGTGGGCGCGGTCCACGAGGCGCTCCCACGTCAGCGTGGCGGCCTCCCACCTGCGCGACGATACGGACGGGGCGACCGACAGGTCAAGGGTGAGATCGGCGGCGGTCTTGGTGCTCATCTGTTGTTGGTCCTTCCTGCTAGATGAGGCTTTCCAGGTGTCCGAGGAGGGCGGCTTGAATCTCGGCCTTGCCCTCCAGCACCCGGAGGATGTTCGGGTCAAGCGTACCGCGAGACTCGATCACGTGGACGACGACGGGGTGGGTCTGCCCCTGCCTTTGTAGGCGTTTATTGGCCTGCTGCCACTGCTCCAGGCTCCACGGGAGGCTGGTCCACACGATGGTGTGCCCACCGTGCTGAAGGTTGAGGCCGTGCCCGGCGCTGGCCGGATGCGCCAGCAGAATCGGGATACGCCCCGCGTTCCACCGCTTCACCGCGCCGGACTCACTCACGTGGACAGACTCGGGGAAACGCTCCTGGATCATCTCCAGTTCGGCCTGGAAACGGTAGAAGACGAGGATGGGGGAGCCGGTGCCTTCGACCACTTCCGCGAGCGCGTCGAGCTTCGCGTGATGCAGCCAGTCCCAGCCGTCCCGGTCGTCGTCATAGAGGAAGCCTGCGCTGATCTGGCTCAGGCGGTTGGACGCGACGGCGGCGGTCGATGCAGTGTGCCGCACCCCGCCCAGGAGGGTGAGGTCTGCGACGAGCTGCGTCGCCATATCCTTGTAAGCGCGGCGCGCAGAGGCCGGCATCTCGACCTCGATACGGTTCATGGTCAGCGGCGGGAGCTGGAGGCGGCCCTCCGTGCCCATCGAGAGACAGATGTCCTCCAGTAGGGCGTGGATGCGTTCGGACGCGCCGGGGCGCGGCTGCCAGCCGGTCACCACGCCAGACGGGAGGCGACCGGCCTCCATGAAGTAGCGGCGGCGAAAACCTGTGATCGTGCGCCCGAGACGCTCCCCGAAGTCCATGAGGTAGACCTGCGCCCACAAGTCGAGGAGGCCGTTCGGGGACGGCGTGCCGGTCATCTCCCACACGCAAGATGCTGTCTTGGCGATCAGGCGGGCGGCCTTCCACCGCTTGGAGCGGTGGTTCTTGAAGCCGCTGGCCTCGTCCAGGATGAATGTTTCCCACCCGTGTGGCTGGCGGGCCGCCTCCCCCAGGAGCTGGTGACTCACCACGTACACGTCCGCGTCCTTGGCCCAGGCGGCGGCCCGCTGCGCCGGGGTGCCCACGACAGGCACCACACGCAGATCAGGCCTCCACTTGGTGGCCTCCTCGGGCCACACGTCGCGGGTCACCCGCGCCGGGGCCGTCACGAGGGCGGGCAGATGGCGCTCCTCCAGGGCGGACAGGACCGAGGCGGTTTTGCCCAAGCCCATGTCGAGCCAGAGGCCCGCCCGGTCGTGCGCCCGCAGGTGGGCGACCGCCGCCTGCTGGTAGGGGTGGAGGCGCAGGGGCGCGTTCACTCGCCAGCCTCGGGAGCGTCGACGCGGACAGACCCGCCAGAAGTCTTGACGGTGATCGAGGCCAGCGGAACGGTGATGAGGGCGCTCAGCTCGCCCTCATCGACGTCGAGGCAGGGGACGATCTTCCCAATGACGCTGAGCGGCTGGCCGTCCAGGAGGATAGTCTTCGTCGTCCGGTTGATCTCGAGCGCGTGCAGCTTGTGCATGATGGGGTCCTTTCAAGGGGGTGGGGCCGCCGATGGTCCAGCGGCCCCACCGGGCGGAGGTGTTACTTGGTGAATCGGCGGTCGATGATGCGCCCGCCGAGGACGAGCGCCGCGCCGATCAGAAGGGGCACGAGGGCAACGCCGATGCCGTCGAGGGTCGCGCCGGTCCGGGCGAGGCGCGTCGTAGGCGCGGGGGCGGGCTGCGCGTCGGCCTTCGGTTCGGGCTTCGGGGTCGCACGCGAGGGGACCGGGGCGGGGGAGGAGGTGACCTTGGGTTCCGGGGTCTTGTCCACCGTCGGCATGGTGGGCGTGGGCTTCGGGGCCGGGGTGGTGGGGGTCGGCTCGGGAGTCGGCTCAGTCGTCGGAGTAGGCGCAGGCGCGGGAGTGGGCTTCACGGTGCCGTCGCCGTCCGTGCCACCGCTGGCCTTGATCGTCGCGGTCGCCTCGAAGGACTGGCCGTTGATCGTCGCCTTGTTCGTGTAGGTCGTCTGGCCCTCGACGGGCTTCGTCGCATCCGGGAAGGTCACGCACACGAGCGCGCCCGCCGGGGGCGTGAAGGTCAGCGTGTGCTTCGCGTCGTCCAGCTTGCCGTCCGTCCAGCTCGTCGTCTTGGGGTCCCACGTGGGGCCGGTCGAGCACTTCACCGCCGCGTGCAGGGCGTTGGTCTCATCGGTGATCGTGTACTCGGTGGACGGCTCCACCTTCCACTGGATACCCCAGGCGATGGACCCATTGGCATCGGTCCACCCGTATTTCAGGGTTTCCGGCTTGGCGTACTCGTAGTGCGCCGGGCTGGCGCAGTCGTTGCTGCACGTGCCGGTGCCGTCCTTATCGCCCCACACGAGGGTGCGGACCGTCTCGCCGTTCAGGGTGATCTGGGTGGACTCGGTGCCCACGGCCTTATCGGTGAGCTGGGCGCGGGCGTGGAACGTGCCGGACACGTCCTGCTTCGCAGCCCACGCTTCGGGAACCTCGGTCACCGTGCAGGTGAGGGTCGCCTGGTCGGCGACGCACTCGCCAATTCGGGTGCCGTCGTCCAGCGTGAACGGGAAGCCCGCCCTCCAGGCAAAGCCGCCATCGACACTAGCCACGGTGAGTGTAGAGCCGACCGTCAGGTGCGGGGTGGCCCAGGTGCCCTCAACGGTCACCTCGCTTGTGGTCTGGCGCGACGCGGACGTGGCCTTCGTGACCTGCGCGCTGATCGGCTCAGGGCTGGCGGGGGCCGCGAGCGCAGGGGCCGCCGCTGCGACGGCAAGGCCCACGGTGAGGCCGAGGCCCGCGAGCGCGTACTTGGGGTTGATCATGGTGGTTGGTCCTTTCAAGGATGCTGGGTCACCGGGGCGGTGACATGTTTAGTATAGGGCACCCCGCCGCCCCACGCAACACAAAGCGCTAAGGCGACGGGGCGCGGGGTCAGGAGGCGGCGATACCCACGCGCGGGCCGTCCAGCCGCCCACCCATCCAGCCAATACCGGACACGTAGCCGTCGCGCTCGCCGCTCGCCTCCCCATCCCGGTCGATCAGCAGGCCGCGCGCCGGACGGATGTTCACCCCGTCCCGCGCCTTCGCCTCGGCCCGCTGATACCTGGAGGCCAGCACGAGGTCCTGGCCCGTCGAGGTCGTCTCCTCCCTCGTGGCGATCTTGATCCTGTCCGCGATACCCTGGAAGAAACCCATCACGTAGGAGCGGCGGAACCTGCGACGCTCGGACTCACTGTAGAAGTCCTCATAGCGCAGCCTGTCCTTCAGCATCGACGGGTAGGACATGATGGCCGAGTTGTAGAACTCGGTCACGTAGGCGAGGTCGGACCTAGTGCCGACGATGGTGGCGAGCGTGTGACGCTTGTAGGTGCGCCACGAGCAGAAGCAGTCCAGGGAGCGGGCGAGGGTGGCGAGGCCGTCCACGATGGCCCGCGCCATCGACGAGGAGCCGCCCTTGATCTCCACCTCCATCGAGGTAATGTCCTCGTCCTTGGCGCGCGCGTCGCCCTCGGGCAAGCTCTCGATGCGGTAACGGACCATGAGGCGCTCGGCGCGACGCTGGGCGAGCTCGCGTTCGTTGATGGACGCGCCTCGGTCGGAGGCGATGCGCAGGAGCTGGCGAATCTGCTCGATGATCTTGGTCTCGGTCATTGGTCTTGGTCCTTTCAGGGGCGAACGGTGAAGTGGGGTCGAGCGTGGTTGACGGGTCCGGTCGCGTCGTCCTCAACGATGACGCAGGACACCGGGATGGTCAGGGTGATGAAGTGCCGCCCGTAGCCGTTGGTGGTCTGGCGGATGCCGTCCACGGGGAGGACGATCTGGGAGCCGATGCGGGCGGCGCGGGTCTGCACGTTGTAGGCGAACTCGGGCAGTTCGGGGGTGGTCATAATGGTTGGTCCTTTCAAGGGGTGGAGGCCCCGCCGGGTGACGGGGCCTCCGGGGTGGGTCAGGCGAGGGCGTTCAGCTCGTCGGCGTAGTCGGCCTTGATCTCCTCGAGCATCGGCTCACGGCCCTGGGCCTCGTACTCGGTTTCGGCCACGCGGTTGATCAGGTCGATCTGCTCGGCGTTGAAGCTCTGGAGGCTGACGGCGGAGAAGAAGTAGCGGCTCATGGTCTTGGTCCTTTCGGTTCAGGTCACCGTCTCTCGGTGACATGATTAGTATAGCACACCCAAGGACCAATAGCGCAACATCTAGCGCGTGTAACGTCAGTCACACAAGCGGCGAACCTTGTCACCCCCACGACGACGCGGCGGCAACCCAGGCACCCCGAGATCATCCAGCCACGCCGCGACCCCCACCGTCCCACTCAGCAGAACGACCTCAACGCCCGCCCGGCGCGCCCGGTTATGCCACGCCACCTGAATAGGCCGCACGCGCCCGCCGGGGCGCTTCAGCTCCACCAGATAGACCCGTCCCTCCCAGATCACCAGCCGATCAGGGATACCCGCGTCCACAGGCGCGAGCTTCGGGCACAAACCACCCGCCGCGCTCACCCGATCATGCAGGAGGCGCTCGGCCAAAGACTCAAGCTCGCTCACGCCGCCACCTCCTCGGGCCAGGGATACACGACGGGCGCGGCGTTCACACCCACCAGCGAGTAGATGCCCAGCGTGTGGTCGATCCACCGACGCACGTCCGAGCGGTAAGCCAGAAGCCCGGCGCGGCCCGTGTGGGCGATCAGCGCGACGCACGCGGGCGCGTCCACCATGAGGGGGAGCATGGCGCGGATGCGCCCCGGCGCGAGACGAGGCCGCACGACGCGGCCACCACCGAGGCCGATCACCGTCGCACGGTAGGTGGGCGGCGCATCCGACAGGCCGGTGTTCCGCAGCGCGTCGGTCAGGCTCACCCACGCGTGGCCGCAGGAGTCAAGGCCGACGAGGAGGCGACGATCAGAGTCAGGCTCAGGGATGAGGGCATAGTCAATGACATAGGGGCGGCGCTTGCCGCACGGTTCGATACGTTCCATGCACCCTATGCTAGCGCTTTATGGTGGCTGTGTCGAGGCGTTCGGGGCCGACCTCGCGTGCCGCCGCCGCTGGGAGTCGCTAAGTAGTAGGCACCCGAAACGGGGTGTAACAGAATCTCGTTACAAATTCTTGTTACAGGCTTGTTACACCCGTTTTGCCCAGGTATCGCGGCGAAAACGGCGAAAAGCGCTCGCGTCCTGTATCAAGAAATTCTTATTACTTCTAATAACGAAAGATGTTCTATAGTATAACAGCCTGTTATACTATAGAACATCTTTCGTTAAAATCTGCTCGTATAGGGGATATAGGGCCTCTCGTTACAAGAGTGTAAAGTTCCGCAGAATATCAACAAAAAACCCTTGTAACAAAGCGTAACAAGGTTGTAACAAGCCCGTAACAAGGTGTAACAAGAACCCACCCCTCCCCAAAAACGTTGAAACCGCGCTGTAACAAGACGAAACCGCTAAACACTTGACACCCACCACCCCGCCGCCGGGCACCACGCACCCCACGAGGTAGGCGCACCAGGGCCGCGCGAGGCAGGCCCAGCGTGCTATCCTCATCCCATGACCCCCAGACCCGGCACCTCCCGCACCGGCACAGCACGCCACAAGCGCTGGCGCGTCCGCGTCCTCCACCTCGCACAGGCCAACGGACAGACGCACTGCCCAGACTGCGGACAGCCACTCGCCTGGGGAACCACGCTCACGCCCCGCAGCCCAGAGCCAGACCACGTGGTGCCAGCCGCGCGCGGCGGGCGCGACACCATCGACAACGCCCGCGTCACCTGCCGCCAATGCAACCAGCGCAGAGGCTCCAAACCCATCCCAAGCCAACCCAGGCCAACCCAGGCCCACACCGTCGGAGGCATCCAATGGTGAACACCACCTACCCGAAACCCCTTCGTGAGTGGACGGGGCGCACCATCAGGACCGAAGTGCCAGGGACCGCTACAGCCCACGCCCCGGATGTGGCAAACCTCACGCCCGAAACCAATACTTACCACTTGACAAGGGGCGGTATCCCCTCCCCCAACAACCAGGAACACCCAGAGGCCCAAGCGAAATACCCCCCTGGGGTATCCCCCGCCCCCTCAAAGCGCTAAACACCCCATGCGCTAAAACCAGCCAAACGTGCTATAATCGGCCCATGAACGACTTCGATCTGTTAGACCTCCTCGACGAGACCCCAGACGGGGCACACACCGTCGTGATCTTCCCGAACCGCGACGCGCTGCGACGCAAATTCCAGCCGTTCGTCGGCCAGTACGACCCCACGTACCGCACGCACTCGCTTCACCGTGCCGAGTACCTGGAGGACCGCAAGCGCCGCGCCCGCGTGTATCTGCGCACCCCCAAGCAGATCACGGCGGCCAACCGAAACCGAGCCATTGACGGCGCGGTCAGGGCCTATATCGCGCCCGGCGTGAACGTCTCCTACCTCATGGAAACGTGCCTGAAGAAGTCCGGCATCCACGAGGTGCTGCCAGCCGACGCGGCGGGGCTGATCTGACATGCCCGAGAAGTACGACCGCGAAGCGGAGCTGCGCGACCTCCTGGACACCGCACGGGAGGCCATCCGGGTGGCGAAGCCAGACAGCTTGTCGGCGCTCTTGAACGCCGCCAACAAGCTGTCCCGAGACCTCTACGAGCTGGAAAACCCGGCCGCCACGGCCTCCCCCACGCCTCCCAAGGGCCGCGAGGAGACCGCCGTGGACATCTTCAAGGCGAGGATGCGTAAGCGTGACACTCGCGCCTCCTAGCCGGGAGGCGCTGGAGGCCTCCCAGCGCCCCTGCGTGACCATCACGTCCCCCTCGATTGACTCGCTGGGGGACCTCGCCATATCCCTGGCCGCCGACTACAAGCTGGTTCCGGACCCCTGGCAGGCCTGGGTGCTCGACAACTGGCTGGCGACGGCGGGCGATAGCTGGGCCAACCTCACATGCGGTCTCGCGGTGCCCCGCCAGAACGGCAAAAACGCCGCCCTGGAGATCAGGGAGTTGTTCGGCGTGATCGGGCGCGGTGAGCGCATCCTGCACACGGCGCACGAGGTGAAGACGGCGCAGAAGCACTTCCGCCGCCTGAAGCACTTTTTTGGGCAGAAGGCTAACGACCCCGGCGCGAAGTTCCCCGAGCTGAACGCCCTTGTGGAGAACGTCCGCAACGTGAACGGCCAGGAGGCCATCTTCTTGAAGAATGGCGGGTCTATCGAGATCGCGGCGCGCTCGAAGGGGTCCGGGCGTGGCTTCACGGTCGATATTCTCGTCATGGACGAGGCCCAGCAGCTCACGGACGAGGCGCTGGAGGCGCTTCTGTCCACCACGTCGGCGGCCCCGCTGGGTGACCCCCAGTGGATATACACGGGTACGCCGCCGGGGCCGACGGCGGAGGGCGAGGTGTTTTCGCGCGTGCGCCGTGACGCGCTGAGCGGTGAGTCTTCGCGCACGTGCTGGGATGAGTGGTCTCCGCCGGGCCTGCCCAAGTCGCTGGCGGATGTCGATCTGGACGACCGGGATCTGTGGGTGCGGACCAACCCGGCGGTCGCATCTGGTCGCCTGAAGCTGAGCGTGATCGAGGCCGAGCGCAAGCGGTACTCGGACGATGGTTTCGCCCGCGAGCGCCTCGGCTGGTGGGCCTCGGACGACAACACTCGCCGCCTGATCTCACTGGACGACTGGGAGGCGACGGGGGTCACGTCCCTGCCCCTCGAGCTGGCTTCAGATCGCGCGGTGCGCGCCCTTGGGGTGGCTTTCTCGAAGGATGGGCGGCGCGTCGCGGTGGCTGGCGCGCTGCATGACCGCAAGACGGGCGTGTCCCACGTGGAGCTGATCGACCTCGAAGCCGGCGATTTTTCGACCATGAGCAGCGCGGCGCTCGCGGAGTGGCTGTACGGGCGGCGGGGCCGTTACTCGGCGGTTGGCGTGTCTGGCCGTTCGGGCGCGTTGGCGCTCCAGCAGGACCTGCGCGCCCTGCGTCCGCCGCGCCGCTACCTGCACGTCCTGGACAACGCGGAGTACTTCACGGCCTGCTCGGTATTCTTGAACGCGGTCAGGGGTCGCACGGTCTCGCATCCGGGCGGGTATAATGCGGATAGCGACCCCCTGGATGCGTCTGTGGGGGTGTCAGACAAGAAGATCAGGACGGTGGACGGCGCGTGGGGGTGGCACTCGACGGCCCAGGAGGGCGACGAGGTGCCCCTGGAGGCCGTGAGCGTGGCGCTGTGGATGGCGCGGACGACGCGCCGCCGTCCTAACCGGAGCCAGGAGGCCCTCGCATGACCACTAACGTCGATACTCGCCTGATCGCGGGCATGGGACCCCAGCTTTTCACCACGCCGTCCGTGGCGGGCCTGCCTGACGACCTCCAGGCGACCCTCGAGGAGCTGGTGAACACGTGGCAGGCCCGCTATCCCGGCAATGCCCGTCGTCAGGCGTACCTGGATTGCAAGGTGTTCGTGGACTCGCTGGACATTGCGCTCCCGCGCGAGATTGCCCGTGACCTCCGTATCGTGTCCACGTGGCCGGAGAAGGCCGTCTTCTCGCTCACGTCGCGGTGCCATTGGGACGGTGTGGTGGCCCCGGACGGGTCGGAGGACCCCTACGGGCTGTCCTCGATCTTGGACGAGAATCGGTTTGCTACGGAGATCGGGCAGGCGGTCGCCAGCGCGGCGACGCATGGCGTGTCTTTCCTCGCCACCCTGCCCGGCGACGTGGCGGCGGGTGACCCGCCGGTCCTCGTCCTGCCGTACTCGGCTATGACGGCGGCGGCGCTGTGGGATCGTCGTCGCCGGGGCATCCGCGCGGGCCTCCTGATCAACGACGTGGACTACCTGGGTCGGCCTGTCGAGCTGATCCTGCTGACCCCGCACGTCATGGTGAGCATGGCTCCCCTGGGCGCTCAGGGGTGGTTCGTGACGGGCCACGTGGAGCATCACCTGGGACGCACGCCTATGGAGGCGCTGGTCTATCGCGGCAACCTGGATCGCCCGTTGGGGCGCTCCAGGCTGACAGATGGCGTGCTGTCCATCGTGGACCGTGCCGTGCGCGCGTCGATGCGCATGGACGTGTCCTCGGAGCTGTTCACAGCCCCCGGCCTGCTCCTGCGAGGCGTGGACAAGACGACGTTCGATCAGATCAAGGGGTCTTGGAGCTGGCGACTCGGCTCCGTGAAGGGCATCTCCCGCGACGAGGACGGCGACACGCCCGAGGTCGATATGATCCCCCAGCAGTCCATGCAGCCCTACGTCGATCAGCTACGTGAGCTGGCTCAGGAGATGGCGGGCGCGCTGTCCCTCCCGGTCGGCTCGCTGGGCATCGTCCAGGACAACCCATCCTCGGCGGATGCGATTTACGCGGCGCGCGAGGAGCTGGTGACCGAAGCCTCCGACTTCAACGACGCGAACAGTTACGCGCTCAACCGCGTGTATCGCAACATCCTGATGCTGCGTGACGGGTGGCTGCCCGAGGACGCGGCGCGTATCTCGACGCATTGGCGCAACCCTGCCCGCCCGTCGATTGTCTCCCAGTCGGATGCCATGATCAAGCAGATTCAGGCCATCCCGGAGATCGGTAAGACCGACGTGGCCCTGGAGGAGCTGGGCTATACACGCCAGCAGATTACGCGGATGCGGGCGCAGATCGAGCAGACGCGGGGCCGGGATAACCTGGACGCGATTCTGCGTGGCGCTCGCGGCCCCTCCGCCGGGGGTGGTGATTTTGACCTCATCTGAGCAGCTGAAGGTCTACGATCAGCTGGTCAGGGCGACGCTCACGGGCGCGGAGGACCAGCTGGTGAGTCTTTTCCGCGCCCTGAATTTCGAGGACGTGCCCCTATCGCGTGAGGAGATGAAGCGTTTCCTGAGCAGCTTGGTGGACGCTTACGGCCCGGCGCTGACGCAGGGCGCGCTTGACTGGTATCAGGAGCTTCGGCCTGCGTACAAGACGGCGTACACGCCGAAGGCGCTGATTCCGGCGAACTCGGCTGAGCGGATCGACCGTTTGAGCCGCTACGCGGCGGGTCTTGGCCGGGACAACCCGGGCCGGGCTATCCGAGTCGTGGCCGGGGCCATCGGGCGGGAGATTCAGACCGGGGCGCGCCGGTCGATTTTGCGGGCGGCGGACCTGGACCCGAGCGCCCCGCGCTTCGCCCGCGTCCCGGTCGGCAAGACATGCGCGTTCTGCACGCTCCTGGCCTCGCGCGGCTGGGTGTATCACTCGAAGGACCTCGCGGGCGGGGCCGGGCACGAGTACCACGACTCATGCGACTGTCGCATTGTGCCGGACTGGGAGCATAAGGCGCTGCCTGGTTACCATCCGGACGATATGTACGCGGCGTACTTGTCGGCGCGCCGTGCTGCGGTGAAAGATGGTGTGAAGGCACCATCTGGGCGTATAATTACGGCGTATATGCGGGATGGGCACCCGGAATTGTTTTCAGATGGTCAGGGTGTTGACCGGCCATCGAGGGCGCTCCGCTCGCGCAGGCTTGAGAAGCTGGCGGCTTCTCGGGAGAAGGAGAACAGCAATGAGCAAGAAGGCTAAGGCCACATCCACGGCCCCGGAGGCGGCGCAGGAGGCCGCTCCCGCCGTCGATCAGACCCCCGAGGCACCGGAGGCTACTCCGGCGGCTCCTGAAGCCGCTGAGGCCCCGTCTGAGGAGGCTCCCGCCGTCGATCAGGCCCCGTCTGAGGAGGCTCCCGCCGTCGATCAGGCCCCCGAGGCACCGGCTGAGGAGGCCTCCGAGGAGTCCGCGGACTCCCCCGAAGCGCCCGACACCAAGGACGAGGAGGCCCCGGTGGCCCCCGAGGCACCGGCTGAGGACGCTCAGGCGACCGTGGCGGCGCTCCAGGCGAGCGTCGAGGCCCTTCAGAAGCAGCTCCGGGAGATGCGCGACCGCGAGGAGGCCCGCGAGCGCGAGGCGAAGCGCGCGCAGCGCCTGGAGAAGGCGGGCATCCCCGCCTCGCTCGGGTCTTTCATCCGCGATGACGCGGACCTCGAGGCTCTGAATGAGACCCTGGCGGGTCTCGCTAAGTCCACCCTGGCACCCGCTGGGGCTGCCTCCACGCCCACGCTCCCCACCGTGGGGACGAAGAACCCCGGCGGGGAGGTCCTTAGCGTGGACGAGATGCTCGTCCGCGCCGAGGCGAACAACGACACGAACGCGATTTCTCGCCTGAAGCTGGCGAAGCTCGCTTCTGTCTCCAACCTGATCTAGGAGGAAACCATGGCCGGTATCACTGGTCAGGGCACGACCTACAACCTGCCCAATTACGTCGGCGAGCTTTTCGCTGTGTCCCCCGAGGACACCCCGTTCCTGTCCGCTATCGGCGGCCTGACCGGCGGTGTCTCCGCTGGTGCCACTCTCTACGAGTGGCAGACCTACGATCTGCGCGACGCTGACGAGAACCGCCAGCGCAAGGAAGGTCAGGAGGCCCCCACGGCGGAGGAGCGCGTGCGCTCCACCAACCGCAACGTCCTGGAGATTCACCAGGAGGCCATCGAGCTGTCCTATACCCGCCAGGCGGTCACCCGCCAGCGCTCCACGGGCGGCGAGAAGACGGTCACCATCGGCGAAGTGACCCTGCCCGAGGACGAGATGCTGTGGCAGATCGACCAGGGACTGAAGCAGATCGCGCGCGACGTGAACAAGTCCTTCCTGGTGGGCACCTACCAGGACCCCACGGACAACACGACCCCGCGTAAGACCCGTGGCCTCCTCGAGGCCATCACGACCAACGTCGTGGCGGGAACCGGCGCGCTGACCGAGGACCTGGTTCTGGACCTCATGCAGAAGGTCTGGGAGAAGGGCGGCATCCAGCAGGGTGAGACCCGAACGATCATCGTGGGCGGCAAGCTTAAGCGTGCGCTGTCCAAGGTCTTCATCAAGGACGCGGCGTACCGCGAGTCGTCCCGTGAGGTCGGCGGCGTGAACGTCCAGACCATCGAGACCGATTTCGGCAAGTGCAACATCATGCTTGACCGAAACATGCCCGCCGACACGCTGGTGGTCGCCTCGCTCGATGAGTGCGCCCCGGTATTCCTGGAGATTCCGGGCAAGGGCCACTTCTTCGCGGAGCCTCTCGCAAAGACGGGCGCGTATGATCGCGTTCAGCTTTACGGCGAGATTGGCCTGTCCTACGGCTCCGAGATGCACCACGGCAAGCTGAAGCTGTCGTGATCGTCTCCGGCGGCGGGGCCTTGAGCATCGGCCCCGCCGCCGGTCCACCATCGAGGAGAACACCGTGAACATCTACTCATCCATCTACCCTGAGCTGCTTCTGGTCCTGCCTTCGGGCAGCATCCAGTTCACCGAGGGGTCGGCTACGGTCACCGACGAGAAGCTGGCGGGTGAGGCCCGTGAGCTGGCGGCTCGCGCTGCTGACCTGGGTCTGATCGCCCCCGAGGCTGCGCCCAAGAAGACGGGCAAGAAGGCCGACAGGGGCGACGAGGAGCTGGTCTGACGTGACCACCCCCGCCACCCCCGCCTTCGCCACGCTCGACGAGCTGCGGTATCGTCTCACGCCCGAGGACCTTCGGGTGGTGGACGCGGCTCCGGCGCGCGCTCAGGTCCTCCTGGAGGATGCGAGCGACCTCATCCGGCACCGCTGCGCGGGCTGGGAGAGTGCGCCGGAGTCGGTGCGCGCGGCGGTCGTGTGCCGCGTCGTCGCTCGCGCTTTGCGTCAGCGTCCGGCGGGCGTGGCCGGGGATGCCTCCCAGGTCACCCAGACCACCGGGCCTTTCACCATGTCCACGTCGTGGTCTACACCGAGCGGGGACATGTTCCTCACCCGGCAGGACCGGGACGACATCAACGGGGCCACGGCCTCGTTCTTCGGGTGCGCGGACACGCTGTTCGGGGGTCGCTCGTGAGCGTCATGGAGGCATGGAAGGAACCGGCCACGTTGCTGCGTCGGTCGGAGCCGAAGCGCGACCCCCTGGGTGTTGCCTTCCGGACGCATGACGTTCAGGAGATCGCGCTGGCCCCGGTCCTGGTCGCCACCACGGAGTCGGAGAACCGCGAGGGCACGGGCGAGGACTACGGGACGCGCGAGGACGTGACGATCTACTGGGACTCTCGGGAGGCGGCTCCGGCTGCGGTCTTGCCGGGTGACCGTGTGCGTCTGCGTGGTGGCGTGTGGGAGCCGGTCGGCTCCCTGGTAGGGTACCCCCTGGGGGTATATCTGAGGCTGCGGAAGGAGGCACCCCGTGAGCGTTAAGTTCAAGCCGAATAAGCGGACGGCGGAGGCCATCTTGAAGGGGTCGGAGGTGCAGGCGCTGCTCGCCCGGAAGGCGGCGGCGGTCGCCGCACGCGCCGGGGAGGGCTTCACGTCTGGTGTGCGCGTCGGTAAGGACCGCGCTCGCGCCTACGTCCTCCCCGAGACGTACAAGGCCCGTAAGCGACAGGCGCGCGACCACGTGCTGGAGCGCGCCGTAGGAAGGGGCTAACGATGAGCCACCCACTCCCCGATCTCCAGAAGCTGGTGATCGATTACCTGAACCGCCCTGGTGTCGTCCAGGGCCTTGAGGGCGAGCTGGCGGGCACCACGGTGGGCGGCGTGCGCCCCTCCACCGAGGAGAAGACGCATCCTTACGTCCTCGTTCTGGCGACGGGCGGCCCTGGTCAGCATGACCGGGTGCTGTACACCGCTCAGATAACCATCGACTCCTACGCGCCTACCTCGTGGTGGGCGGGCGAACTCGCCCGCCGCGTAGGGGATGCCGTCCACGCTCTCCCGAGTGCGGACGGCCCCGTGGCCGTCGTGCAGTCTCCCGCTCCGGCGGAGCTGCCCGACCCGGACACGGACCTGCGTCGCTACACGGCGACGTACCAAGTCACTGCGAAGTTAGGAGTTGCAGCATGAGCAAGACTAATGCTGATCTCGCGTTCATGGCGGGGTCCGAGAAGGACACCCTGTACCTGGGTCCGGCGAATACCGACCTGTCCACGATCACCAACCTGAACACGCCCATGCCCCAGGGCATGATCGACGTGGGCTGGCTGTCTGAGGACGGCATGGGTCTGGGCATGTCCGACTCGGTGGACAAGGTTCGCGGCCACCAGGGCCACGGCGTTGTCCGCACGTACATGTCCGAGTCTTCGACCACGTTCAAGGCCTCGCTCCTGGAGTCCAAGCTGGAACTCCTGAAGCGATACCTGGGCGTGCTGAAGACCGAGAAGGTCACGGCGGGTACGTCCGCCATCACCCGCATGGAGGTTTCGACCAGCCGTAAGGTTGAGGGCCTCGTGGGCGTGGCGGACCTTTTCGATGTGTCCACCGGAAAGCAGAGGCGCTACGTCTTTAAGCGCCTGGAGCTTGGCGAGCGCTCCGACATCTCGTACAAGGTTGGCGAGCTGACCGTGTACGAGTACAACCTCGAGGTCCTGGACGGCTACGTCCTCCTGACCGATGAGGAAGGCCTGAAGGTCGTCTGACCCCTTGGTCTCCCACCCGCGCGCCGTGTCTGTTCTCCCGGCGCGCGGGTGGGCATCACACCCCTGGAGAACAGATCAATTAACCGATAGCCTATTTAGGAGAACAGATCATGGTTACCAAGACCACCACCGCCCGCAAGCCCGCAGCCCGCAAGGCCCCTTCCGCCGCTGAGCTGGCGCGCCGTGAGGCCCAGGCCAAGCGCGACACCGGCGCGCCCCAGCCCGTCCACGTCGAGGTCATGGGCGTTGCCCTTGACGTTGACCCCACCGACGTAGACGACTTCGACGCGATGGTGGCAATGGAGCAGGGCGACTACCGCCCGATGCTGGAGCTGCTTATCCCGGATGAGGGCGAGCGCGAGGCCGCGCTGACCGCCCTCCGCGAGGAGTCCGGCAAGCTCCGATACTCCAAGGTGGTCGAATTTGTCCAGTCGGTCTTCCAGTCCCTCCGACAGGGAAACTGATCGGCCTCGCCACCTTCCTGGAGGACCACTGGGAGGTGCTGGAGGCCGACTTCCAGATGACATACAACCTTGACCTGACGGAGGTTTTCACCGGAGGCCTGTCGCTGCGTCGTGTCAAGGTGCTGATCGACAACCTTCCATCAGGGTCGCTGCTCCGCAAACGCATGGGCGGAGCAGCGGCCTGGACGGACGAGGTAGCGGCGACCTTCGCCGCTAACCACCGTCTGGAGGGTATAATCATTACGTCCCTGGGCGGCAAGAAGGGCGACGTGCCCAAGCCGGTCGCCCCGCCTGAGCCTGGATGGTTCGAGCGGGCGGAGGCGGAGGCCCAGAGGCGTGATGAGAGAGCGCGACGGTGGGTCGCGGCGCACAGTTAGGAGCGGATTGTGGCGGAAAACGGCTTTAGCCTGGGGACGGCGTGGATTCAGATCGCGCCGTCCCTGAAGGGCCTGAATGAGTCCGTCCGCAAGGAGCTGGGCGACGTTGACACCAAGCCCGCCGAGAAGAAGATCGAGTCCGGCCTTGGCGGCGCTTTTAAGAGCGCGGCCAAGGCCGGTGCGCTCGCCCTCGGGGCTATGGGCGCTATCGGCGCGGTGGTGGGTTTCGCGGACGTCGCCCGCGAGGCCCTGGCGGCCAGCGACGCGACCGACAAGTTCAAGAACACGCTGTCCTTCGCTGGTGTCGCGTCGGACGAGATCGAGAAGCTGACCGCTAGTACGAAGAAGTACGCGGATGACACGGTCTACGAGTTGGCCGACATCCAGAACATCACGGCCCAGCTCGCCGCGAACGGTGTGGAGGGCTACGACCAGTTGGCCGAGGCGGCGGGTAACCTCAACGCGGTTGCGGGCGGCAATGCCGACACCTTCAAGTCGGTGGGTATGGTCCTGACCCAGACGGCGGGCCAGGGCAAGCTGACCACTGAGAACTGGAACCAGTTGGCCGACGCGATTCCGGGCGCGTCTGGCAAGCTCCAGGAGGCCCTGGAGAAGAATGGCGCGTACACGGGGAATTTCCGGGATGCGATGGCGAAGGGCGAGATCACCGCCCAGGAATTCAACCAGGCGATTCTGGACCTGGGCTTCACCGACGTGGCTCGGGAGGCTGCAACTTCTACCAGCACGATTGAGGGCGCGTGGGGTAACCTTCAGGCGGCGCTCGTCACGGGCGGTATGGAGATCGTGGACCGTATCAAGCCCGCCCTGACGGACTTCATGGGTGTGGTGGCTGAGGGCGCGTCCGCTGCGTTCGGCTGGATTAACGGGAGTCTGTTCCCGGCGCTGGAGTCGATCTGGACGCTGGTCACGACCGGCTCCTACGATGGGAACCTGTTCGGTCTCGCGTCGGACTCGGGTGTCATCACGGCGCTGACCACGATCAAGGACACCGGCCTGGACCTGTACAACTGGGTGACTGGGACGCTCGTCCCTGGCGTTCAGTCGTTCTTTGACCTCGCGGTTAACGGCAACTTTGACGGGAACTTCTTCGGGGTCGAGGAGGACTCGGGACTTATCGACTTTATCCTATCGGTGCGCGACCACGTGATGGACATCTGGGGCTTTTTGTCCACGACGGTGATACCCGGCGTGGCGAACTTCCTGGGCGCGGTCGTCTCCTCCCCGTTCTGGGGCGTGCTGGGGAGCTTCTTCGGCGCGCTCGTGCAGAACAAGGTCATCCTGGAGGCCGTCGTGGGCGGCTTCGTCGCCTGGAAGACGGTCACGGGCACCATGAGTCTTGTTGCGCTGACGACGCAGGTGTGGGGTCAGGTGTCGGCGTGGACGGCGGCGAAGGTCGCCAAGGCTGGGGACCTCGCGGAGACCGTCGCGCTGAAGGCCATGTACGCGGGCGACTTCCTGCGTAGCATCGTTCAGCAGGGCGTGCAGGTTGGCCGCACGACGGCGGCATGGGTGGCGCAGAAGGGCGCTATGGTGGCTGGCAAGGTCGCCACGGGCGCGTACACCGCCGCGCAGTGGCTCCTCAACGCGGCTATGGATGCCAACCCGATCGGTCTGATTGTCGTGGCTATCGGCGCGCTGGTCGCGGCCTTCGTCGTCGCCTACAACAAGAGCGAGACCTTCCGCAACTTCGTGGATGCCATGTGGGCGGGCATCAAGAGCGCGGTCGGCTCGGTCATTGACTGGTTCAAGACTTACCTCCTGCCAGTTTTTGAGTCGGTGTGGGAGGGTATCAAGATCGCCGTGTGGGTCGTGGTGACCGCTATTGCCCTGTACATCGAGGCGTGGAAGGCCGTCCTCCAGGGCATTGCCGACTTCATTGTCACCTACGTGTGGCCCTATATCCAGACCGCGTGGGAGGGCATCAAGACCGGGGTGGCGACGCTGTGGGAGTACATGCAGTCGGCCTGGTCTGGCATCCAGGCGGCGGTGCAGACTGTGGCGGACTTCTTCACGGCCTACGTGCTGCCGGTGATCGTCGCCGTGTGGGATGGCATCAAGGCCGGGGCGGGCCTCCTGTGGGACGGCGTCCAGGCATACTGGAGCTACATCCAGACGTGCGTGCAGGTCGCCGCCGATCTGTTCCAGTCCTACGTGCTGCCCGTCATTACCGCCGTGTGGGACGGCATCAAGGCGGGCGCTGGCCTCCTGTGGCAGGGTATTCAGACCGTGTGGACGGGTATCCAGACGACGGTGCAGACGGTCACCGGGTGGTTCCAGTCCTACGTGCTGCCCGTGATCTCGACCGTGTGGGAGAACATCAAGGCGGGCGCGCAGGCGCTCTGGACGGCCATCACGTCGATCTGGGACGGTATCAAGACCTCGATCAACAACGTGGCAACGTGGATGAGCGGCACCCTTCAGTCGATCATCTCGACGGTGACGGGTGGCATCCAGAACGCCTTCCAGTCGATGAAGGATAGCGTGGCGAACATCTGGAGCTCGGTCAAGTCCGTGGTCGCCAAGCCCATCAATTTCATCATTAATACGGTGTACACCTCGGGCATCAAGAAGACGGCGGACAGCATGGCCGAGAAGCTCGGCTTGTCCTTCCGTCTCCCGGCGGTCTCGCCTATCGCCGAATACGCCTCGGGCGGTGTCCTCCCCGGCTACACGCCGGGACGGGATATTTACCATTTCTTCTCTCCGGATGGTGGCGGCGCGCTCGCTCTGTCCGGCGGCGAGGCCATCATGCGCCCTGAGTGGGTGCGTGCGGTGGGTGGTCCCGAGGCTGTGGCGCGTATGAACGCCGCCGCTAGGGCGCACTCCTCCTACATCCCCGGCGGGGACACCGGGGTCAAGTTCGCGGCTTACGCGGACGGCGGTATCTGGGGCGCGGTGAAGGGCGGCTGGGACTGGATTAAGGACGCGGCGGACACGATGGGGAAGATTATCGCGGACCCCATCGGCGCGGTGGCGAGCCTCATCAAGGCCCCGGTCAACGCCATGATGGCTAATCTGCCTGGCTCGGGTATGATCTCGGACTCGATGCGTGCCGTCCCCGGCATCTGGATTGACGGCTTTGCCAACTGGCTGAAGGGCAAGACCGAGACTATGGGTGCGGTCGGCCTCGTCAACGCCGCCCGTAAGGCCATTGGCGTGCCCTACGTGTGGGGTGGCTCGTCTATTCCGCCGGGTCTCGACTGTTCCGGCCTCGTGTATTGGGCTGCGCACCAGATGGGCAGTTCGATTCCGCGTCTGACGGCGGCGGGATACCAGGCTGGCTCCAGCGCGGGCAACGCCAGCGTCCCCGGCACGCTCCTGTACTGGGGCAACCCGGCTTGGCACGTCGCTATCTCGTCCGGTAACGGCATGATGGTGGAGGCCCCGAAGCCTGGCGCTTTCGTGCGCGAGACCGGCATCTGGGGGTCGCCCACGGCGGGCACGTACAAGTTCGACAATGGGGGCTATCTCCAGCCGGGCCTGACCACGGTGCTGAATAAAACGGGCAAGCCTGAGCCGGTCTTTACGTCCGGTCAGTGGGACGCGCTCCAGAACCGCGTCGCGTCGACCAGCGGGCCGGATACGCTGGTGGTCGTGGACGAGGACGGCCAGCTCATGGCGCGGATGCGCGTCGCGGCCAGGGGTGCGGTGAATGACGCGCTGGCTCCGGCTTCTCGCACGCGCGCCCGTGATCTCCTCGGCGCAGGCTTCTAACAGGAAGGGACGGTCAGCGTATGGCTACCGTATGGTCCGCTTCTAGCGGATACATGTTCATTGGTATCGCAATGGACTGGTCCGGCGACCCGGCCAGCGGGTCGGTCACGGTCACGGCGACCGTGACCGCCTGCTCGGACGGGTACGGCCACAACTGGACCAACAGGTGGCGCTGGTGGGGCTACTCGGGCGAAGGCTCCGAGCAGTTCAGCTTCTCCTCGGGCTACGGGCAGACGGTCTACAAGCAGCTAAGCCAGTGGAGCTTCAACGTTCCGCTCAAGTACGGGCAGGAAACGACCATTGGCATTGGTGCGAGCCTTGGGCCGATCTGGAACGGCGGCAACCCGGCGGTCGAGAACTACCTGACGTTGCCTGCACGTCCGGTCAATGTTCCGAACGCTCCGACGGTCGCCCGCGCCACCCGCGTCAGTGACTCCCAGATCACGGTGGACTGGATTGCTCCGCCCCAGGGCGAGGCCAACCCTATCGACAACTACGTGGTTGAGCGGCGGGTGGATGAGTCCGCGGACTGGGAAGTTGTCGCTCTGGTCAAAAATGCGGTCTCGCTCGCCACCTTCAATGTGACCGCCGGGCACAAGTACACCTACCGCGTGAAGTCGGAGAACAGCGCTGGTGGCTCTGCGTATGCTGAGGCGGAGCCGGTGTACACGACCCCGCCTGCGCCGATCAACGTCCGGGCGGAGAAGAACGCCAACGGCGACATTCTGATCACGTGGGAGAACAAGGCCCCGTATGTTCCGACCAGGTGGGATATTTACGACGGTAACACGCTGCTCACGAAGGCCTCACTGAAGACCGAGGAGGCGTTCTGGCTTCACCGCAACCCACGCCTCGACGTGACCCACCAGTACCGCGTCGTCTGCGTGGGCGGCACCGTGGAGTCTCCGAAGTCGGCCCCGTCCAACGTGGTGCAGCTCCTGGCGCGCCCGAACGCACCCGAGCCGACTTCGGACGGCGTGTACTTCCCGTCCGACGACCCCGTGATTCTGACCTGGCGGCATAATCCGACCGACTCCAGCCCGCAGACCCGTTACAGCCTTCAGTATCAGAAGAAGGCGACGAATACGCCGGGGCCGACGTTCGACCGGCGCGACACCGCGCAGCAGGCGACGGTGGGCGTCCTCCAGGTCGGCGCATACGAGTATTGGGTGAAGACCTGGGGTCTGCACGCGGATGCGTCCCCGGTCTCCAGGCGGGCGACGTTCTACGTGGAGCCGCGTCCCGTCGTGTCGATTCAGTCCCCCTCCCAGACGGTCAAGACCTCGTTCGTGGAGGTCGCCTGGGCGTACTCGGCTAACGGCGGCACGGCGCAGTCGAGCGCCCGCGTCGAGCTGTACCTGGGCGGCAACAACCTGATCGAGACGCAGGAGGTGCGGGGTCCGCTGACTCGCGTCCGCCTGAACACCTACCTGGAGAATGGTCGCACTTACCGCGTGGTCGTGGTTGCGACGAACGCGCACGGAGTGCAGTCCAGGATCACCAACCAGACGTTCGGCGTGGCCTACGAGAAGCCTCCGGCCCCGCGCGTGTATCCGGAGTGGGACGACTTGGCTGGGTGCGTGCGTGTCCGCGTGGTGAACCCGGCTCTCGAGGCGGGTAAGCCTGCCGCTGTGCGCAACAGGGTGGAGCGCTCCGACGATGGTGGGCGCACGTGGACGACGATCACCGAGGACCTGCCCGTGTCGGGCCAGCTCCTCGATTACCAGTCGGTCAGCCACGGGGCGGCGGCCTACCGCGTGACGGCGACGTCGGCGCTCCCCTCGTCGGCGGTCACCACGTCGGAAATGGTCCTGGACTCGTGGGCCATGTGGATCGGCGGCGGCCAAAACTTCGGCTTCACCGTGCCCCTGCGGTGGGACCCGCTGCACTCGTGCAAGACGGGCCTTGCTAACCGCAAGCTGCACCGTTTCGCGGGGCGTGAGCGGGCCGTGGAGATGGCCGGGCGGCACCGGACCAAGACCCTGAGCCTGTCCGCCACTCTGTTCGATGAGGACTTTTGGATGATCCAGCGGCTGGAGGAGCTGTCTTACATGCCGGGGCCGTTCCTGTACCGCGACCCGATGGGCCGCCGCGTTTACTGTTCGGTCAGAGACTTCACCGCTGACCGGGCGCTGTCGGGCAAGTGGAGTGTTAAGCTGGAGGTCGAGGAGGTGGATCATGACTGACGGGCTTGACCAGGTGGAAAACGCCATTGCCGCCGTGATCGCTGAGAAGCATCAGGGCCGGGCGTTGGCGGGTGCCTGGATCGTCGCCTGCGAGGTCCTCCCCACGGAAGGCTCCAACGATGAGGCGGCCCTGTGGTTCCTGGAGGGCCGGGGTCCCCTCATCACGCGGCGGGGCCTGATCGAGCTGTCGAGGGACGCTCTCGCGTCGACGGTGAGGGAGATTGACGAGTGAGCGCCCTCGACACGCACCGGCAGGCGGGCTACA
>ERZ772962.181-NODE-181-length-34484-cov-7.223620_pt1 | contig 34484 bp, 30 predicted proteins | sample MGYA00580676_ERZ772962 | MGnify/ENA primary metagenome ERZ772962 (study PRJEB29015, sample SAMEA2738049) | human oral metagenome | biome: human oral; feature: human-associated habitat; material: saliva | place: China | collected 2230 ...
ACTGGCGAGTATTTCGTAACGAACTACACCGCTAGCGAGCTAAGCCAGCTAGTGTCTACTGGCCAGGCCATTATCAAGCACAACCCCCACTCAAAGGTGAAAATCAAAAAGATTGGTGGCTCCGAGGTTGTTAACCCCGGTGGGGGCTATACGGGTGCGGGCGGGCCTCTACCACCTGAGGCGGCTAAAGCGGCTGCTAAATCAATGCTGCCCGCCTATGGGTGGGATGATGATGCCCAATACCAGTGCCTTGTAAACCTGTGGAATGGTGAATCTGGCTGGAATTACGCGGCTGAAAACCCTGACTCTGGCGCTTATGGAATCCCTCAGTCTTTACCAGCCGACAAAATGGGCTCAATCGCCCCTGATTGGCGCACTAACGCGGTAACGCAAATTAAGTGGGGCCTGGAATATATAAAAATCCGTGAAGATTATGGTTCGCCTTGTGCTGCCTGGGATAAGTGGCTCTCACGTAACCCACACTGGTACTGATAGGTGGTTGTGGTGACTGGTCGTCAGCGTGGTTTAGTGGCTTTGATTGTAGCCATATTGGTTGTGGTTGTTGGGTTGGGCGGCTTCCTGGCTTGGGCAGCTTTCAACCACTCTAAAGAAGAAAAGGCTGCTTTAAAACCTGCCCTGGCAGCTTCAGCTTCCACCAGTAGCGAGACTGGCGAGAGTGGTGAGGGGGCTTCACCTACCCAGATAGATGGGTATTCGAAAGATTTTAACCCCACCCAAGCACAAAAAACCTTGGCTATCACCACGGTTAAAGCGGTCGTGCCTTGGAAGCAAACTGAGAGCGCTTCACAGCGTGAAAAGCGTCTTAGCAAGGTTTGCAGCAAGGCCGTAGCTAGTCAAGAACCGATCTGGCAAAGCATGTATGCCCAGATTCCGGGGGCTTGGGTTGAGGTACTAGAGGTTGGTGAGCCAGCTACTTCCACTAATGACGGCCACGTTATTGGTGTGGGTGTGACGGTCACTTACCGGCTGCATATTCCCCACAATGACGGGACCGAGGTTATAGCTACGGACACGTACTTGTGGGTGGTTGAGATGCCCGCTAAAGGAAAAGTTGATAAAGCCACGGCTGTTATATGGCCAAAGCTCTAAAAAGGGAAGGGTGTTTTATTGTGAGGCTTGATAGGAATTTGACTGCTCAGCAGCTTTGGGCGATCGCGTCTGATAGGCAGCATCTTAGCTATGACTTGTTAGACGAGATTGTTGATCACCCTGCCACATATAGGTCTTTATCTGATTGGGCTGTTGATGCACTTGGCGCAAGTGATATTTCTGGCCTGGGTGATCCCCCAGCCCCTGAGGTTGAGGCCGCGGCCCCTAAACGCGGGTTTCGCTTGCCCGGGTTAGGACGCCGCGATAGTGAACCTGAGATTGGTGAAGTTTTTTCTCCTGATCCGCCTCCAAGTGAACAGGTACCAGCGGTCAATCCTTGGTTAACTGTTAATCCAGCCATTGACCAAAATCCTATGCCCCTGCAGCAACCTGCACCTCAGACCACTCCCCAGTCTGTAGTACAACAGGCTAAGCCTCATGCCGCATTTGAGCCTCAAGCTCAGGCCATACCCCAACCCAAGCTCCACCCCAAGGTTCAAGGCACATCTGGGGTAGCCGATAAATCACCTGTCTGGTTACATCGTCCTGCCCCCATGGGAGCTGTAATCGTGTTGGGGGTTATTCAAATCCTGATCGTGTTAGCACTGGCTACGGTTGCCATGCGCCCAACCCAGATCCCAGCCCCTGCGGCTCCTACCGTAACAGCTACCTCCACTGTAACTGTTACACCAACTGCTACCCCTAGCACTACGCCCACTGTTAAAACTAGTCCTAGCGTAACTCCCAGTGTTGTGGCCACTAAAAGGAGCGTGAAACCATGAAAGACATTATCCGAGCAATGATTCGGCAGATTTCAACGTTCCCCATTGATACCACAAAGTTAAATGAAGGTATTGATAAGTTTAATACGACAGCCTACGAGTTCATCACTAACCTTCATTCTACGGCTGTGCTACCTATTACCTCAGTGATTATTTCAATTATTTTGGTGCTTGAGCTTGCCCGCACTGCCACCCATATGGAGGGTGACCACCAGTTGGGGGTTAAAATCATTGCTGCGACAATGTTTAAGTCTGCCCTGCTGGTGGTTGCTGCCCAAAACTCAACGCTGTTTTTGAACGCGATTAATGAGGTATCCTCAAAAATCATTACTGGCATCGGTGCAAGCAACACGCACTATGGCCCCGAAAAATCTGACACTCTAGAAAAGCAGATTATTCCGCTGGTAAGCGACTTGGATACTGCTGATCAAGCAGGCATGATCATGATGCTGTTGATCCCCTATCTGCTTGTGAAAGCAGCTGAAATCGTTATCTACGTGATGATTTTTTTCCGCTTCGCTGAGCTTTACGCTATGACCGCGTTCTCTTCGCTGCCGATCGCGTTCCTGGGCCACCCTGACACTAAGAGCATGGGCATCAGCTACCTGCAAAAATACGCCGCTGTCTCCTTGCAGGGGGCTACACTCATGCTAGCTGTGGCCGTCTATAACGCGATCGTTAGCAACAAGTTTGTTGACGACTTCCGGGTAATCGGCAAGAGTCCCAACCTTGCTAGCTGGACGTTTAGCCACTATCGAGAATTCATCATTGCCCCCATATTGCTGATCATTTTGATTCTCTCTTCTGGGAAGCTAGCTAAAGCACTTGTGGGCCAATAAAACTTGTTTGTGGGGACACCAGAACTCTGGTGTCCCCACAAACAAACAAGCTAGTTTTAAGCTGATCTACTTGGTGATAGTGAACTCATAAAATTGAGGGCCATGCACAAACTTAACTGTGCGCTTATCATCACTTAATGATACATCAACCGAACGGGGGGCCTCGCTGGTATCTTTACTATCACCGAAATCCATATGCGGCGTGCCACCATCTTTGTAGCGTGAGACGCCCCAGTACTTGTTTTCGTGCGGTAAAAAGCACTGGTCCGCGTTTTCCCCGCTGATCTGCCAGGTCTTGTCAGCGTTAAATATTAAAGTCACATCAGCGCAATCACCAGTACCAACTAGCTTAACCCCGGTAATAGCAGCCTCAACCTCTTTAACCTCCTTATCTGCTTTTGCGTTGTCGCTAGTCACCTTGTCGTTAGCTGCTTTAGCGTCAGCTAGAACGCTTTTAATCGCTGCCGAGTCAGGGGCTACAGTCAACCGCTGCTTATAGTCTTTAACCTGATCCTTTTCCAAGTTGGTCATAGACGAAAGCGAAGCATAAGCCTGCGCCCTATCATCCGACACACTGTTACCACAACCAGACAGGGCTAACGCTGCGCAAGCCACTACTGCCATAAACGCCGATGTTTTTTTCATGGATTCTCTCCCCTTTCACCTCCAAGGCTACCCCTAACCAGTAAAAACGTAAAGACGCATTTACGTCTTACTGTTATGATTAGCGATGTGTCAACGCAGGACCCAGCCCCCCTTCCCCGGCGCACACTTTCACATCGTGCGCAGATTGCTATGACGCCTCATATGTTTCGACAGTTACGGATTTTGGCAGCTAAACGCGACACTTCGGTTACCGCCCTGGTCGTTGAGGCAATCAAAAAAACGTATCCAGAAATCAGTGATAAGTAGGCAAAAGAATGATTACATTAACGATCGGCCCTGATGGCTCAGGTAGCTATGAGGATGAAAACGGGGTTGAGTCTTTAACTGCTACCAGCCAAGAACAGCTACGTTCTTTGTTGCTAGGGAGGGCTGCCGCTCGCGCTCGTCAAGAAGGACAACCTTTGCGCGTTGCAGCTAAAGACACCTCTGGGCTTACACATTTGCTGATAACTCCCTCCGGAGCCATCAGCCTAGTCAAGACTGAAGAACCAACCCCCGAACCCACACCCCAGAGCGCGCCTGTAAATCAAACGCCGGCTGTGCATGCACCAGCTACACCTGCCCAGCCGGTAGCAGCACCAACTCCAGCACCTCAACCAATGCCTGCGCCCACCCAGGTAAACCAGCCAGCGCAAGCCACGGCAGCATCCATGCCCCAGCAACCAGTTCCTCAAGTAATGCCGGTGTATCAGCCGGCACCTGCCCAGCAGGCACCTCAGGTTATGCCTGGCCAAGTGAATCAGTCTGCCTTCCAAAGTGTCCCTACTAACTACGCACAGCAGCAGGCCCTCACCCCACAAAACGCGCCGTCGCTTCAAATGGGAACTGCACCAACGCCCGTTTCACGGCCTCGCCCTGATTCTTTCTTAGCCCAAAGCTCTGCTGGTGGCCCTAAACCAACTGGTTGGCGCGCCGTCGCCGGCCGCTTAGGCATCAAAGTCCAAGCCAGCCAAGCCCAATGTCAGCAATGGGAGGATGAACGCACCGTCTCCCAACACTGGCCCGGCCCCCGCACAATCGCGGTACTCAACGGTAAAGGCGGCGCCGGTAAAACCCCCACCAGTATTCTTTTGGCCAGTAATTTCGCGCGTTTAGGCTCAGGGTCGGTTGTAGCAGCAGACGGTAACGTCACACGCGGCACCCTAGGCTGGCGCACCGAACAAGGACCACACAACGCCACCATCTTGGATATGGTCCCGCAAACTGAGGTTTTAATGGACCCCTCAGCGCGTAACGGTGACGTAGCCGCCTACACCCACCACCAAACTATTGATCAATTCGATGTTCTACGCTCAAACCCACTACTACTATCAACCGAGCAGAAACTAACCCCCGAAGAACTAGACGGTATTCAACAGGTTTTAACCCGCTACTACCGCATGATTATTTGGGACACCGGTAACGACGAAGGAGACAACCTCTGGCTACGCATCGTCAGCCACGCTGACCAAATCGTTATTGCCACAACCACCCGCACCGATCACGCAGAAGCCGGGCGCCTACTCTTACAAGGCCTAGCTAGCCGCGATGAACGTAGTGCCGCCCTGGCAGCTAACGCGGTCGTAGTTATCTCACAAGCAGACCGCGAAGAACCCCCCGCCACCTCACTAGTAGACGGTTTCGCTGGTATCGCCCGTGAAGTAGTCACCATCCCCTATGACCGGGCCATGCGTGAACAATGGCTACGCTCAGACAAACTAGCACCCGCCACCCGAGCAGCCTGGCTACACGCCGCCGCCGCTGTAGCACGCGGCCTATAAAAACGCTTGGCCCCAACAACCCCAAAAATAGGGGATTGTTGGGGCCATATCCTTGTCTAACGTTTTACAAGGGCGACCATTAAGCTCATCAGCAATATCATCAAGATTCGCCTCAGACCAAACCGACAGATCAGTCTCTTTGAGCAAGTACTGAGGCAAACCCCGTCAGTGTTCTCGTTAGTGCCACGCCACCAACAACACACCAAGACATTGTCTAGAAAGTAGCGTTTAGGATTCTAGTCCATAGCTGGCTGGACGTTTAGCCAACCACTACCAACCTCTTCACTCGGGGATTCCTGCACTTCCACTTCAGTGTTTGAAGCAACTGGAATGTATTCGAAAAATCCAGTTTCAGGAGCCTGTAGTTTACGTGATTTAAACGGTGGTATACCACGAAGCAGATACAGGCAAGTACCACCGTCAAGACGCCCGATCTCGTCAGGTGTCATAAGCTCACGCCCCTGAGACCTAAGCGAGCGTGACCATGAACCATTAGTGCCTTTCTGCTCGGAAGTGTCTTGGCTGATAATGGTTTCTTTACCTAAACGCTTAGAAATAAACTCTGTGGTGCTAGGTTCGTTACCACCAAGGAACAGTAGCGAATCACAGTTACCAACAATGGTCTCCCAGTCATCCTTGTACAGCGACTTGCCTTGAGCGTAAGTCTGCATAATGATCGACGTACTAATACCGCGTGAACGGATAACCGCGATTTTACGTTCAAACGAGGGCAGCTTACCGATATTTGCAAACTCATCCATGAAACACTGAACTGGCACCTCTAGGCGACCTGAAGGATTGTGGTCAGCCAGATACATGTTGCGTTCAAAGAACAGCTCATAAAAAATCGAAGCTATGAAACTAAAGGCCTGGTGACTGTCAGGGATCACCAGGAAGATCGCACTACGACGTTTACCTACCTGGTCAGCATCTATAGTGTCAGAACCCAAAATACGGCGTAGCTGCGCCATATGTAGTGGCGCCATACGTACACCAAGGGAAATAATGATACTTTTCTTGGTTTCCCCCGCGCCCTGAGTGTAAATATTGTACTGACTACAAGCAAACCGTAACCCATTAAGCATTATGGTAGCTTCTTCGTCGTACTCGTCAGGGTTTTGATCGAAAACTTCCACGCATTCTTTAGCGACACTAAAAATCGCGTCGACCTCGCTGGTAGCCTCCTCGTTTTCCTCAGAGGCCTGCATTTTAGCTAGCATGTCCACCACGTCAATCAAGGTACCTTGAGCGCCTTTAGTGAAGTAGATGTAAGAAACAAACGCTGTCAGTAGCGCGCGTTCTGCTTTCTCCCAGAAGTCTGAGTTGCCGCTAGGTTTTTGGCCCGAAGTGTTTGTGATCAGGTTTTCAACCAAGATAGCGCAATCAACTTCAGCCTGCTCAGGGTTGAAATAACGTAGCGGGTTGAACGTGTCGCTACGGTCAAAATCAATCAGGTTAAGACTACGTATCTCATAGCCTTTATCTTTTAGTCTTTGCCCCATGGCTCGCTGCACCTCACCTTTAGGGTCTGTCACCAAAAACGAGGTGTTAGCTTGCGCTAGGTTAGGCATCACGTAGTAGCGTGATTTACCAGAGCCAGAAGACCCAATAATCAGGGCATTTAGATTACGTTGAGTCTTACGTGAGTCAAGGTTAAGTGATTCCGTGCGAGTGAAAAGCATGTCGGTTTTTCTGTCACCAACAAACTTTCTAGCTTCACTAGGTTTAGCCCAACGAGCCGAACCTTGTTCCTCACCCGGTCGGGTGGGCTTCCTAGCCCCATACATGTACAGGGCTATCAATAACACCAGTGCTATCCCGCCAAAACCACCTAACACGTCAGCCCCCGCAAACGAGACGTGTAACGGGTGGGCGGTTAAATCCAGCGTGAACCGGTCGATTATCTGGGAAAAGTCACGCCCCGCCTCCTGGTCAGTGCGCACCTGCCAGGTGACCTTGTTAGCACACCACCAAGCTAAAACAGCCAGGATAGAAGCGAAAAAAACCTTGCCTTTACTCACTTTCACTGCCCCTTGTTCTTGTGCGCTCCATACTCAGACGGCGGTTAATCCTACTTACTTGAGTAACCGGGTGTAGCTGGTCAGCTCTGCCTTCCATCATCTCCAAAACCCTTTGACGGGTTAACCGGCGCCCGGGTTCCTTATCCCTGACTTGCTTGTCTTGACTTTGCGAGGGTTGGTGTACTTGATGGTTTTGATCTAAGCCTGGTTTCATCTCACGAGCTAGCTGCTCTCGTAAACGCTGCACAATAGGTTCTGGGCTACCCACGGCCACAATCACGCTCTCACCAAGCGGATACAGCCAAGCTGGTTGAGCTTTAATACCATACCTGGCGATAACTGCGCGGGCCTGCCCGCTACTAGCATCGATTAATTCAACATCAGCTAAACCTTTAAAAGGCCGCGTCATTGCCTGTTCATCGCTGCTAGTGCGGGCAATAGCCAGTACTCTACGCGCCATGAGCTAGCCTCCAAATGGCTGACTCATCATGACTAAGACGGCTGGCTAGAGTGAAAAACTCGCCCTGTCCGCTTCCCTGCATAAGCTCACCGTGTACTAGCACCTGATCGCCTGGCTTGAATTTCTTCTCTGCCACGAATCTGGCTAGATCACCTTGAGCCTGAACCCACTCAGTTGCCCTGTCTTGCCCCAAAACTGTTTCAATTTTGAACAAGGCAATATCAGGGCTGGTACGCACAGTGATTTGCCCAGTGATCGTGCCCGCCAGGAACACTTTCGTATAAGGCTCCATTAACGCGCCCTCTTGCTATGGGCGGGAGCGTAATTACGGTCAACTTCCTTTTTAGTTTTATCTACAAGCTCTTTCGTACGCTGCTTAATAATCTCATCTATGTCTTTTTTAGAGAATTTGGGCATCTTGTCCCCTGGCTGCCACTTTCCCGGCTGTTGCTGCCCTGGCTGCCACTTGTCGAGATCCCACTTGCCAGGCTGCCATACATCAGACTGACCTTTACCAGACTGACCTCCACTGCGGTCGGGCTTCTGGTCCTTATCACGGTCGGGCTGGCCTTCGTCACGCTTCTGGTCGCGGTCGGGCTTCTGGTCCTGGTCACGGTCGGGCTGGCCTTCGTCGCGCTTCTGGTCGCGGTCGGGCTTCTGGTCCTTATCACGGTCGGGCTGGCCCTCATCGCGCTTCTGGTCGCGGTCAGACTGCTGATCCTTATCACGGTCGGGCTGGCCTTCGTCACGCTTCTGGTCCTGGTCGCGGTCAGGCTTCTGGTCCTTATCACGGTCGGGCTGGCCCTCATCGCGCTTCTGGTCGCGATCAGACTGCTGATCCTGGTCGCGGTCAGGCTTCTGGTCCTTATCACGGTCGGGCTGGCCCTCGTCACGCTTCTGGTCGCGATCAGACTGCTGGTCATTGTCTAGATCAGGCTTCTGATCCTTATCTCGGTCGGACTTGTCCTCATCACGCTTCTTGTCACGGTCAGGCTGCTGCTCGTCCTTACGGTCAGGCTGGTCATCATAGGGCACAGGCTCATAAGGTACGGGTTGAGAGTAAAAGTTATCTTTAAACTTTTTATCCCTCTGTCGACGAGCCTTCTCACTGCGTCTCCTGAACCGTTCCCGAGCACGCTCAACAGTCCATTCAGCCTTATACGGAGCGAATTTAGCCTGCGAAGCTAGCTTATGAGCTCGTAGAACCTTCCACTTGGCCCACTTTTTGAGAATCTTAGCCTTAAACCGAGCTTTATGACTTCGCAGCCAAGCTTTATACGGTGGCATCTTCGCGTCTTTTGCCTCTGACGTAACTTGCCGCGCCTCATTCATAGCTTTATTAGCATTATCTAAGGCTTTATCAGCCTTACGCTGAGCCATTTCAGCATTAAATTCTTTTTTTATAGCGCGCCTTTGAGCTTTATTAGCGACCCTTTCAAAGCGTTTCTGAGCTCGAGCCTCGCGCTTAAGGGATTTTTTAATAGTCCTGTTATTGCGTTTTTCTAACTTTCGCTCATACCTTGCGGCTGCCTGCTTAAGCCCATGCTGGATTGTTCTTATATCCTTGCCAGAAAAATGAAGATAGGTTTTACCGTCTGCTCCATGTTCAATCGAATAACCTACCCCTCTGCGACGCAAGTCAGCCTTAACAGAGCGCTCAAGTTCAGGCGCGATTGAAAACATGCGCAAGTCTCCACCTGCTTGTTGATGCAAAGTGGAAAGATCAAGCATGTTGCTACGCATATAAGTCATGATCATTGAAGCCGACATGTTGGCAGCTTTTTTCATCCCCCATAACAGCACATCCGGTCCTTGACGCGCCATTATTTCAACAACGATCTCTACGACTTTCCCTGCAAGCTGCCCCGCCTTAGCTGCTACATCATCTGCAAGCATTTTTAAACCCCTTCTCTTTTGTCTCGAGACTTTTGTCTCTAGCCAGCCTCATTTTTAAAATCTTCAGCATGAGCCGCATCTACCCAGGCCCATAACATTAAGTACCACCACAGTTTTCTCGGCAACAGCCCTTACTAGATAACCCTATAATCCATCATCGGATAGCTGCAGCTTCACATAAAATTCTCAAAACAAATTTTAAGTAATTAGCAGTTTCAGGGTCTATTAGTCAGTGAAATTACCTTAAGTGGTAGCAAAGCCTGAATCTTTAGATACAGACTCAAACACATTACATAACCACTACAGCTAAAGCAACCAATGCTGACACCAACATAACTAGCAATATAAGTACAACCCACCTTGGAACCGGATACCAAAACCATCCGAAATCCTCATTAAACAGCTCAGGCATGAACTGAGACTTACATTTTTCTATATCGAGAGGCGGATAATCATTGATGGGATCGAATTGGTATCCATAGAAATGAGGCTCCATGTCCTCAAGTTTAGGTTCCGGGGGATCAAGTACCTTAGTAGCATCAGGTTCATTCAGGGCATACATAGCCCAGCGAAACAAAGTTAGATATGTGGAAGGATGCCCCATGATCGCATCCAATAATTCAGGTGTTCGACGTTCCTTGTCAGATGCAATCTTCCAAAGCTGCCGAGCAGTCAATTTCCCGTCAAGCCTCACGGCACACCCTCCTCTACGTAGCGACGGTCACACCATGTGCATTGTCATGATGAACCACTCCGGTGCTGCCCACAATACTGCTATGACCTGACTATCACTACCCGCTCCGCTCCACATACATAGCGGATAGGTACCTGAAACCTTCCAAAATCAGGGTATTTTCCGCGTGATCACTAGAGTTAATCAACCAACACACTCCCGCCACCTAACACGCACTGATGGTCCAGAACTTAACCTGATCTTCATCACTCACAGTCACATCCTGCTTAGTTGATAGCCAATCCACCCCCTACACTTGAGCGCACTAGTGAAGAGTGGGAGTTTGGGCTGTTCTGACCACAAATCCCCACCCCCTGAAGGCGTAACCATCAAGCTTCTAGAACAAGGCTTACTTGCAACAACTTTCACTCCTTTAACAAATACATTGGTTCTATTGCAGACAATGACAGCGCTTCGTGACAATCAAATGTGGACACCCACATGGTGGTGATGTAGGATACTTCCCGATCGGCTGGTACAAAACAGTTCTGATCTGCACTAATGCGGTTGCGACCAGCTAAAGTTCGCGAAATGGTCGTTAACCGTTTCGTATACATCTGGAGAATAGAGCAATGCACCAAAAAATGTGTCCCGCAGGGCACGGTGCTGCGGCACCCACAGCGATTCCCATATGGGCTAAGGGTGGCAAATTTCTCTGCCAGTCACTTGGTGGCTGACACATACCACACTTGACGGTTAGGACACCCAACCAACCGCATAATGCGGTTGGTTGGCGTGCCCTTCTGTTTGGCGACTCTTGCAGTCGACTCTGTAACAACTGAAGGAGACCTACGATGGACGATACGTGTGGCACCGTTCCAGACTATGGGCAAAATAGCGAGGTAAATTCCGGCTATTACCCCCCTGCGCCAGCCGTTACGCCTGGCTACCCCCCTACAGAAACAGCTAATGCAACCCCGGGAGGAACCCAAACTAGCGACAATGTGGACGCTAAAGTAACTAACTCTGAAATCGCTGAACTTATCGCAGGCGTAGACACAAATTTAAGTGCCTTCAATGAGCGCGCAAAGTTCTACGAGGATTTAGTAGGCAAACTGCAAAGCCGCATCGAGCTACTCCAGAACGACCAAATTCAGCAGCTGCTCGGGCCGGTCATGGTCAAACTGGCAATTTTGGTAACCCAGTCAGCACAGTCAGTGGAGCTGGCCCGCGCACACGGCGAAGGCTACCAGGCAGACGTTGAGTTCGAGTTCTTCCACGACTCACTCATTGAAGCGCTCGATCTGATCGGTATCGACTCAGTTGGAGCAAAACCTGGCGATACCTTTGACAGGGCCGTCCACGCCTCACGCAAGTCTGTGCGAACAGGTGAACGCGCTTTGGATTGGACCGTGGCAAAGGTGCTACGACAAGGACTTATCCGTCCTGGTGCGGAGCGAGCTTTCCTACCCGCACAGGTAAGCGTTTACCGCTATGACGCGGCCTTAGACACCGCGCCCACTCAGGCATAAATCAATAAAATCAGGAAGGAACCCTCGCATGAGCGACAAGGTATATGGAATTGACTTAGGGACGACCTACTCCGCCGTCGCCCTTCTCAACGAACTTGGCATTCCAGAAATCGTCAAAAACTTCGTAGGCGACGACACTACCCCCTCGGTTGTGTACTTCAACGACGACGGAACCGTTGACGTCGGCAGCCAGGCCAAGCAGACTCAGGTCAGCGACCCTGACAATGCGTGCTCCCTGATTAAGCGTCACATGGGTGAGGAATACCCGCTCGAATTCCAGGGGCAGGAATACACTCCTGAATCTATCTCTGCGCTGATCCTTAAAGAGCTAGTAAACAACGCCAACAGCCAGAACGGGCTTGATATCAACAAAGCTGTTATCACCGTGCCCGCCTACTTTGGCACCCAGGAGCGTCAAGCTACAAAGCAGGCTGGGGAAATTGCCGGTCTCGACGTCGTCGGTATCATCCCCGAGCCCGTCGCAGCTGCTATCTCACTATGCGCTCGTCAAGAAGAAGAGCAAACCCTGCTCATTTTCGACCTTGGTGGCGGTACCTTCGACACCACCATCCTCAAGACGCGCGCCGGCAACGTGGAAGTCATCGCGATTGACGGAAACCGCCTGCTGGGTGGTGCTGACTGGGACCAGTGCCTAGAAGACCTGTTCTTGCAGCGTTTCATTGAACAGGCTGGTCTTGACGAGGACAATGACCCCTCGCTGGATGACGATTTCATGACTGAGCTGCGAGTGGCGGTCGAAGACGCCAAGAAGATGCTCACCGTACGCGCCTCCACTAACCTGCTGCTGCGTTTCCAAGACAAGAAGCAGCGCGTTGAGGTCACCCGAGAAGAGTTTGAAGCAGCTACCTCACACTTGGTGGCACAAACCATTGAAATCACTCGACGTGTCATCGAAACGGCTCAGGAGAAGTTCCCCAACCTGCATGTTGACCGTTACCTGCTGGTGGGTGGTTCTTCACGTATGCCCATGATCAGGGAGGCCCTGACTGAAGCTGGCTTCAACGTAGAAAACACAGACTTTGACCTGTCTGTTGCCAAGGGTGCAGCAATCTTTGGTCAAGGTGAGCTGCCTACGCCAGAATTCTCAAATGCAGATGCCGACGCCGCATCCGGCGACTCAGGTTCAAAGTCACGGCCAGGAGTCGGCCCGCGCCGCACAGTTGTCACCAACGTCCTCTCGCGCGGATTGGGAGTCAATTTAGTTCGAGAGGTCGGCAGGGAAGAATACGAGGAGTACATTCTTTTCCTCGCGCACGCTAATGAGACGCTACCCCTCTCAGCTTCGATGGAAGGTGGCATTCTCTACGATGGCCAGTCAAGCGTTGAGGTAGCTCTCTACGAACAGGGCGGCGAAACCGAAACCGAAGAGCCAGAGGCGAACAAAGCCATGGTTTCAGGTCCGAGCACGACCATCACTGGCCTGCCGTATCTGCACGCGAACGACCCCATTGATGTCACCCTGGAGGTCTCAACGGAAGGCGTCGCCACTTTGGTCGTTGTCGAGCCGAAGAGCGGTAAGTCATTCAAGGCAGAGGCTGCGGTCTCGGTCCTGACTCAAGAAGAAGTCAACAAGGCCAAGAAGCAGATCGCCCGAATCACTACCCGGTCCTAAATAGAAGCACAGGAGTGAGGCGAAGACTACGGTGTTCGACAAGAAAGCGTATCGGGATTCCGTTCTGCAACCACTGAAAGCGAACGCATCCCGGCAGGCCACCATTGCAGACGCTCTTCGAGCTCTCAATGATGCAACCGACCGCGCTAGTGTAACTACGGCATTAGCCAAGGCTGATGCTGCCGCACTCTTCGCCCTCACTCCTGGCATGTCTAATGCCGAGCTAACAAAGCACTTCAGGGACCTGGAAATGTTCCTGAACAAAACCAGGATCCCTGTGGTGGTCTCGATCAAGCAATTGGTCAAAACTTCCAAAGCCACACTGGGTGATTACATTTCCAACCCAGCTTTTTGGGATGAGGTAATTAAAAAGACCTCACAAATCCGCAAGGAGGAGCTTAAAGCTTTTGCTTTAGCCGTTAAACAAGATAATCCTCTTGGTGCTGTTACAGCTGAGGAATTACGTAAAGCGGCTTCGTCCTATGGGATTAGCGCATCTGTTAGCGATAAGGAACTGGCAGGTGCAGTTAAAGCAAGAGGGGTAGAGGTATACCCTAAGTTAAAGGTGTCGATGGCGGACTTGGGGGTTTCATCCTCAAAGTTACGTCTGCACCCCTCGTTTCGCAGCCTTGTCGACGTGCTGCTTATACATGAGCGAGGCTCACACTCAAGCGACATCCGCGTAATCGATGAGTTAAGCGCCGTTGTCGACGGACGCAGCCGCCGCCGTGTAACCACCGCTGACCTAAAAAAATCTAAAACAGCTGCTAATACCCGCTCTGATGATGCCACGGAAAGCGCCAAGAAAACCCTGACTGTTATTGAGCAGAAGGCTTCTACTGACGCTGCTTTACAAAGCTTCGTTCTAGCCTGGTTTGCTGACTTGACAGATAATCTGGTAGCTCGTCAGGGACTTACCCCAACATTGGCACTTAACCGCCTCACAGCGCTTGGCCTCGACGACCATGATGCTCGCAGGCTGGTGGTTAGTGTATCTACGGGGGGCGGCAGCAAAGGTCCAGATTTAGCCAGCGCTAAAGAAATGATTGCTGCTGGTGACTTAGCGGGGGCGCGTCGCCTTTACACTTCGTTTACTGGCACAGCTGGGGAGGAAAAAAATCCTGTAGCTTTGCAGGTAGCTGAGGCTCTAGCAGCTGCTGAGAAACGCAAACAATCCGCATTAGATGCTTACCATAAAGCGGTAGAGGCAAAAGACTATGCCCGGGCACGCCAGGCATTAGCTGATGCACAGGCAGTAGACCATGAAGACACAGAAATTGTCCGCCTGTTGTCTCAGATTCCTCCAGATGCCCCAACTAATTTGCGCCTGGCTTATTCTTCAAACCGTAATGGCGTGCTTCTCTCTTGGCGGGGCAGCCAGGATCAAGATGTCAGCTATGTAGTAGTACGTAGTGATTCCGGCGCCCCAGCTAACCCTAAAGCTGGGTTCCAGGTTGTACCCTCAACAACTGAGCAGGAGGCTTTCGACTCCGATCCACTTATTGCGCAACAGTCCGTTTATGCAGTTTTTGCGCTGCGACAGGAGGGGGTCTATTCCACTCCGGCAGTCTCTAGCCTCACTGTGTTACCTCCACCAACTGATATCAATGCGGCTGTCACCAACACTGATGCAACTGTGTTTTGGCAGGTAGCCAAGCAGGCAGCTGGGGTGTCAGCGGAGGTAGTGGAAGCTGATGGCTCGCGCCGTAAATTCCCGGCCACCTCACAAGGGCGAATGGTTATTGACAACCTCAAGCTCGGGGAAAAATACACGCTTGTCCTCAAAGCCCATTACATTGTTAACGGCCAATCTAACCTTTCTGAAACAGCCACAATTGATGTAACTCCACGCGGCACTGTCCAGGCTGTGCGCGACCTGTGCCTAGCCAACGTGACGATGCCTAACGGTAAAGCGGGAGTGCGAGCCAAGTGGAGCGAAGTTCCTGGCTACACCACAGATTTATGGGCTTTTCCTCTTGATAGCCCAGTGAAGGTAGGTGACCTCCTAAGCACAGATAAGCTCGACAAGCTAACTGCTAAACGGGTGGTTGGCTCTATCCGCAATGACGGCGCTACCCAGTCAATGGATTTCTATGAGCTGCGAGATATACGCATGCTTGTGCCACTTACTTGGGATGGCAGTGAAGCAATTGCCGGAAACTCTCTGGTTGCCGGTAAAGTGCCGCACCCTCGTGAAGTAGAGGCCATGCGTTTTGGGTCCGAATTGAAGGTCTCCTGGATCTGGCCTCACGGTGATTACATGATGGACGTGACTTGGTCCAGTCTTGACGGGAAAAAGGGACAAAAACGCGTAGATAGGCTCACCTATAAACATGATGGCGGGGTGAATATCCCCAATGCACAGCTAATTACCGAGGTAGGCGTGGCCACAGTAGTGATTGGCCTCAGCGAAACAGCTGCTTTAGTGCCAGTAACCATCAGCCTGGAAGCAGTCCCACCCAGTATGTCCTATCAGCTTAAACTCCCCAAAGGAGTGTTTGGTGGACATGAGGCACGGGCAAGTGTCACCAGTGAAGAATTCACCGGGACCGTGGATCTTATAGCAGTGCTAACCCCTGGGGCTTTTATGCCCGCTAAAGCTACAGATGGACAAGAAATCGCCCATCTCCACTTGGACTTTTCCTCAGGATTAACCCAATCCTGCACATTCCGCGTACCCAAACTTAAAGGCCCCTACTGGGTACGTCTATTTGCTGATCCAGCTTCAAAGATCATTCTTAACGATCCACCCACCTCATCCATGAAAGGGTGACAAATGCGTCTAACTAATTTTATGGCTCCATGCCCTTACTGCTACACGAATATTGATTTGCGTAAGGTTACTTTCCGCTGCCTTGGTCGCCCAGTCGCGGGAAAGAAAGCGTGCAGCAAAAAAGTCGACGACGCACGCTCAACGCACTTTGGTGATCTAAACGAGTACTACCCGACTTTCACGCCTTCAAACCGTTCAATGTTCCATGAAATCAGAAGGTCTACGTGCCCTGATTGCCTGGGGACAACCGGTGTGCGCCTATGCCCGCAATGCCACTCGCGTCTACCTGATGGTTTCTCAAGCGATTCCCCGCTTTTTGGTCTAGTTGGTGCCCGCTCAGCAGGTAAGACCGTAATGCTGGCGGTGCTCATGCGCGAGTTGGCAACAAACGGGCCAGTTGCTCGACGCTTCCGGCACGTAATCACCCTGTATGGGGCGAACGAAAAAAACGGCCAGGCTGAGAAACTACAAAACCTCCTTGACCAGATGGAATCTACAGCTGGACAGCTGCCGCCACAGACCCAGCAAACCGCTGGAGAAAAAAGCACCCCGGTGGTGTTCGAATGGAAGATGCCCCGTGACGGAATCGCCAAGAGCACGCTAGGCGATTACAAATCAACCGTATTCTCCTTCTACGACACCGCAGGTGAAGACCTGGCCGCCGATGAGCGCGCCCTGAGTATGACATACCTGCTGGCAACCGATGGGATCATTCTTCTGCTTGACCCCTTCAGCTTCCCCAACAACACTGGGCGAAGCAAGGCTCTCGCTGATCAACAGGTCGAAACCTCACCAGAAAACGTCCTGCACGCCATCACAGAAGTTCTGCGTCAAAACGAGCGGACGAAACTAAACCGGAAGATTAAGCAGCCGGTCGCCGTCGTCATCTCTAAAATTGACGCCTTCTGGGACGACATTCCCGCAAACAACCCAATCCGTCAGCCTTCCTCGAAGCTGCCTTACTTTGACGAGACTGAAGCTACGTCCGTGCACGACCACATTGCCTCCCTGGTGTCTCACTGGGGCGGGGACGGGCTATTAACAATGCTCGACACGAACTACGCAAACTACCGTTTCTTCGGCCTATCAGCCCTGGGAGCGGAACCAAATTACTCCACGCAACGCGTCGATGAACGCGGCCTTATCCCCCACCGTGTGGCGGAACCGCTGCTGTGGCTTATGACTGAACGCGGCTTTATCCCGAAGCAAGGCTGAGGAAATGTTTGACGTCGCAATTTATACAGATACTCGGGCCAATGAAGCCATTGATGGCATTGATGGATTCAACTTTCAAGCCATCTCGGAAGGTATAACCGCCCAAGACCGTCAGGTTATCCGCAGCAACATGCTTCACCGTGTGGTTGTGGGCTGGAACGTTGAGCATGATCCTCTAGATCACCCAGCTTCCTTCGCCTACTACGGGCACAGCGGGCGCTATTACCTCTCACGTGGTATCTCAACGGGTGTCACCAACAATGGCCGCCCCGGCAACCTACTAACCGAGGCTATTGCCACCTCTGATCCTGACGACTTCGGCATGATGCGCCCCGCCCAGCTGCTGGGAGCTACCAACTGGCGCCTTAAAAAGGCTCCAAGCCAGACATTAAACCAGTGGTCTTCCCCGCTTGAGGTAGATCCTGGATTTGAGGCAGAAGCGCTACAGGCAATGATTAAGGCTAATGCCTGGGCTGCAAGTATCTTCCCCCAGTTCCTCACCATGGTGGAAGAGGTTACCGACCCAGCCCACAAGCGCCTGATTATTATCACCGCTGACGCAACCCTCGCCATGAAATGGGTTGCTTTGGCTACGCTTTTCATTGAAACATCACGTTCGCTCTCTCTAAGTATCCGTGGTCTCGTGGCAGACCCCATGACCACAAGAGCGGATATTGTGGCAGCCAGCCCAGATTTTGGCCCCCAACCCGATCCTTCCACGCCACGGGCTGGGGTAAACATTATTGATCTAGACCGCCGCGCTATCGCTGAGGTTACCCCCAGCGAATCAGCATTGATTCAGGCGAACTGGTTCCTTAAAGAAGACTCTGCCACTGCACTTGCAGCAATTGACGTTGCCAGGCGCTGGGAGGAGTACCTTGGCCGCGACCTTGCTACACGCGCTGCTAGCCTCGCTTCATTCCCCAAAACTCATGGAGATCACACCGATTGGCTCACCGCTACGCAGGCGCTACATGACCTGGCTGAGGCCGAACAAGAAGACGAACTATTCTTCTACGGCGATACTCTGCTTGATATTGCTGTCACCTGCGCTTTAAGCACGCCTGAGGATGCGCAGCTGGCGGGTAATACAGTAGTTGCCTTAATACAGTCGGGCAGCCATGACCTTGCTGCTGGGCTTTTAATGTCAGCATTGGAATCTGCCTGCGCTAGCCCTCATTTACGTGAAGCCCTGCTGGAGACACTTACGACGGCGCCCGCCCAGCTGCGTTTGAACTGGGAGGATGAAAGCGCTAAAGCCCAGGCTTCATTGTTGCTATCACAGGTGGCAACTGAGTCTGCTGACAGCCTTTTGCCAGCAGTTTTGACCACAGCTAGCGTTATTGGCACCCCACTTGTGGATTCATTACGGCCACAGCTGGTGGCTCGGACTGCGCGTTTGTGGGCATCTAACCCCGAGTTAACTGAGCAGTGTGAGCAGTGGGAACATGTCGAGGAGATCGTTGAGCAGCTCGCCCACGCACTTGTGAAGTGTTGGTGTGCAGGTGGTCAGGATGATCTGCGTCTACTTATGCAGGGCACCTGGGCGTGGCTGGCAACAAGTCCTGCTTTAACGACGACGTCGCGCGCAATTGTGGGGCCGTGGAACGTTGCTGCTGAGCTTGCCAAGCTGCCTACTGCTGAATGCACCGCTCAACTACAAACTGCGGGGCAGCTGCCACCTGATAGCTGGAGGTTGCTGTTTGGCCAGGCGAAACTGCCTGAAAACTATAAATTTTTCATTGCTTGGGCCCAAACTCAACGCGAGCTTTCCGTTGAGGCAGGCAGGTGGCTCCTTAAGCAGATTTTTGCTGCCCTGGCTACCGGGGAGCCTCTGGTGGAGCTGCGCCAACTGCTTATTTGCCTGAATCAGTCAGGGATTGGGGTATGTGACAAGCGGCTGCGTGCATATGCTGCGCAGGTAGTTACTGCAACCAAGCATTGTCGCGATGCTGCTGCCTACTCGCGTAGGCCAAATCCTTACCTGTCTACGGTGCTAACTTATATTCCGGCTATGTCTCCACTTATGCCAGATTTTCTGGGGCAGATTATTCTCACCAGCCCTGACGCTGTGGGTGTGTCACATTTGGTTGGTGCAAGTGAGACTTGGGCACGTAAATCTGTCCATTACTTTTTAAGCACCAGACCGAGCACCGTTAGGGAAACAGCTAATGCTGTTACCTGGGCCTTGAAAGCCATGCATGGGCCTTTAGAATCCCCCTCTAAGGGGGCCGAGGACTTCCTAGTTGAAGTATCTGATGATCGTGCGCGTAGAGGCCTGGTGAGCCAGGCAGCCAAGGAGAACCTAATAAATCAGCAAACTTTTGGTGCTTTTGAAAACTTTGTTAAAGAGGCAAAGAAGGGGCGCCTTAAGCGGAAACTGACTAAAGCAGCTAGTGGTCTGTTAAATATAAAGGGGCAAGATAACTAATGGATGAGAATTTTGGCTTAATTGCAGTAGCTCTATTTATTGGACTCGTAGTTGCTGGCGGCTTTATTCTCTGGCTAGCCATAGTTTCGCTACTGAAAATCTTTTCTTGGGTAGTTATCTATTGGTGCTGCGCATCCGTTATCGCGGCCGTGATTGCCTTAATTACGGGCTTCATTGTTCCAATACGTGTACTTGTTACTGACCTTCCAGAGGAAGAGCCTAAGCTAGCTAACCCAGATCTGGTGGCAGCACAGCGCATTATTAAGCACGCGCCGCGCGGGTTTGCTAAACACTTTGGCTGGGATAAGGCATGGCCTTTATACAATCCCTATCAGGCGAAACTTGACGCGATAGCTGTACATGCTGATTTGCGCACAGTATTAACAGATTCCTGCAACATGTTTGTTTGGGAACAAGATAGTTCACTTACTCCCAGCATACCTGAGTGGCTTCATGATTTTGGCGACATATTTGGACCCCTATCCAAAATTCCTTTATGGACTCTTTGGGCTATTTTTATTCCCATCCCATATGCAGCATTTGTAGTAGTTCTATACATTTCTTACATAGTTTGGCTACTCGTTATGGCCGTTATTGGCAGCGTCGTTTGCCTGTTACAGCTGCTATTTATATCGCTGTATCGCTTATGGGACCACGTTCGAATGTCTCGACTGCGAGCCAGTGTTAAATGCCCCTACTGCTACGAGACCAACCCTCAGCCGGTCTATCACTGCCTTAACCCAGATTGCACAATTGTGCATCACGATATTTCTCCGGGGCCGCTTGGTATTTTTGCACGCCACTGTGCCTGTGGAGTTAGTTTCCCAACTACGGTTAGGGGGGCTGCGGAAATGCTCGTTGCACTATGCCCCAGCTGTGGGGCACAGCTCGTGACAGGTAGTGGATCGCGTATGACTATTCAGCTTCCTGCTTTCGGATCTGTTGGCGCCGGCAAGACCCGTTTCTTTGCCGCAGCACTTACAGCAGCAGGGAATCAACTTGCCACCACTAATGGCTCACTAACGGGACTTAATCTTGAGGCGGATGGTTTCTTGCGAGCCTCTGCTCAAGCTTTGGATTCTGGCACTGCCACTGAAAAAACGATCCATACTATGCGCCCAGAAGGGCGACCGCTCAAACTGACAACTGGCTCTGGTAAGACTGTTGAGCTGCAGGTTATGGACGCAGCTGGCGAGAGTTTCACTAACTTGCAGGCTACCGAAGAGCTTACTTACGTTAACTCGGCACCGACAATGGTCTTTGTACTTGACCCGCTTGCTTTACCACGCGTACAGGCACAAATGAGTACTGCCCGCGATCTATCTAAGATCTTGGTTGCTACCGGTGACCAAGAGGAAGCCTATGCTTCAGTGGTTGACAGGCTTAACTCAGAGGCTGTGGATCTTAGAGACCGCCACCTTGCCGTGGTTCTTACAAAGACTGATGTGCTTCGCAAACTTCCTATCGGTAAGTCTCTAGATCCACAAACTTCCGACACTGTGCGTGATTGGCTGATTGAGATTGAACAAGATGGTTTTGTTCGCCGTATTGAGAGCGATTTTGGGGATGTACGTTTCTTTGCGATTGACTCTTTAGTTTTGCGCGACTTGTATGATCCGCTAAACCCTCTGCGAGTTATCGACTGGGTACTTAGCTCTCAAGAAGCACCAATTAAGCTATTACCTTCACTGAAACCGGAAGCTACCAGCAAGGGTCAGGACTCTAACTCTGAGAATCAGATCCCTGAAGTCGTCAACTCGTAACAAAAGAAAGTGAACATGCAATGAACGATGACGGCACTTCTGAGCGTATTTACTGTAATTTTGACGCTCCTGACACGTATGGAGTTTTTCGCTGGCTCTGGAGCCTATCTCACGTACTTATCTTTGGGGCTCTTTTATACATCTTCATTAATTGGGCAATAACTGACCACCAAGGAATTAATGCATTGAACGCTTGGCTTGATTGGTGCGAATCACTTCGTAAAACGTTGAGCGGATTGCTTCACTATCCATGGGAATAAAATCGGATAGGCGAGATAGCTAACCAGACGATGCGTTATGCTGACTCTCGGACAGGGCTTTACAGCTATGTCCAGAATGTGAAATTAGCTTTTACTTTCAGTCTACAAACGCTAAAAATACTATACTGGTAGAGATCAACCTGATCATAAGGAGGACCAACTCATGGCCAAGGATTCTGAATACTGGGACCCAGAAAATTCACACGTAGAAGATTGGCAGCCAGGGCAGGGGCACTGGAAGCCCGGCGACAAGATGCCTAAATTTTCTAAAAAGAAAGTGAATGAGTACGTCGAGAAGCGTACACAAGATATGGTTGCTGAAGTTCTAAGGGAACTTGACAGTCGTTACCCTCCTCGCCGATGAGGTAAATGCACGTCGATAGCACCCTACACTAGGGGCTTTCTAACGAGCACACTCGTTGGGGTTTTTACACAATAACCTCAATATTGGCAAGGCTAATCTGCCTACCACACAAGTAAGTGGGTGGCTACCATAAAGATTGGTAGTCACCCACTTACTTACTACTCTGTCGTTTGCAGCTCCGCTATTGATTAACTGATTAACTCTTGGAAAGAGCCTTATAGCTATGTCCAGAATGTAAAATTATTTTTTACTTTCAGTCTACAAACGCTAAAAATACTATACTAATAGAGATCAATCCGATCACAAGGAGGACCAACTCATGGCCAACTATTCTGAATACTCAGATTCTGAAAAATCACAGCCAGATCAGTGGCAGCCGGAGCGCTGGAAGCCCGGCGACAAGCCGCCTAAATTTTCTAGAAAAGAAATGAAGAAGGCTATTGAGAAGCGCGTGGAAGAGCTCGCAGCGGAATCCAAAGAGAGGGTTAATCGTCGGTACTCTTCCCACTGATGGGGTAGATGCACGTCGACAACACCCAATACTAGGAACTTCCTAGCAAGCTCACTCATCAGGGTTATTTTGCACAATACCCCTGATGTTGGCAGATCCAATCTGCCTGATACACCCAAGTTAAGCGGGTGGCCACCAATTACGGTAGCCACCCGCTTACTTGCTACTCTGGGATTAGAAATGTCAGGGTAGCACATAGTACATGTGGGGATACCAGCAACGTGGCATCCCCACAAACTAACAGACAAGCTCTTTTAAACTAGCCTATTTAGTGATAGTAAACTTGTCGTTATTCGAAGTACCAATGTTCACCGTACCATCATCATTCAGCGTTAATTGATAACTCTCAGTCACCGAACTGTATTCAGGAGTCGAGCTATTATCAACCGCATCCTTACTATCACCAAAAACCAGGTATACCGTGCCATCCTCATTTGCCTCTATACCCCAATATTTATAGTCGGGCATGCACGCCCCACGAGGAGTACCAGAACTCATCTGCCAAGTTTTGTCAGCATTAAACACTAAAGTCACATCGACGCAAGCACCAGTAGTACCGACCAACTTAACCCCAGTGATAGCATCCGCAGCTTTCTTAGCAGCTTTGTCAAGGGCTGCTTTGTTTGCAGCATACTTAGCATCGTCTGCTCGGTTTTTATCATTAGTAGCTTTGGCGTCAGCGAGAACACTCTTAATAGTAGCAGAATCAGGCGCCGCAGTCAATTTTTCTTTATACTTATCAGCTTGATCCTCACTTAAACTAGTCATAGACGAAAGCGAGGCGTAAGCCTGCGCCCTATCATCCGAAACACTATTACCACAACCAGACAACACTAACGCCGCGCACGCCATAACCGACATTACCATCGACAATTTCTTCATCGAACTACCCCTTCCGAATTGCTTTTAAGGTTACCCCCCCCCGCATAAAATCCAGCGCCAGCAGCAGCAAACTTGAAGAAATACACAATCTCAGCCACTCGGCCCATACAACTAGCCAGACCAGCGCCGTCGGGCCACACCACTGCACCCAAGTAAGCGGGTGGCCACCAATTACGGTAGCCACCCGCTTAACTTGCTACTCTGGGATTAGAAATGTCAGGGTAGCACATAGAACATGTGGGAACACCAGCAACGTGGCATCCCCACAAACTAACAGACAAGCTGTTTTAAGCAGCTCTACTTAGTAATAGTGAACTTATAGATACCCGAGTTTTCAAGAGAAACCGTGCCATCGTCATTCAGTGTTACCGTATATGGAATAGGGTCCCTAGTGAAACGCAGTACGGTCTATCTTCCCCTATTCTTCTACGGTGAGACGAAAGCGAAGTATAAGCCTTAACCCTATAATTTAGGGCCAGTTTTTCTTTCAATAGAATGTGACAATGGTTGCCGCACTTTTTTGTCACCGATCTCATGCGCTTTACTTTTTATCCCAGCAATCACGTCCGCTTTAGTATGCAACTGCTTACCGCCGCCCCTAGCTAAAACATCCGCATGTTTAATACCATCTTGCACAATACCGGGCACACCCAACCTGACAGCACGCTCTTGAAGTAAACCAATTCGCTCAATAACCGCAGCCCTATTAGCCACATTCCTGCGCAAATTTTCAAGAACACCCACAGCCCCAGCAGGCTTTAACCACTGACCACCAACACCACGTTCATTGTCATAATGAACCACTCCAGCCCTATCAACAATACTAATACGCTTAACTGATAAATCAGCCTCAGCAGCACGTAAAGTTTTCGGCGTTCCTTCCAACCCAGCGTTATGAGCCTCTAACGGAGTCCAACGCGCAGCTTTGCCCTCTTCTAAAGCATTAATATAACGCTCTAAACACCCACTCCACGACTCTGCCGGACTAACCCCCAACACAATTAAATGAGTAGAAGCACCCGCCTCAGCAAACTGCCTAGTCGTACCTAAAGTTGTTTCCGGATTACGCAGCGTACCTTCAACCACGCAAGAATAACCATTCTCAGAGGCATAATCTAACGATTGCCTCACCAACCAGCCAGACAACTCAGCCGTCTCACGCGGCATAACTTCCGGATCAGGCAACGCACATAACTTTTCATAATCCGGGTGAAATTTACGAAAATCATCACCAACAATCGACACAAAAGTTTGCCCCGAATAAAACGTCTTTAAAGATGCATCCAAAGCCCTAGTTTTACCTGCCCCAGGCTGGGCACCAATCGAAACTAAAACCGGCGACACAGAAGGCACCACACCACCAAAAAGCTCAATCTTAGCGTCAGCCCAGGCCTCCTGAGCAGTAACTGCATCAACAACCATGGTTACTTCACCCCACGCGCATAGTTGATATACCGCAACTCGTGATTGAAAGCCTCCATCATGGCAACTATCGCCGCACGATCATTAGAATCAACCGACCGACGCGCATCCCTCACCCGATGGGACTCACCAAACCAAAACTCAACCTGCTCTTCATCACCCACCTCACGAGCCGCATACCTTAACGCAACAAACGCCCCCATAAGCCGCGTACCAGTTTCATAGAAAATGTCATACAAAACACTCAACTCAGTATCAGCCCAACGGCCCAAACTAACGTCAGCCACGAAAACCACATCCTTCACTACATGATGACATCATGATATCCCTACACGTCGACCTCTACAGGTTCACCTTCCTGACGTTTTTGTTAGGGGACTATCGCTAACCCTAACAAGCGGGTGGCCACCAATTACGGTAGCCACCCGCTCATGCAGCTCTGACTTGTAGCTCTGCGCTTGCAGCTGTGCCACTGACGGCCGGCTGCTATTTTGCTGCTCTGCTCTAGCAGCCGCCATCGCCTAGTAGATGCCGGCCCACTGCTAGTTGACGGCCAGCTGCCACTGCTACTGTTTGGCGGCCTCAATCTATTCCAGCGGAATGCGCGTGAAAATACAGACCCTGTATCTCGCGCTCCCACAGCAGGCCCAACATGCCATCAGGCAGGATAGTCATGCACTGGTAGACACCTAAAAGTAATCCAAAATTTTCATCATAGTTGTATGATGTCTGTTGACACCAATGTTCTGCCACACAAACTGGTCGATGTCGACTATGTGCGTCCCGAAGACGGTAACGACGAGCTCATTAAGGAAGGTTAAAGATGGCTACCCCTTTTGTTCTTGGAGCTTATGCTTCACTTCCTGCCCCGGAGCTGGAGGCTGACTACTATCAGCTGCTAGCCGCCCAGCCTTGGGTTAGCGGCGTGGAGATTCCTTACCCCGGACAGTTGGCCACGCAAGCCCCGCTGCTGGCTAGCCGCCTGGCCAAGCACTGGGATTTCAACACTATTACCGCTATTCCGGGCACAATGCAGCACGTTTGGAAGGACGCTAACTTTGGTTTGGCTTCTCCCGACGACGCCGGCCGTCAGGCTGCTTTGGAGTTCACCCGCTTACTGCACCGCGACTTGGGTCAGCTATGTGAGCTTTCTGGCCGCGCCCTGGTGGCGCGGGTGCAGCTGCACTCGGCTCCTACTTGTTTGGCTGATGGCGATGCTTTTAAGCGTTCGCTTGAACAGCTGCTGACTTGGGACTGGTTTGGCGCCAAATTGGTGATTGAGCACTGCGATAAGTTCATTGAGCAGCGCAAACCTGAAAAGGGTTTCCTCTCGCTGGAAACTGAGATTGAGGTGGTCAGCCAGTTCGGTATTGGTTTGCACATTAACTGGGGCCGCTCTGTGGTGGAGGGGCGTCAGGCCGAAACCGCCTACCAGCATGTGCTTGCAGCCGGTGAGAGCGGGGTTTTGGATGGCTTGCTGTTCTCTGGCGCTGGCCCGGAAGAAACCCAGTATGGCTATGGCTGGATTGATGGTCACCTGCCGGCTCAGGTGGATGAGCCGACGTCGCTGATGAGTGAGGCGGAAATCAAGCGTTGCGCTCACTTGGCCCTAAACCAGGGCTGCCACTATCTGGGGGCTAAGGTATGCGTACCCAAGCAGGCCAGCCTGGAGCAGCGCCTGGCGATGCTAACTAACATTTACCAGGCCTGCGAAATCGCCAACTAGGTTTACTTGATTAAAGCTGGCCTTTAACGCCCTAGGTTAAAGGTCAGCACCTTAATCAATTCCTAAATAGGTTAATACCTAAACCTTTAGACAATTCGCCAGAAGCCAAAAAACTGGTGTAAAACCGCCTAATTCTGCGGGTGTGGGGTGAGTCTTTTCGACTCGCCCCACACCCGCAGTTGACAAAGATTTATCTGCTATACAGAATTGGAAAACCAACAAGATTATTTGTATGACGCAGCTGTTATTACTCTACTTGTTGACCGTGATTATCCAAGGAAAAGAGCGTTTTTATGTCTGCCGATAACGACTCCGCCGCACAGCTAGTACGCCAAGGTGAGCAGGCCCGCCAGCAAGGCGACCTAAATGAAGCTTTTAACTTGTTTAATCAAGCATTAAAGCTTTACTGGGATATTGAAGATTCACAAAAAGAACAGATTAACTGTATTTACTGCCTAGCTGATATTCTGCGCGATTATGGTGTACCGAAAAAAGCTAAGGTTTTCTATGATCTAGCCAAATCGCTGGAGGATTTCGGACCTGATCACATCGAAACCCTTAAGGCGCGTAACGAATTTGCGTATTTTTACCTAGATAGCAGGAATCTTCCGACATTCGTTGACCTAGAAGAGCGACTAGTTGCTGACAGTTTACGAGTTTTGGGGGCAGACAACCTTAACACTATTACCTACTGCAGCAACCTTGCAATTGCCTACATACCTTTAGATAGGGCTCAAGAGGCTGTCAGTTTGTTAGAACAAGTGGTTGCTACCAGCACTAAGATTCAAGGGGCAGACCACAAAGATACCGTTTTCTTCCGCAGTAACCTTGTTACCGCTTACGAAGCAGTTGAGCGATATGAAGAAGCTGAAGCTCTGCGCAAACAGGGGATTATTGAAAACGATTCAGATATAGCTGATGACGATCCTGTTAGGGTTAGTATCCTCGTCCAGTCAGCTGAAAAATTCGCGGCAAACAAGGATTTTGACTACGCTATTTCTACATATGAAATGGCTATTTCGGAAAGTACCCGGATTCTTGGTGCAGAGCACAAAACCACCTTTATTACGCGCTATAACCATGCAGTTACTTACGCTGAAATAGAACAGACCGACAAGTCTATCGCTCTGTTGAAGCAGCTAATTGCGGACATGAAGCAAACTCTAGAACCCGATGATCCTATCTTTGACAGGATGTACAAAGGCATCTGTACCCTTTACAAGGACTTTGGAGGCGGCGAGGAAGCAGCCGCTCTGTTAGAGCAGCTAAAACACTCGTAGCCTGCAGGCTTGCGCCCTCTACTTTTGCGCCCTCTACTTTAGGTAGCTGCGCACCAGCTGGGTTACTACTGCGGCGCTGCGCGCGGCGGCTTCGTCAACCCCAATGTGGAAGTCTTCGCCAGCCTCGGGTCCACACAGGTCGGAGACGCCTCGCACGGCAATAAATGGTAGCGAGTAAGCTTCACACACCTGCGCTAGCGGGGTGGATTCCATGTCGGTGCTGATGGCCTCAGGGAAGGCTGTGCGGGTATCGCCCACATTCGCGGCGGTGACAAAACTGTTGCCGGCCAGCATTTGGCCGCTGTAGATTTTGGCATTCGCACTGGTGGGGGTGGCCGCGTTGAGGGCCGGGCTGGCTGCTAGGGCCATGTCGCGGGCGACGTCGTCGCTGGAGTAAGTGGCGGGCATACCCGGCAGCTGGCCGCGTACGTAACCAAAAGCGGTGGCGTCGGCGTCGGTGTAGGCCAGGGTGGTGGAGATGCAAACGTCACCCACGGCGATACCGGATTTGAGGCCACCTGCGGTGCCGGCGCTGACAACTAGCCGGGGCTGCTTGGAAACCAGGCTGATTACGCTGGTGAGGGCGGCTGCGGCGTTAGTGCCGCCGATCTTGGAGCGCACCAGCAGCACCGGGTAGTCATCTAGCACGCGCGCGTAGACTGCCGCGTGGCCTAGCTGTAGCTGTTCCATGCCCACCTGGTCGATTTTGGCGGGCTCGGTTGCTGCCAGGAAGGGGGCTAGTTCCTCATCCATGGCCACCTGAATGATCGGCGCAGTGTTGAAATTACAAGTTTTCACGGCTCGGACCTTTCCTTGCTTCAGTTGGCGGGCTCGGTTGCTGCTGCCTGGGCCATGACCTGCCCCCACACTGCGCGCTGCGCCAAGAATTGACTTACCGCCTGTTGGGCGGCCTCTAGCGAGTGGTTGGCGCCCCAACCGCACTGCACTTCATTAGCTGCGGGCACCTGCTCAGCAGCCAGGATGTCGCGGAAGGTGGCCTCCAGGATCTGCATGAACTGTGGCGGCTCTAGACCTAGCGTGAGCGCATAGAAGCCGGTTTGGCAGCCCATGGGTGAGAAGTCGATCAGCTTGTCGGTGTGGTTACGCATCAGCTCAGCGGTGAGGTGCTCAATTGAGTGCACAGCCGGCATTTCTAGGTGTGCCTGGTTGGGCTGGGTAAAGCGAACATCGTATTTGACTAGCTCATCGCCGCCAGGCAGGCGTTTACGATCAGCTACACGCACGTAGGGGGCGCTGACTAGGCGGTGGTCAAGGTTAAATGACTCCACGTTCATGCGCGGTTTAGCGACGCCGGGTTCCAATTCACTCATGTCTTAAGTCTATTTCAGAAATAATTAGTGGGTGCTTACCTCTATCCAAGCTGGGCCTGTGGGCGCCCCACAACTGGTTTTACTGCACGGAATTACTTCCTCGGCGGCGGCTAACTGGCCGTCTATCGCGCACTGGTCGCAGCGCGGCTGGCGAGTTATTGCCCTGGACGCGCGCGGTCACGGTCTCTCCCCCAGGTGGCAGCCCCAGCAGCTGTTACGTGCCGGGCAGCAGTTGGTCGACGACGTCGTCGAGGTGCTTGAGTACCTACCCGCCCCCGCCCCGGCCCAAAATGCCGCGCCCGCTGCTAGGCCCAGCGCCCCTAACGACCAGAGCGGCCTAGGCGCTGCCAGCGAGCCCGCCCCCACAGCAGGCCCTAAACCGATCTTGATTGGGCACTCAATGGGCGCGGCCACAGCCGCCGTGGTGGCCGCCCAGCGCCCAGACCTGGTTAGCGCTCTGGTACTTGAGGACCCGGCCCGCTACGGCACCCGCAGCCACTCTGAGCTGCTGCGACGAGGCCAGGCCCGGGCTAACCATGTGAATCGCACCCTGGCGGATCTGCCCGCCTCACTGGTGGCCTTGCTGGAAAACGCGGGCACGCCCGGTCAGCCCAGCGCCCAGGAGGCTTTGCCATCCCTGTGGGCCTCGCAGCAGCTGGATCAGTCCCTGCTAGGCACTGGCGTAGTGGCGCCCGAGGTTGAATTTACCCAGCTCATGGAGTCCATTAGCCTGCCCACCTTGCTGCTTACCGGCGATCGGCGCGGCGAGGCGCGGGTGGGGGCGCAGCTATTGGCGCAGCTTATGGAGCAAAACCCCCATATTTGCGGCCAGGTTATGCCCAGGGCTGGCCACCAGGTTAGGCGCGCTAACCCGCAGGCTTACTACGACGTCGTCGACGCTTTTTTGCAGGCACAAGTACCCGCGAGCGCAACGCCATAGTGCCAGCATGGGCAACATCGTAGTGCCCGCGAACGCAATGCAAGTGCCCACACGCTCAATGCCATAATGCATGGGCGGGCTTGGTCATGATTGGATAAACACATGTCCAAGCGATCACTAGCAATGCAAACCCGCAAATCGCAACTAGCTGCCGCTAACCGCTCGCAGGCTGCCATAGCGAAGCTACGCCCGAAAGTGACCCGCACCGGTGACACGCGTACACAGGGCGAAGTGGTTTTAACTGTGTTGACCATGGCCACTGCGGCAACCTTGGGACTGTACTTTATTCGCTCAATTGTGGGCCCGGTGTTTTTGTCCTTAACCCTGGTGATCACGGTGCGCCCAGGCGTGCAGTGGCTGGTAAAAAAGGGCCTGCCGCGTTGGCTTGCGGCCACCACCGGCATCCTTGCGATTTATGTATTTATTGCCGCCATGGTGGTGGCTATGGGGGTGGCCATCAGCCGGTTCGCCATGATTTTGCCTGATTACGCCTCTAAGTTCACGGGGCTTTTTGATCAGGTGATGCGCAGCGTGAAACGTTTCGGGGTGGATGAAGATTGGCTGCTGCAGCAGGCGCGCGCTTTTGACAGCTCTAAGCTGCTTAACTTGGCCCAGTCAGTGGTTGACTCAGTCACTTCCACTGGTTCGCTGATGCTGCTGATGCTGCTGACTGTGTTTTTTTTGGCTTTCGACACCTCCTCGGTGGCGGTGCGGGCTCGCTCTTTGCGGGTGCTTAAGCCGGGTATTTACGACGCCGTCGCTCACTTTTGCCGGGCCGTGCGCTCTTACTGGATGGTTTCGACTATTTTCGGTTTGCTTGTTGCCGTCTTTGACGTGATTGCGTTGTGGATTTTGGGTGTGCCCCTGGCTATTACCTGGGGTGTGCTGTCTTTTATCACTAACTATGTGCCCAACATTGGTTTTGTTTTGGGGGTTATCCCCCCGGCCCTGTTGGCGCTGGTGGCTGATGGGCCGTGGACTGCAGTGTGGGTGGTTGTGGCCTACTCGCTGCTTAATTTTGTAATTCAGTCCCTGGTACAGCCTAAGTTCACTGGCGACGCAGTGGGGCTAAACACCACCACTTCGTTCCTGTCACTGGCTTTTTGGACCGTGGTTATTGGCGGCCTGGGATCTATCTTGGCGGTGCCGCTAACCCTGTTTGCCAAGTGCGTCCTGATTGACTCTGACCCGCGTTCACGCTGGCTAAGCGTATTTTTGACGGCAGGCGATGAGCCCTTTAGCGAGCCCGATCGGGTAGAGCAAGATCTACTGTCAGCCACCAAGTAAAACTCCCGCGCTTTGCCGCGTGCTCGCGCTTGCACGGATGCGGCACATGGCCTCGCCACCCGGCGCTGTGCGCGGCCCTGGGGCACGCTCCCGTGCTTGCGCGGCCCGCTTGGGCGCCGCGCCTAGAGCGCTACCAACACCTGCACCATCACGATTTTGACGATAATCGCCAAAGCGAACAAGGTGGCGTAACCAGCTTCGATGCGTTCGTCGTCGGCTTTAGACAGGGCGAAAGCTAAAATAGCCGGCTGCCCCACCAAACCGGCCAAACCGCCGGCGCTGCGCTGGGCGCTATAGCCAAACACTCGCCCACCAGCTAACACCACGCCGCCGCTGATAGCCACAATCAGGGCCGCCAGAACCCCCACCTTCACGCCGGTGGCTGAGAAAGCTGCGGCCGCAAATGCCTGGCCTGAGTCAAGCCCAATTGCCGCCAAGAACAGCAGCAAACCCAACTGGCGGATAGTTGAGTTGGCGGCGTGCGGCAGGCCCCAAATGAAGGGGCCGGTGCGCCCCACCCAGCCCAACACCATACCCACCACCAGCGGACCTGCGGCCACACCCAGCTTCAGGGTGATTCCGCCCGGTAGCGGCACTTCGATCAGCCCCACCAGCACGCCTAGGGCCATACCTAAGCCCACGGTGAAGGCGTCAATTTGGGCTACGCGCCGCTCAGAGTCACCAAACCAGTTGGCGGCCTCCTCCAGTTTCTCGCTGGGCACCACCGCCATGACCCGGTCACCTAGTTCCAGCACCATTTCGGGGTTGGCCAGCAGGTCCAGGTCGCCGCGCCGCACCCGGGTGATCACCCCGTTAAAACGCCCAGGGAAGTCCAGCTCGCCAATGGTACGCCCGGCCACGGCGGTAGAAGACACTGTCAGGCGCCGGTAATCCACGCGGGAACGGTCGTGGGCCAGGCAGTAGTCCAGGCTGCTTCCCAGCATCTCAACTGCTGCGCTTAACGACGACGGCGTACCCACTACCACCACGCGGTCACCAGGTAACAGCTGTTCAGTGGGGTTAATTACGCGGGTTTGGCCCTCACGCTCTAAATAAGACAGGCGGAACTGGGCGCTTTGAAACTCCGGCAGGGTAGCTAAATCAATGCGCTGTTTAACCTCCACACTGGTGGCCACAATCCCATCCGCGCTGGCTGGGCGGGGGTCTTTGCTGGAGGGCCAGTTACGGCGCACCACCAGTGCCACCATGATGATCGCTACGGCCACACCCACCGGGTAGCTCAATGCGTAACCCACCGCCGGGTCTTGGTTTCCTGCCGCCTCAATTGCCGAGTCCAGCACCGGTGAGGTTAATGCACCAGCGAAAGCACCGGCGTCGTAGGCGCCCGAAACCCCCACCAGATGGCAGTAGCCAGCCCCCGCAACCCCGGCTAAAACCAGGCCCACTACGCACAGCACCATCAGCGGCAGTTGGCGGCGCAGATCCCTGAAAAAGGTGTTACCGGCGGCAATACCAACCGTGTAGCAAAACAGCCCCAAGCCCAGGGCACGCAGCAAGGTCAGGTCATGGCCCAGGCCAGGAACTATTGCCGACAGGGCCAGGCCCGCAAATAGGGCGCCAGCCGCCCCAAAGCGGATGGGCCCGAAAGGAATTTGTCCAACCGCCGTTCCCAAACCGATTACCAGGAACACTGTCAAAATCGGGGCCTGGCTAAGAATCTGCGAGATCGCGTGCATCACCCTTACAGGCTAGCCGACGCCGCCCCTAGTGCTAAGGTGCCGGGCCGGGGCTCTGGTGCCGGGCCGGGGCTCTGGTGCCGGGCCGGGGCTCTGGTGCCGGGCCACAGTAGGCTGCGCGGGCGCGGCTACGCGGCAGAGCAGGCCGACCACAGGGCCGCCACCGGCACGCAGACCAAGGCAATGCCAAGCCCGCCAGCCCCACGGGCCGGGGCAGACCGCGCCCGGGCTGGGGAGAATCAGGGGCAGGGACCACCGCCGCGCGGCCCGAAAACGTGAAATTACAAATCACGCGCCCGCTAAGAGTGAGTATCAATACTCAACCTCTAGACTGCCTATATGTCCCAAACTCCCCTTACATCCTCTAAATTTGCCTCCCCGGGCATCCCAGAAGCCTCCCCAGAAACTCCAACCTCATCTGCGAGCGTCTCTAACTCCTCCCCGGGCGCCCCTAACTCCTCCCTGAACGCCCCAGACAACTCCCCGAACCGCTCTATGAGCGTCCAAAACGCCCCTGCGAGCACCCAAAACGCCGCGCAAGCATTGCAAATTGATAACAAAAAATCTGCTTCCACTCGGGTAAAAACCACCTTACCCAGCCGCCTGACCTGGGATGACCAGGGTGCCATGTCGCGCCTGGCCCGATTTTTAACCCCACCCATGCTACTGGCGGTGATTGTGGCCGTAACCTGGCCCAGCGGCGCACAAGTGGCTGAACTAAAGGAAAATGTGGGCCCCTGGTTCCTAAACGCAATCGGCAAAGACGTGATTTTGAACCTGATTATGCTGCTACCCCTGGGCTGCCTGGTGATGGGCGGCTGGCCCAAAGTCAGCCCCTGGAAGTGGTGTTTAGGCGGCTTCACCCTAGGCGCCCTAGCCGAAACCATCCAGTGGCTTTTCCCCGCCCTGCACCGGCGCGCACTGATAGACAATGTCTTTCAAAACGGCATTGGGGCCTGCCTGGGCGTGGGCTTAGCGCTGGTAATTATGTGGGCATTGCAGCGTAAATCCCGCTAATTTCAACGACGACGTCGCCCGCCCCTCACGCTTTCACGTTGCGCCCCAACAGGGCCAGGCAGCATCAGCCAAACCCTGGCGGCGGCGTCGTCGAAAACAAAGCAAACACAGGCAAAACCAGCCCAAGCAGCCCGGGCAAGGGGGTTAAGGGTCAAAAAGTGTGTCCGGAATCGCGGATTTTCACGGATTGACCTGTAGGTTTCCGGAAAGTAT
>ERZ772962.183-NODE-183-length-34394-cov-5.817554_pt1 | contig 34394 bp, 36 predicted proteins | sample MGYA00580676_ERZ772962 | MGnify/ENA primary metagenome ERZ772962 (study PRJEB29015, sample SAMEA2738049) | human oral metagenome | biome: human oral; feature: human-associated habitat; material: saliva | place: China | collected 2230 ...
TCTGCATTATAGGTCCCCGTTTTCTGCATTATAAGTCCCCATTTTCTGCATTATAAGTCCCCATTTTCTGCATTATAGGTCCTATAAAGGGACATTTTCCGACCTATAAGAGGACATTTTCCGACTTATTTCTTATTTTTATGTATAGGTACCCATTTTCTGTATAATGGGTACCCTTATAGTGAAAATAGAGGGGACTTATAAGTCCCCTCTATATTGACTACAAGGGGACTTATGGTATATATTAAAAGTGCAATCTGATAAATATATTTCACAAGTACCCTTATATATACTTTAGCATAAAAAGGGTACCTAAAAAAGAGGTGGGCCTTTTATGAATAATTTAGCAAAGATAGAACAAAGGTATACTTTTATGATTAAATATCACAATGATATGAATTTAATAGCCTTTAATGATTTTTCACAAAGAGAGCTAAATATTTTTTTCTCATTATGTTTATTGATGAAAGATAAAGGAACTGGTGAAATAACACTTTCCTATAATAATATAAAAAAAATAATTCCAGATCGTTTTGAATCAAATAAAAAGTTTGAAGAAATATTAGAATCTGTCTATGACAAGTTATTACGGTTAAGATTAGAAACCAGAGATAAAAATAAAATTGAAAAATTTATTCTTTTTACTAGTTATAAAATTCATGTAAATGAAAAAATTGTTACTATCAATACTAATAGCGATTATTCCTATATTTTGAACAATCTTTCTAAAAACTTTACATTATTTGAATTACAAGAATTTAATGAGCTATCTTCTACATATTCTAAACATATGTTTAGACTCTTAAAACAATATAAACATACTGGTTATTATAAAGTTTCAGTAGATGAATTTAAACGGTTATTGAATGTTCCAGAATCATATACTATGAGAAAGATTACAGATAAAATTCTTTCGATAGTATTAAAAGAGCTTTCTGACAATTTTATAGACTTAAAAGTAAATAAAATAAAAGATGGAAGGGTAATTAAATTTTTAGAATTCTCTTTTAAACCGCAGCATTATAAATGTAATGATGAAATTGATACTATTGATGTAGAAGCAACTCAAAGTAATTTGATTGAACAGCGTAAAGCAGATGTATTATGTCCTAAATGTGGAAAGCCTTTATTCTTATTAACTAAAAAGGATGGAAGTACATTCTGGGGGCATCCAGATTATAATGATCATGAGGGGAACTGTAAACAAAGTTATTCTACAAAAGAAGCTATTGAAATTGATCGAGAAAAGAAAATTAAAGTATTAGAAAATGAGCAAAATAGATCTAGTATTGAAATAGAAGTCAAAGCTTTAATTAATCAACATAAGGATATCGTTAAATTAGTTGAGTTTGGTAAAGAATTTTTAACTATTGATCAAGTTAACAAAGAAGATTTATTTCAAAATACGCCTTTGATTAAAATAAAAATTAATAGTAATACTATAGCTATTTTAAAACAATGTATTGATGAATGGTCTTAATCAGCATTGTTATAATATATAAAAACTCTGTATATGACTGTATGCAGAGTTTTTATTGTATTTGTTTTTTATCTTTCTCCTTATGGTGTTTTGCCCCCTGTAAAATAAAAACATGACATCAGCTGCGTTTATTATTAGTGTTACTATTACTTGCTTAATGTATTCGACACTCTCATCACCACCTATAAAATATCGATGATTATAACAAAAAAAAGACACCCAGCTAAACTGCGTTTGCAGTTGACAAGGTGTCTTTTTTTGTTGCATTGGAAGTGATTTCTAATGGAAGGTGGTGATGAGAATGTCTACAGTAGAATTAATTATATTGTTGATGTTAATACTACTATTAACCAGCAAGTAATAGTAACAGGGTTAAGGCTGCAACCTTAGCCCTGTTTTTATTTTACATTCCCGCCCATGCTGCCCAATGCCCGCACCATAAGGACGATCACTCAAATTATAATTTTATTATACCATAAAAAAACTAAAATTATAAGTTTTTTCAACTAGTAATACAAGTGGAAAATAGATAATTATAATTTAGAATAGTTGTTTTTTCTCTACCGCCAGCCCCAATATGGGGCGTTGGTCAAATTATATATATACCGATTAAAATACCGCTGCGCTTGTATCTAAATCGGTATATATACAATTTCTAAGGTAACCAGGGTACGTTAATTTTGAAGGCGTAAATCTATATATTTGTCATATACTTATCGTTTGATCCTTTGTTTATCATAGCTAAAAATAGTTATGATCAGTCTTTTTATTAACAGGGAAAGTTACTTTCTATATATATTTTTATATAAAAATATATAAAAAACTATAAAAATATATTGCAATACCACTCATTGGGTGGTATAATAAGTATAGAGATAAGGCAAAGGGCCTTATGGATTTAAAGCAAGAGGTAAATATTATGCAAACAAACACTATTTTCTCTGTATTCGTTGAAAATTTAAGCGAATTAAACGAAGGTAACATGGTAGGTTGTTGGGTTGATTTCCCTTGTGATTATGATGAGTGGAAAAAAGTTCTAGCTAAGATCGGAAACCCAGAAGAGATTATTATTACAGATACAGAAAATCATACAGATTTAGAATCTTTACCAATTAATGAATATAGCAGCTATAGCGATATTCAAGAGTTAGCCGAATATATAGAGTATTTACAAGATGATCAATATAAAGAAGATCTATTTATAGCGGTATATAATTCAGTAACTAGTAATTTTGAAGAAGCTAAAGAAGCTGTAGAAAAAGAACGATATACATTAATGCAAAATTACACAATGGCTGAATATTGTGAAATGTTAGCGAAAGAATGTTATACAATCCCAGATGAATTAGCACCATATATTGATTGGGAAGGTTATGCACATGATTTTTCTACTTCTGGTTATACAGAAACAGAAAAGGGCGTTTTGATTGAGGAGTTCTAACAAAAAGAGAAGCCGCAAGGCTTCTTTTTTTTACATGAAAATATATAAAAGTATATAAAAATAATCTTTTTATATACTTCTTTATTATTTAATATAGATAGAAGAAACAAGGTAGGGGGGCCGATAGGTTAATAGAATTAGATAACCTTTTGTATATTTGAAAAAGAGGGCAAAGGCCACGCCAGGTGGCCACATTATTATATGAAAGATGTTCCTTTCGGAGCTACCCCCAACGCAAAACTAAAAACAGGGCTATATGACCATGAGGATATTCTTTGTTTTCGTTTACTTGCTTAGTTGTTCCGTCATTTTCATCACCACCTTTAAAAAAGTAAAAAGTATAACAAAAAATAGGTACCCTGTACAACCCATAAAGGATTGACAAGATACCTATTTTTTGTTGCATTGGAGAAGCTATTCAATGGAAAGGTGGTGATGAAAATGACTACAACAGAATTAATTGTCTTGTTAATGCTTATCCTATTATTAACACGCAAGTAAACCAAAACAGGGTTAAGGGGTGGAAGCCGTTTAGCCCTGCTTTCAGTTTTGCATTTTCCTGCCCGAAGCCCAATGCCGCTCCGAAAGGAACATCACCTTTAATACTTTTTCATTATATCATAAAATACCGTTTTAGTCATTAGTAAAGGAAGGTAACTTATGATTATGAATTCCCATTTTTTCTAATTCTTCATTTCGTTTTTTCTTAAAATCTGGATCTTCTGGATTAGAGAAATAGGGAACTGCTTTTTGTGTATCACGTTGACTTTCTTTTTTAGTATTTTCATTAATTAATTCAGACATGGTCTTATTAATCTTAATAGAGGTACTATCTATTTTTTGCTCTGCTTCTGTAGCTTCTAATACTGTTTCTTTTTGTGAAGCTCCCATGCTGCCTTTATCTTCTACGGTACCCGTGATTTTTATAGCATTGTTTAGAATCGTTGTACTATGATTGAGTAGTTGTGTAATACGATCTAAAGCAGATAAATCGGTTTTATCGGCTAACTTTTGATTGTATTCCTCACTTTTATTCAATGCTTCACGTGTAAATACAGCTGTATAATCTCCTATTTGCTCTTCTATGACCTTAACAGGGTTATCATAGGCAAATATACCTTGACGATACGTAGAATTGATTTTAGATACAAAATCTTGTTTTAAATCATTAATAAACGATCTTACATCCAGGACTTGCGATAATTCACGCTGCATAGCTGTTATATCTTCTTTAATATTAACTAGGCTTTTAATATATTCTAGTTCGTTTTCAAGGGCTTGTATAACGCTATTATCCTTTACGCTACCACCTCTAAAACGTGCTTCTGTATTCGCTGGAATAGCTAAAATACATACGGTAAGGGCGGTACAGATTGATAGTTTAATTATTTGTTTTGTTTTTGACTTCATCATATACCCCCTTAACCAGAAAAGGCACTATTTAGCTTATTTGTAATTATTGGGAAGAATACCGCTAAGCAGCCCATATGTACCATACAATATAAAAGACTGCCAATACTTACTTCATTTTGTGAAAGCGTTGTCATATAGGTATACATCATATTAAATGTTACGGCTATGACTGCTAAATGTAGGGCTTGTAGTCCTAGTGATTTATACATCATAGTAGGTTGTTTTTTTGTGATTTTAAATGCTGAGAATGGCAGTCCTATTAGACAGAATAAGGTAGTTAGATAGAAATACACAAAGTTCCAGGAGATGTAACATACAATATATGCTGCAAATACTATGGTTATCGTAAATATACCTAGAATTAAAGCGTAGTAGAAATAGAATATATCGCTAATAATGGGTAGGGATAGTAACACAGACTGCACACTAGGTGAAGTCATACCAATGATACCAATTGTACTTTGTTTTATATACGCTTCGTATAAATGACCGACTTGTAAAAATAGTACTGATGGATCAGCAATTAAGTATTCGTTATTGTAAATTCCTGTATAGGTTGTATCGGCTACCTCAAAAGTAAAATTCTTAATTAATTCTGCAATAGTAGACCAAGATAAAATCAAGATTGCAATAATACTATAGTGAATTAAACGAGTTGTAAAATCTTGAATAAATCCTTGTTTGTTTTTAGTTACTAATGCATAGGTATAGCGGATAATAATATCCAGCATGATTAATGATAACAGTAAGCTGAGTGCGTGTTTTTGCACAAGGTTAATAGCTTTTGTAATAGCTATTAATATATTGGCAAAAATATTAGCAGCTTCAAAAGTCATATTAAAATAGGCTTGGAAATCAATGACTTTATCTCTAAAGATTCCTTTTACTTTTCCCTTTTCATATGGTACAGCACCATCTAACGTCCAGCCTGCTTTAATATAAAAGTCATATGGATCGATTCTTTCACCATTGACAATATGTTCAATATGCATATGGTCGCCAGTTGATTTACCAGTTGAACCAACTAGAGCTATAATGTCCCCTTTTTTTACCTTATCACCTACATTAACCCATATATCATTCAAATGGGCATATGCGTAGCTATTACCATCTGCCATTTCTACTACAACATAATAGCCATAGCCACCAGACCAACCAGCGAAGGTAACTGTACCATCCGCAGCAGCAGGTGCTTTTACATCAGCAGGTATACCTAAATCGATACCTTCATGAAAAGCACCTACTGCTCCTGTTACAGGATCGACACGGTAGCCATACTGAGAGGTAACAGGGCCGCCAAACCAACCATTACTACTATGAGGTATATTTTCAACACTTTCTGCATAGGAAATAGAGGTACACAAAGACACTATTAAGATTAGAACGGACAAAATTTTATGCAATTGTTTCATTATTTGCCCCTATTTTGTGATTAATAATACACGAGTTTTTCTAATTCAGTTATATATCCACTGAATTCATCCCTTATACTTTTATGATGTAGTTCATTAAATTTAGGATCTTTAATGAGTTCTTGGATTAAATTAAAAGCAGTATAATCAGTTTTATCTTTATTTACTGTATTAGATGATATTTTTTTGTATTCTACGTTATTTACTAAAATATTTTTTTTATCATTAATACTAAAATGATGATTTTCTAATTCAAATGATTGTAATGTTTTTGGATCCATATAGAAATCACGGTTTACATAATAATATTTATCTATATCTGGATTATGTCGCTCTTCTGTAAATCGAAGTTTAACCGCTGGTTTATTTTGATAAGTAGTTTCTTTTTCAAGAACTAATAAATAATAATGCTTATTAGGTTCTTGTTTTTCTGTTCCGTTTTCAATCCAAATATACTCACCTAGGAGATCATCTACTGTTGTTGTTTTGGTTGTTCCACATCCTGTAAATAATATAGAAATGGATAGTACAGACATTATAGCTAATAGAAATGTCATGATTTTTTTCATAGTTTACTCTCCTTTACTACTCTTTTTCTTCCTGTGATTTTAATTCATGTATTTTAAATTCTTGAATGGTAGATTTCACATGATCTGTAGTTTTTTGTACTGATTGACTAGAATCTTGTTGCGCCATAGATTGGCTTTCAGCTTGCACCATATCAGTTACTCTAGATCTATTACCATTATTAGTAGTATGGCTTTCAGTAGTACTTGAATACGTATCATCTTTAGCAGATCCATTACTTGTATCATAGTAATTATCTACTAATTGACGTGGAGAATCTGTATTAGATTCTGCAGCAGATCCTGTAGAGGTATCTACATCATAATCTTTACTACTTGTATCCGTCATGCTTCCAGAATCGCTAACGGTATCTTTTTTAGTTCTATCTGTGTTACTACTTGTAGTATCTTCTTGTGAAGCTGTATCACTTGTAGAAGTATCTGTTGTTTGTGTAGTACCTTTTTTATTTGTAGTATCTCCTTTGTTTGAAGAAGAAGTACTAGAATCTGCCATTACATCTTTTCTGGATGTATCAATCGCAGCTGTTCCAGCTTGTGAACCTGTTTTTACACTGTTTTCTACACCTTCTTCAACTACTTTTTTACCGCCTTCTTTAGTAGCTGCAGCGGCTTTACTAGCGCCTAATGTTTTTAACATAATAGCTGTTTGTACAGCTTGTACCCCAATTCCTGTTAGGCTAGGTGGGCTATTAATAGCACCATTAAATAGTGCTGCTGCAAAGGATGGTGTTTTAAATGCTAAAAAGGCTAGTGCAAATAAAGATACCATTGCAGATAAAGTACCTATTCCCAAAGCACTTTCTATAAAATTAACATTACTAAATGCAGTTTTTATGGATGGATTGATTAATAAAATTAGGAATAAGAAGATAGCTATTTTTATAGCTGATACAAAAAAGAAGTTTAATATTTTATCTACAACAGCTTTGGTTCGATCAAATAATCCAAATGGTAATAAAACCATAGATAGTGAGCCAATAATAAAAAATTCTAGAACTGTATATAGATAGGAAATAGCAATAAAGCTAAATAATAATAAGGTAACAAAAGCATAAAATAAAGCTTTTAGAACGCCACCAGTAATACCAGCTTTCATTATATTAGCAATGTCACTTATTGCAGTTTCAGCTTCTTTTCCTATTTTTATTTCATTTGGATTTCTTCCTAATAAATGTCCTTTAAATATTAAAACTGCATTATCAATCCCTTCATTGACTATCATAGAAGGTGTAATAGTTGTTAAAAACTTATTATCATCTATAGTTCCTTTGTTATTACTAGCCGTAATGGCTACTTCACTACCAAATTCATAAACTGTATCGAGTACAAACCCCCAGGAATAAGATAACGCTACAAAAAAGGTAGCTGTAACTAACAAGGGAATCAATTTACTGTAATCTTGCTTACCCCAATAAAGATCCCAATTTGTGATGATGTTCCACATGAGCATGACAGACATTAACCCTAATACATAAGGAAGTAAATTATCTACAGCCGTACTACAATGTGCAAGTATCATCTTGGCAAAATCATCAAGGAATCCTTGACTAGACATATTCATAATGCGTACTCCTTTTATTGTTTTTTAGACTCTACAAATTCTTTTGCTTTTTCTTGTGTAGAATCTAACTCTTTAAAAGAACGTACCGCTAAGGCTGCAGAGTTACGTTCATTAATTCGTTCTACTGTTTGATTCAAGGATTGTTTTTTAGCCGTTAAGGCCTCAATTTGGTTACTATACTGCTGTGCTAATAGTTGTTCTTGTTTGATTTCATTGTTAATATCAATGCTGCCTTTTAAGCCCTTATTTTGTTCTGCTAATTGCATTAACTTTTTCATGCGTTCTTGTTGCAGAACCTGGGCTTCTTGAATGGCTGTCATTTGGTCAATGATTTCTTTATTTAACACTTCTAACTTATGATTATTAGATACAATCGCATTAGCTACTAGATCTGGCGTAATTTTATCGGTATCTGTTTTAGATAAATCAATAAATTCAGTTTTAATCGCTTCTTCTGCGGTTACTTCTTTACCATCTTTTTTACCATTCAATAAGGAATTTAATTTATCGAATTTCTGATTTAGTTTTTCATTTGTTTTATTTACTTCATCATTGATCGGTTTAATGATTTTTTTATCTAGGCCTAGAATTTCTAGGCCTTTCATCATTAATAATTCTTGATTCTGTTGAATCATTTGTTTATATTGCTGTATTTGCTGTACTAGCTTTCTATATACGGCCACATCACGGACAGAATATAAAGCACTAGCAGAGGTAGTAACCATCATTAGAGTAACTGCTGCGGCTGTAATTTTTGCCTTTTTGGATGTTTGTAATAGGGTTTTTAGGCGATTCATTAACGCTATACCATCTTGTGTTTTCATCGGTGGCTAATTCCTTTCTTACATTAATGGCTTGTTGAAAATCCGTTCTTTGTGATCAATCCAGGTTTCAATGAAATCTGATGTAGATAAATGTTTAAGCTGCTCTACTTTTAGTTGATCATCTTTAGAAGTAGCCCCATAGAAGGCAATTTCTATTGGCTGCAGATCTAAGCGGAAGATGGCCCGACCTGTAGGGCAAGAATAGAAATAATCCCGTTTAGGCTGTAGGCTTCTTATGGTATCAATTTCTACATCATTTAAACCAAAGTTTTCGTACAGTGGTTTTACAGTTTTGGCCGTAGCAGCATTGTTAGGTAAGAAGATACGGGTATGCACGTTTTCTACGATAACGTTAATCATATCTTCTTTTAAATCCGTTAAGTTTTGTGTAGCCATTACAACGGCTGCATTTTTTTTACGCAAGTCTTTGAGGAACGATCTAATTTGTTCTTTAAAGATTGGATTATCTAAGAACAACCAGGATTCATCAAGTACTATAAGTGCTGGATATTCACCTGTAAGCTGCATAGTAATCTTATGGAACATATAACTTAATGTAGTAGCCATAATCTGCTTATTGGCCATTAATTCTTCCATTTCAAATACCTGGAAGTTGCCTGTACCAAATTTATCTTCCGTATTATCAAACAAGTTACCGTATACGCCTTTTTCTGTCATGATGTTTATACGTTCTTTTAAGGTATAATCGTTCATTAAGACTTGTAAGGCTGACATAGTACGTTGATCTTTAGGTAATAAGGCTACACGTTCTAAGGCATCACTGATGATCGTTTTCTGTGTTTCTGAAATTTTATCTCCATCTTTTTGGAAGAAATCACAGAGCCAGTTATAAGTCCACTGCATTTCCGTGTTCCAACGGTTATTACTATCAAAACCAATATTAGCGAGTGGCTGGAAGTTAAGGGAATCTGTATCAACTAACAGATTATAGAAGTTACCCCCTATTGCTTTACATAACACTTTACAAGAAGCAGCCTTATCAAATACAAATATTTTTGCATTATCGTATTTGAAATAATTCGCTTCGATTGTGTTCAATAATACAGATTTACCAGAGCCATTAGGCCCAATAATTAAGGTATGGCCTATATCTTTTTGATGTAGGTTTAAGTAAAATGGAACGTTACCAGCGCTAACCCCTTGATACAAGGCGTTCGTACATTGATAGCCCTTTTCTTTGAAGAAAGCATTTTCTTTATCGCCCATCCATTTAGTGTATAAAGGGCTACAATGGATAAAGTTACTACTTTTCATTAGGTAAGATCTAATATTGTACTGATAACAGCCTGTAATAGAGGAATAGAACGCATTTTCAATGTTTGTATACTCTTTTCGAGCGATAAACCCTGGTTTATGAATCAGTGTCAGTACTTTTTCTATATCTTCTTCTAGTGTTTGTTTGTTTTTGTTATATAACACTACAGAACCTGTGAAATAGCCAGCTGATACATTATCAGAAGCGACATTTTCATAAAAAGCGATGGTATCAGTGGCGTCTTTGATACTTTGTGTATCAATATCGTAGCTTTCTGTACCTCTTAATTTATCAAGAACCATCGTTCCTAGACCTTTGGCCTGTTGCACGAATTTCTTTTCTTGTGATTTTAAATGCTTAATGGACTCTTCCCGAGTTAATGTAATGTATCGTGTTACATATCTAAATTCACTTTTCAAGTTGTGTAATGAAGCCATAATAAATGGAGATGTGAATTTAGGGAAATCAATAATCGATACAATACCTAAGTAATAATCGCCAAGAGTTGGAACTGCACCACCGATAAAGCTACTATCACATAAGTAATAACTTAAAAAATCATCGTAATTACCAGAGATTTTTTGCGTATACGGGCTTACTTGTGAATGTAGATATGTAAGGGTTTCTTCTTTATTTAATAGCTTAATATCATCCATAAACATGGATAGCATTTGCATAAATAAAGAAGCTGTTTTTTGAAGATCCGAAGCATACATATATAGCTGTTGCTGCAGCGCTTTAGCACGTTTTTCGTCAAATTCAGTATCACCTTTACCAAACATAGATTTAATATCTTTAAGGCCTTTAGTATCAAACTGATCAAGCGTTTTTAACATTTGTTCAAACATATCAGTTGACGGCTTATAAAGAAGAGTTAAATACGTTTTAGATTCGTAAAAGTTCTGTTTGTTAAAGTATTCTTCCCGTTTAGACTCAATAAACGATAATAAACTAGATTTGAATTTAGACGGATGGAATTTATGGACTATGTTACGTTGTAATTCAAAGTATACCGTATATCCTTCTGGAAGGCCTTTAATAGCGTTATTAAGGCCACCTATGAACATATCCATATCATTGACGGTTGCATTTGTAAAATCCATTCCAGAGAAGGAAAATGTAATCTGAAAGCTGCCGTTTGTATTAAACACTATATTGTGTTCATCTATATGGAACCAGGGTACATAATCCTTAATCCATACGTTTGATTCCTTTTTTTGTTTATGTAGTTCCATATAGTACAAACTCCTCTCTCAGTTTATTCTGCTTTATACATCCCTTTATCGTTTTTAATGTGATTCCAGATGATGTCAAAAAATTGTGGATCTTTTGTTGTTGCATACTTACAGCCAAACCAGGCAATACCATTAATAATGATGGCAACACCGATTGTATGACGTAATAAGATAAAAATTAGAATGGCTATGACAACAAACAATAAAAATACGTTCCGTGGAAGGCCGCCCCAAGTCATAGGCTTAGTTAATGAGCGGTGCATTCTAGCTTCTAAATTTTCGTTACGCATATTACTTACCGATGATCCATGCAGCAATAGAAGCAGCCGCTACAATCAATGTAAGACCTGCTACTACTTTGATGGCTTGCCCTGTAAATTGACCTGCATTACCTTTCATGATGGCAATGCCAAGACCAATTACTACTAATACGCCAATCGGTAAAGCTACATCAGAAATGAACCAATCACCTAGTTCTTGTAATTTTGTTGCTAGTGTCCAGTTGCTTAATCCACCACCAGCAGCAAGTGCTGTGTTAGACATAGCTGTTAATGCAACAAATGCAGCTGTAGTTTTGTTTACTAAATAATTTTCAATGTGTTTCATCGTATATACCTCTCTTGTACGCTGAATACTCTCTAAATTTACTATGTAACGATTTCGATACAAGCAAAGCGGTATCGTTAATCGGTGCATGGTGAATTTGACCAACGCCCCCAAGACTGGGGGCAGGCGGTAGGGGGTTGTTACCCTTCTACACACTCATTAACTATAATGTAATCTTGCTTTTCTTCGTCATAGCCTTTAACAGATATGATAGAATGAACTTTTCTTGATATATCGCCTACTTTAGCCATATGAACAACTATATCTACAGAATCACCTATCATGGATTTAAATTCGCCTTTTTCGTATTTCATACGAATAAGATCGTGGATTCTTCGTAAGGCTAATTTAGGGCTATTCGCATGAATGGTCAAAATACCGCCATTATGTCCAGTATTCCAGGCATCCATTACTGTATACGCCGCTGAATCCCGTACTTCCCCGACTACTAACCGATCGGGAGTCATCCGAAGAGAATCGAATAAGGCGTCCTCCATTGTATATGGTGGATTGTTATGATCACCTTCTGATGTATGGAAGTCAAAGAAATCATTAAATTGTACTTTAATTTCTGGGGTATCTTCTAATAGTCCGATACGATCTTTAGGATGGCGAATCGCTATCTCTTGCAAAATAGCTTGTGCAAAGGTTGTTTTACCGCTAGATGTACCGCCTGCAATTACAATATTTCTTCGTTCTGCCATCGCTTGTATCAGAAAATCATATTGTTGTTGCGTGATTCTATCTTGCTGTAAATACATATCTAGGGTAATTAATTTTTTAGCCCGTTTACGAAATGTAAATGAAGGATGATCGGTTATGCGTTTACTAAATTGCCCTTGAAAACGGCAATTTAGGGGTTCATAGTTAGCGGCAATACGATTTTTAATCGTTATATTGATTTCACCAGCAACCGCTGTAATAACCCCTTCTATGGTTTGATCATCGATTTTAATACCTGTATCTAATCGGCCGTTACTAAAGGAATCAATCCATAGGCTATTTTTATTAGTGTAAATTTCTACCGTATCATCATCTTCAAAGTAAGGTAAAATGTCTTGGCCTAAAAAGGTTTTTACATAGCTTCTACTCATGTTCTTCTGCAGAAGTAGCTGTATCTATTGCAGCTGCTTCTCTTTCTTTTCGTATAACAGCAGATCCCATCGCTTCTATTTCTTCTATGGAAGTAGTACCTTCTTTAATTAATTTTGCGATGGTTTCTGCAATACCTACAGCTAGCGCTGCATTCTTTAAATCTAGTCCATACTCTTTGAACTTTTTATTAGAAGCTGTTAATGTTTGTGTTTGTACTTTTTTAAGTTGTGCTTTTTTAGCACGTAACTTATCTTCTAATTCTTGAATTTGTTTGAGGGTTAACTCCTCTTTTGCTTCTAAACTAGCTATTGTTTGTGGTCTTGCCATGTTACCTCCTTATATCCTATCTACCTAAATCTGAATATTCCATATCATTAGATGTAGGATCATTAAATTCTGCTTCTAAGAAATCTGGATTTTCCAAAATTAAATCTTCTGGAATATCAATACTAGCCTCTGAATCTGATGTTTCATCTTCTTCTGTTTGGGCTGAATCTTCATCACTATACCACTGTTCTATGAGTGGTAATAGAAGGCTTGCAAAGGTAGCTACATCTACTTTAGAAATGCCATATACCTTATATACGAGGGCTGCGCCCTCTTCATTCATAGGTTCCCCTTCTTCTCTTACCGTTAATGCATACGATTTAACTTTAGCTAATGCTTCGTCATTTAATAGGGTATGAATTGAAATCGGTTCTGGCTTTGCTTCTTCTATCAATATATCCCCGTATTCTTCCATATATTGTTGAATACATAGCGTAAATGGATCTGGAATTTTAGAAGATGTATCTGCTGCGCCTTCTCTTTCTAGGAACATAGGATCATAGAAATATAAATGATATGGTGTTTTTATCGGTTTCTTACCATTAATAAGTGTAATTTGCCTATTTAGTAAGCCTACTTCTGTAGGCGTTACTAAATCACGGCCTGTATTAATGGCTGTTCTAGAATCGGTAAATAAAGATAATCCCCGTTTTGTATCTTGAATATTTTCTACGGTAGTTTTACCGATTCTTTCTGATAAAAACTTGAGATCTGCAATTTCCTGTGGTTTTAAATAGATGTGATACGAACAGTTATTTAAAATAGAATTTTCTTTACCATATACCCGTTCTATATCGCTTCTCCCCTGGAATATCATCATTAATTGAATCCCATAAGACCGTACAGCGGTAATCATGGTTTGTAAGGATTCAATCTTACCGAAATTGGCGCACTCATCAAGGAGTAATAAAATTTTATGCTTGTTAGCATTATTGCCATCTGCTGTGGCCTTTTTCATCATCATATCTACTAGAAGATTAAATAACGGGGCTACCCGTGTTTGATCTTCTAGCGGTAAGACAATATATAATGTGGCCGCTTTGTCTGATCGAATTAAATCGGTTACGTGAAAATCACAAGTAGATGTATTATGCGCTAAAATTGGTTCTGCATACGGTGCTAATGGCGTTGTAATAGAGGTTACAATACCAGAGAAGGTATTATATGCCAGATCCTTATATTCTAAGAATGTAGTTAATACGGTTGGATGAATATTAGGATATATGCTATTAGCACTGACTCTAGGCGAAATAAAATCTATTTCATCTGGCCCGATATTGTGCATTTCATACGTACCATCACTATTTTTTATCGGTATTGATATAGGCAGCATTTTTTCATGTTCAATAATATAGGATAGTGATTCTTGGAATGATTTAATTCGTTTTTTCTCACTTTCCTTTATATTATTAGGATCTTCTACTACCATACCCGCAAAGAAGGTTAATACATCTTTTAGGCTTGTTTCATGATATGGTGAATCCCCTTCTTTCTCTACAGGACGAGGATGTTTCATATCATGATATTTTAAGTAAATAATAACGGCAGATAATAGGCGTTTAGCAGAGTTTACCCAAAACGGATCACCTTTACCTCTAGGCACTAATACTTCTGCTAAATTCGATACATCTTTCATTTCATGTTCTGTACCCCATCTAATTTCTGAAATAGGGTTCCAGCGCACATTTTGACGATGTAGTACTGTAGGATTAAATTTCATTACCATCTGGCCTAATACATCTTGCCTGTATTTAGAGGTAATATCCCATAATTCACCTTTTAAGTCGGTTACCAGGCAGGATTCACGCCAGCCACCCAATAATGTAGCATTAACAATACCTACCCCTTTACCAGCGCCAGTAGGAGCTATCACAGCATAATGTGTATCTGTTTTGCCACGCATTAACCGTCTAATGTTAAGCTGGCGCATTAAGGTTACAAATTTATGTAATCGTTCTACTTTTTCTTTAGGTGGTTTTTGCCCTAATGCTTTATACTCATCAAAATCACAAATCCATTTATAGATGGTCGTTAGATATTCTGGTTCTGATACACCGATAATCGGAGATATAGGAGAATCTCTAAATAAATATAGCTGCTCTAAATAATTTGTATCGGCCCATTCAGCCGTACCATGCGTATTAGGTTTAGGATTAATATATTCCCAGAACATAATAACGGCTAGTAATATGATTGTTACTAGTAACGGAGCTATACTTTTTAAGAAAAATAATTTTGTAGTTTTTGTACCAGGATCATTTACCAAATCCAGCATGATTGATAAGTACATTGACACGTTATACAACTTAGAGCCGAATATAGAAATAATGTAGCCATCGGGGATGGCTACATTAATATCTGCTAATCGACTAGGGAACATAGCAGCAGCTATGTATAGGCCTATACATAGGCCTATACCATAGAATAGCAGTTTATTTTTCATAGATTATTCTTCCCAGGGTTGAATCGCTACGTCCGCATTTAACAAGATATTGAATTGATAGCCAATTCTAATAGTTGTAGTGGATTTAATTTCTTCACGATTTTTCGTGCTGCTGGTAATGTTTTGAATTAAATCAGTAGCAGCACCCGTCATAGCTTCTTGACCGTAAGAACGATCGCCAGACTTATCTGTATTTTTGCTAGTTACACCAATTAATGCACCAGATAAGAGAGCGCCAGATAATGCACCCTTAAATTTTTGCCAGCTGTGGCCAGAATGTTTGTCTTTAACACCTGCAAAGCCCGTACCAGTAACAGCGCTTTGATCTGGTAAGGCAATTGAGTTACCATCTGGTAAAATCATACGGTAAAAACTAAGGTTAATGCGTGTACCAGAATACCCTTCTGGATGACCGATTAATTTAGTACCTGCTGGGATCAAAATGTTGTTTCCTGTTACAGAATCATATACATTTTGACGGACAATCGCTACTACATCGGCATTTAAGTTATCGCTAGTTACTTGTGTAAGTAGCGTTGCTGGAATCACGGATCCAGCTTGCAACACAGTATCAGATTGAATATATCGAGCAGAAGCTGCATTAGCTACTGTAAAAGGTACTGTGCTAGGCGCTATAATCGCTGTTGCTACAAAAGCTGCTACTGCAGCACGTTTTAATTGTTTATACACGGTGCTACCCCCTATTGAATCACTTGAATATAACCGCTTTTACCTTGATTAGCTGGTTTATCGCTTCCTGTTGTATTGATATTAAATTTGATAGCAGAGGAAGCAGCCGCTTCTTCTGCTGCAGCTGCTTTAGCAGCGGCAGCTTGTGCTTCTTTTGCAGCGTTAGCAGCTGCTGCCGCTGCTGCTTTTGCTTCTTCTGCTGCTACAGGATCAACTGTAGGCGTTTCTACTTTTTGATACTGCAATTCTTTATGTTCTTCTTGTTCTTTTTGTAGGCGTTTGTTTTGTTCGCCATAATCTGATTTATTCGTTTCAGATTTAATATCTCTAACTACTTTAGTTTGTGGTTCGTTTGGATCTTCTTTCTTATCGCTCTTTAATGCAGAATGTAAAAAACCATATAACATTAATACGATTAAGATAAAGAGTAATGCAATCATTCCTTTTCTAGATCCTAACGATTTTTTCTCTGTAAAGTCGTTATGCTGTTCTTGGTTGCGTTGATCTTCGCTCATACTGGCCCCCTATTAGAAAGTAGCTTGCGCACGTTGGTTACGAATATCATTTAAAGCAGATTGTAAATCTACTTCGTGTGGTTGAGTATTATTAGATCCTGTAGTTTCTACAACAACTTCTTTATCTTCTAATTTAGCGCTAACAGCTTGATCTACAGCCTTATCAATAGCGTTTAATTTTTGCATTTCTGCCGTTGTGAAATTAGGGCGTTCTTCAGATAACTTAATTTTTCGAGGTGTATTAATTTTGCTGTCATACGCAGCAGCCATTTCTTGATGTAAATTACCTTGATTTAAGACTTTATTTTTTGATTTTTTAGCCTTTACAGGGCGTTCTACTACTAAATAGGCATCCTGTTGATATACAATCTTCCAGGCTTGTGCTACACGGTCAATTTCAAAGTAATTGCCTTTGATACGGTAGTTTACTAGTTGTAACTTATCTCTAGGAATCCTTTCATCATAGTAGTAAATGGTAGGTAGATTATTCTTATTCTCCTTATTTATTTTGATGTATGTTTTTGTACCATCATCAAACATAAATTGCGGTTGTTCAAACTCATATACGTTTTTATTTTGTTTAATCTTATAACCAGTTAATGCTGTTCTAGCATTTTCTTCGGCTTTCATAATGGCGTTTATACGTTGTTCTTCACGTTCCCATCCTGCTTTAACGCCTTTTACGCTATCTGGGGTAGTATCTGGATAAATATAATCCACATAATATTCTGGATGTTCCCCAGTAGTTAATAAATAACGATAGCTGCGCTCATTCGTAGTGATGATCATGTTTGTTCTAATATTTGTTGTAATAGGTTTTACGTATACATGAGGAGTGCCTGCTACATCCACTACTTCAACTTGCCAACGGCTAGTATCACCTGCAGATATACTTTCTACAGATTCACCTTCACGTAGTTTTATGTCAGTTATTACTAATGGTTTTAATACTAATTCGATTTGTTGATTGTCGTTATACATATAACTATGGCGAATTCCTGTAATATTATCTGGATCCCAAACAGTACCCTCTTCTGCGAAGGCAAATCCCGTTGTCATAATTGAAATTACAGCTGCTAATGCTAATGCTTTAGATTTCATTTTCATTGTTGTTACCCTTTCTGAATCTCCTAACACAACAAATTATTTATTTTCTTCACTGACAGAAAAATCAGTAACAAATAAGCCTAATGGATTATTCACAATATCTTGTTCATTTGTTAATGCAGACGGATTCACAGTAATGGAGAAGTTACCAGTATAGGTTTTCTCAATTTGTTTCCTTGTTACATTATCAAATGTCTTTGTACGCCAACGTGCAATATATACATTATCGCTACCAGATTGTTTATTAATAGATATGATCTCTACACTAATGGCTTTTTTACCAATATCTTCAATTTTTTTATCTAATTTTTCAGATTGTAGCTTTTCATTAGCATGTCCATCTACAAAATAAGATAATTCTGTTAAGTTATTTTGTAGAATTACTGGATCTATCGGCAAAGCATAAAAATTCGTTATAAACTTTTTAAGGAAATATTTAATTTCTCCCTCTTTTGGTTCATATTTTATCTCATTAAGTACCCCTACACCTTTAAACTCCCCACTATCGGATACAGATACAATATAAGGTATGTATTTAACACTAAAGGCTGCGTATACAATACCAATTGTTAATAATAAAGATGTAGCTGCTAAAAAGGCTGCTATGCCTCTCCACCTATTACGTTCTTTAATAATATCAAGGTAAATCAAGGCAAATGTTTTTGGTTCTGCTTCGTATCTCTCTTTTACTGTTTTGTTGTCATTCATACCGTTCTCCTATTTAACGTTAATTTTAGCTAAATTATATATAAAGTTTCTAATTTTGTAAATAGACTTTTTGCGAAATTTTGTATATAATGATGGTAGAATAGTTTTAACTTGAATCTAAGTATTAAAAATTAACTTTACAGACAACCAAAATAAAAAAGGTCAGCTTCATACCTATTACTGATTCTCTACATAAGAAAAATAAGGCAGCGAAGCTGACTTCTAAAATCATGCCAATGCTCATTTACCCTTTTCGTTTTTTCAAAATGAAAAGAATGAGGTTTAAGCCAGATGAAATCTAGCTTAAACGGGCAACCTACGGTTGCAAGAAGGAGTACCCATTTCATGGCTACATTTTACTATGAAATGGCCATCGGTAACGCTGGCCATTCTTTAGCAAAATTTGAATACATAACACGCACTGGCAAGTATCAATACTCTGCCAGTGGTGAAATAAAAGAAGATCTTGTTTACAAAGAATCTTCTAACATGCCATCCTGGGCTTCTGGTAAAACGGATGGCGGCTACGATATGAAATCTGCTACATTTTGGAATGAAGCAGATTTGAGCAAAGAAAAAGTTCCATTTAAACAAATTACAATGGCACTTCCTAATGAGCTTTCTTATGAAGAAAATATTGCTATTATGCAGCAATATATGAAAACTCATTTTGAAGGATATCCTTATACAATGGCAATTCATGATAAAGAAGCCACGCTAACAGATGGAGAACGTAATATCCATGTACATATTATGTTCTCTGAGCGTAAAATAGATTTAACGAGAGAAGAACCAGATCGTATTTCTTACTTTAAACGTTCTTCTGTAAAAAAAGATGGCACTAAAACAGGCGGTTATCTAAAATCTAGAGAGTTTAAACCTAAAGAAAAATTAATTGAATTACGTAAAAATTGGGAATCTATCATTAATGAAGAATACCGTAAGCGTGGAATGACAGAACGTGTTTCTTGCGAAAAATTAGAAGTACAACGAGCAGAAGCATTAGCTAATAAGGATTTTCTACGTGCTGCCGAATTAGACAGACCAGCACAAAAGAAAATGAATCCAAGCACTGTATATAAAAACGCACAAACCATCAAATCTTTCAAACAATACTTATTTGAAAATAAATTTGATGAAGCGCAGTTTTTAATTGATATAACAAATGATGATTCTGTTAAATCGTATTTGTTATGTCATCAGTACATGGATTTAAAAAAGCGTATTGCCCGTGAACGCTTTTTATCTAAAGACGATCTAAAAACAGTAGAAAAAGCAGAAGCATTACAATCTACCCTTTCTACTAAGTTACAAGAAGCAAAAACCTTTAATCGTAAAGTAGGTACTACTGCTTCATATGGGGATTCTATCCATGATCGTATTAAACGATTAGAAGAACGTTCTAAACGCATAGAAGCAGAAATATCAAACATTAATTCAAGAGTTATTACACAATCTGAATTAATTAAACGCTATAAAAAACAACAAGCTACGAAACGAATTTATAAAGCACGTTTATTACGTAATAAACGTCATACTACCGTTAAGCCTAGCCGTATAACATCAGTTCCAATTCGTACACAACGTTTACAAACCAATATTAGTAAAGAAGCCTTAATACATAATTTGTATAAACAGCGTTATGTATTTAATAAGGCTACTTTTGATAGTACGTGCAATTCAATTATGAATCGCATTACTAAAGGTGAATATCGCAAACAGATTGAGCGCTTACGCAGCTTAACAGCTAAGTATAATAAGTTTAAAGATCCTTCTGTTCTATCTGATATGAAACAGACAGAACGCTGGTTATCTCAAAAGAAAGCATACCTATTACCTAAAATTCAAAAACAAGCTGCTGTTGAATTAGATACTATGAAACGCAGCGTACAACGAATTGATCGTAATTTAGAGGTATTAACCAGCAGTGATAAATCGCTTTATAAAGCGTATAAGGAAGTTACAAGAGCCGATAAGACACCTAAGTATAAAGAAGCTGTCTTACGCTCCTACAGCTTACATCCAAGCGATGTAAGCAGATTACATAAACTGCAGAACCGTTTAGAATCTTTAACTAACAAAATAGATTCTATGAAAGCTGTACGATCCATTGAAACAACGGCCCGTAAAGTAGATCGTTTAGAAAAATTACAAACTAACATTACTAAGAAAATTCAAACGATCGACACATCAATACCTATGGATAAAGTAGGTACCATTACTAAGCATGATGTATTTGAAGCTATTAAGCAGCGGAAGGCAGATATTTTAACTGAATTACGCCCTCTTCGCCAAGAATACTCTAAATACAGCAACAAAAATGTTACGTATCAATCAACACTCAACTCCGTTATGAATCGCATAACTAAAGGCGAATATAAACGTAATATTGAAGTGTTACGCAGCTTAAAACAAAAACAATCCCTTGCCTTTAAACAGCAAGAAAAGGCCCGTTTTGAAGGTAACACTTCTGATATGAACCGTTATTCTGCAGAATCAGCAGCGTATACAAAAGAAATGCAAAAAGTGGAAGCCTGGTTACAATCCACTTATGCTAAACTCAATACGCCAACCATCCAGCAGCAAGCTATGAAAGAGTACGAATCCATTAATCAACGGAATCAAAATGTATCAGAACAGATTCATCGATTAGAAACGGATTATAAACACCTGGATACGTTAAAGAACAAGCTATATCACTATGGAAATAGTAATAGCAACGCCAATAAACAAGGTACTAGCATAATGAAACAATTCTTGAAGCGTGGTACCCCACAATCAAGAATTAATGGCTTATTGAAGCGTTTACACAATTTAACTAATAAGGTTACTGCTAATGATCATGCTATCACTGCACATATCAAATTTACTAAAGATAAACCTAAATGGAGAGAGAGGACTATAGAAGATGGTATTGAAATCTAAACTTGTAATTACTGTATTAACTGGCGCACTAGCTATTTCTGGTATAGCTAGTACGCAGGCCAACGGCCCACTTAATAATATGATTCGCCACGCAGCGTTAAAGTACAATGTAGATCCTGTATTATTAACTAGCTTAATCGGCCAGGAAAGCAGCTTTAATCAAAATGCGGTATCTTCTGCAGGTGCTATTGGATATGGTCAACTAATGCCAGATACAGCTGCAGAATTAGGCGTAGATCCTTATGATCCAGAACAAAATATAGATGGATCTGCCCGCTATTTACGCCAAATGTTAGATTCTAACGGTGGAAATGTAAAACTAGCACTAGCAGCCTATAACGCTGGACAAGGTGCTGTTAATCAATATGGCGGTATTCCGCCGTATGCAGAAACACAAGATTATGTATCTTCTGTAATGAGCGGTTATAGAGATAATTTAGCAACAGATGGGGCTTTACCTACCCCACCTGCTAATAACCCCTATAAGCCTAAAAAAGGCGTAAAAAAACGTGTAGTAGTGTACCATCCAGAAGCACGTTCACAATCTACTACACAGAAAAAAGCAAATTCTAATGTATTCCTATATAAAAAATGAGGTGTAATACATGAATTTATACATTACCGAAAAACCGAGTGTAGCTAGAATTATTAAGAATTATCTTAATAATTCTGGTGCTAACTTTACATCAACTGCCACTAACAAAGAAACAGACTCCCCTTTTTTCTTTGATTCTAACGGTAATTGTATCGCCTGGTGCGCTGGCCACTTGCTTCGACTACTAGATCCTAAAGAATACGATCCAAAGTACGCAAGCTGGGATGAAGCATTACTGCCTATCTATCCAGAAGAATTAAAGAAATGCACAAGAGCGACTACTAAAACGTTATACAAACATTTACAAAAACAAATTAAAGCAGCTACTACTGTATACCATTTAGGGGATCCAGACCGTGAAGGCTGCTTAATCGTTGATGAAATATTAAAGCAAGAAGGCTTTACTGGCACAGTAAAGCGTATCTTACTTAATGCACTAGATGAAACAAGCGTACAAAACGCTTTTTCATCGATTCAAGATAATTCAGATTTTCAAACAATGACCGCTGCTGCAGAATCAAGAGCGGCCATAGATTGGTTAATTGGTATCAATTTAACCAGATTTTTTACACGTATAGGCCAACACGCAGGTAATGCAGGTACATTACCTGTAGGCCGTGTGAAAGCGCCTGTATTGAAGCTAGTATATGATCGTGATATGTCTATTGAGCAGTTTGTACCGACTACGTATTACACAGTAGACGCTTATATAAACGGTAAAACCAAAATCACCTTAGAACACGATGATATTTTTGAGAAAGAATTAGCCGATCGCATTAAATCTGAAATCGAAGGTAAAGAAGCTACGGTATCAGAATTAGAGCGAGAAATAACAAATCATTTTGTTACCTCACTATTTTCTTTAGATACACTCCAGGTAGAACTCAATAAGCGCCATGCAATCAGCCCTTCTAATACGTTATCTGCAGCGCAATCTTTGTATGAAAAAGGTTACATTACCTACCCTAGATCAGACTGTAAATATTTACCAGACAGCCAAAAAGAACAGGCTGCAGGTATTATCCACAATCTGTTATCTAATGAACGTGTAACCGTTGCTGTTACTGATGAATCTGTGTTCACAACAGATAAAAAGCCTGTATACAATACAGGCAAGGTAACAGCCCATCACGCTATTATCCCAACTGTAAAAGAACTAACTAAAGAGGTATTAGAAACGTTTTCAACTGATGAGCAAACTGTATACCTAGAAGTGGCCAAACGCTACCTGGCAGCGCATTATACAAAGCCGCTTGTAAAAGAAAAACTTGAAGCAACTATTGAAGTATCTAATACAGCGTATACAATGAAGCTATCTGAAACGCAAGTAATTGATGAAGGGTATAAGATTTTGTATATCGATCTTCTACCACCAGAAGAAATTTATGCAGAAGAACCTATCCCCTTCCCTATAGAACAAGGCGATTCTTTTACGCTAAAAGATGTGTTTGTTACCGATCATGTAACAAAACCGCCTAAACCATTTACAGAAGGTACATTATTAAGCGCTATGAATCATATTGATAAATACGCTTATAATGCAAGTGAAAGCCAACTACAAACGCTAAAAAGTGTTAAAGGTATAGGAACACCAGCGACTAGAGCTACTATTATTTCTGAATTATTAGATCCTAAAAACCCTCTTTTATATAAAAAAGGGAAAGCCATTCATGTTACATCAACAGGGGCTAACCTGGTTACAGCCCTTCCAATCATTTTATTAGAACCAACATTTACGGCCGATATGGAAGATAAATTATCTGCCATAGAAAATGGATCATTATCTATCAAGAATATTATTTCTGATACAAAAGACTTTGTATCATCTGTCATTAACAATACAGATGTAAGAAATTATGCTAAAGAAGCATTATTTAATCGTGATCATCCTTGCCCTAAATGTCATGAAGGCTATTTACATAAATTACATTCTAAGAAGTTAGATCGTGATTTTTATAAGTGTAGCGATCCAGAATGTAATTTCATGTGTAATGTCAAAAAAGATGGTACCCCAGACTATACCATCTGCCCAGAATGTAAAACAGGATTCATCATTACACGAAAAGGCACTAAAGATGGTAAAACGTTTGAATTTAAGGCTTGTACTAATTACCCAGAATGTAAATACATTGAGGGTAAAAATAAGCCGCAGCCAAAAGGGCCTAAATGTCCTAAATGTGGTGAAGGTATATTAGTCACACGCAAAGGCGAAAAAGACGGTAAAAAATGGCAGTTTAAAGGCTGTTCTAACTACCCAAAATGTGATTATAAAGAATGGGGTTCTGGCAAGAAAAATAAATAATATTTTTATACCAAAATATTATTTATATACTTTTTTATGTTTTAAAATATAAAAATATATATTTTTATATAGGAGTGTATAGTATGACAAACCAATTAGATAAGATCCATTTGTTGCTAGAAACTATGAAACAGTATGCTGCTGTTCCTATACCTAAACAAGCAGATCTTATTAAGCAACTTACATTTATGATGGGCGCTATTTATACGAACACTAACAACAAGGCAGATCGTATTTCTTACTATGCTAACATTTCTTCTATTTGTCAGACTAACCATATTGATTATGTAAATGCAGTACTAATCCCTGCTGGTAATCTGATAGCTAAAACAACGCTATCTGATGTAACGCAGCAGCAAGCATTTATTGATCAATGGGTATCTGACTATCAAGAAGTCGCTTCTATTACAAAGAAAAAACAACATTAAAAAAAGAACCCAGGGACGCTATCCTGGGTTCTTTTCTTATTTAGACATACCATTATTTATGAGTTTACTTACTTGTTTTAATATTCCTAATTCTTTTTTTATGATGTTTTGTAACTGGCTTATATCATTTAATCGAGAATCAAATAATCTAGTAGTTCGATTTCTAACTTCTAATTTATCAACTAAACCAGTTTTATAAACCTTTTCAACATTTCCAGCTAAATTAGCCGCTGTTTGATCAAAATATGCTCTATCTACACTTCTTGCAGGTAATCCCATATTTAGCATTTCAGCTTGTCTTTCAATAGTAGATTGCCACGCCAACTCTTTATCTACAGCAATAACATTTACCGTTGTTTTATATCCAGCAGCTTTTAACGTTTTTAAATAATCTAAAGGTGAATCAATTGATTTAAAGGTACTTTCAATAATTACGTTATATTTATTTTCAGTAGCCTTTGCCAAAATATTACGAACCATTTTACCGTAAAATGGGCCTGTAACAAAAGCTATATCTGGTCCAACTAACTTTTGTAATTGTTGAAAGTTTGGATGGTATTGTCTAAACTGATCACCATCAATAGTCATTAAATTATTATTTAATCTTTTATTGGCTAACTTTACAAAAACAGATTTACCAGCACCAGGAGTACCACCAGTAATAATTCCTTCTGGATTTGTTACTGGTGTTAAATTCTTGTTAGTAGATAATATATGCTCCCATATTTTTTCTGTTATCCTAACGGAATCAGCTTCTGTAAATTTTTTTAATCTCTCTATTTCCGCTAATTTATCATCCATTTTAAATACCTTCTAATATAGCTTGTTTTTGCTTAATAAATTCGCCTTCTTTTTCGTAATCAATTTCTTCTGGATCCATGCAATACAATTTATGTTTTAATTCTAATAATTCAATAACATCTGGGTTATCAACATCAACATCACGAGCGCTTACAGCAACTACATAAGAAATTAATTCAATCAATACATCTTTTTGCATAAATGTAGCCATAATAATACCTCTTTTCACTAATGAAACAAATATTATCCACAAAAGTTATATTAGTTACTAATACTTTCTAATATAGCTTTTTTATCTTTAATAAATGCTAGTTCTTTTTCGTAATCTACTTCTTCTGGACTCATTCCATATAATTTATCTTGTAAACGAAGCAACGAAACAAGATCTGAATTATCGACATCAACTGTATATGCAACAGAAGCTACAACATTTCCGATAATTTCAATTAAAACTTCTTTTTCTACTAATGTAGCCATAATCAATTACTCCTATTTATTCATTTTGTCCATGTAATCACGTAACAACATACGAATAATCCCACGAGCCGTCATACCATTTTCTTCTTTTTGGCGTTTCAAGAATTCATATTCTTCTTGTGTTAAGTCAATAGTAGTTTTTTGTACGGTTTTCTTAGGTGTATTTACAGTTTGACTAGCTTCTTTAACAAACGAATTTTTTTCACCATTCAAAATATCAAATTTATTTTCTTTCTTAGCCATGATTAAGCCTTTCTTTTAATAATATCTTTTAATTCTTTAACCAACACACGTAATTCATCCGCTGCCAGGGATGATTTATTTAACTCAATAACACTTTTACCTTCTGCGTAGGCATCCATAAATAGTTTTCTTAATCCAATCCTAGTATGTAACAAATTAAGTTTTGCGCCTTTAATGCTATCTGTCATATCCTCAACATCTTTAATACTGCGAGATTGTACATTATTAAGTAATATATAGTGATCTTTTGCATTAAATGATGATTGATTAATCATCTGTACAAATTCTTGTAACCCTTTGACTTCAATTTTAGATGGTCTTACAGGAGTAATAATAATATCGCTTAATTCAATACCACAACGAATTAAATCATTATCCATACCGCCACTGTCTATAATGATGTGTTTTTTAGGACTCTCTGAATACTCTTGTAAAATAGCTAAATCATTTCTACTTTGTGCCAAAATAACAGTTAAAGGAGTTTTTTTATTCTCCACTCTTAACTCATTAAAATATTTAGATGATCCTTGTTTATCTAAATCAAGAATTGGGCAATTTAACTCTACAGCTAAATTTGTTGCTAGTGTACTTTTACCTACACCGCCCTTTGTATGAGCAATATTTATAATCATACTAACTACCCTCCATAGTAATTATTACACCTATATAATACCATATTTTTATATAAAAATATATATATTTATATATTTTTATTTATAAAATCCTTTGTCCATAAGTTTACTAACTTGTTTAAGAACACCTAACTCTTTCTGTATTATATTCTGTAAATTTTGTATATTACCAAGCCTAGAATCAAATAATTTTATTTGTCTATTCCAAACTTCTACCTGATCTACTACACCAGATGTAGCAACTTTATATGTATTTTCTGCTAATCCGTTTACCGTTTTATCAAACACTAATTTATTTACTGCTCTAGGCTCTAGCCCCATAGATTTCATATCATTAAAACGATCAATTGTAGATTGCCAGGCCACATCTGCATTAACAGCTTTTACTTTAGCTATTGTTTTATAACCTGCAGCCTTTAGATTTTGTAAAGTTTTAATTGGTGTATCAGCAGTTCTAAAGGTTCCCTCTACAATTATGTTATATCGCTGCTTTATAGCTTCTGATATTACTTTTTCAACCATTTTTCCAGAAAAAGAACCTGTATAAGTTGGAAAATCACCTTTTGCTAAACTAGCAATTTCGTTAAATCTAGGATGATATATTCTAAACTCATCACCATTAACAATAATAATGTTTTTATTAAATTTCTCTTTTGCTTCCATAATAAATGATGATTTACCAGATCCAGGGGCACCACCAGTAACAATCCCTACAGGGTTTTCCTGGTTAGGTTTTGCAAATCTAATTAAATCTGTCCAAACCTCTTTGAAAGCTGCGTTAAATTCTTGATCAGAGAAAACCTCTAATTGTTTTAATTGTTTCTCTATATTACCATCAATCATTATTTTAGCCTTTATATGTTTCAATAACTTGTTTGATATATTGACTCATCTCATTAAAATCCAATTCTTCTGGAGCAGAGCAATATATTTTTTCTTTCAAATCTAATAAAAGTTCTCTGTCTTTACTATTAGGATTTTTATTAATGACATATCCTAATGCTTGAAATACACCTTCTAATAAAACATCTTTTTGCATTAAAGTAGCCATATTCTTCCTCCTATATACATTATTTCTATAACTATATTATACACTATATTTTTATATAAAACTATACTTTTTTATATAAAAATATTATTTTATATAAAATAAAAAAGCCTACTATTTAGTAGGCTTTTTTTTCAATTCTGCTTCATATTCTTTAACTAATCGATAAAATGTATCTTTCTTTAAACTTAATAATTGCCACGCCATAGTTGATGATACTTCTTTTTGTTTCCACAGATTATAGATTTTAATAAACCCTTTATCAATCTTATGTTTAGGGCGGCCAAACTTAACCCCTCTTTTTTTTGCTGCTTCAATTCCTTCTTTCTGGCGTTTTTGCATTTTCTTTAATTCTGCTTCCGCCAGCGTAGCATACACTTCAATTAATAAGTTATTGATCATATCCATAATTGGTTTTGTTAAATCACCAAAAGAAGATAGATCTATTAACGTTGTAGGAATATCTAAAATACGTACAGTAACCCCTTTTTCGTGTATTTCTTTTAGTACAGAAATAATATCCCGTTTAGATCGCCCCAGGCGGTCTAATTCATGAATATATAGAGTATCGCCAGTTTGTAATGCTTGTAATAAATGCTGCAGAGCTACACGATCTGTATTTTTCCCTGTAGCATAATCAATAAACAATCGTGATTCATCTGCACCCTGCTTTATTAATTCCTCTTTTTGACGATCTATATTCTGTTCTTTTGTTGATACACGAATATATCCAAAATTTGCACTCATACATTCCCCTTTTCGCAAAATAAAACAAGACACTTTTTCAGATTTCTCAAAAAGTGTATATGTAATATACTTTTGCGAATAAATAAACAAGTTATTATTTTGCTTCTATAATAGCATACATTTTTAGATAAAAAAAAATAGTTACCGTAGTAACTTTTTTTTGATAATCATACTATATATTATTTTTACTATCTATTTTCTAATAAATTATTGAGCCATAATTACAAATAAGTTATTATATATAAAAACAGCTTATTATTTTCTACTGCATTATGTAACATAAGAGAAGAAACAATGGATCAAAAACAGACTGAATTAGTAAATAAAATCACTGAATTTAGAAAATTAGTTATACAAGCTATTTTTTCGGATGATGATCTCTGCAAACTCTTTTCATTAAAAGGCGGTAGTGCATTAGATCTAATTCATAACATTACATATCGATCTTCTATGGATGTTGATGTAGCTATGAAAGATGACATATCACCTGAAGATATTCCAAGCATAGAAAACAAACTCAAGAACGCATTACAAGAAATATTTAATGCATATGACCCACCCTATAGTATATTTCAATTTAAATTCAAACCAAGGCCAGCTAAACAAAATTTAAAAGCAAATAAGTTTTGGGGCGGATATAGCGTTGAATTTAAAATTAGAAGCGGAATTCATCCTATTGATGATGTGCCAGATTCGCAAAAAGCGGCTAGAGAGGCAGAAGTTGTTGATTTTACACAAGGGAAAAAATTCGAAATAGATATTAGTAAATATGAATTTACTAATCCTAGTGAATTTAAAGATTTAGAAGGCTATACCATAAAAGTCTATACATTAGAAATGATTATCTATGAAAAATTAAGAGCTATTTGTCAAAAGCTACCTGGATATGCTGCTGCTCACACAACAATAAATGCACGGCCAAAAGATTTCTATGATATTTTTATGATTATGCGAGCCCAGAAGCACATCTCCTTTACTTCACTAGATATTGAAGTATTAAAAACAATATTTGAAAAAAAAGAAGTTCCATTAGCATTATTATCTGACATTCCAAATCATAAACAAGAAGTCTTTGACGAAGGTATTGAACAATTAAAAGAAACATTTCTTAATGATGAATTAGATACATTTGATCCTAATGAGGTATTTGACTTTATTATTAACGGTATCAATGAAATACCTGGTATTGATGAATACTATAAATAGTTAGGATAATATAACTTCCAACGGCTAGAAAATTTCGGTTTTTTCATAGCACGATCTAAATAAAAATTATATTCTAATTTACAAGCTGCTAATAATGAATTAACTTTTTCTGAATCAATACCAGCGTACTCTAAACAAAAACCAATCGATTGTTCAAAAGGATATACATAAGATTTTTTTCTTAAATACGTTTGTATTTTAGCAATCTGAACCGTATCTACTGATTGGTAAGCTTTAATAACTTCTTGTATTCCACCTGATAATTCAGGGCGTACAACAATATCAATTAATGTACGCTCTATATTTGTTACAGGGATGACTATTCCTGAAGACAGCTCCATATTTTTAATGCCGATACGTTCATTACTAGTACTATTAATAAGAACAAATCTATATCCACCAAAAGTATATATAACCTCTTTAGGCTTCTTTTTTTCAGAAAAAGCTAGATCAATCTTAGATTGTTCTAGCTTTTTTGTATGATTAACTAATTTATTTTCACGATCATACGTTACATAAATAGTTTTTGGTATCTGTTCCGTCATATTATTTAAAAACATGGCGCTATAATGACTAATATAACTTCTTGGTTTTAATTTAATGGCTATTTCGTAAAGACTATCAGTTCCATGTGTAGCTATTTTCCAACCATATAAAGTCTTTAGCCCTAAATCAATTTCTTCTAAATATGATTTTTCCAATAAAAAATCTAAAAACTTAGTAAAACTCATAGAATAACTTAAATCCCATTTTTTATTATTGGTATTAAAAATAGTCATTAATTCATAGATTGTGTATATATTATTTGGAGCTAAATCAAAAAATAATTCTATTTTTGATTTAGCCCGCATGATATTAGATATTCTCGGCATACTTTTATCCTTATATATGTGTTGTGTACTATGCGTATACGCATATTACACCACAAACTATTATTTGTCAAATATATATTATCTATAATTGCTTACATAAAATACTATATAGTTTATACCATCTTTTATTTTCGTTACTCGGCTTATATAATGTGTATACACATTATAACCGGAAAGAAATAAAAAGTCAATTCCTAACTGAATATATATCACATATTGAAATCAAATTAATGTAAAACATGATCCATCTATCAATGCATATTTTACTATATTTTTATATAATAATATTATTTATATATATTATTATATAAAAAACACAGCCTAATTATTACTAATTAAGCTGCGTTAGTATGATATATATTTTTTAACTTATAGCCCTGGCATAGCTATTACAATACAAATAACAATGAACACGGTTAATGACACTTTCCAATGATCAAAAAGTAGGTTCATCAACTTACCACCTTGTAAACCTTGTTTTTTTAATTCTAAACGTTTTCTTCCGTATAAGATAACAAACGCTAATGCTACTGCAATTCTAACAACTGGATGGTTTAAAAAAGTAGTAATGACAAAGAAAGCAATAAATAAAGGAAATACGAATAGTAATTCTTTTTGTCGTAACTCTTTTTGTAATTTTTCATTCAGATTGATTTCTTGATTCAATTTCTTTCAACTCCTTTAACACCCAGCGTTCCACATATTTAGGTGGAATACGATTACCAGATTCCCAATTTTCTAATGTTCTTAATGGAATTTCCATTAAGTCTGACATAGCCGCCCTGGTAAGACCTGCTGCAAGCCGAGCTTCTTTAAATATATTTTTATCCATAACAAACTCCTTAATAGAATAGGTACCTTTTTCTATACCTATATTATATCACCCAATGGGTGTTATGTAAATAATATTTTTATATAAATATATATATTTTTATTTATTTATATTATTTTCTGCAGCTTGTACGGCCCGTTTTTCCTTTAATTTACACTGTAATTCATGTAGCCTATCATTTTCAGAAATTAGACCAGGTTTATAATTATTAACCTGTGTATTTTTATATTGACCTGATTTTTTTAAAGCAGCTATATAGGCTGCTTTTTTTTGCCGCTTTTTTTCTTTCATCATCTTATTATAGGCTCTGATTTTTTTTTGTTCCGCTTTAGGCAATTTATAACTATTACTAGATGCCTTCTTTCTCATTTCTTTTGTAATAATAAAAGAAATCATACTCACACCAGTTTTTACAGCCATTTTAGTTACCTCCTTCAGCACACATTTTTATATGTAAATAATATTTTTATATAAAAATATGCAAAAAAATAACACATATCAACAAAACTGTAAAAAATAGCAGTTAATTAATATGTGTTAGTAAATATTATGCTCTTTTATTATACGGTAATTATTTAGATCAGACAATACCAGCATACATATCTACTTTATACGCTGGTATTATTAAATAATATATGCTTAATAAAGATTTTCTGCATTAAGAAGTTGTCCTATTACTTGAACACGTTTTTTTATATCAATAATTTCTTTTTCATCTATAGCATTATATAGAGCTTGATATTCTTTAATTAAAATGTCTTTAAATTTACATAGCATCGCAGTATCACTGGTTACATATAATCGATTAACTTTAAAGATTAAATTATTGATTATTTCAAGAAATACCTCTTTATCTACAGGACTATATAAATCTAATGGATTATTATATGTTTTTTTATATTCGATTATATCTTTACTCATATCTTGATAAATTAAAATTGATTTTTCTTCTAAATTTTCAGCAAGTACAATATGACAATTCATATTCAAATGATCTTCAAAAGTATGTACCATTTTATACCATTCAAGTATATCTAAAGATGTTGAGTCCTCATATTCTTCCACTATAAATTTTAATGTTTCATTTATAAATTTTGTTTTGCTTATATCATAGTCACATAAATATGCAGCTTTAAAACCATATTGTTGAAATAGAGGTTTAGTAATATCAATAATATCTTCTAATGTAATTTCATTTTTTATATCAATAAAATCATCTTTATAAATCAACAAGCTTTGCGTATTAACTTCATGCAATAAATAATTATCAGTTTTTAATTCGTCCATATCTACAATTTGACATGGACGTTGTAGGTGGTTTTCAAAATCTTGTACCATTTTATACCAACCTAATAAATCAATCTTTGTAGATTTATTAGAATCCTCTACTAAAAATTTTACTTTTGTAGTTACAATAATTGGTATGTCTATATCTTGTCCCACTAAATATGCAGTTTTAAATCCATATTTTTTTAATAGAGGAGTGACAATTTCTATCATTTCATTGATGGTGATTTCTTGGCTCAATTTTTCCCTTTCTGTATAATCTTATCAATATAAGTAACCATAAATCTATCATATATTTATATATAGAAATAATATTTTTATATATAAATATATATAAAAATAACACATATCAATCAAACTAAAAAAATAGCAGATAATTAATATGTGTTAGTAAATATTATGCTCTTTTATTATACGGTAAGTATTTAGATCAGACAAGAATAGTATACATAACTAGTTTGTACGCTGGTTACATTAAAATTGTATGTTTACCGATTTCGATACAAGCGCAGCGGTATTGTTAATCGGTAAATATATAATTTGACCAACGCCAGGCGGTAGGGTATAGGTACCCTTTTTCTGCAAAATAGGACACCTTTTTTTTAGCTAAGTTAGATCCATAAGGGGACATTTTCCGACCTATAGGTATCCTTTTTTTGCAAAATAACATATATTATCCAATTCTAGTATAAAATTCATTTATTTGACCTGTATGCTCTTTTTATTATTTTTATGATAAATAATACTACAGAATTATAAAAATCGCTTGTGGGTTAAATTTTTACATTTTATTGATAATTAAATAGCAGATATACATTTTATTTTGATTAGTTGATTAATGATAAGAGGACATTTTCCGACCTATCAAGTTATAACGATAAAAAGTATATCTGATATATGTCCCCGTTTTCTGCAGTTGATTCTTAATCTAAATAAGAGGATATTTCTTTTGGTTTGTATAGGTACCCTTTTTCTGCAATTTGTTATTTGATCTAAATAAGAGGACATTTTCCGACTCATAAAAATAAAGAAAAAAAATAAAAATTTATTTCATTGAAATTTCATTTAAGTCCCCATTTTCTGTATTTTTTCTTTTTTTTCTTTTTTTTTCTTTTAAATTACTTTTATTCTTTTTTATTTCTTTTAGAGGGTTTATAAAGTCAGTATTTATATAGCTTCATGAGGTGTATAGGTCCCCGTTTTCTGCATTATAGGTCCCCATTTTCTGCATTATAGGTCCCCGTTTTCTGCATTATAAGTCCCCATTTTCTGCATTATA
>ERZ772962.185-NODE-185-length-33991-cov-7.335985_pt1 | contig 33991 bp, 26 predicted proteins | sample MGYA00580676_ERZ772962 | MGnify/ENA primary metagenome ERZ772962 (study PRJEB29015, sample SAMEA2738049) | human oral metagenome | biome: human oral; feature: human-associated habitat; material: saliva | place: China | collected 2230 ...
GCGGCAAGCACATCGACTCGGTGAAGGAACAGGTTCCCCCGGATCAGTGGTGCGATAAGAACCATACCGATGAGGAGTACGCCCTCGCTGAGAAAAAGAGCGGTTTCTTCGGCAGTTTCTGCAGCTAGCCTGCAGCCCACTGTCAGGGTCGCGAGCACCGCGATGCTGGGTTATTCGCGCCCTTTTCGAGGCCTTCACAGCTGTGAGGGATACATTCGTAACATGAGTGCGCAAGGTTGCGCAGTCTGAATAAGTGTGAAAGTATTTGCGGTCAATGGAAGTGAAAATTCTAACGAGTTTGAGTGTTTTTGCTTTCCTTGATTGTTGGGGTACTGTGTTGAGCGAGAAAGGGTCTCGTTATGGCTCGTAGGCCTGTCTTTGTGCCTGAGTCTGACAAACCGTACGTTTCGGAACTATCTCTGGATTTTGAGTATTTTCCCGGATCTTCTATTCAGCAGAAGCAGCGTTCGGTTGCAAGTTTGCATGCGTCGTATGTGGATAAGTTTCCTTCGTCGCGCGTTCTGGAGGTGTCGTCCAGGAGTAAAAGGGACATTGGAGTTCAATTAAGCGCGTTTAATTTGATGATTGAATGTCCGGGGCGTGGAATTTACAGTGTTGAATGTGCTTTCCAGGCTTCAAAAGTCTTTCGGCATGGGGGTCCGTTTGTTGATCTTCTCAACGCCTCGAGTCGTGCGGCAAAAACAGATCGGCGATTGAGGAAAAGTGGAGAGCTTGTTGCTTTCAGGTGATGCCTTGCAGTCACCTCAGGCGTTTCTGGAACTCGGGTATCATTAGGTTTTCGTTTACCTGTCACTTCGTTTGAAAGTGGAGGAACAATATGATCTGGGATCGGGTTGCCCCGCTCTACGACCTCGCTGTCAACACGCTCAACAGGAGGGTGTACTACGGGACAGGCAGCGCCGTTGCCCGGTTGATTCGCCCCGGCGACACCGTGCTCGAATGTGCGTGCGGCACGGGCACGATCACCGCAGCCATCGCTCCCGCATGTGCGCGTGTGGTTGCGACCGACTACTCCGAGGGGATGCTCAAGCAGGCCGGGAAGAAGCTCACGCGCTACCCGAACGTGGTCGTCGAACAGGCGGATATCACCCACTTGCGCTACGCGGACGACTCATTCGACGCCGTCGTTGCTGCCAACGTCATTCACTTGCTGCCTGAACCGGGCGACGCGCTCAAGGAGCTCAAGCGGGTTACGCGCCCGGGCGGCACGATCATCGTGCCTACCTACGTGATTCCCAAGAAGCGTGCACACACCATATTTCTGAAGCTGATCTCCCGATGCGGCGTACACTTCCAGGAGCACTTCGACCCGGCGTCCTACCGGGCGTTTTTTGAGCGCATGGGCTATGCCCGTGTCACCTACAGGGTCGTGCGAGGCCGGATCCCCTGCGTGATCGCGTCCTTTACGAAGGAATACTAGGCGCTTCGTGACCATGGCACGCCCCGAGTCCACCAGACAGATAATCCGGCCTGGAAACCAGGTCGGATTTTTTGTTGCCAAAAGCGGCTGGGGTGGAGCGTGAGCGCCAAAGTGAGACCCATGTATTTAAGGTGCGGATACGCCTTTGGGATAAGAGTTTTAATTGTTTACTTTTAGGTCTTTAGGACTAAAGCAGATAAACCTATAGCTTTGTAAATATAAGCATTGTTTATGATGACTTTGTAAAAAGCTTAAGAAAATGCCGAGGGCCGCACGTGAAACGTGCGGCCCATCGCCAATGAGGTTCCTCAACCCGTGTTCCCAGATCGGGGAGGGCGCCTCCTTCGCCAGAACGTTCACTGTAGGCTCCCTTAAACCTCAGTCCAACTAGCTCTCGGCCGGTCATCAGGCTCCCCAACCCTCGCGACCGCTAACCTCTGGCGGTAATAAGAATTTAACCCCCTCTGCCTGTAAGAACACCCCTGGGTAAGCTGTGAATTTCCTGGGAAATTTAAATAGCGTTCCCAGGTTTCTGCGAAAGCGAATTTGACCTGGATAAACATCAAAATACCCGACTACATACAAAGTAAAGTTTTTATCCCTCAATGCAACTTTGTGCAGCTTACTAAGCCTGTAAGCTTGTAACCGTGCTCTGCCAGCTCCACGATGCATCCCTGTGTCGCTCCTGTCCCAACCTTGATCTACCCCTGGCGCAGCAGCTGCAATTAAAGCAATCTGCGGTGCAAGCCACACTTGCCGGCCAGGTTGAGGCGGCCGCCTGGCTTGAACCTTTCGCCAGCGCCCCCAGCCACTTCCGCAATAAAGCCAAACTGGCGGTTTCGGGCACAACCCACGCCCCGGTGCTGGGTTTAGTTGACCGTTTCGATAACGGCACGGATTTAACTTCCTGCCCGCTGCATGTAAACGAAATTAAAGCCGCACTAGCCCCATTAACTCGCGCAATTACCCGCATGGGATTGCAGCCCTACTCGATCGTCAAGCGGCGCGGGGAGCTTAAGCATGTGCTGATTACAGCCTCGGCTAACGGCCAGCTGATGGTGCGTTTCGTTTTGCGCTCGACGGCGCAGCTGCCGGCTATCCGTAAAGGTGCGCCCCGCCTGCAAAGTGAGTTACCTGGGTTGCGGGTGCTGTCGGTAAATATTCAGCCCCGCCCGGCCGCAATCTTGGAGGGCGAACGCGAAATTATTTTGAGCCAGGACTCAACCCTGGACATGCCGCTGTACCTGCCGGAACTGGGTGGGGACGGCGTCGTCGTAAATAACAAAAAAAGCGTCCTGCCGCTGGTGCTGCCCCCGCAGTCATTCTTCCAAACCAACAGTGACGTGGCCGCCGGGCTCTATGCCCAAGCCCGCGCCTGGGCGCGCGACTATGCGGGCCAGTCGATTTGGGACCTGTACTGCGGCGTGGGCGGCTTTGCCCTTGCCCTAGCCCAGCCCGGTGCGCAGGTGCTGGGAGTGGAAGTTTCCGCCCCTGCCATCGACGGCGCCCGCGCGGCCGCTGCCCAGCTGGGCCTGACTAGCCCGCAGGTTCGCTTTGAAGCAGGCGACGCCTCCGTGCTGGATGCCTCGGGCCAGGTCTATGGTCACGACAAGCCTGATCTATTAGTAGTTAACCCGCCCCGGCGCGGCATTGGTGAACTGGCGGCCTCAATTGAAGACAGCGGCATTCAACGAGTGCTGTATTCCTCCTGCAATCCGGCCTCACTGACCAAAGATTTAGAGGTAATGAGTAGCTATCGGGTACGCCGGGCGCGGTTGTTCGACATGTTCCCTCACACCAATCACGCTGAAGTGCTAGTTGAATTAACTCACAACTAGGCTTTGCGCCTGCTTGCAGTGCTGGCAGGCTGAATGTAACCTGTTCCACTCACATTCATCCTGACTAATTCCCTAATATATTCGTAACCAAGAGCTATAGATAAGGAATGTTGTGTCTAAGCAAGCCGAATCCTCGAAGGATGAAAAGAACGCGCAAGCCGCTTCCGAGCAGGAAGTTCGCTCCGGTTTGGCGCTTACCGTTAAGCAGGAAAAGGTCCTGGGGTGGGTTGCTACCTTCATGTCCGTGTGCATGTACGTTGCCTACATCCCCCAGATCATGAACAACCTCAACGGCCAGGCCGGTAACCCGCTGCAGCCTCTGGTAGCTGCAATCAACTGCAGCCTGTGGGTGTACTACGGCCTGTTTAAGCCTTCTCGTGACCTGCCGCTGGCCGCCGCTAACGCCCCCGGTATTTTCTTCGGCCTGGCTGCATTTGCTACCGCGCTGTAAGACGCAGAGTTGCTAGACGGTGTCAGGCCCTGCCGTATTGCAGGTAGGGCTGCTCGCATTCGTCGCCAATGCGGATGCCCGTCGCCAATGCCCCGGCTTGGCTAGCGCGCAGCTGCTCCAACTCGCGCACCACTCGCGCGCGTAGCGAACGCGGATCAATAGTGTTCAGGTAAATCTTGGTGGCGCCCTCAAAACCCGCCAAAGTGGAAACACGCCACTTAAGCACCACCCGCCAAGGCATTTCCTTAGCCACGCCCGGGGCGCGGTAATGCCACTCCTCGTTTAGTGGCACCTGCGTGCCCGTAGCCTGATGTAGGGCGTGCACCAAATCGGAGACCGCATCCACCTGTTCAGGCTCCATTAGCCACGGTTCGCAGACCGGCCCGGTGGAGTAGACCTCCAGCGAGGGGTAACGGTGACCCACCCCAGCCAGGGCCACGGCGCCGTCGTTAGCGGCCACAACCAAACCTGCCCGGTAAGCCCAATCCACAAAATCGCGGTAAATATTTCCGTTAGCGTTCACGCGGGCAATCTCAGCTTGCAAGCTAGCCCCCAGCGAATCCACGCCCACCACCTGTTTGTGCAGGTGATCGAAGCTAGCCCCGGCCGGGCGCAGCCAGTTTTGGAATACGGCCACATACTTAACGTGCTTGTTTTGCAGGTACTGCGCGTGCATGGCGTTAACCGCCCACTGGGTCCACACACGGTGCTCGGTCACGCTTAAAGTGGCGCTACCCGCTAGGCCGGTAGTGTCGACGGCGTCATCGCGCCAGTGGCGACGGGCCACCAACACATCATGGCTGCCCCCGAAAAAGCCGGCGCTGTGACGGCGAATGTCGCTCAGGTTCAGCTCGGCAATCTCTGCGTCACCAGCTCCGGAGGCGCGCAGCTTGGCGCTGACAATAGCGCGCAAATGCTCGTATCCGGCAGCGTCAGCCAGGTAGTTTTCAAGCCGGTCACGGCAGCGCTCAGGCAGCTCAAAACCATAGTTAGCTTGCCAATAATTGAATGGCAAAATCTCAAAAAGGTTGGGGATGCGGCGAAAGTCGGCTACGCTCTGATCTAAGTATTCAGGCAGCAAGCCAAAAAATGTGTGCCAGGTGTCGTCAGTCCCGGCAGCTGCGGCACCCGCGTTACCAGAGCCGGCGTCGGCGCTAGCGGCGTCGTCGTCGTCCTTAACCGAGGCAAAACGCACGATACGGGCATATTCAGGCGGCGTCTCCAGATAACGGCCGCTACAAAAAGCACAAGTGTGAGTGTGCATGTGGGAACTGAGAGGACGCACCTCAACCTGAGGCAGGCGCAAGGGGCGGTTAGCGCGGCCGGGTACAGTCCACACTTCCGTGCCAGTGAAAGGGCTAAGCTGTTTGACAGTACCGTCACAAAGACGGCGCAGGTAGGGGTGATCGTCCATGCCTCTATTGTGCCGGGTTTTAGATTGGAGGGAACATGCTAGGAGATGCCTTTGGGGCGCTGTTTTTAATCGCCACCGTAATATTTCTAGCGCCGCTCATTGCGCGGGCCATCCCAGGCGGGTTTGTGCCAGAAACTGTGCTTTTGCTGGCCGGTGGAATGGCCATGGGTGCGGCTGGCTTTACACTCACCGAGGCAGGCGAACCGATTTCCTTCCTGCGTGAACTGGGCGTGGGTTTCCTGTTCCTGCTGGCCGGTTATGAGCTGGACCTGGGGGAGCTGCGCGGCTCAGGCGGGCGCCACGCCATAGTGGGGTGGTTTGCCTCGCTGAGCTTGGCTTTCGCGGCGGTGATCGCCATGGGGGTGGGGTCAATTACTGATATGCGCGACGGCGCTATAGCCCTGGCTATTGCCATGACCTCCACCGCCCTGGGCACACTACTGCCGATTTTGCGCGAGCGCGGGCTGCTATCTACCTCAGTGGGTGCCGCCGTACTAAACCATGGGGCGATTGGTGAAGTTGGCCCGATTGTGCTGATGGCGCTGCTGCTGGGAAGTCGCGCCACCTGGGCTTCGGCGCTGGTGCTGGCCGGCTTTATGGCTATCACAGCGCTAATCATCGTGTTCAACGAGCGGGTTAAGCGGGCTGGCACGCGCCTGGTCGCGGTAATTCAGCGCGGGCAGCACACTACCGCCCAAACCACTATTCGCGCCGCCGTGTTGCTGCTGGTGGGGCTGTGTGCACTGGCTGAAGTGTTTGAGCTTGACGTGGTGCTGGGGGCGTTCGCGGCGGGAATTATTTTGCGCCGGGTGCTGCCTGAGGGTTCGCGGCCCTTTGAGGAAAAACTTGATGGTTTGGCCTATGGCTTTTTCATCCCGATTTTCTTTGTAACTTCAGGCATGACCATTACGGTGTCTCACCTGGATGAAAAGATTGGCCCGATTCTGGGTTTCTTGGTGCTGCTGGTGGCCGTGCGTGGGGTGCCGGTGCTGCTGGTGAGCGCCGCTGAGCGTAAACGTGACGGCTCACGGGTGTTCAGCTGGCGTCAAAGCCTGCAGGTGGCCTGCTATTCCACCACCGCCTTGCCGATTATTGTGGCCGTGACGCAGGTGGCGGTTTCTGCCGGGACCATGACCCGCGATGTGGCTTCCACCTTGATTTTGGCTGGCGCTTTGTCTGTGCTGATTATGCCGACGGCGGCGCTCCCCTTGTCGCGGCACACTGATAAGCTGCCCCAAACCCAGACCATGGGTGTGGTGCAGGGGCCGGTGCGCGCCGATGGCTCTACCACTGCCAGCACGCAGGAAGAAGGTGGCTACGCTGTGGGCCGTCCTAGCGACGGCGCCGAGGCGCAGGATGCGCCCGAGGTGCGTACCGCCTTGTATGTGCCTCCGCATGAGCGGGTTGACGCCGGCCGTGACGCGCTAGCCCAGGCCCAGGGCGAAACTGGTGTGGAAGCCGGTGGGCGTCTGGGCGGCGTGCAGGTGCGTTTGGGAGTGCTTTCACACCGCCTGCAATGGCAGGGCGACGAGCCGGTGCACTGGCAGCTGCGTAGGCGCATGGTCAAGCGCATAAACCGCCGCCGTCACAAGTAGGCAGGTGTAAGTACAAATACAGGCAAAATCATCCCTTCCCTATAAAAAATTCATGGGGTTTTATAGGGAAGGGATGAAATGTCAGTATCTGTAGTTCAAGAACCTATACTTTAGTTCAATAACTTATACTTTGACCAATGCTAGGCATTTTCGGCTGCCTCCAAAGCCGACGATGCCGTCGCCGGGGCCGATGGAAATGCCTCCAAAGCCGATGATGCCGTCGCCGGGGCCGATGGAAATGCCGCCAGCATCGACGCCGACGACGACGCCGGGCAAACGCGGTGCAGCAAGCGGCTGGCTGTGCGTCAAAGGATCATCTCAGCCTACGCGTCAAGACGCAGGCGTTAGGTGCTCCGCCCGGCTGGTTAGCTTGACCGCAAGGGTTGACGTCGACGCCGCTGCCAGGGCCGCCGCTGCCCAGGTAGGCCGCCGCACGACCAGGCCTAGGCGCCGTTACCGTAGTGCGGCGGGACATCACCTAGCAGTCGTGCGTCATTGGCGTGCGCGGACGGATCCTCGCGGCGCAAATCTTCACGGCTCCAAGCTGGCCTTTCAGCATCCACCTTGCCCAGCGCCTCCTGCACAATCTGCTCAAGGTTGGCGCCCTCGGCCACCCGCTCGCGATCCTTGGGCCCCAAATGCACTACTCGTCGACGCCGCCGCCCGGCTTGGGTGGTTGAGGACTGAGTGAGTGGGGTTTGGGTGGTTGAGGGCTGGGTGAGCGGGGTTTGAGTGAGCGGGGTTTGGGTGGTTGAGGACTGAGTGAGCGGAGCTTGAGTGAGCGGGGCTTTAGTGAGCGGGGCTTGGGTGGGGGAAGCCTGAGCCAGTGGGGCTTTAGTGTGTCCGGCTGCGGTGGTCGACGCCGCAGGGGAGGGGCTTGCCGGATCGGCAGGGATGTTCGTTGCGGCTGTGCTGACTGGCGCCCCCGTGGCGGGGGCGCCAGCGCCTGCATGGTTTTGGCTGGTCATTATGGTTTTCAGCTCGCTTGGTGGTGGCTCAGCTGTGGCTAGCTGTGGTTCAGTTGCAGCTCAGCTGCGGCCACGCTTGACAGCGTGGTGTAGCACCGCGTCCACAGTGGTGCCGCGTCGCTTGAGGGCTAGGGTTTCGCGTAGCTGCTCCACTTCCTCATCCTCACTGCGTTCGACGCCGTCAGAGCGAATCCAGGACACCAGATCATCAAGCTGATCGTCGCTGTAGGCCTGTAGTGGCAAGCCCTGGGCGATCGGTGGGCGCACGTCACGCTCACGGGCAGCCTCACCGGCCCCAGCACCGTCACCGGCTCCAGCCGCATTGGTGCCGACGGCGCCCTGGCCAGCTCCTTCAGAACGCTGCCTGGCTGCACCCGCGCTGTGGGCACTGGCCGCGCTAGCGCCCTGGCCAGCGCCGCTAACGCCAGCGGCGCTAGAAGAGAGACCAGGCGGGGGAGGAACCGGGCGAGCACCAGCTACGCCGGCCGCGCCAGTCCCGGTAGCGCCAGCCCCGGCCCCGGTGGTGTGGCCACTGCGGCTGCCAAGCCCAGAGCCGGCCCCGGCAAGCCCACCAGCCCCGGCAAGCCCGCTAGCCCCATAACCAGCCGTTGCCTCGCCGTCGTCGCTAATTAGCTCCGGAACCGCCTCGCCGTCGTCGCTAACACTTTGACGCTTATCAACAATGTCGAGCACCAACTGGCAGATGCGCTCAGCCTCAGCGGAAGGATCCACAAACACGCCAGCGCTAAAGGCCCGGTACACGGTCCAGCCGCGCCGCTCCAGGCGCTCCACCCAGTAGCGCTCACGCATACGCACCGAAGGCTCATCCATATAAGCCTCGTCGTCGGTAAGCACCGCCACCAGCAGCTCGTCGGGATAGTCGGGGTGGCCCACAGCCAGTGGGATCGCCCCGGGCCCATCCGTGCCGTAACGCGGCACCACAGACAGGCCCATCTGGAAGCAGTGCAAAGCCAGATCCAGTAGCAGGCGGTCAGGGGCCTTACCGGCGTCGTCCAGAGGCAGCGGCCCCACCTGGGCGCGTTCAAGCAGCTGACGCAGCAAACGCTCCCCAGCCCCATGCAGGCGTGAGGGGTCAATATCGGCCGCACTCAGGCAAGAAACCACAGTGGTAGTGCCGCGTGAAGCACACAGCGCCGCCACCAGCCCGCCGGCGCCGTCGCGGGTAGACAGCTGCCCGAAGGAGTGCACCAGAGAGCCGTTGGGGGTCTTGGCGTAACCCACCGCAATAATGATGTGGTCGCGGCGCAGACGGTAAGCCTGGCTGATATCCACCACCACAAACGGCTCGGACTTGTCGGCGTTAAAGAACTCCTCCAGGGCGGGAGAGCCGTTAGTTTCGGCCGCCACCGCCGCGCGGATCGCCTCAGCATGACGCGAGTTGAGAGCCACCACAGCCAGGGACTGCTCCGGGCGGGTTAGGGCGGCGTCAATAATGTGATCAACGACGGCGTCCACCTCGGCACGTACCGTCTCCACCTCGTTGCGGCCCGGGGCGGGAGTGCCGCGCCCATCAACCGCAGTCAGGGTCAGGGTTTGGGCCCCCGGCGGGGAGGGGATCACGTCAATCACGTCGGCGTAACCATTAGCAGCCAGGAAGCGGGCAATCTCCGGGTCCAGGTTGTGGCGGGTAGTGGACAGCTGCACGTGCTGGAGCACCGGCGCCAAAACCCCAGCCACACCGTTATCAACCGCGTGGGAGTCACCCACCACCACCAGTTGCCGCGAGCGCGCCAAAGCCGGCACTACCTGGCTTAACGGCAGTGGGTAGGAGGCGTCAATAATCACCAAATCCACCTGGGTGGTGGGTTTAAGCACGCTGGGCACCAGCGAGGGGGGCACAATCCAAATCGGCTTGATGATTTTGGCCAGCGGGTAGGTGTCCAAAACGTCGCGCAGGGAGGCGTTGTCGCTGCGGCCCAGGGCCCGGTACAGGGCGCGGGCCTGTTCCTTGTCTGCCCCCACCTCTTGGCGCACGCGCATGGCGTAGGCCTGGGCTACCGGTGCGGCCAGGGTGTGTACCTGGTTGATGTCGGCTTGGCGCAGCTGGGAGGCCAGGTTGGCGAGGGCGGTGGTGTCTAGGCCGCCCATGTCGGGGTCTTCCGCCAGGCAGTGGGCCAGGATGGAGGACCACCAGCAGTAGGTCAGCTCTTGTTCCAGGTGCTGCTTGGGCACCTGACGCTGGGCCAGGTCTGCCACCAGGTCGGTTAGGCCGTAGTGTTCTAGCTGCTGCTCAATGCTGTTGATGCGGGGAATGTCTTTGGCGCTGGCTTCTTCAGTGTCCAGCTCACGCAGCATCGAGTGCAGTTTCATGATGGGCATTTCCATCAGGTCCATGCCCTCAGCCGGCCCTTCCAGCAGCGGCGCCAGCTCAGAGAGCATCTGCTCGGTTTGGGCGGCGACGCGCTCCATTTCGTCTAGCCCCAGCGGTAGGCGCGGCCAGCCCCCTTCGCTGGAGTAGCGTTGCCACTGTTCTCGACGGCGCTGCACTAGTACCAGCTCAGAGTACAGGTCTTCGACTTGGCGGCCCGGGCGCACCAGAGAGCGGGCTTGTTTAATGAAACGACGCCGGTCAGAGCCGCTCATTTCTACGTGCTTGTCGCGGCGCCACTGCTTGGTGGCGGTGGCGATCACCATGTCTGCGGCGGAGCGTTCAAAAACTTCGGGCACAAATACGTCTAGGGATTCACGCACCCCGTCAAGCATGGCTAGCTGCTCATGCCACTGGCTCAGGTTCAAGGGGCGGTGTAGCTCAGTTTGGGTGATGGCGGAGCTGATCTGCTCACGCACCAGCGGCAGTAGCTCTGTGGCCAGCTCATGCACCTTAGAGACGGTGCGTTCAGCCATAATTGCACTGTTTAGCGGCACCTGCGACCAGGGGTTAGCGGGCCGATCCTTATCCAGCATCCCCAGGTCATAGGCCTGGGTGAGGATCTTGTTGGCGTTACTTAAACCCTGCATGTCAAGGTTAGTTAGGCCCGCAGAGCTGATGCGGGCGCGGGTGCACGCATAGTTATCGCCGCTAGTGAGCTCCACCAGCTCATCTAGCGCCTCATACACCGACACGTTCCAGGGGTGACGGCGCTTGTGTAGCGCATCCGCGTAGCGCTGCATCCGACGACGCAACGACACCAGGTGAGCGCGGGTGGTGGCGATAGCCTCCACATCCACTTCAGGCACCTTCACGCCCATAGCCTCACGGATAGAGGCCGAAGCGTGACGCCTAAAAGCGCCGTCGACAGTTAAATCCAAAACCAAATCAGACAGGCCCGCGTCGCGCAGCACCTGCGCCACAGCCCGCCCATCAGCCCCGGAGGCTGGAACATGCAGTACATGGCGGCCGCTAGCGGCGGCGTCGGCCAAAATAGCAGCCAAAGTTGCGGGTACATCCACCCCAGGTGGGGCATCCAAAAGCAGCTGGGCACCCGTGCCCACAGCCTCAATGGCGTAGGCCTGAGAAGTATCTAGATCCCCAATGCCACGCTCATAGTCAGGGTCTAAATCTGCGCGGATCGCCGGCGGCAAATCAACATGTAAAGCGGCGCGGGCATGATCGTCCCCCAAAGCGGCGGCAATCAGCGGGTTAGTGCGCAGCAGTGGAATAACCGCCTCAAAGTCAGCCAGCAGGCTCTGGCCCGGGTGCACAAAAGCACCCACAACCAGGCGCTCGTGATACTCAAAGCCGGGCAGATACTCGCGCCCCAAACTGGCAATCCGGGTCAAAACCGCGCGCGGCGTGAACCCACCAGGGCTGATAGCGGCGCGAGCAATAGTTTCCACATCCACCTTGCAGCCATAAGCCTTAAGGGCCTTAACCAGCACCGGGTTAACCGCGATGGAAGAATCCAAGGTCAACGCGCTCTGGGCGGTGTCAGTACTCAGTCGCACCGGACGCAGCAAAATCGGGGCGTTAACCGTGCGCACCGGGCCGTCACCCACCTGCTCACTAAACTCGGCCACACCCAACGCCAAATGCACCGCAGCCTGACCAAACTGGCGTTGCAGCTGGTGCGAGCGGGCAGCCAGGGCGTTGAAAGAACGCTGCGCCACACTCAGAGAGGCGTTTTCGCGCACCAGGTTACGCAGGCGTGTAGTACTGCCGCCGTAAAGCTGCGCCAAGCCCGTGGGGTGACCGTCAGTTAAGTCAATAACCGCCGCATCTAGGAAGCTAACATCGTCAAGGCTGGCTACTTCCCCCAGCGCGTTAAGCTCGGCCCGCCAGGACTTAATGGCAATATCTAGGGTTTCGTCCAGGCTTAAAGGGGCGACGACGTCGTCCGCGTCAGTGCCGTCCGAAAAGTCTGTGGGGTCTACCTCAAGGCCAGAATGCTTACCAGAGCCAGAAAAACCGGCAGAGCTGGCTGAACCGGCTGCGGCGGAGGCGGCGTCGGGAACTGAAGCGGGGGAGGTGGCGCTCGCGGAGTGGGAGGCGCCCGAATGCGCCGATAGGGACGCGTCAGTTTCGGTGGGTGCGCTGGTATCGCTTGAATCTGTGGCGAAGTAGCTCTCTTCCGCAGACGTGTCGGAATTGTGCCTACGATGGCGACCGAAAGAGAAGAAAGCTGGAGTCATGGCCCTAGATTAACTGGCTAAAGTTACCGCTCGGGGCAGGGCGCGCTAAAAAGTTGACTTTTGTTATGGGGCCTTAATGGGCTATAGTCGTGCGTGCCCCTCGTGTGGCGTTATCTCGTGAACTCCCCCAGGACCGGAAGGTAGCAAGGGTAAGCGGGCTCTGGCGGGTGCGCGAGGGGTTTTTGCTGTCCTTTTGCGGCGTCGATCGCGGCGGACGGATTTCGCTAGGCGGTAGCGCTGCAGTGCTATTGCGTCGAGCCTGCGTGCTTGGGATTAGCAAAGCGTTTAGAGTTCAGCTGTGACCACTGCTCTGTATCGCCGCTACCGCCCCGACACTTTTCAACAGGTGATTGGTCAAGAGCACGTGACTGAGCCGCTGATGGCTGCTTTGCGTGCGAACCGCGTTAACCACGCCTACCTGTTCTCTGGGCCGCGTGGCTGTGGTAAAACCACCAGTGCTCGCATTTTGGCACGTTGTCTCAACTGTGAGCAGGGGCCGACGGATACTCCTTGCGGGGTGTGTCCCTCCTGCGTGGATTTAGCTACCGGCGGCAGTGGCTCACTGGATGTGGTGGAGATTGACGCCGCCTCCCACAACAGCGTGGAGGACGCCCGTGAGCTGCGTGAACGCGCCTCGTTTGCACCGGCTAGGGATACTTACAAGATTTTTATTCTCGATGAAGCCCATATGGTCACTAACCAGGGCTTTAACGCTTTGCTGAAGCTGGTGGAGGAGCCGCCGCCGCATGTGAAGTTCATTTTTGCCACCACCGAGCCTGAGAAGGTGATTGGCACTATTCGCTCGCGCACCCACCACTATCCTTTCCGCCTGGTGCCGCCGCCGGTGTTGGAGGACTATTTGCGCCAGCTTTGCCACAGCGAAAAGGTTGAGGTGGGCGATGGGGTGTTGCCGCTGGTGGTGCGGGCTGGTGGGGGCTCGGTGCGTGACACCTTGTCTGTGCTTGACCAGCTAATTGGTGGCTGTGACGGCAAAGTTGATTATGAGCAGGCCATTGGTTTGCTGGGGTTCACTGACACTTCTTTGCTTGATCAGTGCGTGGATGCGATTGCTGCCCGCGACGGCGCCGCCTGCTTTGAGGTGGTGCAGCGCGTGGTTTCCTCTGGTCACGATCCGCGCCGGTTTGTGGAGGATTTGCTGCAGCGTCTGCGTGACCTGCTGATTTTGGCTGTGGCCGGGGATCAGGCCCAGGCGGCTTTGGGGTCACTGCCGGTGGATCAGCTGGAGCGTATGCAGGTGCAGGCGCGCGCTTTGGGGGCTGGACAGTTATCTCGCTGTGCGGACATGTGTGCTGCCGCCTTGGGCACCATGGTGGGGGCTACTAGCCCGCGTTTGCAGCTTGAGTTGTTGATGGCCCGCCTGCTGGTGGTGGGTTTGGCCCAGCCGACGACGGCGCCGCGCTCCCTGCCTGGTGGCGGCTCTCAGGGTGTGGTTGGGGCCCAGGGGCAAGATGGCGCGGGGCGCGCGGGCCGCGCCCCGGAGGGTTCGGGCCGTGAGGCGGCGCGGGCTGCTTTGCAACGCGCAAATATGGCAATTCCAGTGCTTGCTGAGGCCCCAAGCGGGCCGGGCGTCGGGGGAGGCGTTGGCATGAATGTGCCAGTGGCGCCCAACGCCCCAGCGGCCCCTAGTGTTCAGGGCAGTGTTCCGGGCACGCCCAGCGTTCCGGCTGGTCCTAGCGCTGCCAGCGCAGCTTCCAGCGCGCCTACGGCGCGCTCTGCCGCAGGGGCTGGGCCTGCACCGGCTGGACCTGCAACTGTTGGATCCGCTGCGCAAACCCGCTCGGCTGCCCAGGCGGCAAATAGCGCGACTGCCCGCCCTGCCCAGGGCGCGGGCGTGGGGGCTGGCTCATCGTCGCCGTCGGAGCTGATCCGTAACCGTTGGGGCGAAGTGCTGGCTAAGGTTAAGGCTGCTAGCCGCGTGACCAATGCCCTGGTGGGGGCTAATGCGCAGCCGGGCAAGGTGTCGGGCGAGACTTTTACGCTGATTTTCGCCTCGCCGGGCCTGGTGCGCAGCTTTAACTCTGGGCGTCACCCGCAGGTGGTGGCCGGGGCGCTGTTTGAAGCTTTGGGTTTGCGCTTGCAAGTTCAGGCAGTTAGCGACGGCGAAGCGGCGGCAGTTGTTGAGCCCGGCTCAGCCCCTTACCCGCCTAGTGCAGCTAGCGCCACCCATGTAGGCGGCCGCCAAGGCCGTGGCAATGAGTCGGCAGGCGGCCAGACAGCGTCTAGGCAACCTGGTCAGGGCGCAGAATCAGGCCCTGTGCAGCGCTCGGAATCTCAGCGTGCAGACTCGCGCCCTGCACAGCGCTCCAAGCCGACTCGGCGTGAAGCTACTCCGGCGCGCGAGGCGGCCCCTTCAGCTTGGGACCAACCAGCTCCGGCCAGTTGGGATGAAGACTGGGAAGTAGTGCAAATCCCTAACTCAGGTAGTGCTGGGCCAGACGGCGCTGAGGCGCCGGTAGACCAGGCCTCTAGTGACTCACATGGTGGCGCTCCCACGGACGGCCCCGCTGGCGGCGTCCCTGCCGGGGCTCAGGCTGGTGATCCTGCTAGCATCCCCGCTGGTGGCCCCACGGATGGTCCACAAACCATGGGCGGCCCGCAAGCCGCTGGCTCCCCACAGGCCGGTGGTCAGGACGATTGGGCTGGTGGCGGCCAGTTTGATCAGGCGCAAGACAGTGTCTACTTTGGTGGCCCGGCGCAGGATGAAGGGCAAGCTAGAGGCCAGTTTGACGCCGCACCAGGCGGTGCAAGCCCTGGCCTAGCAACAGTAACCGCAGGCAGCGCCGCAATTGCAGCCACCAGTGCAGCTTCAGTCAGCTCCCACTTGGCGCCAGCTAGCCCAATAGTGCCAGCCACTCCTATGGCTTCAGCTGGTTCCAGCGCAGCCGCTGCGGCCCTGGCTGCCTCGCGCGCCAACCACCCCTCCAATGGCGCGGCCAGTGCAAACACCTGGAAAAGTACCTGGGAGGCCGCCCCGATTCCCACGCCAGACAACTACACGCCAGTGGCGCCAGAGCCTGAACTGGCCACTGTCCACCGCCTGCACCCCCTGCCTGCGCTACCCAATGGGGGAGCACAGTCAGCCCCGGCGCCAGAGGCAGCTCACAGCTGGCAACCCGATCCAGGTGCCTCCAGTCGCATGGCCCAAGCCATCGCCGCTGCAAGAGCCGCAGCTAACGCGGGCGGCGTCGTCGACGATGAAGAAGACATGCCCTCCATGGACGACGCGGACGCAGACGAATCCGGCGCTGTAGGCATAGAAGTAGTCAAACGCCTGCTGGGTGCGAAAGTAATTGAAGAAGTAACCGTACGGGCAGATGATCACTAAAGACGTATCTGGGCGTTAAAGACGCGGCGCCGCTGCGATCCATGCCTGGTGCGAGCTGCGCGCTTAACACGTGCTCAGCCACCGACCTGCGGCCCTGTCACCAGCCCATCCGCTCAACCACCAGCCCATCCGCTCAACCGTCACCGCGCGCCCAGCTACCGGCTTACGCCCCCAGTCACCGGCTCGCGCGTTCAGCCACCAGCCCACACCCCATTAGCTGCCAATAACAACCCAAGGAGACGTAAGTGCCCGCCATTTACGAAGGCGCAGTACAAGACCTGATTGATGAACTAGGCGCCTTGCCAGGGATCGGCCCCAAATCAGCCCAGCGCATCGCCTTCCACATCCTTGGCGCGGACGCCGCCGACGTAAACCGGCTGGCCCAAGCCCTAACCGCTGTAAAAGCCAAAGTACGTTTTTGTGAAACTTGCGGAAACGTTTCGGAGGAAGAGCAGTGCAATATCTGCCGTGATCCGCGCCGTGACCAGGGGCTAATCTGTGTGGTGGAAGAGCCTAAAGACGTCGTCGCCGTTGAAAGAACCCGCGAATACCGGGGCCTTTACCACGTGCTAGGCGGCGCCATTGACCCCCTCAACGGCATCGGCCCAGATGAGCTGCGGGTGCGCCAACTATTGGCCCGGCTGACCCCACAAGTGCAAGAAGTAATCATTGCCACTGACCCAAATATCGAGGGGGAGGCCACAGCAACCTACCTGGCACGTATGCTGACCAGCATGAACGTGCCCGTCTCACGTCTGGCGTCTGGTCTGCCGGTGGGCGGCGATCTGGAATATGCTGATGAAATCACGCTCGGTCGCGCTTTTGAAGGTAGGCGCCGGGTTGAGTAACGCCAAAAAGACGCTACGCGCAGGCTAAAAACAGAAAGGACCTTTATGGCCCTGGTAGTGCAAAAATACGGAGGTTCATCCGTTGCGGATTTAGCGGCAATGCGCCGCGTAGCCGCACGGGTGATTGAACGCCACAACGCAGGCGACACGGTGGTAGTAGTGGTTTCCGCCATGGGCGACACTACAGATGAACTGTTGGATATGGCCGGGGAATTAACTGACAACCCGCCCGCCCGCGAAATGGACCTGCTGCTCAGCGCCGGCGAACGTATTTCTATGAGTCTGCTGGCCCTGGCAATCAATGAGGCTGGCGTGCCCGCAACCGCTTTCACCGGCGCCCAGGCTGGGCTGCGCACCGACGGTAAATACGGCCAGGCCTCCATTGTGGGTGTGGTGCCCGAACGTGTAGCGCGCGCCGTGCGGGAAGGCAGCGTGGCGATCGTGGCCGGCTTCCAGGGCCTGGACTACGACACTGACAATGTCAACACGCTAGGTCGCGGCGGCTCAGACACCACTGCGGTGGCGCTGGCAGCCTCCCTGGGTGCGGACGTCTGCGAAATCTATACCGACGTCGACGGCCTGTTCACCGCCGACCCGCGCATTGTTCCCACCGCCCGGCGCATCACCTCCATCTCCAGTGAGGAGACTTTGGAGCTGGCCGCGCACGGCGCCAAGATCTTGCACCTACGCGCCGTGGAGTTCGCGCGGCGCTACCACGTGCCCTTGCACGTACGCTCTTCCTTCTCAGATAAGGAAGGCACCTGGATTCACACCTCCAAACAGGAAGACACCGTGGAAGCCCCTATCATCTCCGGAATTGCGCATGACCGCAGCAACGACAAGCTAACCATTGTGGGTGTGCGTGACCAGCCTGGCTTCGCTGCCCGCATCTTCTCGCTTCTGGCTGGCGCCGGGGTGCAGATTGACACGATCGTGCAGGACGTGGCCACCAGTGGCAACGGCTTCACTAATATTTCGCTAACTATCCCTGAGGGTGACGCCGCCGCCGCGCAGGAAGTGCTAGCTGGCGCCAAGGAGGAGCTGGGGATCTCTGATCTACAGTTCAACCCCAATGTGGGTACTTTGTCTTTGGTGGGTGCTGGTATGCGGTCGCACCCGTGGGTGAGCGCCAAGCTGTTTGATGCTCTGTTCCAGGCGGGTATTAACATTCACCTAATTTCTTCTTCTGAGATCCGTATTTCTGTGGTTGTCGACGACGACCGTCTAGATGACGCTGTGCGTGCTGTTCACACCGCTTTTGACTTGGATGCTGATCAGATTGAAGCCGTGGTATATGGAGGTACCGGTCGATGAGTGAGCTAAATCAGGGTTGCTGCGCGGGTCACGCTGACGGCGCTGATAAGGGCGCCGGCGCAGGTCACGCTGACGGCGCAGGCCAGGCTGGCAAGCACGGCTGCTGCTCGCATGAGGCTGCGGGTGCGGCTGGTGCGGGTGCGGCTAAGCCGGCTTTTGTGGCCGACGGCGTGAACGTTGCGGTAGTGGGCGCTACCGGCCAGGTGGGCCGGGTTATGTGTGCGATGCTGGATCAGCGCGACTTCCCGGTTAAGAGCCTGCGTCTGTTCTCTTCTGCGCGTAGCGCGGGCAGCGTGGTGACTTGGCGCGGCCAGGACATCACTGTGGAGGATGTGGCCAAGGCTGATCTGAGCGGCATTGACGTGGCGATTTTTAGTGCCGGCGCTACCGCTTCACGCGAGTACGCCCCCAAGTTTGCTGCCGCCGGGGCTGTGGTGGTGGATAACTCTTCGGCTTGGCGTAAAGACCCGCAGGTGCCGCTGGTAGTGGCCGAGGTTAACCCGCAGGCTCTGGCGCAGCGCCCCAAGGGCATTATCGCTAACCCTAACTGCACCACTATGGCCGCTATGCCTGCGCTTAAGGTGCTGCACGACGCCGCCGGGTTGCGTCGCTTGACGGTGTCTACCTACCAGGCGGTTTCGGGCTCTGGGCGCGCCGGCGTGAGCGAGTTGGCTGGTCAGGTGCGTGCGGTGGTAGGCCAGAACCTTGAGGGTTTGGCGCTAGATGGCCGCGCGGTTGAGTTCCCCCAGCCCCAGGTTTATGTGGCTCCGATTGCTTTTAACGCGGTGGCTTGGGCTGGCGGCGACGCCGGTGACGGCTCAGGTGAAACCGATGAGGAGCAGAAGCTACGTAACGAGTCACGTAAGATTTTGCAGATTCCGGATTTGGCGGCGTCATGCACTTGTGTGCGTATCCCGGTTTTTAGTGGGCACGCGCTAGCTATTAACGCTGAGTTTGAGCGTGAAATCAGTGTGGAGCAGGCTCGCCAGCTATTGGAGAACGCGCCGGGCGTCACCTACGTGGAGGTGCCCACGCCGTTGGATGGCGCGGGCCGTGACGGCACTTTTGTGGGGCGTTTGCGTGCTGACCAGGCCGCCGCACCGGGTAAGGGCCTGGCCTTCTTCGCGGTGGGCGACAACCTGCGCAAGGGCGCTGCCCTAAACGCCGTGCAGCTCGCCGAGCTAGTCGCAGCCGAGCTAACCGCCTAGCCAACCCAGCCCGCTGCGCGGTCCAAACCGGCTCAAACCGGCCAGCTGTGCGGCCGTGTGCTGGCTGGCCCGCAGCCATAACCCGGCTGGCCGCACGCAGCTGCGCTGAAACTGAACCAAACAAGCGTTGCCCGGGGCGATTTTCATCGCCCCGGGCAACTGTTGTCTTACCCTCATGTATAAGTTATTAACAACTTATCATGCAGTTTTCCCCCGGAATGCTGCGCTTAGTCTTCTTTGGACTCAATTTCGGGCAAAAACGCTGGTGAGATCCCCACCCTAGATGTATTTGAGCTTGTAATATGCAGATATGGCTGATCCTCTGCTTCCGATGACGCTAGGCGTTGGTGCGTCTTTAGTTAAGGTACTTCTGCAAGCTAATGGCTACGCAACAGAAGCTAACTCTGTCGGGGTTGCAAAAGAAGTATACGGCATTCTGTCTTGGTGGAAGATCCGTGGCGGTGATGCCGATGACCAACTTGCTAAGCAGATTGCTGAAATTCTGGCAGATAAGACTCGCGGCATGTATGAGGAGTGTCGTGATAAGGGTATTGATGAGGAGCAGCTAGGGGGTGTTGTTACTGAGGTTGAGATTATTTTCAATAAAGTTGTTGGAAACGATGAGTTACTCTTTTTAGCTGTAAACGATCCTGACAGTTTCTCTGAGGTACTTCAGGGTGATATTGGGCAGCGGCGTAAAAATATTGAATCTCGACTTGAGCCCTATTTTGATAAACTTGTTGAGGCTGCGGTTGATGAGTATGTCAAGCTTGCGCCTTGGTCACCAAAATTCCAGATCGAGGCACTTAAAGACCTTACCAATAAGGTTGCTGAAATTCTGAAAAACACTGCCAAAGAATCGGTTATTTTCGGGAGACGCCCAGATATTGCTGACTCTTATTATATTGAGCGTGAAGAACAGGTACGACTGTACAACCGAGTAAAGAAAGACCCTCGGCTGCGACTAGTCTTGGTTGGGATGCATGGTTGCGGTAAATCGCAGTTGGCTTCTGACCTTGCACAACAGTGTGAGAAGCAGGGATGGAGCCTTGTTGCCTGGATTAACGCAGCCTCTAGAGAATCTGTACAAAGTGATTTGGCCGAACTCGCTCAGCGGCTTCCAATTGATCGAAGTGATGAACCTACTCAGGATCAGTTAATCAATCGTTGTCTTGATTATTTCAAGTCTGCCAACGCCACTGACAGACTTATTGTCTTTGATAATGTTGAAGATATTAACGATCTCACTGGTTTAGTTCCGCGCGGTGACGGCTTGCGGGTGGTAGCTACTACCACAAATGAGTACGGTTGGAAGAACCAATCCTGGGATCAAATCAAGATTGGTGTATTTTCTCGTGAGGACTCAATTGAGTTTTATGAGCAGATGTTGGCTGAGCGTGAGTGGGTGTTGGGTCCTGATCACCCTTATACGTTAACCGCCCGCAACAACCTGGCTGGCGCTTATAAGTCTGCTGGGCGTTTTGGTGAGGCCATTGAGTTGTATGAGCAGGTGTTGGCTGAGCGTGAGCGTGTGTGGGGGGCTGATCACCTTGATACGTTGAATACCCGTAACAACCTGGCTGGCGCTTATGACTCTGTTGGGCGTTTTGGTGAGGCTATTGAGTTGTATGAGCAGGTGTTGGCTGACCGGGTGCGTGTGTTGGGGGCTGATCACCCTGATACGTTGAACGTCCGCAACAACCTGGCTGTCGCTTATTACTCTGTTGGGCGTTTTGGTGAGGCCGTTGAGTTGTTTGAGCAGGTGTTGGCTGAGTATGAGCGGGTTTTGGGGCCTGATCACCCTGATACGTTGAACGCCCGCGACAACCTGGCTGGCGCTTATGACTCTGTTGGGCGTTTTGCTGAGGCGATCGATGTGTGGGAGGAACTGCTGCCGGACTGTCAGCGGGTATTAGGGCTAGAGCACCCGCTGACCAAACTAGTGCAGAAAAACCTTGAAGCAGCTAAACGCAAGATGAACCCGCCAGATGCGCCGTCGCCAGAAACCGGTGAGGACTAAACTCTGCCAACTCTGCGGAAGCGCGGAGTGTAGGGCGAAGCAAGTACTGCCACTAGTTGCTGCAGCTTGCCGTGCAGGTTGTGGGTGGGTTACTTAGCGTTGCTTTTCGGCGGAGGTGCCAAATGGTTGGCGTGAAAAAGTAACAGCTCCAAGGCTTAAAACAGCTAGGAACGCTACACATACGCAGATTTCCCAGCTGGGGGTGAGTAGTGGCTTGCTGTTAAACAAGCTCACTCGGATCAAGTCAACCAGGTAAGTGACTGGATTACACCTAGCAATTGTGGCAGCCCAACTAGGGAAAGCCTCAATAGGGTAAAACGCGCCAGCAAAAGTAATCAGCAAGACGCTAGTAAAAGACACAGCCAAAAAATTATTGCGCCTAATTGTTACCTGAGTGCCCAGCATAGCTGCCAGAAAACTAGTACCTAAAAGTAACCCCACACCTGCAAGCAGATACACTGGCTGACCTATTGGCCTATAGCTAACAAAGGGCATAGAGATAACAATAATCACCAGGCTTTGCATCGCTGCCAAGAAAGTCTGAATAAGAGCGTGTGCATTCACGAATGCAGGAAAACCACCGGGAGACAGGCGCACCACATCCAAGCGAAGCCCCTGGATTTCCTCGCGGGCCTCATAGCTTGCACCCTGTATAGCATTAGTAAAAACGTTTACAACAGCCACTGAGATAATCATGAACGCAACGCCATAGCTAGGTGCTAGGTAAGTTGCTGCAAAGATTGCGAAAAGTGCAGTAGAAAGCAGTGGGCGAGCCAACATTGAAAACGTGTCAGTAGGGTTGCGTCGCAAGGTTTGGTAATAGCGGTAAGCAGTAGCACTAATCAAAGCGAACCTCCAAATGCGCCGTCGACCTGATACTTTTTAGTTGAGAGCTTCACCCACGCAACACCAAACAGCAGGAAAATAAAGCTAACCAAAATTCCTAGCAAAGCATGGCTCAGGTTAGAAGTGCGAATAAACTCATTTAAATGCGTCAGCGGTGACATTTGAGCTGCAATCCGAGTAATACCAGCGAAAGTATTCAGCGGCCACAACACACAAGAAAATATTACTAGTGCGTCAAGAAGAAGATTTATGAAGTGAAAGGTTCGGTTAAAACGAACCTCAAATCCATACACCAAATACACGCAGCCTAGTGAGGTGGGAACAGCGAGCAGCGCATAGCCCAGCATCTGCCACACAACCACCGGGAACCCTAAAGCGAACCCCAAAGCAAACACAGAAACTAGCGACGAAAACAGGTAAAAACAGCAAACTCCACCAGTGTAGCCAGACAGCCAAGGGATAACTGAGCCCTCTGAATGTAAGAAAGTATCCAAGCGGCCCCCGCCAGCCAAACCCTGGATAGACACCAAGCATTGGATTACGACGGCAGTAAAAAACGCCCAAACCATATTTGTGTACAAGAAAAAGTTTTGCGTGTCAGACTCAAGATAAGCGCGCCCAAGAAACAATAACGGAAGCACTTCCATGAGCGGCACCACCACTAAAACCCGCAACCAAATTCCCGGCTGACGAGCATTCATGGTCAGGCTGTAGCGCATATGCGCAAATAAACTTCTCACTCAGCACCGCCCAAAAGCCAGAAAGTATCAGCAAGCTGAGCGTCCCGGCGAGTGTAAGTTAGCCCCATCTGGTCAAGCAGATTCGAGTTGGATAAACCAAAAGCAAGCACGTCAACTTCCACTCCGTCGTCCTGACGAATAACGGTGCGCGCCCCAAGCTCATCATTTAAACGACTAATAACGCTCTGCTTCTGACTAGTTGGTACTTGCAGCTGGTAAACCACCTTTCCAGCACGCATACGTAACTGCTCAGGCGAGGCGTCAGCCATTATGCGGCCCTTAGATAGAAACAGCACTCGATCGCATAGATCATTAACCTCAGTCATGATGTGGGTGCTCAGCAGCACGGTTACGCCACTGTTTTGCAGGCGTCGTATTACTCCGTACACATCATTTGCTGCCAGCGGGTCTAAACCAGAAGTGGGTTCATCAAGGAAAATGAGCTTCGGGTTGGTGACCATAGCTCGGGCAATGTTGACGCGCTGCTTAAGTCCTGTCGACAAAGTCCACACCTGATCCCCGCTGCGATCAGCCACATTACAAAGCTCCATAGAACGGTTGATCCGCTTAGCGCGCTGTGCCTTGTGGATGCCGTACAGGCGGCAGACATACTCCAGGTTCTCTCGCACTGTTAACAGGCCAAACAGCTGGCTTGAATTACTGGCAAAACCCAGCTGTTGACTCCACTGCTTGGACTTTTTTCTGGGTAAAGGCTTGAGCAGGTCAGCGCCAAGAACCTCTAAACGCTTAGCTCGGGTTGGTACCCATAGCCCACTAATGATGCGTAGCAGTGTTGTCTTGCCGGCACCATTTGGGCCAATCAGGGCTACAACCTGACCGGTTTCAAGCGTCAATGAATCAATCGATAAAACCAGGCGATCGCCGAAAGCCTTATCTACACCACTAAGAGCAGCAATTTGTGTCATACCAAAACTCGTAACCAGTAGCTGCGGTGCTGGGTAGGTCTGCCTGCGTCAGCTCGCAGCACTAACATCTTTGTGATCTAGGTTAAAAATATGGTAGCTGCTTTTGCGGGAATTTTTCAGATTTTGGTGAAAATGTGGGGGGCACAGTCTGAGCGGCGGGCCAGGTTCTAGGGGTGGGAGTTGGCGACGGCGTCGAGCCAGTCAGGGGCATAGTCGAGCCTGCTACGGGAGGGTATTGTCAACCTGCTAGGGGGACGGCGTCGTCGCCATAAGCTGCGCACAGGCGTAGAGAACTCACTGGTTCTACTCTGGTTTTTGTGATGGATCGGAGTTATAGCTTGCCTTGTACATCCATATAATTCCGACCAGACTTTGTACGCTAAACACAATTACCGGAATAAGTACAGAAATAGTCTCGTGGTAAATTCCTTGAAGGATAAAGAGTAAACCTGAATCTGCATAAGCAGTGGCTAAGCAAATGACTGGTACTGAACCTGCTCGTTGAACCCGATACCAGGACGACTCTGACTCTAATGCTGCCTTCGTCCTGATTCCCGCCCACATATTTGGAGGTAACTTGTCATTTCGCATAGCTCGCGCCAGACCAGCCAAGTAGAAAGCGCTAACAAACGCTAAGAGTCCTAGACCAAATGAGATGATCTCATCCATCAGATTAGTCCCTTCCAGACTTAGCTTCACTGCTAGATAGGACCATCTTATAGCATGATGCAAGATGTTGAGTGATTGACGTCTCTACATACATTGAGCACGTGGCGGGCGTCGTGCTTCATTTAGTTTGAGCGCTTAGCGTGCGCTCACGCACGGACCAAAGGTGGTCACGATGGATACAAAGGCTGGGGTGGGTGCAGTACGAGGCCTGCGGGGTGCAAGGTTCGGCATCGTGGGCGCCATAGCCCGACAGAGTGCATATGCAAGGAAGATAAACATACCAATCCAAGTAATTGGAGGCCCAGGCAAATCCTTGCATGTTAAATATCCAATACCTCGTAGGGTTTTGCTGAAAGCGCGGATTTACATTGCTCAGCCAAGTACGCATCCGCCAACTCCAGCTGTGCAATATCTGGATATACCTCTAGCGTTTTGTCACCTATTAACCAGAACTCTCGCGACCAGGTCTCAGGATGATCCCAGATTCGGTAGCTCCCTTTAACCTCATCAGGTAAAAGCCTGCGGATTTTTGTTGCAACAGCGAGCTGCCCTTTTGCTGTTTCGTAAATTGTATTAATTTGGACACCACCATCCACCGGGCGTTCAACACGGACTATCTCTCGGCCGTAAAACATCACCTTCCTCCGCGAGCCGTTTTCGTAGAGCGTTAGTTCTATTCTTCCGTAACCTTTTTCAGTGTTATGTCGGTTGGTCAAATAGTCCTGAAGTGCTTGGACGACAGCCGCTGAAACACTTTCCGCATGCTGCGCAGCTTGTTCAAATAGTTCCATATCCGCTTCTGAGACGTAAATATTCTTTGTAGGCATGTTTATAAACATACTCATACTTTCTCCGTTTGCCAACCCTGCAGAAATGTCACTGGTTCCAATTGTGAGGAGGGTATCGACGGTAGACCTGGATGGCATACATGATGATGGGCGTTAAGGCAGATTGACTGCGAAGATAGAGAAGCCCGAGGTCATATGCACCTGAGGCCAAGGGGTGCAGCCGAACTACAGACTCATCCGTTGTTGAACGTGATGGTGATTGTGCCGTCGGGGTGGATGGTGGCATGGTCTCACCCTCAAGCAACGCACTATCGCCCACGTCACCGCCCTCCAAACCGAAGGGGTCGAGGTCTGCGGGTTCAAGCAGGCGGGAGGCGGGCTTTCCGGCCTCGAGCTTGTCCTTGAGTTGGTCAGGTTTCGCGCCTGCGCGCACGCGCCTGCCGCCGCAGTTGGTGCCATCTTTGGCCACGCGCCTCGCCTCCTTCCCAGGGCGTTGTGCCCCGGCGTGAAGGGCGAAAGGGGTCAATACCGCGTTTGAATCGGTGTTTTTGCGCGCGGTTGGCCCCGCCCGCTGAGGAACCCAAAGCCGGTAGAGATCCGACCGTCCCTACCCATAGCTTGGATGTGGGAAATCTGCTACCGTAAGCAATAAACTTTCGTAATGAAAGACAAGGGAGCCAGGTGAAGGAAGAAAAACGTGATTTTATTAATTAAAAGCAGCATCATTGGCATCAAAGCAACCCTCGGAAGGGTGCCTATCGCTTTAAGGCCCAGCCTGGTTTATATAATTCTTATGCTGGTGTCAACGATTCCGCTGCGGCTGCCACTTTTCCCTGCTGGATCGATAGGAAGGATGATTGAGTTCGGGTTTCCTATACTTATGTATTTCATCCTAGCCCCGGTACTGGCAGCAATGAGCATCAGACAAGAAGAGTTATCAAGGGGGAACCTTCCTGCCTTGATTGTAGCTGGCGTGATACTGTTTTTATGTATTCCAATCAGCCGATTAGCGTACTTCGCCTTTTGGGAGAACCAGTATTTCACTTTTTCGGCCATTCTTGTAACTGTAATTCCTTTTGTTGTGACTGTTGTGGCGACCTTAATAAAGATTAAAGTCGCCACAACAAAGGTGCAGTAGTTAGCGGCTAAAGATGAAGCTAGCTAGCGCTTTGCAGCAGGCGGTTGTCACGTCTGAATCCGGATCTCCAGATGCAAGCAGATCACGAAATATTGCGTCACTCCATGTCGTATTATCCTCGAACTCGGTAGCTGCGTTCCCTTCTTGTTTGGCACCTACACTCCATGCGATTTCCTTGAAGCGGTTAGCCAGGCGCGCCTTATCGGTGTAGTAACTGCCCAGGAAGTTAGACAGGATGTGAGTATGTTCATTCTGCTTGGGTAGTTCACGAGCAAAAACAATCGCATCGCCGTCTGAGCACATGTCTGCATAGTTGCAGGTGTTACGGATATGATCACCATCTTTGTAAAGCGTGTACCCGCTGAGCCCAGGATCACTAAGGTAGTCGTCTTTTTGGCCGACAAGACCGCGTGCTGCTCTGTCTAGATTAACCTGGCGATCTTTGTTCCAGTTCTTGAGTTTCTGTAGTTCACCCATTGCTGTGGCAAGATCGCCTGCCCATCCAGTCCAACGGTCTGGAACCACGTTGGTGTTGAGGTATCCGAGCGTGGTGACTGCCATGTGAGGCATGTCTACTTCGCCCCCAGCAACGTCGATCAGGTGCTGTTTACGATCACCGCACCAGCGTTGCCAAGCTGCAATGATCTTCTTAGCAATCGGATCATTTTCCAACACGCTGGCATCAGCGCCTCGCCAGGGTTCAGCTGCCACTGTCCATCGGAATGTGGAACCGGAACCGCCTTCTGCAAGGTATTCCTTCGACAGGTAGTTCAAGATAGCGCGCCATGTAGAAACCTCGACGGTAACGACATCTCCATGGGAGGTTGAAATATAGTCGCGTCCGACTTTATTGTCCTTGCGAAGTTCGTCGAAGCGTTTTTCTAGATGCCAGATCAGGTCAATCGGCGAGAGCTTCTCATAGTCGGTTGCAGTGTTGGGGTTAGGATCTTCTACGGTCTGTGGGGACACGTAGGACACCGCTGGCCAGGCGTTGGAATAGGCGACTTTGTCCAGATCCCACTTGCCTCGATATCCGGAAATCTCGGTGAACTGGTCGTAAGTCCAATCCTTCGGGATTGAGAAGCCGAGGTTTCCTGAAAAACCTGTGGACATGTCAGAAACGAAAGCAGTGCCGGCGTAGCCCGCCTCGATGACCCGGGTACAGATGTTGCGGGACGCGTAGATGCCTACTCGGTACCCACCGCCGAGGCTGTCACGGACTGCTCGGAAATAGGGCATGATGTGCGTTGTGACCTGGTCGTCAGTCGCGTCAAAGTCCACAGCGAAAACGCCACCCCGAACACTTCCCGGCCGGGCCGGAAATCTTTGTATCCAGAGTGACGTTCTATTGGAGCCGCCTGCGGGAATCGAACCCGCGACCTATTCATTACGAGTGAATCGCTCTGCCGACTGAGCTAAGGCGGCATCTCACAGCTTCGGCTAATGGCGCCGTGAGTAGCCTGAGCTAGCGTACCGACACAGGTGCCCTATGCGCAACTACGCTCCAAACCCAGTCGTCACTTCCCAGTGGCAGCTGCGGTTGTGTGGTAGTCACTAGTCTGTACAAATGTAATGAATTGTATAGACTGCCTTCCCCACTGCCACCGCTGGTAGCCACTAAAATCTAACCAGGTATTGACAATGCCTTTTGCGTCCAGCGTAGAGCCATGCACCCTAGCTAGCGTAGAGCCATGTACTTTACGGGCGCGGTTGCTGGTGAGGCTGTAGATGCAATCCGTCCCGATAAGAGATGAGTACTTATGGCTGAGTCCCAATCAAATTATGTTGAGCCAAGTCCTAAGCCAAACGCTGCGTTAGCAGATAAGGGCGACGGCGGCTACGACAAGGCCCTACATAACCGCCACATGCAGATGATCGCTATCGGTGGTTCTATCGGTACCGGTCTGTTCCTGGGGGCCGGTGGCCGCCTGGCGCAAGGTGGACCGGGCCTAGCAATCGCCTATGCGGTGTGTGGTTTCTTCGCTTTCATCATGGTGCGCGCCCTGGGTGAGCTGGCTATTTACCGCCCCTCCTCGGGTGCTTTCGTGTCTTACGCCCGTGAGTTCATGGGGGAGAAGGGTGCCTACGCTACCGGCTGGCTGTTCTTCCTGGACTGGGCGGTGACGGCGATGGCGGACATCACCGCCGTGGCCCTATATATGCACTATTGGCCCACTTTTAGGGGTATCCCGCAGTGGCTGCTAGCCCTGGTGGCGCTGGCTATCGTGTTTGCTTTGAACATTATGTCCGTCAAGTTCTTTGGCGAGATGGAGTTCTGGTTTGCACTGATCAAGGTGGTCACCATTTTGAGCTTCATGGCCCTAGCTATCTGGGCGATCGTCACTGAGCGGGTGATGAGCGTGCCAGTGAATGTGGGCAATATGGATTCGGTGCAGCTAGCTGACCGCACTTCGCGTATCGAGCTGTACTCTCACGTGGCTAATGGGCACTTCGAGGTCACCAGTGGTTTCCACAACTGGACCAGCTTTGGCGGCTTCCTGCCCATGGGTTCGTTTGCGATCGTCACCTTGTCTATGGGTGTTATTTTCGCTTTCGGTGGCACTGAGATGATTGGTGTGGCCGCAGGTGAAGCCAAGAATGCCCGCGAGATTCTGCCTAAGGCAGTTAACTCCATGATTGGCCGTATTGCCTTCTTCTATGTGGGCGCGGTGGTTTTGATGACGCTGGTGCTGCCCTGGACTGCCTACGACAAGAACCAGAGTCCTTTCGTCACCTTCTTCACGGCCCTGGGTGTGCCTCACGCCGGCGACATTGTGCAGATCGTGGTGCTCACGGCGGCCCTGTCCTCGCTAAATGCGGGCCTGTACGCCACTGGCCGCACCCTGCGTTCTATGGCCCTGGCCGGTGAGGCCCCGCGCCTGGCCGCTAAGCTCAACCGTCACCAGGTGCCTGCCGGTGGTATCGCTATCACTGCCGGTTTGGGCATTGTGGGTGTGATCATTAACGCCGCTGTGCCCGCCAGCGCCTTCAACATCATTATGGATGTGGCGGCTGTAGGTATTGCCGGCACTTGGATCAGTGTGCTGATTTCACACTGGATCTTCGTTAACCGCGCTAAGCAGGGTTTGGTGGAGCGTCCCAGCTACCGCCTGCGCTTTGCTCCCTGGTCTAACCTGATCGGCATTATTTTCTTCGCTATCGTCATTTTGGCTATGGGTATGAGCGACGACGGCCTGATCACCCTGGGTATTGCCTTGGGTTGTGTGTTGGCTATGGTGATTGGCTGGTATGTGGTGCGTGACCGTATCGACGCCGACCTGATGGACAACATGCTGGTGGAAGACATTGAAGACCCTCAGGGTGCTTCCGCTGAGGCCGCCGTCGAGGTTGCCATCCAGCAGGCTGAAGAAGGGCGCGCCTAGTCTGCGCACTGCCCCGCGCTAGCCGGGCTCCCGAGTCTCCTGTAGGGCGCTCCGTCGGTCAGGTTTTGGGGCCCGGCGCGCGCCGGCTAGAGCGTGGGCCTGCTTTGGCCTGCAACCAACCCTAACGTTTGTCCGCATAGCTTGGGCTGTGCGGGCAAACGTGCATTAACCTAGATAAAACAGCCTTTTTGCAGGGGGTCTCATGACAATCCAGGTAATTTATTCAGGCGGCACAATTGGCATGGTGGACTCGCCTCACGGCCTGGTTCCCGGCGCGGATCTGGCTGGCTGGCTTGAGCGGGTGCTGGCGGGAACGGCCTTGGCTGGTCAGGTGCGTCTGCATGAGTTGGCGCCCCTGATTGACTCCTCTAACGCCACCCCCGCCGACTGGCAAGCCATTGTTGATTGTGTACGCACCCCCGCCGACGACGCCGCTGGTTTCGTGATCTTGCACGGCACGGACACTATGACTTACACCTCCTCCGCCTTGTCCTATGCGTTAGCGGACTTGCAGGTGCCGGTGGTGGTTACCGGGGCGCAGCTGCCGCTGGGGGCTTTGGGTTCCGACGCCGCCGGTAACGTCCTGGGTGCCCTTACGGCCGCCGCTAACCCAGCCAATAAGGGTGTGAGCTTGTTCTTTGGGCAGCATTTGCTGCGTGGTAACCGGGCCACTAAAGCCTCCTCTTGGAGCTATGAGGGCTTTGCTTCGCCGTCGGCAGCGCCCCTGGCCCGTATCGGGGCGCCCTGGCATTGGGACGACGCCGCCCTAGCCGCCCATGCTTTCCGAGCCCCGCAGCCGCTAGCTACCCCTAAGCCCTATACGCGTCAGGATGTGATGGTGGCTTCACTGGTGCCCGGAATTACCGCTGAGCGTCTGGAAGCAATGCTCACCCCAGCCCCTAAAGCCGTGATTTTGCGGGCTTTCGGGGTTGGTAATGGTCCCAGCGCCGAGCCGGGCTTTACTGAGCTGATTGCGCGAGTAGTTAAAAGCGGCACAGTGGTTGTGGTGTCTTCCCAATGCCACCAGGCCACAGTGCTGCTGGGAGCCTACGAAACCGGCGACGTGCTAGCCCAGGCGGGCGCCGTCGGCACTGGGGACATGACCCTAGAGGCCGCCTACGCCAAACTCGTTTACGGACTCAGCCAGGGCCTAACCGGAGCGCGCCTGGCCGAGTTCTTCACCCGCAACCTAGCCGGAGAACTCGACGCCTAAGCCGCCCCGCGCCCGCGCATCTGGGTGCTCGCACCGCCAAGCCGAGCCCGGCCCGCGCCCGGCGCAACCAAAAATCTGGCCAAGATCACGTTGGCCCAAGGTATAAGCACTTATATAAAACGGGTGGCTCCCCGCGTTTGGGAAGCCACCCGTTGCTGTTAGCCACCGGCGTTTTACTTAACAGTGGTGTCGGTGTTGCCGCAGGTTTTGTTATCGGCAGGCAGCGTGCCCGACAACAGGTAGTTATCCACGGCCTTGGTGATGCAGCTGTCCGCGCGGCCATAGGCGGTGTGACCCCAGCCCTTCCAGGTCAGCAGCCTGGAGTTGGAAAGCTGCTTGTTCAGGGACTGTGACCACTCATAGGGGGTGGCCGGGTCGCCGGTGGTGCCCACAACCAGGATTGGCGCACTGCCCTTAGCGGTTAGCGCCGTACGCTCGTGGGTAGCTTTGTGGCCCCACAGCTGACACATCTCATCAGAGCCAGCCATGGAAGCGCCAAAAGTAGGCGAGGCCTGGGTTAGCTCTTTAGCCTGATTGGCCCAGGTGGTCTTGTCGCCCTGCACCGGGTAATCCAGGCAGTTAATGGCAATGATGGCAACCGCAGAGTTATCCGTGTAGTGGCCTTTGTCGTCGCGCGAAGCCAGCAGGTCAGCGATACGCAGCAGCATAGAGCCATCGTGCTTCTTCATACCCTGCGACAGGGCCATAGTGAGCGTGTCCCAAATACTGTCCGCATATAGCGGGCCAATGACGGCGGAAACAGCCAGACTGTAGGTCAGTGGCCGCTCTGGGTCAGAGGTCTTTAGCGGCGACTTACGCAGCCCTTCCAGGAAGGTACGCACCTGCTTTACGCCGTCGTCAACCGAGCCGGTAAGCGGGCAGCTAGAGCGCTTAAGGCAGTAAGCCACATATCCGCGCAGAGAGTTCTCAAAGCCCTTCGCCTGCCCCAAAGACACCTGGTGGGCACTCAAGGTGGGGTCGACAGCGCCGTCAAGCACCATGCGGCCAACATTGCTGGGGAACAGATCCGCGTAGGTGGCACCCAGGTAGGTGCCGTAGGAGTAGCCCAGGTAGTTGAGCTTGCTGTCGCCACTTAGCTGACGCAGGATGTCTAAGTCCTTAGCGGCTGAAGGGGTGTCAATGTGGTCCAGCAGCGCTACCGGCTTGGTTTTCTTAGAGCACTTCTCACTGATGCCCTTGGCGAGGCTGGCTCCCTCGTTGCTGGCGCGCATGGCGTCAGTTTCGCTGTCGGTTAGGCAGTCGACGGCGGTTGACCGGCTTACGCCGCGCGGGTCAAAGCCCACGACGTCATAGCTGCGCAGTAGGTCAGAGGAGAACATGCGGCCCACCGAGTTCACCAGGTCCACACCGCTGCCGCCAGGGCCGCCGGGGTTAATGAACAAGGTGCCTTTCTTGATGCCGTCAGCTTCGCGCTTCTTCAAAGCCAAGGAAATGCTCTCGCCCTGCGGATTGGCGTAATCCAGCGGGACTTTAACGGTGGCGCACTCAAACTCGCCGCATGTAGTCCAGTCAACTTTCTGACTGTAATAGCTGGCCAGGCCGGCAGAATACTGCGTGCTGGCTTGGGTGGGGGTGAGTGTGGCCTCGGAATCTGACAGTTTCAACGGACTCGGACTACACGCACTTAGGGCTAAGGTGGCGCAAGCGACTGCGCTGGCCAATAGGCGGGGTAGTTTCTTCACGATCCCAGCCTATCGGGGGTCGCCAATTTTTATTGGGGCTTGAGTAGGTATTTGGCTTAAGGCAGGCCCGGGCATCGTTGCAGGAGGGCCTAAAAGCAGCGTCAACGGCGAAACTAGCTGGTCCGGCGGCGTCGACGGCGAAACTAGCTGGCCCGGCGGCGTCGTTAGCTGAAAGAAACCTGAGCGCCTAGGAGGGCCATTTTCGGGCTTCGGTGGGCTGTTTGCGGGCTTAGCTGGGAGAAAGCTGTGCACTGGCGGCTTGCTTATGCCCGTCCGCACACGCTGTTTGTGCGGGATGTTTGGCCTAAACTGACCACCCTGGGCCCAATCTTTATAGATTTGTAATCAGAAAATGCGGGTTTTTCTGTCTTAAATAGCAATAAGCTCCAGGTTTTTTCAGGTTCACCCGGTACCCTGAGGCCATGCAGCAAACCAATCACCTAGCCACAGTGGCGTGCGTGTGTACTTTTGGTGCCGAACTGGAAGAATCCTGGGAATCTGTTCGGCACGCGGAGGTGTTTGCTGGCTGAAATAGACTGAAAAAAGCAAAGAAAAGGGGTGGCCCCTTAAGCTAGATGGGGCCACCCCGGAGCGATCGGATACTCAGCTGAGCTCCCTTAAACCCAGACCTGAAGAAACGGTACAGACCGGTCAACAAGCTCCCCAACTCTCGCGGGTTACCGTCCCGAACGCAACAGAAATATAACAACGGGAACCGACTAGCTTCCTTAAAGAAACCTGAAAATAACCTGGAAGCGATGACGAAAGGCTGAAAAATGACTGATTTGGTCAAAAAGGTGATGTGTGTCGGAGCAGCAGGTATGCTGGCCCTGGGTCTTGTCGCTTGCTCGGACTCAGAGAAGAAGCCAAGCTCTAGTGGTACCCATGTAGCCGCAACCGCACTACCTAGCACGGCTAAGTCTGCTCTTAATAAGGGCCTTGGTGGCTCTAAGGGCTCAACCCCTGCTACTCCGGGCGCAGCCCCCACGGTTACGGCTCCTGGTAATGGTGACGCCGACTCCAGGGAAGGTGTGAAGGAAGACCTGGGCAATCAGCAGTCTGCCTCAATCGGTGAGGGCATCATGACCGTTAAGTCCATTAAGGATGAGCAGGTCACCTTTAAGCTCACTGGCTGCGACCAGCAGGAAGTTACTATCAAGGTGGGTGAGACGCAGCTGGTATGCGGTAAGAACCTGACTGTTAACGGCGTGTTGGACAGCAACGTTTCTTACACCGTAGAGACTCCTACCAGCACCAATAAGTAGGCGCTTAAGTAGTCGCTGAAATAGCGGGGCCTCACCCGCATTCCATTGTGAGCTAGTGCATCTAGAATTAATTTGACGCGGGTGGGGCGCGGTGGTTTATAGTTTTCTGGCACCGGTTGAGGCGGTTGAAATCTTCCTCCTGGAACGGTGTGAGAGAGGCGCGGATCACTGATCCGGGACTTGCGAGATAAAAACTTTCAAGGTAAGCTTCTCTGGTGCTTTGAGGAAAGCTTGCGGGCCTTGTTGGTTTGTGGGTTTTTCTTGTGGGTGTGTTGTTTGAGAACTCG
>ERZ772962.186-NODE-186-length-33877-cov-3.858435_pt1 | contig 33877 bp, 19 predicted proteins | sample MGYA00580676_ERZ772962 | MGnify/ENA primary metagenome ERZ772962 (study PRJEB29015, sample SAMEA2738049) | human oral metagenome | biome: human oral; feature: human-associated habitat; material: saliva | place: China | collected 2230 ...
TGCACACCCACGACGCCGAGGCCGGTGCGGAGGTGGAACGCTGGTTGCTGCGCTCCCTGCCGGTACCGCGGGCGGTGCTGGCCGAGGTATGGGCCGATGAGGCGTGGCGTTCCTGGCTCACCGACCTGGTGGTCGCCTCCGACGACGGCAAGGTGGCGGGTTTCCTCCGTGCCGCCGACCCCTGCGGCCTGGGCGTGGTCGATCTGGACGGTGAATCCGTCACCATCACTGCCGAACGGGTTTTGCTCCCCCACCCCGCGCTGCTGGCCGATCTCGACGACCTGCGTGAGTTCGCAGTCGAACTGGGCATCAAGCAGCGTTTCGACCAGCTGTTCCGCGAGGTGCACCGCCGCCCCGATGGCATCGCCCCGGAGGTCGTCGAACTCACCCAGTACGCGGGGGGCGAGTTCGAGCAGCTGCGTTTCGCCGCTGGCCGCGCTTCCTCCGCAGGTTTCAAGGTGTCGGGTGGCTACGCCACCTGCCTGTGCTTCGAGGATGGCGAACCGATCATGGCCCGGTACTGGATCGGGGCGGAGTCTCCGGAGTGCGAAACGGTCACGGGGGACCTGCACTGGGTGCGCAACGACCGCATCGTACCCGTCGCCGAGGTCGGCCCGCTGGCCTACTCGGAGGGGGTGCGCATGGCTGCGCACATCTTCGCTGGCCGCAAGGTGAAGGCGGACAAGAACGAGCGGTGATCCCCGATTCCCGCATCGCCGGGCCCGGCGGCGTCGCCGCATCCCCGCCGGGGGTTCCGTCGCTCGCCACTCCCACCGCCACATCCATCCCGGCCCGGTCCCGGTCGGCTGGACGCTCCAGGTGGCGGCCCGCATCCGTGACCTGGAGAAAAATTGTCAGTTCCCCACCCTAAGGTTCCCCGCATGATCACAGATTCCCGAGCCGCAGAACTGGGCGGTGTTTCCTCCGCCGCCGTCTCGGACACCGTGGCCCTGCAGGCGCGTCGCTACGCCCATCCCCAGTTCGAGGGCCGCACCGTGGTGCGCCTGGTCCGGGAGAACCTCGCCGAGGTGGAGGACCTGAGTCTCGGCGTGCTGGGCTTCACCCCGGACGGGGACGCCGGGGTGGGGCACGTCCGCAACCGCGCCATAGGTTTCCCGGCCTGGCCGATCATCACGGACCCGGCCAATTCCCGGCACGCCCTGAACCTGGTCGGTGATCTCAACCGGGCCGCGAAACTCGCTCGCAGCAAGGCCGGCCCGGCCAAGGAGCTCCTCGACGAGCTGGCAGGGCGGCTCGGGAACTCCGCCCCGCACTTCCTCCCCACCTTCCTGGAGGAGGGCGCGCGGATCTTCCTGCGCAACGACAACCTCAGCTACGCCATGCAGTTCTTCAACAAGGCCCGCGAGGCCGAGCGGGTGCACGGTCTGGCCATCGATGAGGAACGCCACCGCCAGGTGCTTCTGGAGTTCGCGTTGGCGGGGGCGCTGAGCGCCAAGGAGCTCACCAACGAATCCAAGACCCTCCTCGAACGTCACGCCCCCGCGGACGCCCTTGAGTTGTTCCTCAAGTTCAACATCGACCGGGTCCGCGGCGGCCTGCCGCCCTACGCGGGTCTCCCGACGGACATGCGCCGCCTGATCAGGGCCGCCGGGGCCGACCGGCTGGAGGTGGAGACCGGGCTGCTGTCCGCGTTGCTCGGTTCCCCCGCCATCGAACACGCCCCCACCGTTTTCTGGGACGGCTACTCCAAGCCCCTGATCCAGCTGGCGAAACGGGACGAGTCGGTGCGCCAGACGCTGCTCGGCATGGCCCCGGACAGGATGCGTCCCGACATGTGGATCGACGTGCTGGAGGCCACCGGCATCGCCGACGAGCTGCGTTCCGGAAAACACGACGCGGCCGCCTGGGCCGAACGCTACATCCGCATGCTGCAGGACCAGTGGAACGCCGATTATCCCAGGAAACTGTGCCTGCTGCTGAGGCAGCTGCCCAGCCTGCGGGGAACCACCGTCACCTTGTCGAACAACCTGTGGAAACTCGAACCCGAGGTGCTCGATGCGCTGCTGGCGGCGGGAGCCCGGGTGGTCTTCGAGGAGGACCCGGGTTGGAGGAAACTGGACTTCCGCCGCTGGGCCGCGCAGCAGGAACGCCCCGATCTGGAGCACCTGGCCCGCAGCGAACACGCCGCGCTCGGGCTCGACAACATGGGACTGATGATCGGGCAAGGGCACCTGCACCTGCTGCTGTCCCATTCCGGCACCCGGGAGCTCCTGGGCCGCTGGGCCGCCCCCAGGCTGGGGAAGAACGCCACCGCCCTGGAAGTGGCGACGGAACTGAAACGGCTGCGGCCGCTGTTCACCTCCGAGGGGCGGGCCGCCTATCCGGACCAGTTCGCCGCCTTCGTCTCGCACCTGGACGCCCCGAGGCTGCTGGCCGATGTACTGCGCGACGGGGACCGAATACACCTGGCCCGAGTTGGAGAAGGCGGCCGCGGAACTCGGCGACGACGTGACCCTGCACGAATCCTGGCCCGCCGTCGGTGTCGCGAGGAACGGCCACGTCATCTGGGTGGAGGGCGACAGGCGCGTCGCGGAGGCCACGTTCACCATTCCCAAGGGCTTCCGTCCCGAGGACTGGCGCTACGTCCTGGTCGACGGGGTGACGGGCTGCTACTACCGGGACAGTTCCTACGACGAGTGGTTCGTCTGGTCCAATGATCCGGCCCACCCGCACAAGGCATCCTACGTCTGGCGGATTCCCCGGAGCGCCCAGTCCTTCCCCGTCGCCTCCGGACGCCTGATCGGGCAACGGGTGCTGCGGGTCGGGGACCAGGAATCACCGTTCAACCAGCTGAAACAGGTGTTGCACGACGGCAACACCTACTGGGTGGACGGCGACGGGATCCGGGAGGTCGATCCCGAAACCGGGAATCCGGGACGCGAATCGCTGCCGAGCGGCCTGGCCGAGCTGGTCGAACCACACCTCCGCGACGGCTGGAAACTGTTGGCCAGCACCCTGCTGTGGGCCCCGGTGACCGTTCCCGGTTCCCCGCTGCCCCAGAAGGAGGGCGTGCACGGCTGGGTGGTGCTCTCGAGGGAGGGCGATCGGCGTTTCCTGGGAATCGACGGTTACCGGCTGGATGCCGGCCCGGACGGGGGTTTCTTCACCGCCCGGGTGCGCCGCCCGGGCGGTGGGTACTGGCTGGTCGACGAATCGAACGGTCTTCACCGCGACCCCACCGGCGAGCGTTTCCTGTCCACATCCGATGCGCTGGGGCAGCCGCATCTGCTGTCGCGGCTGCCCCGGGTGGGGTGGCACCATCTCCAGGTGCGCGACGAGGCCGCCAGCGCCGGGCTGCGTTCGGTGACCCCGGAGATGGCCACGGCCCTGCTGGCAGCCACGCCCGCCGCGAACCAGCAGCAGGGATGCGACGCCGACGGCTTGAACTTCCTGCTGGAGGACACCGCCGCAGAGGTGGATGAACAGTTCATCACCGAGGAGGCCCGCGCCGCAGCCGAGACCCTCCTGGGAACGGCCGACCCGGCCTTGGTGGATTCGGTGATCTGGCTCACGGGCCGCGTCAAGAGGATCGTCGATGAGGGCCGGGCCCTGGCCCGGGAAGCCGCGGAGGAGCCGGCGCCGGGCACCTTCGCGGAGTGGGAACCTTCTGACGAATTGGCCGTCTGGAACGTGCTGGGGTGGCGCAGCGGGGCGACCACGTCGCGTTCCACCGTGCTGGCCCTGGCCCGCCGCCTGGCCGGCGAGCAGGTGAGGGTAAAGGCGGTTCATTCCCGGCTGCACCTGCTGCTCACCCACCCGGAGGTGCTGCTGGCCTGCGCCGCAACTCCGTTCCGGGAACGCGACAAGATCGGCGGGGCCGCCGCGGCCGTCGCCGCTGTGCTGGACGCGGGCCTCTACACACCGGAGGGTTGCGTCTTCGATTTCCCGCATTCGCGGAATGACCCGTTCCGCTGCGAGACGGGAACCCTGGTCGAGACACCCACCGGTGCCGCGATCGCCCTGGGCCTCGACGACGACAGGACATCGGTGTTCTCGCCGACCGCCCTGGGGCTCGATGACAACAGAATGCTGGTTTTCTCGCCCACGGGCGGGGTGCCACCCCACCTCGGCGGACACGAAACCACGCCCCGCCACCGCTCCCGGGGGCTCTCCCCCGAGGCACTGGTGGCCGCCTTCGAGAAGCTGCTGTCCGACGGTCCTGCCCCGTGGGACCCGGCCCGGAGGGACCGGCTGGCCGAGGGCCTGGGCTGGTCGCCGGCAGCGGCCGGTGTGCTGCTGGCGGGCCTGCCGAACCTGAACTGCTGGGACAACAACTACCTGCCGAAACCCGTGCGGGAGCTCCTGGGCCTGAAGGTCACGGAGGCGGCCGGTGCGCGTGAGTTCCTGAAGGGCCTGGGCGTGTGGGTCCTGGTCGAACTGCTCGCGGCCGGGGCCCAGGATCCGGTCAGGACGGTCCGCGAGGGCCTCGACGTCGAGGCCATGATCGAATGGTGGAAAACTTGGCGGGGTGACCGCATCCAGCTTCCCGAGGAGCTGCTGGCAGCGGCCGCAAAGGAGTTCCGCTGGGGCGGGGCAAATAGTCTCCGCGAACTGGCGGAGCAGGAGGAACTGAACGAGCGCCACCTGAGCACCTGGCTGTGGGCGGCCACCAAGGTGGACCGCTCCGATGCGCTCGGCCCGTGGCTGGCCGACCGTTTCGACGTCATCCGGGCCGGCTGCGGAAAACCGTCGCCCGGCTGGAAGGACTACACGAACGACGGGAAGATGCGGGTCCTCCTGGGCCTGTCGAAACGCACCAAACAAACCCCGGAGGGGTCGATCGTCTCCCAGGGGGCCTGGACCATCACCGCCGCCCGCCACCACGACACGATCTCCTGGGATCCGGCGAAGGTCACCGACTGGGAAACGGAGGCGACCCTGGCGGCGGGCATCCCCGAGGACATGAGTTTCCGGGACAACCTGCTCGGCCGGATCAGCGTGTTGACGGGCGGTTTCGACGCCATCCAAAAGGATTTGCGTTCCGGAATCCCCGGGCCCCAGCAGGACCCGCTCGTCTCCGCCCCCCGGGTGGTCGCCGAGGTCTCCGAGACCCTCGGCCTGCCGGAGGCCTCCTCCCGTTACTGGCTGCAGCTGCTGGCCCTCCACAACCCGACCGACAGGAACGTCGAGGGCTGGAACGCCTGGAAGAAAACCGCCCGGGTCGAGGCGGCGGCCCCGCTGCTGGAGAAAGGCCTCGTCCTGGAGGCCAAACGCTCCCGGGCGGGACGTACCCTGTTCCTGCCCGGGGGTTGGCAGGAGGCCAGCTCCCCACACCTGCCCATGGAGGTCTGGAAGGCCCCCTTATACGACCTTTTGGATACCCTGAAGGTGGAGCCGAAGCAGGGCGTGGTGGTGCCGCTGGTCCCCTACCATCAGCTGTTCGTCGAAGCCTGGCGTCGCTATCGCGAGGGCGACGTCCCGGGTTACGAGGAGTTGCGCACGGAACGCCACCGCCGCCGCTGACCGGTCGGGTGGAAAGGAGACCATGACCACTGATTCCCGGATTATCGACTTGGGTGGCATCGCCGCCGGGGTGACGCCGGGCACCGCCCCGGTCGTGGCCAGGACCTACACCCATCCCGCCATCGGGAACCGTCGAGTGGTGCGGCTGGTGGGTGTGGGGGCCGTGGCGGTGGAGGATTCCCGTCTCGCAGCCGCGGGATTCGCCCCGGAGGGATCAAGGTCCGTGGGATTCGCTCGCGATGCCGCCATCGGTTTCCCGGCCTGGCCGATCGCCCACGACCCCGCCAACGCCGGGCAGGCCCTGGATCTCGTCGTGGAGCTCAGGAACGCCGAACGCAGGGCACGGAACTCGGCCGGGGACACACGGGATCACCTGACCCGGCTCGCCAGGAGGCTCGCGCGTTCGGTGCCGCATTTCGTACCGACCTTCCTCGAGGAGGCGGGGCGCATTTTCATCAGGGAGGGCAATCCCAAGATGGCGGCCTCTCTTTTCGGGAAGGCCCGCCAGGCCGAGCGAACCCACGCCCTGCCCATCGACGAGGAACGCCACCGCCGGGTCTTCCTGGAGTTCTCCCTTGCCGGGGCCGTCAACGCCAAGGAGCTCTCCGCCGAGGCGCGTTCGTTGCTGGAACGCACAACGCCGAGGGAAGCTCTGGAACGTTTCCTGCAACTCGCCCTTGACCGGATTAGGGGCGGCCTGCCACCCCACACCCGGCTCGGCTCCGACATACAACTTCTCGTGCGGGCCGCTGGGGTGGACCAGGACGAGGTGGAGCAACGGGTGTGCGCCGGGCTGCTCGCCTCACCCACCCTGGGCAGGGCCACCCGGGAGTTCTGGAAAGCCAACCTCGGGTTCCTCACGCGGGTGGCCGTTCGCCGCCCCGAGGTCCGGGATGCACTGCTGGAGCTGTCACCCGGCAACGTCGAATCCGATGACTGGGTGCTCTTCCTGGAGGCCACCGGCATCGCCGACGAGCTGCGCACCGGAAAACGCGACGCGGCCTCCTGGGTGCGGTCCTACCTGGCCCAATACCATTCCCGCCAGCGCAGCGAATACCCGCGGAGGCTGTGCGGGTTGATCCGCGGGCTCCCCGGGCTGCGGGGCGCCCCGATCCACTTGACCGTGGAGATGCGCCGGCTGGAACCCGAACTCCTCGACGCCCTCCTGGAGGCCGGGGCGCGGGTCTCGATCACGAGGACCGGGCATCAGGACCACCTGGAACTCGACCGGTGGCTGGAGCAACCCGGACGCGGTGAACTCAGTTTCCTGGCCCGCAGCGAACACGCTGACCTGGTCATGCGCAGCCTGGAAAGGCGGCTGCGGCGCGGCGACGCTAGAACGCTGCTGTCCCATGAGGGAACCCGGGAGCTGGCCGCCCGCTGGGTCGAATCCGATTCAGCGCCCCCGGAGTTGAGGAGCGAGGTGACCCGGCTGATCGGGCATCTCGGCCAGCCGCAGGGAACCGGCGGAGACGAGTCCGGGCCCACCGGGCCATTCGAGCGGTGGGAGCCGTCGGCGAAGCTGGCCTTCTCGGCGAGTCCTTTCGGTTCAAACCGGCGCATTTCCCGCGCGGACATCGACGCGTTCGCCAAGGCGCTCCGGGGTGATGGCCCGGCGCCGCTGCTGGATCTCTCCGCCCTGTGCCTACCCCTGACCCGCCCGGAGGTTTTCCTGGCCCTGGCGGCCAGCCCCCTGGTTTCCCGGGACCAGGCGGGCGGGGCGGCCAGCCTGCTGGCCTCCATGGTGGACAACGGGCTCTGCTCGCCCCGGAACGTGCTGTACGAATGCGAGTCCCGGAAGGATTTCTCATACCTTTCCGCACGAGCTGGCCAGGAAATCGTGGAGCGAGAAACCGGGCGGGACCTCGTCCTGGCCGCCCGCGGCCACGCGCCCACAACCCTGCTGGTTTTCAGTCAGCAGGGCACGGCCCCCGACGAGGTGGCCGGGTCCCCGGCCAGGATCAGGGCGACCGCCGGCACGGTTCCGGGAGAGGCCGTGGTGGCCGCCTTCCAGCGGTTGCTGGCGCGGGGTGCGCCCCCTTGGGATCCGGCCCGGGCGGCGCGCCTGGCGGAGGGAACGGGCTGGTCCCAGGCGGTCTCCTCCCTGATGCTGGCCGCGTTGCCGGATCGGCGCCCCTACCGCGACGAGAACCCGGGGTTCGAAAAGGAAATCCGGGAACTGGTGGGATGCACCGCGGCGCAGCTCGCATCTGCCCGCAGGTTCCTCATCGACCTGGACACCGACCTGCTGGTGCGGCTTCTCGTCGCCGGCGCCCGGGATCCGCAGCGCGTGGTCGAAGAAGGTCTCGACGTCGAGGCGATGATCGCGGTCTGGCGCAGCGAATCGGGGAACCGCGTGCTCATTCCGGAGGAAGCACTCGCCGAAGCTGACAAGGCCTTCCGTGCCCCCGGGGGCCACGAGTTGCTGAGGCTCGCCCGGGGCGAGGAAGTGGAGCCGCGGATGACCTCGGGCATGCTCTGGCTCGCCCACCACCTGGAGCGTTCCAACCCGTTGCGTCCCTGGCTGGCCGGGCGCTTCGACGCCCTGAAAACCGCATGCGCCGGGAGGGGTCACCGTTTCCCCCTCCTGCCGTCCGAGGCCGAGAGCGTGTTCCGCGCCCTCGGCCTGGACCCGGAAGGAGACACCCATCATGCCGGCGCCTGGCACCTGAGAAGGGGCAGGTCCGGTTTCGATCTTCACTGGCACCCCGCTGAGATCACCGACTGGCGGGCGGAACGGGACCTGATCTCGGGCCTGCCGGACCGGGGCGTCATGAGAAAACAACTGCTGGATGTGATCTGCGTCATCGACGGGATGTTCGACCCCATCGCCGCGGACCTGCGCGTCCTGGAACCGGGATACGGCTTCGATCCGTTCGTGACCGCCCCCGACGCGGTGGCCTCGGCGGCGGCTTCCTGCTGCATCAGCGAGGACGCGGCCCGTTACTTCCTCCAGCTGCTCGCGCTGCCGGGACCCACGGATCGCAACATCGGCATCTGGAACGGCTGGGGCAGGGCGCAACGCTCCCGGGCGGGCGCCGAGTTGCTGCAGCGGGGCCTGGTCGTGGAGGCGAAACGACCCCGGGCGGGCCGCTCCCTTTTCCTTCCGGGCGGGTGGCAGGAGGAGAAGGCCCCAAGTTTTCCGCTGGAGGAGTGGAAGGCGCCGGTGTTCGCCACCGCCAGACTCGGGGCCCTTTTCGGCCACGGCGGCCCCCAGCTGCCCCGGGTCCCCGGTGGGCAGTTGTTCCGCGAAACCTGGGAACGCTACGCCTCGGGTGATGTGCCCGGTCCCCGGTGATCACCGGCACCAAGGAACCGGAATGGTGGACGAACCCGATCTCATCCGCTTGAGCTTCCCGGCGCTTCATCGCCTGCCGGCAAACCCCGGAAGGGTGAAGCACCCGCGTGCCCCGGGGCGCCGGTTTTGTCGGGGCCTCCTGCTAGCTTGATCGCACACGTCAGGAAACCCGAGGAGGTCCCCATGGAGCAGGTGCAGCAGGTGCCGCCACCGGAGGTGCGTCACGCCGAGGAGCTGGCCCGGCTCGCCGAGGAGAAGGGACCCCGGCCACCGGGTTGGCTGCTCACCCCGCAGGCGGTGGTGGCCTTCGTCTGCGGCAACGACAGGTTGAAGATCAGCCGGAAGTTCGTGGGGGATGTGTCCCTGGTGGAGAGGTGCGTCATCACCCTGGCTGGTGAGCGGGCGCTGCTGCTGGTGGGGGAACCGGGCACGGCCAAGTCGATGCTGTCCGAGCTGTTGTCGGCCGCGATCTGCGGCACCAGTGGCCTGACGGTCCAGGGCAGCGCGGGCACCACGGAGGACCAGCTCCGCTACGGCTGGAACTACGCGCAGCTGCTGGCCAGGGGCCCCAGCGAGGACGCGCTGGTGGATTCACCGGTGCTGGCGGCCATGCGGACGGGACGGGTGGCCCGGGTGGAGGAGATCACCCGCTGCCTGCCGGAGGTCCAGGACGCGCTGGTCTCGGTGCTCTCGGAACGCCGTCTGGCGGTGCCGGAGCTCGGCGAGTACGCCGTCCACGCCGCCCCGGGTTTCTGTGTCATAGCGACGGCGAACCTGCGGGACCGTGGCGTCTCGGAGATGAGCGCGGCCCTGAAACGCCGTTTCAACTTCGAGGCGGTGGAGCCGATCGCCGACGCGGGCGCGGAGATCGCCCTGGTGATGGAACGCACCCGCCAGGCCCTTGCCGCGGCGGGCGCCGGATCCAAGGTCGACGAGGTGGTGGTCGAAACCTTGGTGACGGCGTTCCGGGAGCTGCGTTCCGGGGTGAGCCAGGAGGGCTGGGCGGTGGAGAAACCGTCTACGGTGCTGTCCACCGCCGAGGCCGTGGCCATCTCCGGTTCCATCGCGCTGGCCGGGGCGTTCTTCCCACACGCCCGCGACGGGGTGCGTCTGATCCCGGGACAGCTCCTCGGCGCTGTCCGCAAGGACGATTCGGAGGACGGCGCGCGTCTGCTCGCCTACTGGGATTCCGTCGTGAAGCGCCGCGCCGCCGATGGCCGCCACACGTGGTTGCAGCTCTGGGAGCAGCGGCACGTGCTCGAAGCATGACCACGGAAACCGAGCTCGCGGAGCTGACCGGCTGCCGGGCTCCGTTCCTGATCGGGATCAGGCACCACTCCCCCGCCATGTCGGTGGCCACACCCCACCTGTTGGAGGGGTTCGCGCCGGACGTGCTGGCCGTCGAACTGCCCGCGGAGGCCGCCGATTGGCTGGACTGGCTCACCCATCCCGAGGCCGTAGCTCCGCTGGCCATGGCCTTCAGCCGGGGCGAGGGGCTCAGCTTCTACCCGTTCGCGGACTTCTCCCCGGAGCTGGTGGCGCTGCGCTGGGCGCGGGCCAACTCGGTGCCGGTGGTCTGCCTGGACCTTCCGGTCACGGCCCCGGAACCCGAAGAGGCAGTCGAGGAATCCCCCGGCGATTCCCGGGGCCGCGACGCCCTGTTCGCACGGGCCCGGGCAAATGACACCCAGGAGGCCTGGGACCGGCTCGTCGAGGCCCCGGCTCCCGGCTCCGCCCCGGAACAGCTGCGGGTCGCGGCACTGGCCCACGGTTGGGCGCTCCGCAGGGCGGAGGGCAGGATCGACGCCCACACCCGGGCCCGGGAGGAAAGGATGAACCGGGTGCTGGGCCGGGAATTGTCGGCGGGCCGCCGGGTGGCGGCGATGGTCGGTTCGTTCCATGCCGCCGCCCTGCTGGCCCCGGAACCCGGCCCTCTCGACGCCGCCGGCCCCGATGTGGCGGGCTGCCTGGTGCGCTACACCTTCGCCCAGCTGGACTCCCGTTCAGGCTATCCCGCCGGCATCCGTGACCCCGGCTGGCAGCAGGTGGTCCTCGCCTCGGAGCTGGCCCCCGGCGGGCTCCGTGACGAGGCCACCCGGCTGATCACGGAAATCACCCGGCGGCTGCGTGCCGCCGGGCATCCCGCCGGCCCCGGGGAGGCTGCCGAGACGACGCGGATGGCCCTCGACCTGGCGGCCCTGCGGGGGCTGGCGGCCCCGTCGCGCCGGGAACTGATCGAGGCGGCCACCACTGTGCTGGCCCAGGGGGAGGTGCTGGGGCGGGGCCGGGTGGTGGCCGAGGCCCTGGAGCAGGTGCTGATCGGGGATCGTTCCGGCCAGGTGGCACCCGGAACGCCCGTCTCGGCGCTGCGGGCGAATATCCTGGCAGAGCTGGAGGCCCTGCGGATTCCCCTGGAAAAGAACGAACAGCTGTATCTCGAACCGCTGCGCAACCCCCGGGACCTGCGCCGCCACGTGCTGCTGATGCGCCTGTTCACCGGCGGCATCACCTTCGCCTCCCCCGTCAGCCAGGGTCTGTCTCGCGGGGCGGAGATGGTGGGGCTGAGCTGGGATCTGAGGTGGAGTACGGCGACGGAGGCCAGCATCGAGCTGGCCGCGCCACGCGGCCTGACCCCCGAGCAGGTGGCGGCGACGGTGCTGCTCACCCGGAAGGTCGAAACCCCCCAGGAGGCCACGTCGCTGCTGACCGAGGCCGCCGGGTGCGCCCTGGAATCGGCGATGGAACGGGCCTTCCGGCTCGTGGTCCCGCTGGCCGGGCGGGTCGGTTTCACGGATGCCGTCGCGCTGTCGGTCGCCCTCGCGGAAGTGGCATCGTCGCACATTCCCGGAGCCTCGCTGCTGCCGGAGCAGCAGCGGATGCGCGCCGCCGAGCTGCGCGACGAGTTCACCTCCGCCGCGGTGCGGGAACTACGCGGCATCCGCGGCTCCGACGATCCCGAGGACGCCAGGGCCTTGGCGGTCTTCGTCGCTCAGGGCGGTTCCCACGCCCTGAGCCTCGGGCACGCCCTGGAGCAACTCGCCGGGGACGGTTCCCCCCTCATGCAGGGGGCGGCCGCCGGGTTGCTGCTGGACGACGATTCCGCCGGCCGGGTGGCGTCTTGGCTGGACGCCCCCACCCCGGATGCGCGCCGGGCCCTGCGCCGGAGGCTGGTCGGGTTGCTGACCACCGCGCTGCCCCGCTTCGACTCGTCCCCGGCGACGATCGCCCTGGTGGATCGGGTGGGCGGCATCCCCGACGACGAGTTCGTCTCCCTGCTGCCCGCGCTGCGGGGCGGCTTCGATGTCCTGCCCGAGCAGGCACGGGAGGCCCTCCTGACCGACCTGGCCCGCGAACTCGGGCGTGCCCGTGACCTGGTGCTGAGCCCCGAGGAGACCCTGGCCGCCACCCGCTACGACACCGCGGCCCGTGACCGCCTGGCCGCTCTCGGGCTGGCCGATCTGGCCTTCCCCCCGGCGGAACGGTGGCGGCTGGTGCTGGGCACCGAACGGGAAAGGCTGTCGCACCGGGGCCGCCGGATGGCCTCCGCCCTGGACGAGTTGTACGGCCGCCCGGACTCGGACTCCCTGGACGGCGGGCGGCGGGGCTCCGGGAACGGTCCGTCGCAGCTGGGGGTGCGGCAGTGGCGGGACGAGATCGAGGTCCTCTTCGGTGAGCACGAGGTGCAGGAGATATTCGGACAGGCCGCCGCGAGGGGACGCGGCGACGTGGTGGAACGGCTCGATCCGGATTCGGTGCGCCCGTCGGTGGACCTGCTGGCCACCGCCCTGTCGCTGCGGGGGGCACTGCCGGAGGCGCGGCTGGCGAGGCTGCGTCCCCTGGTGGCCCGGCTGGTGAAGGAGCTGGGTGCCGAGCTGGCGATCCGGCTGCGCCCGGCCCTGAGCGGCCTGGCGACGGGACGCCCCACCCGGCGTCGCACCGGGAGTCTGGATCTGGATCGCACCATCCGGGGCAACCTGCGTCACGTGGTTCCCTTCGACGGGCGACCCCAGGTTGTGCCCGTCCATCCCGTGTTCCATGCCCCGATGGCGCGCGACATCGACTGGCACCTGATCGTGCTGGTGGACGTGTCGGGTTCCATGTCGGAATCGGTGGTCTACTCGGCCCTGACCGCGGCGATCCTCGCGGAGTCGCCCGCTCTCGGCGTCGATTTCCTGGCGTTCAGCACCGAGGTGCTGGACTTCACCGGCCACGTCCACGACCCCCTGTCGCTGCTGTTGGAGGTCTCGGTGGGGGGAGGCACGGACATCGCATCCGCGCTGCGGGTGGCTCGATCACGGGTGAGGGTGCCGGCCCGCACCCTGCTGGTGTTGATCAGCGATTTCGAAGAGTTCGGTTCCGACGCCCCCCTGCTGGCCGAAGTGGAGGCCCTGGCCACCTCCGGGGTGACGCTGCTCGGCTGCGCGGCCCTGAACGACACCGGCACCGGCGTCTACAACGCGGGGATCGCGGCAAGGGTGGCCGGCGCCGGGATGCGGGTCGCCGCGGTCTCGCCGCTGGATCTGGCGCGCTGGGTCGGCGCCGTGGTCAGGGAGGGGTCGCGATGAGGATCTCCCCCGCGCTGATGGCGTCCATCACCGATTCGCTCGCCCCGCGGGTCCGCAGGCGGGTGGACGCCCTGCTGGCCGATCCGGTGCTGATCGGTCCCGAGATCGGTTTCGGGAACGCGACGGTGCGTCTGGCGGACGTGGAGGTCGCCACCTCGGAGGAGCACATCGCCTGCGACTGTCTGCTGTCCCCCGGTTGCGCCCATCGCGCGGCCGTCGCGCTCAGCCTGGAGGTGGCCGACGACGAGACCCCGGCCGCCCCGTCGATCGACCTGCGCAACCCGGCGGAACGGTTGCGCCGGATCGCGGAGGAGGCCGCCCGGGCCGGTGCGCGCGCCATCACCCGGGAACAGTCAGCCACCGCCGACCTGGCCTGGGAGCACCTGACCGAGGTGCTGCTGAGGGGCGCGGGAAGGCTTGGGGCCGCCCAGCGCGCGGGCCTGGCCGCCGACCTGCACCGGATGCGCGTCCACGGGCTGGTCGTCGCGGACCGGGCGTTGACGGGTTTCGTGCGCTCCCTCGGCCAGGCCCCGGGCCCCCGGGTGGCGGCGTTCTCCGCGGCCCTGTTGAACCTGCACCGGCTGCGCGGGCTGGCCGACGGGCAGGACGCCGACGAGCTGCTGGGCAGACCCCGGCAGCCGTACCAGGACATCGGCGGGCTCACGCTGACGCCGCTGTTCGCGGAACCGGTGATCACCGCCTCGGGGTTCGCCGGCACGCAGGTCACCTTCCAGGACCAGTGGAAAAACACCTGGTCGCTGGCCCGGGTGCGCCCCGGCACCGCCCGCGACATCGCAGCCCGCTACGAGGCCGGGGAGGCCTGGGGCGGGATCAGCGAGTCCCCCTTCACCCTGTCCCGGCACCGGCTGCTGGTGGCGGACGCAACGGCCCGGCTCGACGGCCGCCTGGGCGGTGGGAAGCAGGTCCGGGCCGCCATGCAGGCCCCCTGGAGCGCATGGGAGAACGTCCCGGAAGGTTTCGAGGTGGTCTCGGGCGGGATCGAAGCCGGCGACAGGCGCGGGCTGCTCGTCGCCGGGCGGTGGCTGGAGCTGCTTCCCGCCGCCCGGGCGCTGAGGGCCGGGCTGGCCACGGAACTGTTCGGCGCCGCCACCGGTACCTTCGTCACCTGCCTGGCGCGCGGGAATCAACTGCTGGGCCTGAGCGCATCGGCCGAAGGCCTGATCCGGATCCCCGGATCCCTGGGTGGGCTCTGGTGGCCGGGCCTGGACGCGGTGACGCGATCCTGGGTTGGAAATCTTCCCGCTCTCCCCGATGATCCCGAACCCGGGGACGTCACCAGTTGGACAGTTGATTCGCCGCAGGTGACGGAGACCACGAGGCGCTGGTGCGAGCGGGTCCTGGACGCCGGTCCCGGCGTCCTTTCCTCGCCGCTGCTGGCGAAGGACACGGCCTGGCTCAAGGCGGCCGGGGCACCCTTCGCCTCCCGGCTGCTCACTGATCTGGCGGAGGCCACGACGCGGGGCCAACGCCGGTTCGACGGCACCTGGGAGCAGGACCCGGACGCCCTGGCCCGGGCCTGGTTGCGGCTCAGCGAGTATTGAACTGACACGAAAACAAGCGGAGGGGCCAGACCCATCCAGCCACAGGCCCCTCCTCCAGGACGCACCCCCGCGTCACTTACGCCGTGGGTCCGACGCGGTCTCCCGTCCGTTTTCCGGTGCCGATGGCGCCGGAAAACGGACGGGAGAACCAGAATCGGCCCCCGGCTCGCTGCCGTTCAGGTTCCTTTCCGAAGATCCACCGGTTCCCGTGTGAACCACCGGTGCATCCGCGAGGACGGTCGACGGGCCACGCATGGCGGCCACCCCCATGGCGACCATGCACGCACCCCACGTGTCGGCCTGTTTCCCCATCCCTGAATCCCCCTGAACTCACTCGCGTGAATCGGCAGCGCGTTGAAGCTATCAGGAAAACTTGTCCTCCGAAAGGACGACAATGACCGGTTACTTGCCGAACGGCCAAGCGGCTGGAGGGGCGGGATTCCTCGGGCAGAGCTGAATCCCACCCCCCACAGGGGGCGCGACGCGCCATTGCGCCGCCTGCCGCGGGGGGACGCGGCTCTTCACCCCCAGGGCGCACAAGGCGCCCCGTTCCAGTGGCTCACCGAGGAGCCGGAATCATTGGTTGAAATCATTTTCCCGGGACAGGATTGGATCGTCATGGTCGCGGGCAGTTCCCGCTCCTCCCGGGGATTTCAATTCCCGATCGTCACAGTTCAGGGATTCCACGCGTCATCCGAGACGGCTTCCCGTCGCGGATGAATTGCGCGGGATAATTCTGACCCAGCGGGGAAAGGGATGGCACCACCCGCCGGGCAGACCCCGGGTGCGCGTTTGCACTGGATTATTCACGTTTCGCACCCGGCATTGCCTTTCCCCGGGAAAGATGGCATTGACCCGGGCAAGAGCCCCTGCCGGGCCTTTTTCCCGCACCCCCGGACCACCGCACCGGGACGGGGCGAGAAAATATCTGCGTTCCGGAGAAACCCCGGGTTGGATGCCGCGACGACACCGGACCGGGTCATTTCCGGTCCTCCCGTTTTCCTGCGGGGTATCCGGCGCACCTGCCGACCAGCGCGCCGGCCACCGCGACCACGCCCAGCAGCCCCGCCACCAGGCCGGGCTGGGCCGGTTCCTCGGTATTCGCGCCCTGAGAGCCCGGGGTGCCCTGCCTCTGCTGGTTGGATACGAGCGCCCCGGGAGCCGTCCCCGGGGAGACGGGCACGGCCCGCTCGCCAGTTCCGGGGAGGAGAAACCAGAACAATTCGGCCGCGGCCTCCTGACGCACACCGGAAGCCGGGGAATCGTTCGCCACGGAAACCGGAAGAACAAAAGAATTTTCCCGGGAGTGAATCCTCCCGCTACTCACGAGGAAAGCATGCTCCCCTTTCTGGATTCCGGAAGAGTTCGTTTCCCACCCGCCGCGGGACGCCTGCCCCACCGAGGCCACGCCGGCCCGAAGGTTCGATACCGGCAGATGGTTTTGGAAAACGTCGCACTCACCGCCACCCACCCGGGGGGATTGAATGCTCGGAGAGACGCGAACAACGTTCCCGGATGCGAGTCTTTCCCCGGTATCCACGGGATTCAACCACAGATCCAGCCGGCTTCCCGAGACGGTAGATTCCCCATGCCGTTCCGCCTCCCCCGGAGCGATCCTGCTCTCGGTGACGACCCACGTCCCGACAACCGAAATTGCAACCAGAACACCGGCCGCGATCATTCCCGGAAGGCCACCGGATCTGCGGACATTGCGTTTGCCCCCGAACTTCAACCCGCCCCCATCTCTCCAAGGAGTTGAAACTTTGAACGGCACACACCTTAACAGAAGTTATCCGTTTCCGCACGGGCGACGCTTGAAAACTCTGGCCGTTCGCCCAGGAAACCCCGTGTTTTCGGCCCGAAAGTCAATCTGGAGGAGCGACAGCAATGAGCAAATATTTTGCTCATTGCCTGTTGAATGGGAAATGACTGGGGTTTTTACGAAGACATGGGCCAAAGCGCACGGACGTCGACGAATGACTGGATCGATTGCCCGGCCCCGATGAACTCCGGAGCCGAATACGTGATCCCATCAGTGGGACCAGCCTCAACCGTCGGCCCTGACGTTCGGGGTGCCGGTCCTGGCCCGGCCGCCCGCCGTGCAGCCGGATTCCACGAGGAACACGGTCTCGGCCGGGACCGTGCTGGCGGCGTCGTTGCTTGTAGGTCACGGTCCGGCAGTCGGTACGCCAGGTCGCGTTCCAGCGCAAAGGGGTGTGGTTGGGAAACCGGTACAGGGTCACCTCGCCCGGTTTGACGGCCAGGGTGGGGCCGGGAACGGATCGTCGATCACCCATCGGCCGCTCATCCCGGTCTGATTCCAGACGTGGGTGGCGCCGCCGGGCAGAAATCCCCGGCATCGCACGATGTACCGCGCACCCGCGCAGGCGTAGCGGTTCGGCGGGTTTCCCTCATCTCCATCTTTGGCACATCGATGAAGAACAAGATTCCGATGCGACATCCGGGAAAACTCTCGTTGTCGTTTCCAAAGCGATCGGGCCCCGATCCCAGAGGGGATCGGGGCCCAATCAGCACAGGCGCGGGATCAGGAGCCGGTCTTCGGCAGACCCGGTTTCACCGGAACGGGCTTGGCCGGGGTCACCGTGGGGGTCGGGGTGACCGAGGGACTCGGCGTGGGCGCGGCCGGGACGTCGCAGACGGGCACCTTGACCTCGCCGGTGAATACGGCGGTCTTGGCGTCGATCCGTTTCCAGCCCTCCGGCATCGGGCCACCGAACTCGTGGCCGTCCTGGGCGGTGGCGGTGACGGTGACGTTCACCTTGCCGTCAGCGACCTTGATCTCCGGTTTGCCGTAGGTGACCCCGGGGGTTTCGGCCACCTTGACGGTGGGCTGCGACGGGGTCGTGGAACCCGGTTTGCAGACGCCGGGATCGATGGTGGGCGCCACGGGAACGTCACACGCGAGCTGGGTGATGGTCTTGGTGTAGGTGACCACACCGTTGACGACTTTCCAACCCTCGGGCAGCTTGTCGGTGTCGATCCGGTAGCCGGGTTTCGCCGTGGCGGTGACGACGACGGTGACCTGGCCGTTGCTGCTGGTGACCTGGGGTTCGCTGTAGTCGATCTCGTCGGTGTCCTCGACACCGGTCACCGACGGCGGCACCGGGGTCGTGGAGTCGACGGGGCACACCTGCGCACCGACGGTGGGAATCACGGGGGTGACGGTCTTCACGCAGTTCGGCTGGGTGATGGTGGTGGTGAAGGTGTAGGTGCCGTCACCGTTGGCCTTCCAGCCTTCCGGCAGGTGCTGGTCATCGATCTCCTTGCCCGATGCGGGGGTGGCGGTGACCTCGACGGTCACCTTGTCACCGGAGGTGGTGAGCTTCGGGGTGGAATAGGTGATGCCGTCGGTCTCGCCCACCTTGACGGTGGGTTCGGAGGGCTCGCTGGAACCCGGCTTGCACACGCCGGGGGTGACCTCGACCGGGGCCAGCTTCGGGTTCACGTGGTTGGTGAGGGAAACCTCGACGGTCTTGAGGCCCTCGACGGTGACCTGGGCGCTGTTGGCGTCGGGAACCCCGTCCTTGACGCCCTGACCCGAGAACACCGGGTCGCCGTAGTCGATGTCGCCACCGGCGGGAACCTTCTCGGTCAGGGTGACCACGGTGCCGTTCGGGACGTTGTTGAGGGTTTCGAGGGTGCCGTCGGCCTTCACAGCCAGCTCGCCACTACGCGTCTGGTCCTTGTACTGGTAGGACCAGGCCACCGGGTAGGTGGTGTCGCCGGAGACCTGGCCACCCACGACCGTCTTCTTCACGGCGAGATGCCCGACGGTGTCACCGGAGCCGGTGCCGCCGCCCGAGACGTTCTTGACCGCAGTTGCCGTGTTTTGTTCAGCATCCACGGTGGCCTTGTTGGTGTACTGCGCCCCGGGGGCGATGGTCCCCTCGGTCTTCACCCGCATGTCGAAGATGAAGATCCGGTCGGACTGGAAGTTCTGGCCCTTGTTGTCGATGACGGCCTTGACCACGTCCTTGTCCTCGTCGTGGGTGAGGGTCAGCGACGGGGTGGTGGAGTTGTCGATTTTGTGGAGGCAGCTCGGGGCATAGGTTTCGTTCCAGCACTCCGGAGTGTTGGGAATCCAGTAGATGTTCGGGCTGCCCTCGGCCAGAGTCAATTTGGTGCCCTCCACCCGGTAGGTGTCGGTGATGGTCATGCGGGAACGGTCGGCGACCTTGGAGCCGGGAATCACGATCCGCCAGTGGATGGCGGTCTGGTCATCGCCGGGGAACCAACCGGACTTGAAGGTCACGGTGGGAAGCGTGGGGTTGTAGCCGATGCCCTTCTGCCCACCGGGAAGCGGCACCTCGGCCTTGACGCCGTTGCGGAGGACGAAGGTGAGCTTGTCCGCATCGGTGCGCTTGACCACCTGGGCCCGCACCCACAGCGATCCGCCGACGTTGTTCTTGCCCTCGACGTTGGCGTTCAGGGTGCAGGTGACCTCGCCCCTCGCCACCTCGCAGGTGCCGTAGGTCAGCGGATCGCCGTCCTTGCCCTTCAACTCGAAGCTTCCGACGGTGCCGTCGAGTTCCCCGGGCAGGCCGAGTTTGAAGGTGTCCCCGGCTTTTCCGGTGCCGTCGGGAATCCTCCAGTTCGCGTCGATCCTGATGCCGGTCCAGAGGTAGAGCTTGGAGCCTTCCTCATTGATCCTCGTGATGCGAATGCTTCCCGGATCGATGGCGTCCACCTCGGTGGCCTGCGCAGCAGGACTCCCGACGACCAGACCGGCCACGCCGATCAGGAATGCGAACAGGAAAGCCATCGGCCTCCACTCGCTGCGAGGTTTGATCCTCTTCAACACGTAGTTTCCCTCCCAAATCATGCTTGTACTTCTTGTCCTCCGATCGGCTGACCATTCGGGGGCTGACGAACGTTAACACAAGTTGGTCGGGATTCACACCATTAGGACATTCGCAGGCTGGGCGGGACCCTTGCTTTCGTCACGCACAACTCCTTTCAGCAACCGGTCAGGAGCGACACCCCCGGGGTCCTCTCCGGCCCGTCACAGCCCGGAAACAGGCGTTTGAAACACAAAGATCCGGCCGTTCGCCGTCCAGGCCCCGGGGGAACATCTCGAGAACTCGCCACAAACGACTTAGGCAACCCTCAGAAATCGTTTCGCGGAGGTTGCCGGAACGAAAGAAACGAAAGGAGATACCGCAAGGTCACCACGCAGTCGAGAACGCGGCCCCGGAAGGTTCTCCCGGCCCCGAGCACACGCGCAGCCGCCGCGGTGTGGTGCCGCCGGCCCTCGCTGCGGGCCGGGGTGGTCGTTGACTGCAAGCCCGCCCCGTTTCCGGCAGGTCCGGCCCACGGCGGCGCCGCGACTCCGGCCTACCGGGACCAAGTCTGATTTCCTGCGGGCGGGATCAGGTGGAACGCTTCACCAGGTCGTCGCAGACCTGGAGCAGCAGCTGTTTCGCATCCCCCTCAGGAAGCGGCGCCAAGTGTTGCCTCGCCAGGTCGGCGTGGCGGCAAACCTCGGCCCGCGCCTTCTCGACGACGGGATGGGCGCGCAGCACCGCCAACGCCTCCGCGAGGGCCGCGTCGTCGCTCAGGTCCCCCGCGAGAAGGTCCTTCAGGGGCTGGTCCGCTGGGTCGCGGGAGGCCTCCAGCAGCAGCGTCGGCAGCGTCGGCACCCCCTCGCGCAGGTCCGTGCCCGGGGTCTTGCCGGTGACGTCGCTGGTGATGTCGATGATGTCGTCGCTCAGCTGGAACACCAACCCGATTTCCTCGCCGTAGGCCGCCAGGGCTTCCCGAATGCTTTGCGGGGCGCCCGCGATCATCGCCCCGAACAGCGCGGAGGCGGCGATCAGGGAGCCCGTCTTGTCGGCGATCACCTGCAGGTAGTGCTCCAGCGGCACCTCCCCCGTCTCCGGGCCGCGGGTCTCCGCGATCTGCCCCTGCACCAGCCGGGTGAAGGTCTCCGCCTGGAGCCGCACGTAGTCGGCGCCGAGGTCCGCCACCAGGATCGACGCCTTCGCGAACAGATAGTCGCCGATCAGGATCGCGATGGAGTTGCCCCACCGGGAGTTCGCGGACGGCGCGGAACGGCGCACATCGGCCTCGTCCATGACGTCGTCGTGGTAGAGGCTCGCGACGTGGGTCAGCTCCATCACGAGGGCGGCTTTGAGTAGCTGCTCCTCATCCACCTCACCACCGAACCCCGATGCGAGATACACCAGCTGGGGCCGGAACCGTTTTCCCCCGGCAGCTATCAGGTGGCTGGCGGCCTCGGTTACGAACGGGGAGTCAGCCACGGCGACCTGCCGCAGCTGCTCCTCGAAGCGGATTGAGAGGGCTTCGATGTCGAGGGTCAAGATGACTCCAGGGGTCAGCGGATGAACTGAGCGGCTCCAGCCGCCAGGTCAAGAATGCTACCCGGAACCAAACCGAGAACGATCGTCGCCACAGCGGACACGGCGACAACGATCCAGGTCCACCCGGAGGCCCCGGCCACCCTGCCCTGTTGGCCGCGTTCGGGTTCCTTGAACCACATCGCCACCACGACCTTCAGGTAGAAGAAGGCGGCCACGAGGCTCGCGATCACCGCGACCAGCACCAGCCAGCCGTACCCGCCCTGCCAGGCGGCGGCGAAGACCATCAGCTTGCCGACGAAACCCGCGGTCAGCGGGATACCGGCGAAGCTGAGCAGGAACAGGGTCATGACCCCTGCGACGAACGGGCTGGTCCGTCCCAGCCCCCGCCAGGCGGCGATCCCGTTCGCCTCTCCCCCGGCGCGCCGGACCATCGTGATGACCCCGAAGCCGCCAAGGGTGGCGAAACCGTAGGCCAGCAGGTAGAAGGAGATCGACCCGACCGACGAGACACCGCCCTTGGCCGTGGCACCCACGGCGGCGACGAAACCCGCCAGGATGAACCCGGCGTGGGCGATCGAGGAGTAGGCCAGCAGGCGTTTGATGTCCTGCTGCACCAGGCCCACCACCGCGCCAATCACCATGGTCGCCACCGCGACGGTGGCGATGACCGGTTGCCAATCCCAACGCGCCCCGCCCAGGGCCACGTAGAACACCCGCAGCAGCGCGGCCACGGCGGCCGTCTTGGTGGCGATCGACATGAAACCGGTCACTGGGGTCGGGGCGCCGGTGTAGACATCCGGGGTCCAGGTGTGGAACGGTACCGCACCCACCTTGAACAGCAGCCCGACGGCCAGCATCACCAGGCCGGCCAGCAACAGCACCGGCGGAGACTCATCGGTGACGATGGCCTGCGCCACACCGGCGTAGGAGAAGGTACCCGCGTAGCCGTACAGCAGCGCCACACCGAACAGGAAGAACGCAGAACTGAACGCGCCGAGCAGGAAGTACTTCAGCGCGGCCTCCTGGCTCAGCCAGCGGCGGCGCCGCGCCATCCCGGAGAGCAGGTACAGCGGCAGGGAGAAGATCTCCAGGGCGACGAACAGCGTCAGCAGGTCGTTGGCGGCCGCGAACAGCAGCATCCCGAACAGCGCGAACAGGATCAGCGGGAAGATTTCGGTGTGTTCGCGGTGCTGGCGTTCGGCTTCCCGCTCCAGCGGCGACCCCGGTACGGTGGCGGCGGATGCGGCGAAGGCCGACACCCCGCCCGCGACGGCGCGTTCGGCGAACAACGCAACCCCGCCCAGGCCGACCAGCAGCAGCAGCGACCAGAAGAAGTACGTCGGCCCGTCCACGGCGATGCTTCCGGGAGCGACAATCTTGAAGTCCCCACCCACCCAGTTGTACGCGGTGAACCCCATGGCAGCGAGAACCGTCAGTATCGCCAGCCCCGTCTGCGCGGGGTAGCGGTACTCGCGGGGAACCACGGCCTCGAGGAGCACCCCCAGGGTGGCGCCGACCAGCAGCACGATCAGGGGTGCCTCGAGCATCCACTCCATGACCGGAACGGTGATCTCAAGCGGGCTCATCAGTTCTCTCCCTGGATCGTGGGGGCGGGATCGGTCTCGCCGACGGTTTGCATCACATTGCGTGCCGCATCATCGGCCACCTGGAGCAGAGGCCTCGGGAAGAAACCGAATAAGATCAGCAGCACCAGCAACGGCGCCACCGCGAGGCGTTCACGCAGGTTCAGGTCCGTGGAGACGTGTTTGCGCACGTCGTCGGGCACGGGACCGGTCATGGTTCTCTTGTAGACGGTGAGCACGTAGGCCGCGGCCAGCACCATTCCGAGGGTGAGCACCGCGGTGTGCACCGGGTAACGCTGCCAGGAACCGGCCATTACCAAGAACTCCGAGACGAAGCTGGACATGCCGGGCAGGGCGAGCACCGACAGTCCCGACAGCAGCAGGAAACCGGCCAGCACCGGAGCGGTTTTCTGCACCCCGCCGTAGGCCTCGATGGCGGCGGTGCCGCGGCGTTTCACGAGGAAACCGACGACCAGGAACATCGCTGCCGTGGAGAAGCCGTGGTTCAGCATGTAGAAGATCGACCCGCTCAGCGACTGCGTGGTCAGAGCGAAGATCCCGAACACCATGAAACCGAAGTGGCTGACGGAGGTGTAGGACACGAACCGCAGCAGGTCGGGGCTGCCGAGCGCCATGAGGGCGCCGTAGAACATCGAGACCACCGCCCACACCAGGATGACCGGCGTGGCCCAGTGCGAGGCCTCGGGGAAGATCGTCAGGCAGATCTTGACCATCCCGAAGGTGCCGATCTTGTCGAGGATGCCCACCAGCATCGTCGACGAACCGGCGGTGGCCTGCTCGGCGGTGTCCGGCAACCAGGTGTGCAGACCGGCCATCGGCGCCTTCACCGCGAACGCGAAGAAGAAGGCCGCGAACAGCCAGTGGCCGATACCGCCCCCCAGGTCGAGGGCCATCAGGTCGCGGATCAGGAAGCTGGGTTCCCCCGCCCCCGCGGAGACCGCGTACAACCCGGCGACACCGACCAGCATCACCAGCCCACCGGCCAGCGAGAACAGCAGGAATTTCACGGCCGCCGCGGCCCGTTCCGGCCCGCCGAAACCCGAGACCATGAAGTACATCGGGATCAGCGTGGCCTCGAACATCACGTAGAACAGCAGCACGTCGCTGGCCAGGAACACCAAGAGGGAGAGCCCTTCGAGGGCCAGGGCTAGGGCGAAGAAGGTCCGAGTCGACCAGCGGGCGCCCTCCGCGTCGCCGACGTGCCACTCGGCGATCAGCACCAGCGGGGTGAGGATCACGGTGAGCAGCACCATGACGGCACTCATGGGGTCCAGTTCCAGGGCGTAGGAGGCCCCGATCACCCGGATCCACGGCAGTGTCTCCGACAAGTGGGTGCCGAACCCCAGGACGAAGGCGAACACACCGACAACGGTGGTCGCGAAGGCGAAACACAGGCCGACGACACGGGCGGCGGCGCCACGCACGCACGTCAGGACCAGGGCGCCGAGCAACGGGAGCAGCGCGAGGATGCTCAGGAGGGGAATCGAGTCGTTGATCACGTGAGTTCTTCCTTCCTCAGACCAGCCGTCCGAACACCACGATGGCACCGAGGATCACGACGCCGATCACCAGCGTGAGGCCGTAGGTGCGGGAATAGCCGTTCTGTGCCTTCCGCAACAGGCCCGCCAGGCCTCTCACCCCGTATCCGGAGCCCCGGACGAGACCGTCGACCACGCCCTGGTCCGCGAGGCTCAGCGCGGTCGCGATGCCGCTCACGGGCCAGATCACCGCGTAGGTGTTGATGGCGTCCCCGTAGAGGTCGTTGCGACCGATCAGCACCAGCGGGTTGCGGGTCCGCGGCGCCCGCTTCGGGATGAGGCCGCTGTGCAGCCACCAACCGAGCGCGACACCCAACGCCACGACGACCAGCGTGACCGCACCGATCCAGCTGAAGGCCAGCAGGCCGGTCTCGTGGGGATGCGACCCGGTGGCCGGGGCCAGCCAGCCCTGGATCCAGTTGTTCATCAAAAGACCTGCGCCCAGTGAGGCGATGGCCAGGATCACCAGCGGGACGGTCATCACGGCCGGGGATTCGTGCGGGTGCACGTCCTCCTCCCAGCGGCTGCGCCCCAGGAAGGTCATCATCATCAGGCGCGTCATGTAGTACGCGGTGATACCCGCTCCGATGAGCGCCAGGACACCCAGGACGATGTTGCGTTCGAAGGCGGCCTCGATGATGTGGTCCTTGGAGTAGTAGCCCGCGGTGAACGGGAAACCGATGATGGCCAGATACCCCATCGCGAAGGTCAGGAAGGTCCACCGCATCGCCCTGGCCAGGGCCCCGAAGTTGCGCATGTTCACGTCGTCGTTCATGCCGTGCATCACGGACCCGGCGCCGAGGAACATGTTCGCCTTGAAGAAGCCGTGGGTGATCAGGTGGAAGATCGCGAAGGCCGCACCCACCGGCCCGAGACCCGCGGCCAACATCATGTAGCCGATCTGCGACATGGTGGAACCGGCCAGGACCTTCTTGATGTCGTCCTTGGCGGTGCCGATCCAGGCGCCGGCGAGCAGCGTCACGACACCCACGATCGCCACCGCGAGGGTCGCGGCCTCGCTGATCTCATAGATCGTGTGGCTGCGCACCACCAGGTAGACGCCCGCCGTGACCATCGTGGCCGCATGGATCAGGGCGGAGACCGGAGTGGGGCCCTCCATGGCGTCGAGCAGCCACGACTGCAACGGCACCTGCGCCGACTTGCCGCACGCCGCGAGCAGCAGCAGGAAACCGAGCAGCGTCGCGGTGGCGACGTCGGCCCGCGGCATGCCGGCGTTGACCTCGGAGAAGGCGGTGCTGCCGAACAGCGACAGCATCGTGAAAATGGCCATCGACATTCCCAGGTCACCGACGCGGTTGACGACGAACGCCTTGCGGCCCGCGGCGGCTGCGGAGGGTTTGTTCTGCCAGAAGGAGATCAGCAGGTAGGAGGCCAGGCCGACGCCCTCCCAGCCGAGGAACAGCACCAGGTAGCTGTCGGCCAGCACCAGCGTGAGCATCGCCGCGATGAACAGGTTCAGGTAGGCGAAGAACCTGCGGCGCCGCTCGTCGTGGGCCATGTAACCGATCGAGTAGATGTGGATCAGCGACCCGACGCCGGTGATGAGCAGCACGAACAGGATCGACAGCTGATCGATCAGCATCCCGAAGCTGAGGTTCCAGGACCCGGTGCTGATCCAGTCGTAGAGGTGAACGGTGACGGCCCGCTGCCCCTCGTTAGCTCCCAGCATCGAACTGAACAGCAGCACCCCGATGGTGAACGAGGCCAGACAGCAGGCGGTCGCCAGCCAGTGACCCCACGAGTCGGAGAAACGCCCGAGGACCAGCAGCAACGCCGCCCCGGCCAAGGGAATCACGATCAGGAGCCAGGCGAGGCTGAACAGCCCCGTTGCGGGTACCGTCGCCATGGTTTCCAACAACAGCACGGCAGCCTCCTCAGAACTTCAGCAGGTTCGCGTCGTCGACGGAGGCCGAGCGACGGGCGCGATAGACGGCGACGATGATGGCCAGGCCGACCACGACCTCGGCGGCGGCCACCACCATGACGAAGAAAGACGCCACCTGACCGTCGAGTTTGCCGTGCTGGCGGGCGAAGGTCACGAACACCAGGTTCGCGGCGTTGAGCATCAGCTCCACGCTCATGAAGGCGATGATCGCGTTGCGGCGCAGCAGGAATCCGAGCGCACCGACGGCAAACAGCAGCGCCGCCAGCACCAGATAGGCCTCGGTGCTCACTTGGCTTCTCCTTCCAGTTCAGCGGCAACCTTCTCGATCTCACCGAAGGTGGTGGTCGTCGGGTTGCGCAGGTCGTCGACCGCCACCACCGCACCACGGGTGGTCAGGGCGTGACTCACAGATTTCTCGGCGACGGTGCCGTCGGGAAGCAGCGCAGGCGCGTGGATTGCGTTGGAGCGGGCGTAGACGCCGGAGTTCGGGTCCGGACCCGGGTGCACGCCACCGACCGCGTAGCGTTCGACACGGGCCTCCATGTGCTCGGCCTGGTGCCTCGGCTTGCGGAGCCGGTCGCCGTGGGCCAGCACCATGGCACCCACCGCCGCGGTGATCAGCAGCGCCGAGGTGGCTTCCAGCAGCACCACGTAGCGCGAGAACAGCAGAGCGGCCACGCCCTGAGCGTTGCCGCCCTGGTCCTCGTTGGCCTGCGTCAGCCCCACCGGGCCACCGGCGAAGACCGCCTGCCCGACGGCGAACACCAGCAGACCCGCCAGGCCGAGCACCGCCAGGATGCCCGCCACCCGCTGGCCCTTGAGGGTCTCCACCACGGAGTCGCGGCTGTCAACGCCGATCAGCATCACCACGAACAGGAACAGCATCAAAATGGCGCCCGTGTAGACGATGATCTGCACCACGAACAGGAACGGGGCGTCCTGGGCGGCGTAGAGGACCGCGAGCCCCACCATCACCCCGGCCATGCAGAGGGCCGAGTGAACGGGTTTGCGGGCGACGACGATGCCGATGGCGAGCAGCACCATGATCGGCGCGCACACCACGAAGGCGACGACCTCACCCGTCAGCGGGGGAAGGGGAATCATTTCACCGCTCCTTGTTCGGGTGCCGTTCGGGTGTCGGGCTGGCCGGTGGGCGGCAGCCCCAGGAAGTAGTCCTTCTCGTCGTCGCCGAGGCGACGCGGATGCGGTGGCTGCTCCATGCCCGCCACCAGCGGCGCCAGGAGATCCTGCTTCTCGTAGATCAGCTTCCCGCGGGTCTTGTCGGCGAGCTTGAACTCGTTGGTCATGGTCAGCGCGCGCGTGGGGCAGGCCTCGATGCACATCCCGCAGAAGATGCAGCGCAGGTAGTTGATCTGGTAGACATGCCCGAACCGCTCCCCCGGCGAGAACCGCTGCTCGTCGGTGTTGTCGGCGCCCTCGACGTAGATGGCGTCGGCGGGGCAGGCCCAGGCGCACAGCTCACAGCCGACGCACTTCTCCAGGCCATCGGGCCAGCGGTTGAGCTGATGCCGGCCGTGGAAGCGCGGCAACGTCACCTTCTCCTTGCCCTTCTGCGGGTAGCCCTGCGTGAAGGTCTTGCGGAAGATGGTGTGGAGGGTGATGCCGAACCCGGCCCACGGATCGAAGATTCCCATTACTTCTCCTCGTTCTCGGTCGGCGCAATGATTTCGGACCGGATCACCCCCGCCAGCTCGGGCAGCACCTGCCCGGGCCTGGGCGGCACCGGATAGCCGCCCGCGAAGGCGTCGAAGGGCTCGTTCGGATCCACCGGGGGCACCCGTTCGGGTTCCTTCTTCCTCGGCGCGAAGGCCACCAGGATCGCCACGAGCGCGACGGCCAGCGCGAGGGTGTAGCGCGGCGCGAGCGCGATCATCACGATCCACAGCAGGGAGATCGGGATCAGCCGCTTCCACCCCAGGTCCATGAACTGGTCGTAGCGGAACCGGGGCAGGGTGCCGCGCAGCCACACGAACACGGAGAACAGCAGCTGCACTTTGATGACGAACCAGATCGGGCCGAACCACGTGTTGTTGAGGGGCTCGATGAGGTTGAGCGGCCAGAAGGGCAGGTAGCCGCCCAGGAACAGGGTCGTGCACACCGCGGAGACCGTCGCCATGTTGATGTACTCCGCCAGGAAGAACATGGCGTAGCGGAAACCGGAGTACTCGGTCAGGTAGCCGGAGACCAGCTCGGACTCGCACTCGGGCAGGTCGAAGGGAGCACGGTTGGTCTCACCCACCATCGCGATGCCGTAGATCACGAACGACGGCGCCAGCAGCAGCGCGTACCAGCCCATCATCCCGATGTTCGCCTCGCCCTCCACGAACGGCAACCGGAAGATGATCGGCGTGCGCTGCGCCTCGACGATGCCGTAGGTGGACATGGTGCCCGCCTGCAGGAACACCCCGACGATGGACAGCCCCATCGCGATCTCGTAGGAGATCATCTGCGCTGAGCTGCGCATCGAACCCAGGAAGGCATAGGTGGAACTCGACGCCCACCCCGCCAGCACGATGCCGTAGATGCCGATGGATGCGATGGCCAGCACGAACAGCACCGCCACCGGCAGGTCGGTGACCTGGAGGCGGGTGGAGACCCCGAAGATCTCCACCTGGCCGCCGAACGGGATCACCGTCCAGGTGGTGAAGGCCGCCATGCCGGTGAGGATCGGGGCCAGGTTGAACACCCACTTGTCGGTGTGCTTCGGCCGGAAATCCTCCTTGACGAGCAGTTTCATGCCGTCGGCGAGCGCCTGGCCCAAACCGAAGGGTCCGTTCATGATCGGTCCGAGACGGTGCTGCATCTTGCCGACGAGACGCCGCTCGTACCAGACGTTGAAGATGGTCCACACCAGCAGGATCACGAACAGGGCGAGGACCTTGATGGCGATGAGCCACCACGGATCCTGGAAGAACACGTTCATTCCTGATCTCCTTCATCGCTGGAGGCGGGCGCCACGGTCACGATGGAACCGGGCACCACGCCGAGACGGCCGGGTTCCCCGGGGTTCATCGGCACCCACACCACACCGTCGACCATCTCCGTGAGCTGGACGGGCAGCAGCTGCGAGGACCCAGGGGCCTCGACGCGGCACAGCTCACCGATCCCGAACGCCGCGGCCGTCGCCGGCGACATCCGGGCGACGGCGGGCCGAGCGGTCCTGCGCAGCGCGATCTCGAAGTCGATGCCGCTGGTGGCGTCGAGGGCCTCCCGCCAGGAGGCGACCACGACACCGCCCTGGGTCACACCGGCGTCGAGTTTGCGCGGGACGGCGACCCGCTCGCCCTCCCACTCACCGAGTTCCTGGAAATCCGCCCAGGCGGCCGCGGAGGTGCGGAACCCGAGATCGGCTCCCATGGCGTCGGCCAGGGCCGCGAGGATCCGCAGATCGCTCATGGGGTGTTTCGTGCCCTCGTTGACCAGGGCGACAGGCCGGATGCGCTGCTCCCAGTTCAGGAAGTGCCCGGCCTGTTCCTCCATCAGGCAGGCGGGGAAGACCACGTCGGCCACCTCGGTAACGGCGTTGGCGCGGGTGGAGACGTGCACCACAAAACTCTTGCGCAGCGCGTGCAGGGCGGAGTCGGCCTCCGGCATGTCGTAGGGATCGACACCCGCCACCAGGAACGCCTTGAGGTAGCCCTCCTGCGCCGAGGCGAACTGCTCGGCGGCGCTCAGGCCGGGTTCGGTGGGCAGCGTACCCACCCCCCAGGCCGCGGCCATGTCGACCCGGGCCTCCGCCGAGGAGACGGGGCGGCCGCCCGGCAGCAGACCCGGCAGGCAGCCCGTCGCGATGGCCCCCATGTCACCCGCGCGGCGCGGCATCCACGCCAGACGCGCCCCGCTGCGGATCGCCTTGGAGGAAACCTCGGACAGCAGACCCGGCTGGCAGGCGGCCCGCTCACCGACGAGGATGATGGTGCCCTCCCCCAGGTCCATGGCCTCGAGGGTCTGCGCCTCGGCTCCGGGTGCCACGGGAATCAGCGTCGCGGAGAGCTTCTGCGTTCCCCGGGACGCGAACGGCGCGAGCGTGGTGACCTTGAGGCCGTGCTTGCGCACCGCCTTGCGCAGCCGCAGGAAAACCACGGAGGTCTCGTCCTCGGGTTCGTAGCTGACCAGCACCACGTGCTTGGCGGCCTCGAGATCCGCGTAGGTGACGTCCATTCCCCGTCCCGCGACGCGGGAGGCCAGGAACTCGGCCTCCTCCTCGGATGCGGCCCGGGAACGGAAGTCGATGTTGTTGGTGCCGAGCACGGTGCGCGCGAACCGCGAGTAGGCGTAGGCGTTCTCGACGGTCAGCCGGCCGCCCGGCAGCACACCGACCGCGGTTCCCGCGGCCTTCAACCCGGCGACGGCGGCGTCGATGGCCTCGGGCCAGCTCGCGACCTGCAGGACCCCGTTGCGCCTGACCAGCGGCCGGGTCAGGCGGTCCTCGCCGCGTCCCGAGACGAAACCGAAACGCCCCTTGTCACAGAGCCATTCCTCGTTCACCTCGGGGGCATCGCCCGCCTGATGGCGCTTGACCTGGTGGTGCCGGTGGTCGGCGCGGATCTCGCAGCCGCCCGCGCAGTGGTCGCAGGAGGTGGTGGTCGACTTCAGGTCGAAGGGCCGCGCCTGGAAGCGGTAGGCCGCCGAGGTGAGCGCGCCCACCGGGCAGATCTGCACCACGTTGCCGGAGAAGTACGAGTCGTAGGGGTCCTGTTCGTAGAACCCGACCTGCTGCAGCGCGCCGCGTTCCACCAGCGCGATGAACGGGTCGCCGGAGATCTGCTCCGAGAACCGGGTGCAGCGGGCGCACAGCACGCAGCGTTCGCGGTCCAGGAGGATCTGCGCGGAGACGTTGACCGGCTTCGGGTAGGTGCGTTTCACTCCGCCGTAGCGCGACTCGCCGTGCCCGTTGCTGAGCGCCTGGTTCTGCAGGGGGCACTCGCCGCCCTTGTCGCAGATGGGGCAGTCGAGCGGGTGGTTGATCAGCAGCAGCTCCAGGATGCCCTCCTGGGCGCGTTTCGCCACGGGCGAGCTGACCTGGGTGCGCACCACCATGCCCTCGGCCACCGGCATGGTGCAGGAGGCCTGGGGTTTGGGGAAACCACGTCCGTTGCCCGCGTCGGGGATCTCGACGAGACACTGTCGGCAGGCCCCGACGGGGTCGAGCAGCGGATGGTCGCAGAACCGGGGAATGGCGGTACCGATCATCTCGGCGGCCCGGATGATGAGGGTTCCCTTCGGGACGCTGACCGGGACGTCGTCGATGGTGAGGGTGACGAGATCCGGTTTCGGCGCCACCTTGGCTGCGGTGTCGGTTGGCTGGCTCACCGGAGACCTCCTTCCGTGGCGAACAACGCGCTGCGTTCGTAGGGGAAAAGTTCCCAGGCGGGCGTGTGGTAGCCCTGCTCGAACTCGGAGCGGAAGCGGCGCACCGCGCTGGTCACGCAGGCGACGGCGCCGTCGGCCAGGGCGCAGAACGAGCGGCCGCCGATGCTGGTGCAGACGTCGAGGAGCTTGTCCACGTCGCCCTCCTCGGCGGTGCCGGCCTCGAACTTCATCAGCAGCTGCACCAGCCACCACGACCCCTCACGGCAGGGGGTGCACTTGCCGCACGACTCGTGCTTGTAGAACTCCACCCACCGCAGGGTGGTGCGCACCACGGAGGTGGTCTCGTCGAAGACCTGGAGCGCCTTGGTGCCGAGCATCGTGCCCGCCGAGGCCATGCCCTCGTAGTCGAGGGGGATGTCGAGGTGTTCGGGGGTCAGGATCGGGGTGGAGGAGCCACCCGGGGTGAAGAACTTCAGCTCGTGACCAGCCCGGATGCCGCCGGAAAGGTCCAGCAGCTGCCGCAGCGTGATGCCCATGGGTGCCTCGAATTGCCCGGGTCGGGCGACGTGCCCCGACAGCGAGTAGATCGTCATCCCCTTCGACTTCTCCGTGCCCATCGCCTGGAACCAGGCGGCCCCGTTGTTGACGATCGAGGGCACCGAGGAGATGGACTCCACGTTGTTGATGACCGTCGGGGAGGCGTACAGGCCCGCGACGGCCGGGAACGGGGGACGCAGCCTCGGCTGGCCGCGCCTGCCCTCCAGGGAGTCGAGCAGCGCGGTTTCCTCGCCACAGATGTAGGCCCCGGCCCCGGCGTGGACGATCACGTCGAGGTCGTAGCCGGATCCCAGCACGTTCCTTCCCGCGTAGCCTGCCCGGTAGGCCTCCTTGACGGCCTGCTGGAGCCGCCGGATCACGTGCAGCACCTCGCCGCGGCAGTAGATGAACGCCTGGTGGGAACCGATGGCGTAGGAGGCGATCAGCACGCCCTCGACGAGGGTGTGGGGGGAGGCCATCAGCAGCGGCATGTCCTTGCATGTGCCGGGCTCCGATTCGTCGGCGTTGACCACGAGGTACTTCGGGTTGGGGTTGTCCTGGGGCACGAAGCTCCACTTCATGCCCGTCGGGAAACCAGCGCCACCCCGGCCACGCAGACCCGCGTCCTTGACCAGGGCGATCACCTCGGCCTGGGTCATGCCGAGCAGCGCTTTGCGCAGCGCCCGGTATCCTCCCGCGGCCTCGTAGCGCGAAAGTTTCCAGGACTTGTCCTGGCCCCACTGGTCACTGAGGACCGGGGCGAGCAGGTCGCTCACTTCGTCTCCTCCTCGGGTGCTGCCGGCAGATTGTCGGGATCGGGAGCGCTCCAGCCGTTCTCGGCGGCGATCCGCCTGCCGAGGGTGGATGCGTGCCCGGCGGAGGGACCCTCGTCGGCGCGCCCGTCGGGGAACCCGGCGAGCACCCGTTCGGCCTTCTTCCAGGACGTGATGGTGGCCCCGCGCGGGGAAACCACCTCATCGCCGTTCATGAGCGCGTCGATCAGTTCGTCGAGCTTCTCCGGGGTCATGTCGTCGAAGAACTCCCAGTTGACCATCGCCACGGGCGCGTAGTCGCAGGCGGCGTTGCACTCCAGGCGTTCCAGCGAGACCCGCCCGCACGGGGTGGTCTGGCCCTCGTCGATGCCCAGCCGCTGCTTGGCCCGCTCCAGGAGGATGTCGCCGCCCATGACCGCGCACAGGGCCGTGGTGCACACCCCCAGGTGGTGATGCCCGGCGGGCCTGCGCTTGAACATGGTGTAGAAGGTGGCCACCCCGGAGACCTGGGCCGTGGTGATCCCGAGGATCTCGGCGCACAGCTCGATGCCGCGCGGGCTGATGCGGCCGTCGTAGGACTGCACCAGGTGCAGCATCGGCAGCAGCGCGGAACGCGGGTGCGGGTAACGCCCCGCCAGTTCGTTCAACTCGGCGATCGCGGTCTCGTCGAGGTTGGTGGACTGGTCCGAGTAGTCCACCGAACCGGAATCGGGGAAATCGCTGACGAAATGACCGCTCATCGGTCCACACCTCCAAGAACGGGGTCGATGCTGGCCACGGCCACCACGACGTCGGAGATCATCCCGCCCTCGCACATCAGCGGCACGGACTGCAGATGGTTGAACCCTGGGTCGCGGAAGTGGGCGCGGTAGGGGCGGGTGCCGCCGTCGGAGACCAGGGTGCAGCCCAGTTCACCCTTCGGTGATTCGATGGCC
>ERZ772962.188-NODE-188-length-33796-cov-17.121129_pt1 | contig 33796 bp, 44 predicted proteins | sample MGYA00580676_ERZ772962 | MGnify/ENA primary metagenome ERZ772962 (study PRJEB29015, sample SAMEA2738049) | human oral metagenome | biome: human oral; feature: human-associated habitat; material: saliva | place: China | collected 2230 ...
CGTGGGCGTCTCAGACGGCGTCCGCCTTGCGCGGCGCTTCGGCGGGCGTGGACCGCGAAGCTGCCCGCTACCTGGGGGCGTGGGGGCGTGATCATGGGCGCAGTATGGGGTTCGCCCGCCCAGCCCTGGCTGATTCTTCTCTCGATAGGCAGCTGATGCTGTCTGGGCCGATCCGAATAAAAACCCTTGTTGGAAACGGGGTGGACCGCTTTTCGGCTGTTGCTGATGCGAGGCGCCGTGTCGGCGCGACCGCGATGAAAGCGGTGCGCGACCGCGATCGCTTGGACGTTATCTATTCTTGCCGGAAGCAGCGCGTCCGTTGTCGGCGTGTCACGGTCGGGAAGACGTGCGCTTTCTGTTGCATGCTCGCGGCTCGCGGCCCCGTGTATACGAAAGACACTGCCGCCTTCCAGGCGCACGTCTACTGTGACTGCACGTACGAGCCTGTTGATGTGCCGAACGCAAAATGGAAAGCCACCGAAGCGTCTGACCACGACCTGGACCTCGTGGACCTGTACGATGAGGCTGTGGCCTCGCAGAAAGCTGCCGGCACCAGCGGGCTCGGTGATCTCCTGGCCCGCATGCGCCGGTCCGGCAGTGGTCTGCTGTCGGACGGGGTGAGCTAAACTATCCGCAGCACTACGTCAGGAGACGAAATGGCAGACCAGCCCAGAAACGTCCGCGACGCCGACGAGGATGCGAAGCCTCAGCCGGGCGCCACGGAGACCAGGCAGGACACCCCTGCCGCCCAGACCGAGCCGGACGCGAAGCCTCAGCCGGGCGCCGAGCCCGCGAATGATGCGCCCGCAAAGCCGGCCGCGGACACGCCCGAGTCGAAGCCGACCGAGGAGCCTGACGGGGCTGAGTCGAAGCCGACCGAGGAGCCCGGGCCCGCTCCGGCTGACGAAGCGTCCGCGCCTGAGGCTCAGGCGGCCGGGGCCTCTAAGCCTGAGGATCCGCGCATCGCCGACCTGCAGGCCAAGCTTGCCGCCGCGACCGCACAGGCCTCTGCTGTTGTTGCGCTCGCTAACGCCGGCCTGCCCGTCAGCCTCGCCGGCCTCGTCGCTGCCGGCAACCCCGACGACATCGAATCCAACGTGGAGGCGCTTGCCCAGGCCATCGATGACGCGGCCGCGCAGAAGAGTGCCCCCGCCCAGCCGTCTCTTCCGCCCGACGCGGATGAGCCCGAAGAGGACATGCGGGCGCGCGCCCGCAGGATCTTCGCCTGATCGAACAGACACTGAAGGAGAAACCAAATGGCGAACTTCGCAACGACCGGCAGGAAGGTCGTCCTCTCGGACATTGCCTCCCTCCACTACCTGTCCAGCATTGCTCTGACCGTCAACCGTGACGCCGAGGCCGGCTATGAGCGCGGCTACGGCTCGACCGTTGACGTTGCCATGCCTGTTGAGGCCGCTTCTGGCACGCGCAGCAGCGCCCAGCGTGAAGCCCGCACCGCTATCACGTTCGGTGACCTGACTCGCAAGTACGTCCCCGTCAAGCTCGAGGATGAGCTTTACTCTGCGGTTCGCCTGCCTTCCGAGTGGCTGACCTGGACGCTCGCTGACTTTGAGCGCGAGGTAGTTAAGCCTCAGGCTGAGGCGGTCGCTTCCCTTGTCCCCGCGAAGCTCGGCGCCGTCATGGCGACCGTTCAGGCTTCGCAGGCCGCCGACCCGAACGCTGCCGGCGTCGCCTACACCGACGCGAAGGCGCTGAAGTTCGCGGCTAACGGCTCCAACCTCCTTGAGGTCGTTGCCCGTGCCAACCGGATCCTCAACAAGCAGAATGTCCCGTTCATCAACCGGACCCTTGCTGTTGGCTCCGGCGTCGCCGAGGTGTTCCGCAAGAACAAGGACCTCCTGAACGTGTCCTTCTCCAACGACAACGGCGGCCTGCTGCGCGACGCCACCATCGCGAAGGTCGGCGGCTTCACTGTCGTTGAGGAGCCTGCGCTCCCCGAGGCATTCTCTGTGTTCTACGAGAAGAACGCTTTCGCTCTGGCCGTTCGCGCCGCCGACGTCCCGGCCGGCGCTACGTTCGGCGACAGTGCCGCGCAGGACGGTTTTGCTCTGCGTCACATCTGCGACTACGACCCGACGTACGCTGAGGACCGCTCTGTTGTGGACGCTTACTTCGGTGCCGCCGTCCTTGATGCTCGCCGCGCTACCGCGGCCGGCCTGAGCTGAGCGGACCGCATGATGGCTGTTGCCCCGCTCGCTTCTGTCGAGGACCTCGCCGGCTGGCTCGGCGAGCCTATAGCCGACGACGCCGACAAGAAGCGGGCGGGGTGGCTACTCCGTCGCGCCTCCTCCCTCGTGAACGAGGAGGCCGACCGTGTCCGCGACCCGTGGACTGTTGAGACTGTCCCGCCTGGCGTTCAGGAAATCGTGCTGTCGTGCGCTGCAAGGGCGTACGACAACCCTGAAGGCTGGACGGGAGAACGTCTTGATGACTGGATGGGGACCGGCAAGAAAGTTGACGAGGCGGGCTTGTTCTTGACGGCGACGGAGCGGCGCGCCCTGCTTGCGTACGCCCCTTCAGGGCCGTCCGGGGTGGGGATCCTCCGCACCACACGGGAGGTGTGGCCTCCCGCCACGCTGAACTCTGCGCCGTATACGTTCACGGAATGGGCGCAGCCGTGAGCGCCCCCCGCACCCGCCGCCGCCGGGCCGACTGGCTCATGACCGACACTTGTGTCATTGATCGGCCGACCGGCTCCATGAACTGGAATCCCGCCACGAAACGCGACGAGCCGACTCTTGAGCGCGTCTACGAGGGGAAGTGCCGGATGAGGCAAACCACCATGTACGGGGCGTCGCAGACCGTGGGTGGTCACACGTACACGGTGCAGCAGACAGAGCTGCATATTCCGTACGGCTCCTATGATGCCCGGGTGGATGACGTCGCTACGGTGACCGGCTACCGGTACGGTTTCCGTGTGCGCGGCCTAATCAACCTGACGCACGCGACCGCGCAGCGGCTCCTCGTGGACGCGGTGACAGCATGAGCGGCAGCCAGGTTGACGCGTCACAGCTGACCGCACTGGCGTCCGACTTCCTGTCCGCCGGCGAGGCTACTGAAGCGGTCAAAGTGTCCGTCCGGAACGCGCTGGACAGTGCGAAGGAACGCGCCCGCAAAGACTATGCGGCGTTCCCGGACAAGGGAATCGCGAAGGTCGGCCAGGAGTTCTCCTACGACACGAAGGGGAATGGCGCTGTAGTGGAAGCTCAGTTCGGGCCGTCGAAGCCGCGGGGCGCCCTCGCTAACATTGCGATCTGGGGGACTTCCCGTGGTGGTGGTGGTTTGCCTCATCCGGCCGAGTACATGGATGACAGCGTCGTCAACGAGATAGGGGACACCATGAACGAGATCGTAAGGAAGCTGTCATGATCAAACTGTCCCCGTTCGTGAAAGCTGTGGAGCGGGCCCTGCGGGAGCGGTGTAAGTATTCCGTGTACCTCGGTGAGGTTACGATCGATAACCCGCCGATGCCGTACGCCCTGGTCGGCTTCCCGAAAGCGAACCTGGGGGACGCGCCCACCCTCGACAATGTCGTGTCAGAGATTAGTTTCCTGCAACCTGTCACGACGGTCGCTTCCACGGCGGACCGGCTCCTTGTAGTCCTGGACGACGTGCGCGCCGCCCTGGAGGGGTATGAGCTGCGGGTCGGCCGGCAGCACTGCGAGCCTCTCGTCTTGGAGTACTGCTCCGCTATGCTCCGCGACAACCAAGTGGCCCTCCCTGAGAAGAAACACCCCATGTACGCGGTGGACATGTGGCGGATCCGGGCGGTCAACCGGTTCCACTGAGATACACTGACGACATCTACTGGTACGCCGTCACCGCGGCGGCGGCATGGATAGGAGAGCAAATGGCTACCAGCATCCGTACGCTCGGCGATGGGCGCATCACCCTCGTGGCGCTGGCCGACGACAAGCGGGCCGCTGACCCGAAAAACCCGACCGCCGCCGAGCTTAACGCCGGCCTGCACTTGGAGATGCAGGTCATGAAGTCGGACTACAAGCTCGGCTCGAAGGGGTCGACTTCCGTTGAGGAGCCCGTCCTCGGCGCCGCCGGCAAGGGGACTGTGCCTGGCCCTGCCGAGTACGAGGGCAATGTCAGCGTCTACCAGTTCTTCGATGACGACGGCAACTACGTTGTTTCCGACGACTCGAGGGCCTGGGATCTGCTGAAGCGCACCGGCCTTGAGTATGACCTGTACGAACGTGAAGGCAAAAAGCCGGAGGTCCCGTTCTCTGACGGCGACCACGTCGACTGGTACCGTGTCGCCAACGGCCAGCCCCAGAAACCCGACGACCGCACGTCGTACACGAAGCGCACGGTGACGCTGTTCATCAGCGATGCCCGCGAGAACGATCTCGTTCTCGGTGGCGGTGCCGCGGCGGCGGCCCCGACGATCACGTCGATCGACCCTGCCGGCAAGAAGGCCGGCGACACGGTCGCTATCTCTGGTACGAACTTTGTTGGGGTTACCGGCGTGACCTGCACGGTTGCCGGCAAGACCGCCCCGGTTGCTTCGTACCGTGTCGTGTCGTCCTCGATGATCACCGCAGTGCTGCCCGCTGGCGTCCAGACCGGTAACTTCATCGTCACCAACAGCAAGGGCTCGTCTCCCGGAAGGTCCTACACTGTGGGCGCCTGATAGGCTTCCCCTTGTGGGGCCCGGCTGGGAGTGTTGGCGGTCTCTCCCGGTCGGGCCTCTACCATTTCCGCCGCACCGCTTGACCGCCGCTGAAGGGGACAGCCATGACTGACACGTCGCAGATTACTGAGGTTGACGCCGAGGATCGTACTGGCGACGCGGGCGAGCCTGAGAAGTTCGACTTCGCCCAGTGGATGGCTGGTTTTCAGCCGACCCGGAAAGCTTGCATGCTGTACGGGCGCACGGATCTGCTCGCCGTGATTGACCGCCTTGATGAGGAGGCCCGCCTGCCTGGGCTTGCCGACGAGCGGAAGAAGGAGCTTCTCGCCGAGGCGCAGGAGACGCTCGAGACCCTGAAGGCGTCGGGTGTTGAGTTCGTTGTGCAGACCATGTCTGTGTATGCGCAGAAGGAGCTCATGGAGCGCCTCGGTCACAAGGCGAAGGGCGATCCGGTTACCCATGAGATGGAGTGCGCCTTCCTGGCCGCCCACATCGTGGAGCCGACCGGTGTGACCGGTGAGGACATCGCCGGACTGTACAAGGCGTCCCCGCAGCAGGTGGAGAAGCTGTCTCGCGTCGTGCGGATGGTCGACACGGAGAGCCCCACCATTACGGCCCCTTTCTCGTCGAAGTCCTGAGCGCCCCGACAGGACAGTGGCTGCGGGCGCGCGTGAAGCACGCCCTGCAATGGGGGCGGCCGCCCACTGGCATTCTGCGGGAGTCGTCAGATTGGGTTCCGCAGGATTATGTCCTCGCTGAGGCGTACTCCATGTTTGAGGACTCCCTGTGCCCGTGCGGGTGCGGCTACCCGCGCGACCTCGCGTGGGACGAAATGATGGACGGGTGGTTCGAAGTTCGTCAGGAAGTGTGCTACGCGAAAGCGGCGCGAGAGCAGTGGGAGGCTGAGCATGCGGAACGGAATCGTGACGGTGAGCTGATCGACCCGCCGAAGAAAGGGGCGCTCGTCTATGTCGCGGACACGCGCGATGAGGGCTAGGTAAACTGGGGACCGGTTAACGTCGGAAGGGGCCGTGGTGGCAGATCGTACAGTCGTGGTGAAGCTGACGGCGGACGCGTCCGGCGTGAAAGCGGGCATGTCCGAGGCGTCTGCGGCTACCAAGTCCGCCGCGGACGCGATGCAAGGCGCCGGTCAGGCTGCGCAGGGCGCCGGCGACCAGATGGGGAACGCCTCCGACAAAGGCAAGACCGGTCTCGCTGGGCTGGCAGACTCGGCCCGTCAGAACGGGGCCGCGTGGACGACGCTCGGCACGACTGTTGCCGGCGCGGGTGCGGGTCTGCTCGGCCTGGCGGGGATGGCTGGAACGATGGCTGCGAACTTCGATGCGTCTATGTCGTCCGTGCAGGCGGCCACTCACTCCTCGTCCGAGGAGATGTCGCAGCTGCGAGAGGCTGCCATCCAAGCCGGCGCCGACACGGCCTTCTCTGCGACCGAGGCCGCCTCTGGTATCGAAGAGCTGGCTAAAGCCGGCGTCTCCACGAAAGACATCCTCGCCGGAGGACTTTCCGGGGCTCTTGACCTGGCTGCCGCCGGCGAGATCAGCGTGTCCGAGGCTGCGGAGGTCGCGGCTACCGCAATGGTTCAGTTCAACCTGAGCGGCGATAAGGTTACGCACGTCGCCGACTTGCTTGCCGCTGGCGCCGGCAAGGCGCAGGGTGGCGTGCACGATATGGCGTACGCCCTGAAGCAATCTGGCCTCGTAGCTTCCCAGGCCGGCCTCAGCATCGAAGAGACGACCGGGTCTATCGCTGCGTTCGCCTCGGCGGGCTTGATCGGCCAGGACGCCGGCACCAGCTTCAAGACGATGCTTCAGCGCCTCGAGAATCCCTCCAAGGGCGCGAAGAACGCGATGGATGACCTGGGCATCCACATTTACGACGCGCAGGGACACTTCATCGGGATCACCGCCGTCGCCGAGCAGCTGCGCAACGGGATGAAAGACCTGGGTGAGGAAGAGCGCAACACGGCGATGAGCACGATCTTCGGGTCGGACGCTATCCGCGCCGCGAACGTGCTCTACAACGAGGGCGGCGAGGGGATCCAAGGGTGGATCGACAAGGTCAATGACGCCGGCTATGCTGCCGAGACTGCCCGCCTGAAGCAAGACAACTTGAAAGGTGACATTGAGAAGCTGGGCGGGTCCTGGGAGACCGCCATGATCAAGATCGGGTCCTCCTCGCAGGCTCCCGTGCGCTCCGTTGTCCAGCACATCACTTCCCTGGTAGATAAGCTCGGGGAGCTCGGCAGCGGGACGCAGTCGATGATCTTCAATTTCGCTGCATTCGGAGGGGCTGCGCTGACGGCGGTTGGCGGGCTCATGGTGATGGCTCCGAAGATAGTCGAAATCAAGGACGCTATGAACACCTTGAACTGGACTGCTGCGGGCTTGAAGGGCAAGTTGGGTGAGGTCGCTACTGGCATGACTGGCTTCGGGCGGGCCGGCCGGATGATGATCACTGCCGCCTTGATTGAGGGCGTGAAGCACTACGGCGACGAGGTTCGGCGTACGGGCGTGTCTGTGGATGAGATGTCTGCGGCGCTCGCCCATGGTGGTTCCGTCATGAACAACCTCGATTTCGATAAGGGGAAGTATTCCCTGCAGGAGTACTCGCAGGCCCTGGCGGACATTAGCCGCCCATCGGTGTGGTCTTCCGTGCAGCAGCACCTGGCGTCGTTCGCGGATGGTATCTCTGGCGCCTTCGGCGCGGACACTCGGTCTGACCTGCAGCGCACGAAGGACGCACTGGAGACGACGGGGAAGGCCCTGTCGGGGATGTCAACCGATGAGGCCGTGTCGCAATTCAAGAAGCTTTCATCTGAGATGACGAATGGCACGAATAAGAGCATGATCGACCTGATCAACTCTATGCCGGATTTCAAGGCCCACCTGAATGAGGTTGCGAAGCAGATGGGTTTGACTGCGGACGACAATACGCGTCTCGCTATCGCCCTCGGCCAGATCGACCCGAACGCCCAGCAGGCAGCTGGCGGCACCAGCCAGCTGGATGCCGCGATCCGCAAGGCGAAAGAGGGGACCGACCAGATTGTCCCCTCGATCGAAGAGGTCATCAAGGGGATCAAAACGTACGGTGACACGGTGATCGCAAACTCCAACGCGGACATCAAATTCCAGGAGGCGTTGAAGAACGTGAATGACGCCGTGAAGGAGAACGGCGCTACCCTGGATATCACGACGGAGAAGGGGCGGAAGAACCAATCCGCTCTGAACGACTTGGCGTCCGCGACGTTCGCGCAGGTCCAGGCCGCCCAGGCGGCCGGCGCCGGGCAGGATGAACTGCAGTCCAAGATGGAGACTGGGCGCGAGGCGTTCATCTCTGCCGCGGAATCTATGGGGCTCACCGAGGACGAGGCGGTTGAGCTCGCTGACAAGTATGGGTTGATCCCCGACAAGATCAACACTGAGGTCACGGCCGACACCAGTCAAGCGACCGAAGCCGCTGACGGCGCGACCGCTGAGATTAACGGGATGACCGGCACGATCAGCATTTCCGGCGACGCCGCGCAGGCTGACTACACGCTGACTGTTACTGCGGACTCGGTGAACGGCACGACCGGCGTCATTGACATTGACGCCGACAATGACAAGGGCCTGTCTGGCCTGCAGGAGACCGTGCAGACTATCGATAACAGCGACGGCACCGTGTCCATCTTGGGTGATGCGACTGGCGCCCGGTGGGAGAAGGACTCCATCCACACGGAGATTGATGAGACTACGGGTACTGTGACGATATCGGGCAATGATCAGGCTAGCGGCAAAGTTCGAACCGTCAAGTACAACATCGATCAGCTGCACGACAAAGAGATCAGCATCACCACCAGGATTAAGCAAATTTTTACGTCCGTCGGCCACTGGATCGGTGACCACATGCCGAAAGGGTCGTGGTTGCGCGCCGAGGGCGGGCCAATCACCCCGATCAAGGGGTACGCGAACGCTGGCGCGGTCCATGGCCCTGGCGGGCCGAAGGATGACTGGATTCCGGCGTGGCTGTCCAATGGCGAGCACGTCTTGACGGCGGCAGAGGTGGCGGCTGCGGGCGGTCAGGATGCCGTGTACCGCCTGCGGAAGCTGATCCGTGACGGCGACATCAAGCGGTACATGGAGGCGACTCGCTTCGCCGATGGTGGCGCCGCTGGCGCTGTCTCGCCGTCCGCCGGCGGTGCCGGCGCAATTTCCGTGAAGACACTCCGCCGCGCGATGGATGGCATGAACCTGGAGCTGACCATCGACGGGCAGACCACGTTGACGTCTAGAATGAAAACTGTCGCCGACCAGCGAGTGGTGACCGCTTACCGCATGAGCAGGAGATGACATGGCAGACCAGTGGATGGCCGGGTTCACGGCGGCGCATACGGGGCTCCTGAGTGTTGTCCCGGAGCCGTCACCGGAAGGGTACGCCTCCTACCCGGTGTACGTCACGTCCGACAGTGACCGGGTGTTGATCTGGCATCCGCAGGACAGGTCTGCGGTGTCGGACCCGCTCGCCCCGATCGGCATCCCGACCACGTACACGCAGGCCGGCCTGCCTCCGGTGACGTTCACGCGCCGCTCTACGGGGTCGGACATCATCTCGGACTGGTCGGGGCATGTGCGCGCTCGTGTCGATTTGATGCCGTCCACGTCGTACACGTACGAGGGCGGCCTGTCTACGGTTACCGCTTCGACTGGCGTCGTGGATCGGTGGAGTGCGGTCCCTTTGCCGCGGGCGACAACGGTCGAGTGTCGCACGAAAACACTGGACGACTTCCGGACGCTTCGTAACCTCGTGGAGATGGCCGGCTATCTGATCGTCGCCCATGACACGGAGAGGTGTCGCATCCCTGGGTGCACGATCGAGCCGATCCGCGTGGTTGCCGTGTCGAAGGCTACTGGCGAGCAGACCGAGGCGCGCGCCCGCGGCACCGTGGAGTGGCAGCTGTCCGTGACGGAACGGTCGAAGCGGAAGATCTATACGGACGCGGAGCATGCCGGATGGACGTATGGCGCTACCTACGCGAAGGCGGGCGTCAGCCTGGGGACATTCTCCCCTTGTGTGACCTGGGGTGAGTGGATGCAGTTTGAGAAGGACATCCACGACGGCAAAGTCCAGCAGCGTCTCACGTATCTGTGGGGCGGTCCCGACCACCCGGAGGATGACAAGGCGATCGGTGGAGACCGGTCTGAGAACTGGAGTCCGCATGGGGGGCCGACCCGTACCGCCGGCGTCCGCAACGTGACGCCGACCGCGGGGGTGCAGAGCTTCCGGCAGTCGCAGCCGGGGCACCGCATTCACCTGTCTATGTATGCCCGCAGGATCACGCAAGACAAGTACGGCCTGTCTAACGTTTCTGTTGGCCTGTGGTGCTCGGACGGGTTCGGGAGCGCCTCAAGGAGCCGAGCTTTCGTGTACGATCCGTCCAGTGTTACGAAGTCCCTCCCGGACGACAATGGGTGGGTACTCGTCCAGGACGACGTGACCGTCCCTGACGGGAAGCCGTGGGTCGCCCCGTACGTCCTGCTCGACGGTGCGGATGTGCCACTGACGGAGTTCGGAGAGTTGACGATGGCGGACATGGACGCACAGCAGGGGTCCACCCTGCAGACCCGCACGTACCATGACGTGTGCGTGCTGCTCGCGGGGCAGGAGGACCGGAGATGAGGCCCGGCCCGAGCATTCCGGAGATGAATGATGCGGGCCGCTGGTCCGCGCGGATGGATATCCGCTACGGCCCCAGGCTGTTCAAGGACATCCCGATGACGTCCTGCTCCCTGGATTGGGGGGAGCTGAAGGTAGACGGCACGTCCGCTACCGCCCCGGCCTCGCTTCGTGTGGGCGCCCCTGACGACTATGCTCCGCGGCACGAGGGAGACTTCTACTCCAACTACGGGCAGATGATGTGCCCGTCCGTGACCTGTGAGTTCGAGCATGGCGGCAAGTATGAGATCCCGTTTGGACGGTTCCGCATCACTGAAACATCGCAGTCGCCGGAGTCGACCCCCGTGCAGGGGAAAGATCTGCTTCTCGACCTGGAGGAGAATCCTCTGTCGTGGCCCCACTCCCCGCGCCCGGGGGGCACGCTGATAACGGAGATGAACCGCCTGAACCCGAATCAGGGCATGACGGCGGTCCGCGTCCCTGACTCGCGCCGCGACTACCAGATCAGCTCCTACCTGCAGCTGCCTACGGACTTGCTCGTGTCGATGTCGATGATCGCGAAGGAGGCAGGGTGTGGTCTGCGAATGTCGTACCGCGGCGAGATTGAGGCCTACCCGCTGCCGACGCCGTCATCGGCGCCCGTGGAGACGTACTCGCAGGAGTCGCACATGGTGATCGGTGCGGCCCCCGTCCAGTCGCCGTCGGGACGTATTCCGAACTGGTACTCCGTTGTGGCGAAGGGGGATGGGTCCCGTCAGTACACCGTCCACAAGGGAGACTCGTACGAGTCTGCCGTGAAGGACGATGAGAAGAATAAGACCGAGGTTGAGATGGCGGTCGACAACCTTTACCTGAACAAGGAGCGCGTGTGGGCGGAGAACGCGACCCCCACCTATCAGAAGGATGCGGCGCGCTGGTCGTGGTCCAGGCAACTGAACCCGCATTGGACGCGCACGGAGAACGGCTGGAAGTCCGACTACGACTTCAACTTCTACGTGAAGATGAACCAGGCCTACGGCTACTACCATCCGTCCTGGTATGGATGGGTGTCGAAGACCACGGACCTGTCGTCGCAGAAATCCTGGGACAAGGTGGTTGAGGAGGCCAACAGGTGGGCGAAGTTCGGCATGGACCGGGCGAAGTCGTGGCGCGTCCAGCTGGTCGCCGACCCGCGCATCGAGGTTGGTGACGTCATCGCCGTGGAGTACAAGCAAGGGAAGTGGTGTGCCATATCCGTGACGTCCTTCTCTCTGGATTTGATGGACCCGTCGCAGCCGATGACCCTGACTGGCGCAGAGCTGCGCGCCTGGTGACGGTACACTGTGGTGCATGACCGCATCTGACTTCAGCTCGGCCGGGTCGCTGTTCCTGGACATGCAGGACGCCCGGAAGGGACACGCCGCCTCCGACTCCATCACCCGGTGGGTGAAGGGGCAAGTTGTTGATACGCCAGACACGGACCCTACGCTGCCTGCGGGATGGGTCCGCGTCGGCATGCCGTATAACGAGCCCGACACGTACGTGACCGGCGAAACCCCGGGCCTGTACACGTGGAAAGGGGCGATGGTCACCGTCAAGATGCACTCTGATGGGACGCTCCTGTCGATCAGTGATGGCCAGGATGAGCCCGGCGATGAGCGGACCCAGGTGGAACGTCTCGGCCCGGCCGGCAGGGAGATTGCCGGCGCCATGTCTGATGCCGTGAAAGCGCAGAAAGCCGCAGAGGAGGTCAAGGGGCGTGCGGACGTTGCCGCAAAGGACGCTGCTGCCGCTCAGAAGGCCGCCCTGGATGCGAAGACTGCCGCGGATGCCGCCATGCAGAAGGCGACGACAGTGGAGGGGCGGGCGGCGGATCTGGACGGCAAGATCGCCGCCGCCCAGCAGGCCGCCGATGAGGTCAAGGCTGCGGTCGCTGACGCCGACTCCAAGGCCGCCGACGCGCAGAACAAGGCACAGGCAGCCCTGGAAGCAGTAAAGAAGTCCGGGGACAATGCTGCTGCCCTGGCTGCGGCGACCGAAGCGAAGCAAGCTGCAGCCGCCGCTAAGACCCTCGCCCAGCAGGCGCAGACGGCCGCTCAGCAGGCGCAGGCGTCCGTGTCTGACGCCGCCCAGAAGGCGGCGAAGGCGCAGACCCTTGCGGAGAAGGCTGACGCGAATGCGGCGGCTGTGAAGTCGACGGCAGAGTCGGCTGACGCCGCGGCTAAGAAAGCCGCTTCGGATGCGGCGGCAGCGCAGGCGTCCTACAGGTCGCTGCAGGCCACCGTGTCTGCGAACTCTGCCGACCTGGCTGCCGCGAAGTCAAAAGCAGATCAGGCTACGAAGGACGCGGTGGCTGCAAAGGACGCCGCCTCGAAAGCCACCGCTGACGCACTGGGTGCCCGTCAGGCCGCTGATGCTGCCTCGAGTAAGGCGTCCACGCTGGCCGGCCAGGTGACAGTGTCGCCGTCTGCGCCGGTCTTGGCTGACGGGCAGGGGAAGCCGAAAGGTGCCGTGTGGTTCGTGCAGAACGGTCAGGGTGTGCTCACGTCCCAGTATGCGTGGGACGGGGCGAAGTGGTCGCTCATGCCCGTTGACGGCAGCGTCATCAAGGATGCAACGATCACGTCCGCGAAGATCGGGAACGCGGCTATCGGGTCCGCTCAGATTGCTGACGCAGCAATCACGGACGCGAAGATCGGCGGCTTGTCGGTCAGCAAGCTCATGGTTACGGGCGGAGCGAAGATTCCCCGGGCCGTGATCGACCAGTTGGCGTCGGATGAGGCGTTCATCGGGAAGCTGTCCGCTAACAGCGTGACGATCGACCCGGAGAACATGTTGCGCGACCCGGGGTTCACCGGGTCACCTTCCGGCGTGTGGAGTCCGTCCGTCCCTGCTGGCGGCAGCGTCGCGTTCGTGTCGGACATCAAGGATGCACCCGGCGGCCGGTCGTCTGGGGCCCGGCTGGCCGGCGGTACTACGGCGGAGGCGCAACTGAACCAATCGTTCAAGATCCCCGCGGGGAAGGTGTGGGTGCTGCGGCTTACGTACCGCTACCTGCTGGGGTCTGCTGGCGGCCTGCAGCTGAAGGCCGGCGGAACTTCCCTCCCCGCGTTTCCTTACAAGGATGCGGGGTGGCATACGGAGGACGTGGACTGGACTCCGGCCAGCTCGGTGACGGGCGGCGTCTGCCAGGTGTGCGCGAGCAAGGGCACCAAAGCTGAGGTTGCCGCGGTCGTCTTGTGTCAGAAAGTCGGCGCGACCATGCTCGCCCCTGGCAGTGTCACGTCTGACGCCATCTACGCGAGCAAAGAGCTGTGGGCGAAGGTGTCGGCTTTTGGGTCTGTGACCACGGAGATGCTGACCGCCGGGAAGGCCACCATCACTGGCGAGGCAGTTGTCGGCGACTTGAAGGGCAACCGCATCCAAGGGTCGGAGATCTTGGGGTCCGGGATTTACGCGTACTCGAAGTCGGCGGAGGCGCAGAATGCCGCCAAGCCGAAAGTGAAGGTGATGGACGCCGGTGATCGCGAGTACAAGAGCATGCCCGTCGACCTTTCGCTCGCGTGGACAAACAAATATGGTGACTCAGACAGTGACGGTCTGTGCACTATCACCTCTGCGAGCAAGACTGAGCTGCGCGGCAAGTACACGTCGCGCCTTGACTTCACATACAACGCCTGCTGGGAGGTTAACTTCACCTTGCCGGCCGGCAACGTGATCGAGCCGTCGGTGGAGTTCTTTGTGGCTCACGTGCAGGACGGGGGAGGCACGATAGGGTCGGAGATGCAGTTCAATCTGTTGCGTGACGGCACACACTTGTCGCGCAACAGATCGCTGGGCGGCTATCAGGTGCTCCAGCTGAACTCGTGGCGCGCAGACCACCAGGGGAATAGGGAGTACTATCTGCGGATTTTCCCGCTGTACACTCCGACGAACATTGTCGTCCGGAATATGACGGTGTACTGGTCCACTCAGGCCGATAGCACGTCGGTGCGGCTGGCTAACAACCATGTGTGGTTCAGGGACGTCAACGTCGAAAACGACAACAACATTCACCAGAACTACCTGAAGATCTCCACGTCAGGTATCTATGCCTCTCAGACGAACCAGTTGCAGTATCAGCGGCCGCTGAAGTCGCTCGTCATGCCGCCACACTTTGTCGGCACGACAAACCAGGAGCGCATCCTGCCTTGGCGACATCCGGAGTGGTATCCGGGGCGACTGAACAACCCCACGCCATGGTTTGAGTACGACTCTCAAGATTTTTGGATCAATGACGACTACGTGCCGGTGACCAACGTTGCCGGCCTGTACTGGGTGGCTTTCCAGGCTACGGTGTCCAGCACGTACCCGTCTCATTGGCGGTCCTTGCGGGTCGAGGTGCAGCCCGCACTGAACTGGGCTGTCGGGATTGGTTCCACCGTCGCCGTGGAGCCCAACGCCTCGAACATTAAGGTTAGCTGCGCGGGCATCCTTCAGTTGAGGACGTCTCAGGGGCTCTACTGGCGCTTCTCCCACGCGTCGCCGGACGCAAGCGGGGACGATAGCGGGGTCCTGCACATCACGAACACGCGCCTGTCGGCGATGTTCATCTCAAAGTAGAACAGGAGTTATGGGATGGCTGACACTAGATGGGACGGGGCGGTCGTCCCGACCGCGTATTCGGACCTACTCGGCGCATGGGGGAGGTTCAGCGACAGCGTTGGCACGTTCATCCGTGTCGCGTCGATGCAGGAGGCGCGGGCCCGCCTCGCGCAGGCGCCGGCCGGCGTGGTGACGTCCGCGTCGCCGGCGATGTTCCTGATCGGCGGCGTCTTGTACTCGGCGGACGGGTCCAGGACTGGCGCTGACTACAATATCGTGCCCGTGTCAGGGTACTCTGGCGTGCTTGTTGACCATTGGGACAAGTCGGACGGGCGAGGCCGACCGACGTCGGATCACACGACACGCCGGTGGGGGCAGTCCACGTTCCAGCTGCCTGTCCGCACCCTCCTTGAGTTCAGCTTGGACGTGTGCGTGTCGATCGTGCACTCTGACTTCAACTCGGAGGATGAGAAGAACAAGGCCAGCGGGTCCTACTACTTCGGCTTCCTGCTTGACAACGTCAACCAATGGCAGACTGAGCTGCAGTACAACAGGACTTTCATGACGCATCATCTCTCTTGGAAGATGGAGGCCGATGCGGGCACGCACACGGCCGCGTACACGACGACCGGTTCGTACGGTACTGACCCGTACTGGCATTTCGATGGCGGCGTCTACCCTGGCACACGGTTCCGCGTCTTCTCGCTCGGCGCCACGGACTGACGCCCGCACCGTTACCTGCCTCTCCTGTGAAACAATCGGGGGGGGCAGGTTGCGTCACTACTTGGAGGGGTCATGGCTACACTGGAGCCGTCGGAGAGTCGCCGCGTGCGCACTGAGGCGCTGCGCGGCAGCGTGCAGATTTCCGCGTACGGGGCGCCGGATGGTGCCGGGTGGGCGCGGCAGGCCGCCGCGCTCGGCGGCACGCACATGCGGCTGACGAATATTTTCGAGGAGTCGACTGTTCAGGCGGCCGCCAACGGTGGAGACAAGCTCGGCGAGATGGACAGCAAGGTGCGCGCCGCCGTAGACGCCGGGTTCCGCATCATTGTTGATTTCTCCTACTACCGGAACCTCCTCATCAAGGAGGGGACGAACCCGTACTTCCTGGAGTGGTCGGCGTGGCTGGCGCCGATGGCGCAGATCCTCGGCCGCCAGTTCCCGGGCGCCGACTACGACTATGCGCACGCCCCTGAGGTGGCTGCCGTAGCCCTGTCGGGGGAGCCTGACATCCTGTGGGGTGACAACAACCCTGTCCAGCAGGCGAAGTCGGCTGACCGGTACCTGTGGGCGCTCCAGCAGCAGGTGACTGCGGTCCGGAAGTTGGATTATGACGGCCCGGTCACTGCCGGCGGCTTCAATCATCTGAACTCCGACGGGCCTGATCGGGGCGCGTACGGCGACGCGGTGGACCGGCTCGCTGGCGTGCCTTGGGTGGACGCGCTGACATTCCATGGGTACGACGGGCCGGCGAAGCTGAAGTCGGGCATCCCCAAGTTCGTGGATGTTGCCCAGTCCGGAGGGAAGCTTGCACTCATGGAGGAGTGCGGCTTCAACTCAGATAACACGGCGGACGCTGCTAGGGCGGCGAAGTTCCGGGAGTTGGTTCCGTGCGTTGCCGCGTCCGGCCTGGCCGGTCTGGGGTTGTGGAACGTTGGGGACTACAACGGGTTTGACGTGCGCGCCACCCACCCTGAGGCGATGAAGGCGTGGAACGAAGTTGTTGCTGCGCTGCCCGTGTTGGGGCGCGCCGGCGGCGCCTCGCTGGTTGGCGGTGGCGCCCCAGCAGCAAACCAATGGGTGTTTTTTCCTGGGGACGCCACGCCTGGTGACACATTCATGGCAGTCCTGGAAGGGAACGCTCTTTGCGTGGGGCCCCGCTCGGAGTGGGGGTCGGTGACGGTCCCCGCGGTCGGGCAGAAGCGGCTGGCTAATATCCCGCCGGCAGTACTCGGAGGCCGGAAACCTCAGCGCACCTGCTATCCGCTGTTGAAAACTGACGGCACGTCGGACGGGTCCACGGTTGAGGTGTGGCCGAACGGGACTGTGGTCACGAACGTCGTGCCGAATGGTGGTGGGAGGCGTGTCTGCCCGATGATGTATGCCCCTCTCGCGTGACTGTCGTCGCCCTCCCCCGGTGGGACACTTGGCCCATGCATGAGATTTCTTTTCCTCCGCTCCCGGCGGAGCTGATCGGCGCGGCCCTGGCCGGTGTCGCTTCATGGGTGGGGTGGTTGTTCGCGAGGGCGGACCGGACTGCGGACCGGCGCGTTGAGGCGCTGGAGGCGGTCACGAAGGCGTTGACTCGCAGGGTGCAGACCCTGGAGGAGGGGCGCGAAAAAGCGGAGGCGGCGCGCGACCTCGCTGAGGAGGAGGCGCACCGTCTCCGCATCCGCGCGTTCCGACTGGAGGAGTACGCGGCGGCTTTGCTGAGGTGGGGTGTTGGTTTGGTGGCGATGATGGCGCCGGCGGAGAGGCCGCCTAAGCCGCCGTCACCGCCAGCCGACCTCGATGATGTGGGCGATTTGGGTGGCTGCGGCGTGCCGACTGTTCCCTTTCCAGCGGGCGCCGCCTCCGGTCACGTACCAGGTGACGCCTCGGCGGGTGAGGGCTACTCGGGTTCCTGATGGTCGTCGGCCTCTGCGGATGATCGCTTCGCGGGGGCCGGTCGCTACTTTCAGCTGGGTGCGGTCGAGGCCGCACGCGTCGATGATGGTGAGGGCTTCGCTGACGACGCCGGCGGGGGTCATTCAGTTCACCCCCAGCCACTGCCAGAGGCCCCAGATGGTGAGGGCGGAGCCGAGGGTGGTGAGGCCGGCGGCGAGTGCGGCGATGACGTAGGCGATGCCGGCGAAGATGAGCTGGCCGGCCCGGTTGAGCTTGCGGTCGACGCTGGGGGTGGGGGCTGCGTGGCGCATCTGGTTTCCTTTCAGTTGGTGCGGACGATGACGATGGATCCGGCGGGGGCGGTGGCGTAGGAGCCTTTCTGGGCGCCTGCGCGGCCGCCTCGGAGGGTGAGGGTCCGGTAGGCGGGCCGGCCGGGGGTTGGGGTGTTGGACTCGACCCGCCAGGTGGCGCCTTCGCGGATGATGAGACTTCCGGCGGAGACGTCCTCTATGGGGGACGGCCGTGTTGGCTGGTGGGGGTGCATCATTTGGTGTTCCTTTCCGAGGTTGTGGGAGGCCTTCTGGCGGCCTATCGCCGGGCCGCCTGGGTGGCTGCCTGGGCTGCGCTCTTGAGGGCGCTGTAGAGGCTCTCAGGGGTACTTTCGGGCCCGTAGGGGACGCGGGTCGGCCGGCCGCCTCGGGGGTGGATGGTGACCCATCCGTCCTCGACGGTGACCTTGGTGCCGGCGGCCAGTTTTTGGTCGGCGATGACGTTCCAGGCGGCGATGCGGGCGATGGTTGCGGCGTTCATGGGGGCTCCTTTCGGGGCCCCCGGGGCGTCTACCCCGGGGGCCTCTGGGTGGTCAGAGGGCGTTGAGGGCGTCTGCGTCGAGGCGGCCCATGGTGGTCAGCCAGTCGCAAAGGTCGCTGTGCAGGCCTCCGTTGGGAGAGCCGTCGTAGGGGAGGCCCCACTGGTCGACGTCCTGGAAGGCCTCTTGGTCGCCGATGGTGAGGGTCCAGCGGGTGAGGTTGTTGTTGGCCGCGTCGGTGCGGGGGGCGGCGTCCAGCCGGGCGGCCTGCAGGGGGGAGGTGGTGTTGGCGGTCATGTCCGTTTCCTTTCTGTCAGTCAACTGATCGGACGTAGGTGATGCTTCCTGCTGCGGGGGTGGGCGTCAACCTCGCGCGCCCGTGAGTTCGGTCACGCGAGTGTTTGGGGGGCGGGATTGTGCGAAAAACTCGGCTCCCTCGGACGGTGGAGATAGCGGAGGGAGTCGAGCTGTGAGACGCCGCGGGCCCGCACTCTAAGACCGCGTCGGCCTGTCGGGCGATTAACGACACGCGGCCGTGGCGGAAGTCAGGACCACAGCCGCCACTCGGACGAGGTCCCCGCCCCCAGCTCAAACGTTAGAAGGGCCGGGGCGGACGACTCCCCGCTGGCGTTCTGAAACCAAGAGCTGCCAGGGTCGACAGTTGGGGCGCAGATGATCTGCCGGCTGTCCCCGACCGTCTGCACGGAGAAGGAGTGCCAATGGCCGTGCAGGAGCACGCGGGCGTCTTGCATGCCTGCCACGCAGCCGAACGCCTGCCCGCGGAACCAGTCGGCGACGCGGTTCTTACTGCCGGCCGCGTGCCCGTGAGTGACCCCCATGACCGTGCCGTCCTGGGCGTGCACTGTCAGGGACTCCAGGCGGGGGGACGGGGCCAGGAAGCTGACGCCCTCGTATCCGGGCCGGCCTTCTAGGGCCATCTGAATGTTCGATTGGATCAGGAGTCCGTAGTCGTCCGCAGCGATGTTCGCCCGGTTGGACCGGCCGATCCCCGTGCGGACCTGGCAATGGTTGGACGGCACCGCCACGTAGGTGACTGACGGGCAGGCCATGGCAAGCTGCCGGACACAGTCCGCGAGGACTGCCTGGGCGGTGCGGATCTGTTCAACGAGGCCCATGTCGCATGTCTGCGCCTGGCTGACCGTGTTCGTGAAATTCTCTGTGCTGTCGCCGCAGTCCACCATGATGACCTCGTCGTAGTTGGCGGCATCGAGGGCGATCCGGGCGATCGCGGAGCGGACCGCTTTGACGGTCTCCTTGGTTCCTCCGCGGGCATCCGTCTTGCCGATTTGCATGTCAGAGATGACGACCACGTACGTGCCCTTCCGGGGGCGGTCCACGGCCGGCGTCGCCTCGTTAGCGAACAGGGGGGCGATGTCGTCGTAGGCCAGGCGCTTCACCTCTGCTCGTTCTGCTGCGCCGGGCGCCCAAGTGATCTTCTCGTAGGAGCCGTCCGCCAGCCGGACGGTCTTACCGCGGGCGGTGATCGCTTCGGTGGGGATTCCGAAGTATGCGTCGGTGCCCTGCTGGCGTTGCTCGGAACGGCGCTTCAGGGCCTTCCTGTGGCGGCGGACGGCAGCCTCGCTGGTGCCGTACTCGTCGGCAATAGATTGGTTGGTGCGCCGCTGATGCTGGGGGAGTGAGTCGTTCGCGATGATGGCTTCGTCGAGGGGGGACATGTTCACTCCCCCGCCTTGTAGTTGTTGACCCACTGGCGGAGATGGAACATGTTGAACCCTGCCCACGAGTCGTAGACGCGGCCGGTGTTCCTGTCGGCGACGTAGCAGACGGGGGCGGCGGCGTAGCCGTGCTCGTTGGCGAGTTCCTGCGCGGTCTTGTCGTCCTTGAATCGTGTTTCCATGTAGGGCGTGCCGTTCTTAGTGAGGTACCGCTTGGAGGAGCGGCACTGCTGGCAGCCAGGCAGGCTGGCAATGTAGATCTCATATGAGGCCATTGCTTGTTTCTCCTTGCTTATGGGGTGTGGGGTTGAGTGGCGGGGGCCGACAGTCGGCCGGCCCCCGCCGTCGGATGCGTCAGAAGGGGCAGTCGCCGAAGTTGGACTGTCCGGCTAGCGGGTTCGCTGCGGCCTGGCCGAGCTGGCCGGGCTGGTGCTGGCTCCGAGCGTCTCCGTCCCGGTCGGCCTTGCGGATGTACCCGCAGAGGCGACAGTTACGCAGGTCATGGTCGATGCCTGCCCTCTCTCCGGTGTGCCACTCCCGGAGGGTCATCGTGCCGGTGACGGTGACCCGGTCGCCTTTCTTAAGGGTGTCTGCGATGTAGGTGTTCTCCTCACCGAACAGGGCGGCAGACACGTACAGCGGGGCGCCGTCGTCGTCCCACCTGCCGGTGGACTTGTCCTTCGCTCTGCGTGTAGCGCCGATGCGAAGGGAGATGATGGGGGTGCCGGACTGTGCGTAGTGGACCTCGGGGTCCTTGACGAGGGTGCCTGTGGTGGTGGTTTCAACAGCCATGGTGGGGTTCCTGTTCAGTTGATGAGGGCGGCTTTTATCTGGGCGTCCTGGAGTCGCGCGTAGTCGTACGCCTGGAAGTCCTCTACGGAGCCTGCGGGGACAACGGAGATGACCGCAGGCTGGCCGACCGACTCGACCGCGTTGTGGTCTGCGCGGTCGATGACGACGGGGATGTCTCCGTGCTTCTTGATGATGTCGGTGAGGTAGCCGATGAGCTCTTCGGCGGTGATTACCTGGGCGGTCATTCTGCGGGGTCCTTTCTGTTGGCGTGGTTCAGGATGGTGACGAGGTCTGTGACTGTCATGGTCACCCATTGGTCTCCGGCTTTGGCGTTGCCGTGGCGTTTGTGGATGACGATGCCGGTCAGGCCTCCGATGTTCGACGCTTCAGTATGCGCCTCTCGCATCCATTGAGGCAAGCCCATCTTAGTCACATTCTTGCATTCGACGGCGATCTGTCTGCCGCGGCAGGCGACCCCGTACAGGTCGCCCGAGTCGGCGGCGCCGGTCTTGACCTGCCGGTCGACATGACAGCCTTCGAGGCGGTCGTCGAGATGGTCGGCGATGAGCCGTTCGAATCTTGACCCTGCGGCTTTAGCGGATCTCAGGTTGCGTCCCATGCTTCACGCGGCTCCTTCTTGACTTGGTCATGGATGGTGGCCAGCTGGTCCTGCAGGTATTCACGCATCTCGGTGGTGTCTTCCTGGCGGGAGGTCAGGTAGGCGGCGGCGGCTGCGAAGCGTGCCCGCAGGGAGTCGAGGCCGGCCTGCCAGGAGTCGCGGGCGGCGATGTTGCCGACGTGTCTGCGCGCGTACCAGCAGGCCTTCGCCATATCTTCTCCGTACGTGGCCCCGTCCTTGATGCCGGCGCGGAGCGCGTACTTCAAGACGTTGCCGATCAGGAATGTTTCCCGCTCGGTCAGGTTGATGACCTCGACAGGCCACTGCGTGTAGTGGGCGGGGTGACGCACGCTGTCGTTCATGAGATCACCGCCATGGGGGTGCCGTCAGTGTCGGCGCGGTACTGGTCCCACCCGCCGGCGTGGCCAGTCTTGACCGTGTTGAGTACGAGCAGGCCGTCCGCCTGTTCGAAGCCGATGCCGCCGCCGGCGACCACGGCGACAGGGGTGTCGTTGCCGTACCGGAAAGCGGCGTCCTGCAACTGGCCCATGAGGCGGCCGATGGTGAGGGTGCCGGCTTCCTGGGTGGCGTAGTCGCGGACTGTGGCTCCGGTGCCGGTGGATCCGAAGCCTCCCTGGCCGCGGGGCGTGTCGTCTTCTACGGCGCCGACCTCCATGTGGACGGGCGGCTGGGGAAGGATGATCAGCTGGCAGATCCGCTCTCCGGCAGCGATGAGGGCCGGTTCGGCGAGTGCGGTGACAAGGAGCTTGATGTTGCCTCGATACCCGGAGTCGATGATTCCAACGCCGTTAGGGATGGTGAGTCCTTTCTTGCCGGCAGAGGAACGGAGCGTCAGCTGCCCGTAGTAGCCGTCGGGGATGGCGACCCGGATGCCCAGGTCGATCGTGTACATGGCGCCTGAGCGGACCAGGCAGCCCTGCCCTTCGGGGACGTGCAGGTCAAGGCCGGCGTCCGTGTCGTGGGCCCGCGCGGGGTCCTGCACGTTCATTGTCTTCTGGACGGTGACTTTCATGTTGGTGGTTCCTTTCAGTGCTTAGCCCATGGGGAGCGGTCTCGGCCTCTCGTGAGGTCGTGTGGCTCGGAGTGGTAGGAGTCGATTTCGTTTTCCTCCCAGGCGAGAGGCGAGTGGCCGCCTGCGATGACGGCGGTTCTGTGTGCGGCTGTAGAGTTTTTGTTTGGGCTGATCGGCTGGCATTGGAGCCGCTGCCACGCGCAGGCCATGCGGAGTCTGGCCTCGGGGTTGACGTACTCGCCTGCGCGGCCTTTGGTGACCATGCGGGGAGGGACGCCTGCCGCTCGGGCGATGCGGTGTTCGTCGTAGCCGATCCACATGAGCGACAGGATCCGCCGCTGCAGCCCGATCGGGGTGACGAGGGTGACGGGCACTGCTGTCATCGGTTGGTCTCCGGGTTCCTGCCGGCCTGCCAGGTCGAGAGCACAGCCTCCAGGGAGTCGGGGTCATCCATGCTGGCGCCTCCTTCTTGGGCTCGTTTCCACACGTCGCCCGGGCTGCCGCCGGTTTCCTTGCAGTAGTCCATGAGCATGGTGCGGGTCATGTTGCGGCGAGCTTCCTGCTCGGAGCCGGGCTCCGGGTTCGGTGCGGGGACCGTGGTGGGGCTGTCGGGGATGATCCCCGTTTCGTGCTTCCGTTCGGTGGGGGGCGGCACGTCCTTGGGGCCGGGGGCGCTCTCGGCGATTCTGCGGGCTTTTTCTTGGGCGTCTCCTCGTTCGGTTGGGGTGGTTTCCTCGGTGTGTCCACGCAGGTTCTGAGGTTCGCTCGTGAGCTCTTCTGCGGTGTACACGTTCCCGGCGAGGGCGTCCGATGCGCCCTGACGGCACACCTCGGTGATGGCGCGGGCTCGGAGCATCTGTCGGGGGTACTGCGTCCACGGGCCGCGGTTGCCCCACAGCCCTGCCTCGCGGGCCTTCTTTTCGTCCCAGGTGACGGTGAACTTGTAGTCGGGGTCGTCGGCGCGGATGATGCTAGCGGTGACACTGTTGCCGTCTTCGTGGATGCGGAGCTTGTGGCCGGCCCGGCGGACGATCGCCCCCATAAGGTCTGCGGACATGGTCATCTTGCCGCGGGCTACGACCATGGATTGCATGACCTGGGTGTAGGGGACGCCGAGGGCGTCGCCGATGTCCATCGCCCAGATAATGTCGGCCGGCTTGCCTCGGTACTCGGCGGGGATGAGGGATGACTGGGAGACGATCTTCGCGTGTTCGATGCGGTCCATTAGAGGGTTCCTTTCATGACTGTTCCGAGGAGGGCGGCGGCTACGTCGGCGGGGTGTGAGTCGCACTGGTAGGGGACGTCGGCGCGGGAGCGTCCCGCTTGGATGGTGACCCCGGCTTCGCCGACGCGGGCGGAGAGCAGGTCTTGCTGGTCGGTGAAGATGAATAGGCGGGCCGGGTCTGCGTCTACGAGCGGTTCGTCGACGATGAACTGCGGCCCGGGGTGGTGGCGGAGGCAGCATTCGGCGATGAGCCTGGCCATGGGGGCTCTGTCTTGTCTGGGGGCGAATCGGCCGATCATGACCATGCCTCGCGCGCGTCGTTAAGGGCCCGGCGGATGGCGTTGTTGATGGCGTCCCGGGCGCCGTCCGGGTCGCAGGCGTAGCGGCTGCCGCCGGCGTCGAGGGCGTACAGCCCATCGTCGGTGACTGACGCGATCACGCTATCCCTCTCGGTGTGGGCTTCGATGTAGGGAGAGCCGTGGGTGGTGCGGTGGAGCGCGGCGTATTCCGAGACGGCGAGGTGGTCGCGGATGGCGGCCAGGAGAGGAAGGAGGAGGCGGGACTGCATGAGCGGCGACATGGGTGGTCCCTTTCAGTTGGTGGGCTTGATGGCGGTGAGGATGTCGGCGATGGCTTCGCGGGCCTGGGATAGGTTGCGCTTAGAGGCCGGCCAGCGATGACTGTGGGTGATCGCCCAGGCGGAGAAGTCCGAGTTCCGGCCTTTCTCGATGTGGATGGCACCGGGGCCGTAGCCGACCTCTGCGACTTCGGTGCCGTCCGGGAGCGCCCCGGTGATGGCGGGGTCGCCGCCGGCGAGGAGGTCGGAGAGCTGCTCGAGCAGGTCGGCTGGGGTCATCTCTCGCGCCTCTCGTTCGCGGAGATCCCCTGACAGTGGCGACGTGTGGGCGTAGTCCAGCATGGTGGCTAGCTGCTCGCGCATGGCGTTTGTGTCGTCGGCCGCCCAGGCGCCACCGCCCGGCTGCGAGTACCAGACGTACATGCCGTCATAGTCGTAGACGTTGGTCTTCCTGGCGGTGCCCTCGACGGCGATCATTCGGTCGCCGAAGTCGTCGGACTTGGCGATGGTCGCGGACTCGCCTTCGCGGAGGAGCGGCTGAAGGGCGGTGAGGATGTCTTCGAGTGTCATGTCGGGGCTTTCAGCTGTGGCGGACGTTGACTGTCCGGGTCTTCCCGGTGGAGGGGTCTGTGTAGTGGGCGCGTCTCCAGTCGGCGGCATCGATTCGCGCGACCCTGCGCCGGTAGGACGCCGCGTACTTTTTGGCTGACCGTGCTCGTTTGGAGGGGGTGGTGTTCTCGGGGATGTTCATGGCAGTGGGAGGTTTCTGAGGGTCTGTTCGGCGTCGGCTTCCGTGGTGGCGTGATCGAACGAGGGGGCCTGGGGTGCGGGGCGGTTCGAGGATGCGACCACGACGTGGAGGCTGTCATCGATGACTGCGACCCCGCGGCTCGGGATGATCACTGACCATCGGATGGTGTCTCCGAAGGGGGAGCGGACGGTTACTGCTTTGGCTTCGGCTGCCCAGCCTCGCCGGCCGATGTCGCGGGCGATGTTGTTGGCGAGTTCCTGCGCGGTGGGCAGCTTCTTCCGGCGGAACATTAGTCGTTCTCCAGGCAGAGGAGTGTGCAGACGATACGGCCGGCGTCTTCTGGGCGGGTGGGGTATGTGACGTGCGTGCCGGTGGCTGACGTGTAGGCGATCCTGTCTTGGTAGACGGCGACTTTGGCTGTGCAGTCCGTCTGGCCGGTTTCGGCGATGGCTACGACTGCGGCTTCCGGGTGGCCGGCGGCGCCGACGTGGGTGGCTACTGCCCCGTAGCCGATGGTGGTGAGGCGGATGTAGTTGGCGATCTGGGTGGCGACGCGGTTCTGGGTGGGGGGTGACAGGCGCATGTTGTGTCCTTTCTGTGGGGTCTTCTGGGGGGCTGTCAGGCGCCGGCCCGGCTCTGGTACTGGGGGTGGGGCGCGAGGGCGTCAGCGTGGCGGAGGATGGCCTTCCTGCGGTTGCTGGACCGGGTCGCTTTGATGGCGACCGGCAGGCCGATGACCAGCGCCGGGATGGTGGCCGGCCCGACCCCGCCGGCGAGGAGGCCGGCGACCGCGCCGAGGACGGCGACGATTGAGAGGGTCGCGATCCAGGCGATCAGGGTGGTGGCTGCGCGGCTGGGGAGCTGGGCGGTGGTGTTCATTTGGGTCCTCCTTGGTGGGGTTGGTTTCTATCGAGTTGTTGGTCTTAGTCTCCTGTGTTTCGGGCGGGAAGTCAAGGCACGGCAGGGTGACGTCCGACACGGCCGTGGGTGGGGGTGCCGCCGTCCCTTCGTTCTCCTTGCTTTTCTCTCACCGAAGCGCAAGGGGGACCGTGGTCCTAGGCCGGTCCCGCGCCCGCGCGCGCCCGCGCCCCCGTACGGGGCTATGACACCAAGGGAGAGATATCTAGGTAGTAGATAGTAGATACCTGTGGATATGTGGATAACCCCATCTTTCGTTGCTATGGTGCGGCAGCCCTGTCCACAGGGGGTTGTGGGTAAAGTTGTATGCACATGTGAATTGCTTGTATGCACAAGTACTTTTCCACAGGTTATCCACAACCAATCCACAGGGTTGTCCACACGGTTATCCACAGGGGTGACGAGGATGGCCTGGGACCGAAGTCCCCGCACTGGGAGGAGTTATCCACAGGGTGTGAGCTAACCTGTGGACACCAACCACCACCACCGTCGGAGGACCACATGACTCGCACCCTTTCGTTCCTCGTTGGCATCTCTGCCGCCCTTGCCACCCTCTGGTCTCTGGCTCAGCTGTGGATCGCTCTCACTGTCGGAGAAGCGAACGTGATCTCTCTGGTCGGCTGGGGGTTGGCCTCAGCGATCCTGTGGGCCCTTCTGCGGCCTATCAGGTGGGCCAGAGCCCACGGCCTGCACCCTGGGTTCCATCGCCGCTGAGGAGCTCTGAGCGCCTCTCGGGCGGGGGTCTCGACACGCCGGTGTCGGGGCCCCCTTCTTTGTGCCCTCTAACCGGAACGTTTCCGTCCTGTTCTGTTCCTCTTCGCTCGAGGGGGTGCCCCGCGATGCGGGAGGGGGAGTGGTGTTAGGGCCTAGTTGCAGGGGGGCGACTTCGTACCCAGCCGTTCTTTGTTCTGTCAAACCATGCGGTACAACCGGAACGCATGTGTCCCACTTACACTAGAACGTCAGTCGGTTAACGTTTTAACGTGTGAGTTCCCCCACCGAATTCGGGGGCCTAGGAGCCGCCACCGTGTACAGTGGGGGGGAAAGGGGGGGCGGCGAAGAGCCCGACCGTCCAGGTCGGCCCGCCCAACGGGAACGACACAGCCAGCAACAGAACAACCCCCCGACAGAGACACAACCCACGGAGCCCGCCACCACGGAACAGCCCAACAAACACGCAGCCGAACCTGAACAGCCAACAGGGAACAGCAACCCGCCCCCCAGGTTAAGAACAACCCGACCAGGACACAGCCAGCAAGACAAGCCACCCACAAGACCAGCCCACCCCCTCAGAAAAGAACTGCAACCCACAGGACAGCCACCAACAAACAGTAACCACCACCCAACAGAGGGACGGCCCGAACCAGGAACCGCAGCACACCAAGCGGGTGGGGCGGGAGTTAAGGAGGGGTCTAAGGGGAGCAGGCCCCCACACGCCACAGCCCCCACCACCCCGGAACCGGGACCCACCAACCAAACACCGCCACCCACCAGACACCCCAACCCCAAACCCCAACCCCAACCAGAAACCAAACACCAAAGCCAGGACCCCCACCACCCTCCAGCCGCCTCACCACCCACACCCCACCAGGTACCCTGCACACATGCCATGGGCCACATCCAACCGACGTCAACGCTTGCCAACAAACTGGAACAAACTCAGGAAGCAAGTCCTCGCAAAAGCAAACTACAAATGCGCAGGCCTCGACCCAGCCACCACCCCACCACCCACCAGTGGAGAGGCACAAGGGAGGGCACACCGGTGGCACCACCCGGCATGCACCATGCGCGCAACCGACGTCGACCACATCATCGCCGGCGACAACCACGAACTAAGTAATCTCCAAGCCCTGTCGCACGCCTGCCACACAGCCAAGACCACACAAGAGAACGCCGCAGCCAAGGCGCGCATACGCGCCACAGCCACACGCGAACAGCCGCCACACCCAAGCGCGCGCGCAACACAAACAAACAAAAAAGAAAAACAAAACAAAACAAAAGCAAAAGCAAGCAAAAGCAAAACCCAAGCCGAAACGACGCGACGCGAAACTTGGAACTGAAAAAAAACCGCGCCGAAAAAAACGAAGCCACCCCCTGGCACCGACTCCCCTCCCCCCACACACGAAAGACCGGGGGAGATAGCAATCACGGAGTGGGATGCCCGGAACGACAGCGTTTGGGGTGACGGCGGCCACTGTGGGCGCGTGCGTGGCGGAACTCGGACGGCCCCGTAACCTTGTTGTAGGCGGCCGACCGGCCGCCGGGAAGGAGAGGCATGGGCGTTAGCTCCATTGCTGCATCCCAGATGCAGTACTGGTGTCAGGCCGGGCCGGGGAAGCCGCAGGGTGGGGCCTACTCGGTCGGCTACTCGCAGCCTGACCGTCTATTCTCGTACCGTGACAGCGACGAGGATGGTTGGCTGCAGTGCGACTCGAACATGGACTGCTCGTCCGCGGTGCGGGGGGCGATCAACTACGGCCTCCACAAGGCGTGGGGGTACGGCTGGGGTGACGGCCGGCTGTTGCCTGAGTCGACGTGGACGGGGTCGATCCGTTCTGAGTTGACGTCTCGCGGCTGGTATGAGGTTCCGTGGTCGGATGCGTCCTTGTACCCGGATGGTGGTTTCCAGGACGGCGACGTGGTCCTGTCGGAGGCGGCTTCCGGCGGGGTCGGCCATGTTGCGATGGTTGTCCCGGATGGGCTGGCTGAGGCGTGGATTGCTGAGGACGGCACGATCGATGGGTATGTGGGCGACCAGACTGGCTCTGAGACCAGGGTTGGCGACTACGCGACCCACGTGTACACGCGCGGCGGCAGGTGGACGCATTGTCTGCGCCTGCCTGAGGGCGGTGACAGCCCTTCTGGCGGCCGTTCTTCGTCGTCCGGGTACTCGGGTAGGACGATCGCGAATATGGGCGCCCTCGTGGCCGCTGCGGACGCTGTGGGGCTGCCCCGGTGGGTGGCTCTTGGTTTGGCTGAGCAGGAGTCGAACGGCGAGAACGTGTTCGGCCATGACGCTGGCGGCGCCTATCAGGGCGGCGGTGAGGTCACGGAGGCGAAGTTCCGTGATTTCTACGCTCAGATCAGCGCTGGGGCTACGTCGAACGGTGTCGGCCCGACCCAAGTGACGTACCCGGGCTATTTTTTCAATGACCCGGATCGCGCCTGGTGGGACCCGCAGGCTTCGTCGGAGGTCGGCTTCGGGATTTTGGCCGGCTACTTGGGCGGCGACTACTCGTGGGACTCCCTGTGTCGGGCTGGGTCTACGTACAACTGCGGTAACCCGAACGACCGTTACGAAACGTACGGGCAGTCTTTCGCGTCGCTGGCTTGGGCGTGGAAGGATCAGCCGCTCGGCGACTATGCCGGCGGCGGTGTGTCATCTACCGATGAGGAGCTGGAAATGTCTGCTGCTGTTGATCTTCTGACTGAGATCCGCGATTCGCTGCGCGCCGGCAAGGAGGGCGACCACTACGCCGGCGACATGGCTTGGTACTCCGGGGCGATCCGCGATGAGTTGCGCTCCCTGAACTCGAAGGTGCAGGTCATCTCTGACGCTGTCACTCCGGGCATCGCGGGCGTTAAGTTCGACGGGGACCTGTACAACGCGGTTAAGGAGACTCGGAAGTCCCTCGCTGTCATCGAGCGGCGCTTGAATGCCCAGCAGGGCGGCCAGGACGTCGGCGGTGACTCATGATCGTCCTTTTCGCTGTCGCTGCCGCCATCCTGGGCGCCTACTGGGGCGGCCTGTGCGAGGGCGTTGAGAACGGTTACCCATGGGAACGAATGAACAAGGAGAAGAAGAATGACTCTGACGGCTGAGCAGTCCGCGACCCTGACGGCGGTCGCTGCGATCGTGTGGCCTCTGATCCAGGCGGCCCTGGACAAGCCGTACTGGACGCCTTCCCGTCGGCGGATGATCGCCCTGGCTGCGATTGTCGTGATCGCGGTCGGCACTTGGTTTGTGGGCGCCTACCCGGCGACCGCCGAGGCGGCCGCCACTCAGGTCTTGTCTGTTGCCGGCCTCGTCCTCGGCGCTTACAACGTCCTGAAGTCCGTGAAGATCAACGGGATCAGCGTCCTGGATTGGGCCGGTATTGTCACTCCTGGTGGTGTCGACCTGCGGAAGTCGGAGGGTGGGGCCCATAAGGCCTGACCTGCCCCCGACCTGCGGTCCGGCGGCCGTCTCGCATATCCCGCGGGGCGGCCGCCGTTGGTTTCCGGCGGTATGATTGGGGCACGCTACGACCGAGAGGGGCTGAGATGCCGCAGAAACCGCCGCCGCGGCTGAGTAAGTCCGCCCGCCGCATGTGGGATGACATCACGGCAAGGTGGGAGCTTCGCCCGGACGAGGTTCGCCTGCTGGAGGACGCCTGCCGGGAAGCGACGATCCTCGACAAGATCGAGCGGGAGCTTGCGGGCGCCGATTACGTGATGCCCGGGTCGCAGAAGCAGCTGCGCGCCCACCCGCTTCTGTCGGAGGTGCGCCAGCATCGCGTGGCGATGGCGCAGCTGCTGTCGAAGCTGAACCTTCCGGACGAGGAGGCGGACGCCAGGGCGCAGGCCTCTAGGTCTGAACATGCGTCTATCGCGGCGGCCGGCAGGTGGGGTCTGACTCGTGGCCAGGCCTCGTGAGCGGAAAGCCGCCAGCGGAGACGACCCGCGCCTCCTCGCGGAGATCCGCGAGTATTACGAGGGGCGCCTGAAGTCTCGTCCGGCGGTGCTGCCGGGGGCTGGTGGGCCGTTCCCGGCGGTTGCGTACGGCCCGGTGTGGGCCGTGAAGGACGGCGCCTGGCTGCAGCCTGAGCACACCGTCGGCTGGGACGTGGCCTGTTGGACGTCGGCGCACCTTGCTGGGCCTGGCGGCGGCCCCTTCTTGTTCACGGACGAGCAGCTGCGCTTCATGCTTTGGTATTATGCGACAGACTCGGCTGGGAGGTTCCTGTCGCCCACGGTGGTTCTGCAACGGTGCAAGGGGTGGGGCAAGGATCCGCTGGCTGGCGTTATCGCCCTCGCGGCGCTCTGCGGCCCGTCCGTCCCATTCGTGGGGGGGGACGGCGTGGTGCGCGGACGCCGCGAGGAGTCACCCTGGATTCGCCTCCTGGCGGTTTCCCAACAGCAGACAGAGAACACGATGGGGGCGATCCGCGCCCTGGCGCCCCCGGACGTTCGTGAGGACCTTGCGATCCGGGTGGTAACGACACTGGTTCGCCCGACTGACGGGAGTGCGGGGTTCATCACGGCGATCACGTCGAATCCTGACGCGGCCGAAGGGGCGCGCGCCACCCTGACCGTATGCAACGAGACACAGAACTGGACGCGGTCGAACTCTGGCATGGCGATGATGGGTGTCGTCCGCGGTGACGCAGCAAAGTCGCCGCCGGAACGGCAGGCCCGGGTTTTGCACATCTGCAACGCTGCTAGGGTCGGTGTCGAGTCGGTTGGGTTGTCTGTCCGTGAAGGCTGGGAGGAGCACGGCGGGAGGGGCGCCGGCCTCATGTACGACTCGTTGGAGGCACCCCCCGACGCGCCGCTGACTGCGGAGGCCGCACCTGAAGTGGTTGAGTCTGTTCGTGGCGACGCGTCCTGGCTGACACCGGACCGTATCGTCCAGGACATCATGGATCCGTCTACGCCGCCGTCTGAGTCGCGCAGGAAGTGGTACAACCAGGTGGTCGCGTCCGAGGATGCGTGGCTGACCCGCGAGGAGTGGGACTCCTGTCTTGATAAGGAACTGCCTGCGCTGGACCCCGGAGACGAGGTTGCAGTGTTCTTCGATGGCGGTAAATCGGACGACTCGACCGCCTGCGTGGCTGTCCGCATCAGTGACGGCGCTCCGTTCGTGGTCGGCGTGTGGCAGCGGCCGCCTGACGCCCGCGCCCATAACTGGGTTGTCGATCGGGCTGCGGTCGATAAGCGCGTCCGTGACTTCTACGAGCACCATAATGTGGTTGCCCTGTGGGCGGACCCGTCTCACGCCGTCGAGGATGAGAGCATGGAGCAGTTCTGGGACTCGGTCGTGGACGGCTGGCATCGCGACTATGGTCGCCGGCTGCGGCTGAAGGCCTCTCAGGGGCACTCCGTGAAGTGGGACATGTCCTCGCCGGCGAACCAGAAAGCATTCGTGCACGCCGTCCAGGTCGCGACCACCGACATAGTCGAGCATGCGTTCGTCCATGACGGCGACGCGAGGCTACGCGCCCACGTCCTCCATGCTGTCCGCTACCCGACGCGGTTCGGCATGTCGATCTCGAAGGACGGCCGAGAGTCACGCAAGAAGATCGACTTGGCTGTCTGCATGATCGGCGGTAGGATGATCCGTAACATATGGCTGAATAGCCGCCGCCGGAGCAGAGGATCGATATGGTGAACGGACCGTGGGATGACATTGCGGCTCGCCGTGACGAGGCGAGGGCGCTTGCCGCCCAGCGTCGCGAAGAGATTGCCCCCGGGGCGTCTACGCGGACCGCGGCCAGCGGTCCCCTGTATGGGGTTGATTCAGACAGGGCTGACGCCACGAAACGACGCCTGAAGGCGTTGTCGCTCGGCCCTACTCTGGGGCTACTGTTGGACACGCTGGCTCGGCAGATAGTCGCTGACGGTATCTCTTCCGACCGGGACGATCAGGGGTCCGCTAGGCTGTGGGGGCCGTGGGAGGCGTCGGGCATGCCGTCTAGGCAGACGGCCCTGTGGCGCGAAGCTCTCATTGATGGCGCCGCTTATGCTGCCGTTCTGCCGTCGAACGGCCCGTCCGTGCTGCCGCTGCCGGCCTCTAGGGTCGCCTGCGATTGGGGTGGCGCGGAGGCAAACGAATGGCCCGTTGCGGCTGTTGTGTTGCGCGGCGACGGCGCCCCGTGGCGTTACCTGACCGCCGCCGAGGAGGTGGACTGTAAGACTGGCGCCGTCCTCTGGTCTGGAGCTCTGCAGCATTGCCCTGTCGTGCGTGTCGCCCCTTATCAAGCGCTGGACGGCGAATGTGAATCCCTGGTGGATAGGCTGCGTCTCCCCGCCCGCCGTTACATCAAGACCGTGCACGACCGCCTCCTCGTCCAGCATCACAACTCGTGGCGTGTTCGTACTGCGACAGGCCTTGCCGATCCGGGATCCCCCGAGGAAGCGGAGCGACAGAAAGCCCTCCTGGAGCACGGGGATGTGCTGACCGGGGGCGAGGGCGTGCAGTTCGGGTCGCTGCCTGAAACGAACCTGCAGTCGTTGCTTGACGCCGAGAAGGCTGACCTGGGGACGCTGGCTGCGCTCGCGTCGGTGCCGTCCTGGGCGCTGTCTGGGGCGCAGCTAGTCAACCTGAGCGCGGACGCTCTCGCTGAAGCCAAGGCAGCCGAGCGCGCTCACCTGCAGGCGCTCACGCGCGCTTTTGGGCGCCCCGTGTGCAACCTCGTTCGCCTGTGCGCTGCCGTTGACGGACGCCGCGACGACTCCGAAGACACCACGCTCTCTGTCGACTGGCGGGACACTGAGGCCCGCTCCTTGTCGCAGGCGGCTGACGCTCTCGGGAAGCTGTCGCAGACGCTGGGCGTGCCCGCCGCGCTGCTGTGGGACCGCATCCCCGGCGTGTCGCCGTCCGAAGCGGCCGGCTGGAGGGAGTACGCGGACGCGCACCCTGACGCGCTCACCTCGTACGCACAGGCTCTCGCCGGCGCTGACAATCCTGGCAAGGTCGCAGCCTTGGAGGAGGAGTGACCCTTATCGGCGACCACCGCGTCGCTGTTGGTGCGCTCGCCACGAAAGCTCGCGACTCCGCAGTCGACCTGTTCGATGTGGTGCTCGACCCGGACAGCCTGGACGCGTCGTCTGCGGCGTGGGCGTCTCAGACGGCGTCCGCCTTGCGCGGCGCTTCGGCGGGCGTGGACCG
>ERZ772962.190-NODE-190-length-33666-cov-15.117670_pt1 | contig 33666 bp, 29 predicted proteins | sample MGYA00580676_ERZ772962 | MGnify/ENA primary metagenome ERZ772962 (study PRJEB29015, sample SAMEA2738049) | human oral metagenome | biome: human oral; feature: human-associated habitat; material: saliva | place: China | collected 2230 ...
ATCTGATTGCAGGACTGGTTAATGCGATGGGATGAATATTTTCGCAAGAGGTCTATTTTTAGGCGGAATGATGCGGACATGGTATGTCGTACACCCGTCATCATAAAGTGTGCGGTTGGTTGTGCGGACGGTAAACTGATAGTGGCCTTGTCCGCCCGAAATTCCGACAACTTGGGATTCGACGGCATCGCCGCCCGCATGGGCGGTCAGTGGGAACGATAGAAAAAAGGGAATGATAAGGTGGCGCATAAGGTTGAGGCCGTCTGAAAGCAAGGATTCCGTTGGGAAAACGGGTTTCTGCGAAGTCAAAATAAACAGGGCTGTAAGGCCGAAACGGCAGGCATTTCGGCAGGCAGCCCATCCGTGCCGCACTATTGATTACAAGAATAGCGCATTTTCAGCGATTGGGGCATCGTCGGCAACTTTCAGACGGCCTGGACGTTTTCCGTTAAAATAGGCCGTCTGAAAAGTTGTCAAACCGAAACATGATTCCGAAAGCCGCCTTATGCATGCAACCGTTTATCTGGAAAACGAAGAATACATCGCCTTGTGCGACCTGTTGAAACTGGCCGGACTGGCCGAAAGCGGCGGACAGGCGAAGTCTGTGATTGCCGAAGGGCTGGTGTTGCGCAACGGTGCGGTCGAAACCCGCAAAACGGCGAAAATACGCGGCGGCGAAGTGATTGAGTTCGACGGCGCGGTGCTGGAGGTGTGCGATGGCTGCGACCCCGACGGCGAATAATGAAGCCGCGCTGCCGCCCGAACCCGTGCCGCCCGAAGATTGGGAGTGTTGCGGCAGCGAATGCGGCGATGCCTGCACGTTTGAAATCTACCGCCGCGAAAAGGCGGAATACGAGGCTTTGAAACGGCAGGTGCAGGCGGATGCGCCGTCCGGGCCCTAAGCCGCCTTGTCCGCCGGTTCAATCGAACAGGGATTTTAACGCCGCCGAACTGCGCTTTCAGACGGCCTCCATTCCGTATGAGGCCGTCTGAAAGCCTAATTCCAATATAGTTCAAACGAATGCGGCCAATCCGTACAACCCCGAAACTATTCCGAACCTTATCCATGTCCGTATCCGTTTCCACCGCCAAACTCAACCTGACCCTGCTGGCCGCCGCCAATGCCGCCAACCTGCTGCTGCTCTACGCCGCCTCGCACGCGCCTTGGTGGGGGACGGTCGTGGCGGCCGCACTGTTTGCCCTGAGCAACAATACGATGTTTGCGCTGCTGCACGAAAGCGTGCACGGCTCGTTCGCGCCCGACAGGCGGCTGAACGCGTGGTGCGGCCGCCTCGCCGCCTTCTGGTTTCCCACCGGCTTTGCCGTGCAGCGCATGTTCCACCTCACCCACCACCGCAACAACCGTTCGCCGTCGGAACAGTTCGACACCCTGCACGACGGCGACGTGCTGTGGCTGAAATACGCCCAGTGGTACGCCATCTTTACCGGCCTTTATTGGCCGTGCGCCGTTATCGGCGTGTTTTTCTATGCCGCCACGCCGCGTTTCGTCCGCCGCCGCTTGGCCGCACTTTTCGGCCGCCGGGGCGGCTTGCAGAGCGGGGCGGAAGACTATATCGGCAGCCTCGACCGTCTGCCGCAACTGTCCGCCCGTTTGGAAATATTCGGCGCGGCGGCGTGGCAGCTTTTCTGGGCCTGGCTGTTCGGCTGGACGTGGGGCGGTTGGCTGGCCTGCTATGCCGCCTTCGGCTTTGCCTGGAGTTCGCTGCAATACACCGACCATGCCTTCTCGCCGTTCGACTGCAAAAACGGCGCGTGGAACCTGCGCGTGCCGCGTTGGCTGCGGGCGGTTTTCCTCAACTATCACCTGCATTTGGCGCACCACCGGCATCCCGAGCTTTCCTGGCGCGAACTGCCTCGCCATGCCGGTGAAGGGCCGCATTTTTTCGCCGTTTGGCTGAGCTGCTGGCGCGGGCCGCGCCGTCCCGAAGATTTTCCGGTATTCAAACAGGGGCGTATCGAATGAACGCCGGCCTGCCGCATCCGCACCGTTTCTTCTTTGCACTGGCCGCCCTGTTCGCCCTGCTGTTCCTCGCGGGCTACGGCGGCAGCAATTTGATTGCCGCGTATATTCCGTGGCACATCAGCCCCGCCTTGCCGTTTGAGTCCGCCATCCCCTTCCTGCCCGCCTGGAGTGCGGTTTACCTTACCGTGCCGCTGCTGCTGGCGGCTTCCGTCCGTTGGGCCGACTGGCGCGAAACTTGGGCGTTGTTTGCCGTTTTGACCGCCGAATTGGCCGCCGCCTGCCCGTTTTTCATCCTCCTACCCGTTCAGACGGCCTATCCGCCGCGCCTTGCCGAAGGCTTTTGGCAGCCGTGGTTCGCATTGGCGGATCATTTGAGTATGGCACACAACCACCTGCCCTCGCTGCATGCCGCCTTCGCCTGCACCGCAGCCCTCGCCGCATGGAGGCATTCGGCGGCACGCTTCGCCCTGATTGCACCGTGGGCGGCAGCCGTCGTTGCATCCACCCTCCTGATACACGAACACCACCTGTCCGACCTCGTGTGCGGCGCACTGTTGGCCGCCGCCGTCTGGCACACCGTCGGCCCGTGGGCACGGCGGCCGGACATCCTGCGGCGCGTATCCGTCGAATGGCAGATGCTGCTCGAACAAGCCGCCTTCGCCCGCCGCCACCGCCGCTACGCTCTTATCAGCCTGATTCTGGCCGCGTACAGGCTGCGGCATCCCGCGCGCGGCGGCCTGCTGGTGTCGGGCTACTGCTTTTTGCAGGCCTTCGACGACCTGATGGACGGCGACCGGCAGACGGCGCGCACAGCCGATGAAGAAGCCCGCCGCCTGATACGGGAATGGCGGCACGGCCGTTTCGACGAAAACGACCCGTACAGCCGGCTGGCCGCCGACTTCAGAGGCCGTCTGAAAACGAGCGAAGCGAGTTTCTGCGAAGCTAAAACGAGCACAGTGAGTTTCTGCGAAGCTAAAACGAAGGCAGTGAGTTCTTGCGAAGCTAAAACGGATATAGAGGGTTTGGGCAAAGCCAAAGCGAACGCCAAGCATCCCGGTAAAACGGAAACCGTCCTGCCCGCCGCTGCCGCCCGTTTCGCCCTCACCCGCACCCTCGGGCTGCTGCACACCATGCACCTCGACCGCCTGCGTGCCGAACGGGCGCAACTGTGGACTGAGGCCGAAATCGCCGCCCAACACCGCCGCACCTTCACCCGCTCCCTCGACCTGCTTTTGGCCGCCTTGGGTTCATCCGTGCGCGGCCGCGACCTGCCCGAACTGGTCGATGCCTTGGGTTGGTGTTCCACCATGCGCGACCTACCCGAAGACCTGCACGCGGGCATCGTCAATATTCCGTCCGAACTCTGGCGGCAGGCAGGATGGCCGTCTGAAAAACGGCACGACCCTGCCGCCCTGAGTGCCGATGCGGCCTTCCGCGATTGGATGCGGCAGGAAAGAAACCGCGCCCTGCACCTGCTCGACCAAGCCGACCGCCGCACCGCCGCCCTGAACGACGAAACCGTACGCCGCATCTCAAACTTATTCGCCCGTTCCGTGCGCCGTTTCGCCGAACAACGCCTGCCCGCCCGCTACCCGTGGCTGAACGGGCCGACGGATCAGGCCGTCTGAAATGCCGCTTCGGCGAAGTAAAACGAATGCGGTAAGTTTACGGCAAACCCCATCCCGCCATGCCTGCGCAGGCGGGAGTCCAGGGTTTGCGTTTTCAGGAATGGATAGGAATGGGCGGTTATCCGACGGTTCGGGTTTCCGCCTGCGCGGGCATGACGATATGGGGCATCCTCATTTGAATTTACTGTATTTGAAGTCATAATCGGACAAACCGCCCGCCACACATTAAAGGAGAATCCCGCATGACCAACGACCGCTGGCAGATCCACCGCCACCTTGCCGAACAGGCCGACCAACGGCTGCAAATCGTCAAAACCGTCCCCCGCCGCATCCTCCTGGCCGGTGCCGACGGCGACAACAGCCGCCGCCTGCTTGCCGCCCGCTACCCCAAAGCGGCCTTTGCCGAATACGACCCCCGCCCCGAATGCCTGCGCGACGCGGCCGACAAACGCGGCGGCGGCCTGCTGTCCAAACTGGCGGGGAAAACCGTCCCCCAACACTGCCAATCCCTCTCCGCCCCCCTGCCCGAAGCCTCGGCCGACATGCTGTGGAGCAACCTCGGCCTCGCCACCGAACACAATCCCGTGGCCGTTTTCGCCAGCTGGGCGGGCGCACTGCAAACCGACGGCCTGCTCTTCTTCACCCACTTCGGCCGCGACACCCTGCTCGAACTGACCGACACCCTGGCGCAACAAGGCATCGCCGCCCGCCGGCCCGCCCTCATCGACATGCACGACCTGGGCGACATGCTGGCCGACAGCGGCTTCTACGACCCCGTAACCGACACCGCCCGCCTGAAACTGGAATACCGCACCGCCGACACCTTCCTGCAAGACATGGATACCCTAGGCCTCTGGCACGCGCTGGACTTCGACGACCCGGCCACCGCCCGCATCGCCATTGCCGGACTGTGGCAGCGGCAAACCCCGCCCGAGCTGACACTCGAAACCGTCTTCGGCCACGCCGTCAAGAAAAAAATCCTGCCTGCGGGCGAAAACGAAGTACACTTCTTCCCGAGAAAAACCTGAACAGCTGCCTTTCAAATGGCCACCAACCGAAAGAGGCCGTCTGAAACACCCGCGCAGCCCGTTCCATCAAGCAACAACCCACCCGAAGGAAAAAACATGCAGAAATACACCCGCCGTACCGCCCTGACCGCCCTGTGCGCCCTCCTGCTCACCGCCTGCCCGAGCAGCACCCAACCCGGCGGCGGCCAACCCACGGTTACCCGTCAAAAACCGCAGGCCGTCGTCGCCATCGCACTGGGCGGCGGCGCATCCAAAGGCTTCGCCCACATCGGCATCCTCAAAGTCCTCAAACAACACAACATCCCCGTCAAAGTCGTTACCGGCACCAGCGCGGGCGCGATAGTCGGCAGCATGTACGCCAGCGGCATGTCGCCCGACCGCATGGAACTCGAAGCCGAAATCCTCGGCAAAACCGACCTCGTCGACCTCACCCTCTCCACCAGCGGCTTCATCAAAGGCGAAAAACTGCAAAACTACATCAACCACAAAGTCGGCAACCGCCCCATCCAGCAATTCCCGATTAAATTCGCCGCCGTCGCCACCGACTTCTCCACCGGCAAAGCCGTCGCCTTCAACAGGGGTAACGCCGGACAAGCCGTCCGCGCCTCCGCCGCCATCCCCAACGTCTTCCAGCCCGTCGTCATCGCCGGCCGCCGCTATGTGGACGGCGGCCTGACCCAGCCCGTGCCCGTTACCGCCGCGCGCGGACAAGGCGCGAACTTCGTCATCGCCGTGGACATCTCCGCCAAACCCACAGCCTCGCCGAGCAAAGACTTCCTCTCCTACCTCGACCAAACCCTCAACATCATGAGCACCTCCGCCCTCAACGGCGAACTGTCCAAAGCCGACGTCGTCATCAAACCGCAGGTTCAATCGCTGGGCGCGGTAGGCGGATTCGACCAAAAAGCGCAGGCGATCAAAATCGGCGAACAAGCCGCCCTCGCCGCCCTGCCGGAAATCAAACGCAAACTCGCCGCCTACCGTTATTAAGCACAAACAGACCGTCTGAAAGCGCAGCTTCCGCCGGGAAGTTGATTTCAGACGGCCTTTTACCAGGCACAGGCCGTCTGAAAAACAATGAAACACTTACTCATAGACTTTGAAAACGTCCAACCGCAAAACTTGGATAACTTGCCGACTGACGGCATCCATATCTGGTTGTTTATAGGCGTACAGCACAAAATGCTGCCCGTCAGTTTGGTGAAATCCCTGTTGCGTTTCGGCGAACGCGCCCATCTTGTCCAATTGCAAAAAACGGGTAAAAACGCATTGGATTTTTACCTGTCCTATTATCTCGGACAGATTACCGCCACCGACCCCGAAGCCCAAATCGGCATACTTTCGCGCGACGGCGGATATGATGTCCTGGTCGAACATATTTTGGAAACCCAACAAGCCAAAGGGATTGTGCGCCTGACCGATATAGACGAAGTGCAACATCAGAAAATCACGGCCGCACCGCCGCCGGCATTGTTGGAAAACAGTCCGCCGCCTGAAACCGAACCCAAGCCGCAACAATCGTTGGCACCTTATTTACAGGCCGCCCTGGCCGCGCTGCGCCGTCCCGACGCCTTCCGCCCCAGCCGCCTGCATAATTTGCAGAAATACCTGCACAAGTATGTTTTATGTGATTTGTTTGCCGACAAGGCTGATGAAGAGTGTGAAAGAATAACCAATATGGTTATTAACAGACTCAAAGTGCAAAACTTTATCAGTATTGATGAGCAGGAAGCTGTGTCTTACCACATCAGCGACAACGATTTGCTGCAAAAAATCCAACGCTATATTTTGAGCAAACGTCCCCAAACCTACACCGACTTTCAAACCGCCGTGCAAAGCCGCGCTGATGCGCTCTGCCTGACGGTCAGCCCCAATGACATTCAGGCCTTCGCCCGGCATTTGCGCGAACAAAACCTGATCCGCCAAGAAAACGGGAAAATCGAATACGCGCCGTTTGCCGAACCTAAAACCGCAGCCCGCGCCCAAGCAGGCCGCCCAAACCGGTTGGCAGCCTGATGAGGCCAAGTGGAAAAAGGTCATTGCTGCACTGTCCGTTGCCAAAGCGAAACGTCCCGGTAAAATCAGCGCGCTGCGTAACACAATCAAAGCCCATGCCAAATGCGGCGAACAGGAAACCGACAAAATGCTGCAACATCTGCAAGACCTTAAAATACTGTGCATTGACGGTGCAAAAATCGCCTATCTCAAATAAACGACCATCAATCCAAGCATCGGAATGCCGATGAATGGGACGGGGAGGCCGTCTGAAAACCGACTTTCAGGGTTTCAGACGGCCTCCCTTTATCCGCCGCCAAAAAAAGCGCGATAAGGCCGCCGTATCCGCCGTTTGGGGCATTAAGTACCTTTTTTGCCTGATAAAAAGCATCTAATCCGAAAAAATATTTAAAACGAAGCATAATATATGGTTGAGGCCGTCTGAAAGTGCGGCTTCAAAGAAGCTGAAATCGGACTTCGGCACAGCTAAAACATCTCGGTTTGCGTTAGAATGTGCTTTTTTTTGTAAAGGCCGTCTGAAAAGGCGGGAATACTATGTCCGGACAACATACACACGCTTCGACTTGGCAGAGCAAACTCAACGCGCTGGGGCCGGGAATCATGATGGCTTCGGCGGCAGTCGGCGGTTCGCACCTGATTGCCTCCACGCAGGCGGGCGCGCTCTACGGCTGGCAGCTCGCGCTGATTATTATTTTGACCAACCTGTTCAAATATCCGTTTTTCCGTTTCAGCGCGCATTACACGCTGGACACGGGCAAAAGCCTGATTGAGGGCTATGCCGAAAAAAGCCGCGTTTATTTGTGGGTATTCCTGATTTTGTGCGTGGCATCGGCCACAATCAATGCGGGCGCGGTGGCCGTCGTAACCGCCGCCATCGTGAAGATGGCCATTCCTTCACTGACCTTGAATGTCGGCGCAATCTCCGCGCTGATTATGGCTTCCTGCCTGATTATCCTGGCGAGCGGACGCTACAAAGCCTTGGACAACGTTTCCAAAATCATCATCGTCAGCCTGACGATTGCCACAGTTGCGGCGGCCGCCATCGCCATGTCGCGCGGCATGCAGATGAAGCCCGACTTCATCGAGCCTACCCCGTGGACATTCACCGCTTTGGGCTTCCTCATCGCGCTGATGGGCTGGATGCCCGCGCCGATTGAGATTTCGGCCATCAATTCGCTGTGGGTTACGGAAAAGCAGCGGCTCAATCCTTCGAGCTACCGCGACGGCATTTTCGACTTCAACGTCGGCTACATCACCAGCGCGGTGCTGGCCGTCGTTTTCCTTGCCTTGGGCGCGTATGTGCAGTACGGCAACGGCGAGGCGGTCAAAATGAAGGGCGGCGAATACGTCGGACAGCTGATCAATATGTACGCCGTTACCATCGGCGACTGGTCGCGGCCGATGGTGGCGTTTATCGCCTTCGCCTGCATGTACGGCACGACGATTACCGTGGTGGACGGCTACGCGCGCGCGATTGCCGAGCCGGTGCGCCTGCTGCGCGGTAAAGACAAAACGGGCAACCTCGAATTGTTTGCCTGGAACGTTTGGGTGGCCGGCACGGGCTTGGCGGTGATTTTCTGGTTCAACAGCGCGATGGCCGAACTGCTCAAATTTGCCATGATTACCGCCTTCGTTGCCGCCCCCGTGTTTGCCTGGCTGAACTACCGCCTCGTCAAAGACGACAAACGCCACAAGCTGACGGCGGGTATGAACGTCCTCGCCATCCTCGGCCTGGTTTACCTGATCGGGTTTACCGTATTGTTCCTGTTCGACTTGGGCGGCGCATTCGAAAATTTCAAATAGGCAGTTGAAAGAGAGGCCGTCTGAAAACATCGTTTCAGACGGCCTCAAACCTATCCCGACCGTTTTCCATTACAATCCGCCCCATGCAAAAACTAATCTTCCTCCTCTGCCGCATCCTTGCCGCCCTGCCGCTGAAAAGCCTGCACGCCATGGCCGGTTTCTGGGGCGGCCTCGCCTTTTACCTGTTGCACAAAGACCGCGCCCGCATCCGCGAAAACCTGCAGATTGCCGGGCTGCCTGCGGACGATGCTGCCGTTAAAAAAGTATTGCGCGAAACCGCCAAAGGCGCGTTGGAACTGCCCGTGGCCTTTTTCAGACGGCCTGAAGATATCGAAACCCTGTTTCGCGAAGTGCACGGCTGGCAGCACATCCAAGCCGCGTTGGACGCGGGCGAAGGCCTGCTGCTGATTACCCCGCACCTCGGCAGCTACGACCTGGCCGGACGCTACATCAGCCAGCAGCTTCCCTTCCCGCTGACCGCCATGTACAAACCGCCGAAAATCAAAGCCTTCGATGCCGTCATGCAGGCCGGGCGCGTACGCGGAAAAGGCCGCACCGCCCCCACCAGCATCCAAGGCGTGAAACAAGTCATCAAAGCCCTGCGCGCGGGCGAGGCCACCATCGTGCTGCCCGACCACGTTCCCGCACCGGAAGAAGGCGGCGACGGCGTATGGGCGGACTTTTTCGGCCGACCCGCCTACACCATGACTTTGGCCGGCAAGCTGGCGCAAGTCAAAGGCGTGCGCGCACTGTTTTTCTGCGGCGAACGCCTGCCCGCCGGCCAAGGCTTCGTCTTACACGTCGAACCGTTGCAAGGCAGCTTGAACGGCGACAAAAAACACGATGCGGAAATCATCAACCGCAATGTCGAATACTGGATACGCCGCTTCCCCGACCAATACCTGTTTGCCTACAACCGCTACAAACACCCCGCCGGCGCGGAAGAGCGGCCGTCTGAACAGGCCGTCTGAAAGCACATCTTCCGCAAGAATGCCGCGATTCTGCGAAATTTACGGCGTTAAAACGGGGTTTCAGACGGCCTTCGCAGCGGGAAAATGGAAATAACAGAGGCTGATGCGGTTACCGTTGCCACCCATCCTGCCGATACCGTTCTGAAAGGAAACACTCATGAAACATCAGCAAATTTTAGACAAACTGGCCGCCCGTTTCCTCGTACAGGCCTTGGACGAAAGTTTTGCCCGCACCATGACTTGGGGCATCACAGCGAAAGAGTTTTCTCTTGATCTGCAAAACCAGATATGGCAAAAAATCCTCAGTCGGTGGAATTGCGTGTTACAGGAAAAAGATACAAAAGAAGTCAGAGCGGCATATAAACAGAAAACCATCCTCGCCATGGCCGTTATCGCCCATAAATACGGCTTGAATATCGACTCTATCCTTCCTCAAGCCTTGGTCGCGATAGATGCTTTAAATGCCGCAGTCGAGCTTTCCGACGATTTCGAACGTCGATCGCCGCAAATCAAAGCGTTTCTGCAAACGCCTCCGCAGCCGCTCAAACGCCGTCCGGCCATGCCTGACAATATCACTTTTTTCCGCCCGCAAGACGTCGTCTCCATTCAGTCTCGGAAACGGTTTTACGCTGCCTATATACACCGCGACACCGGCATCAACGAATGCCCCGTCATAGAGTTTTACGACGGCGTGTTCGACCATGTGCCGAGCCTGGAAGAAATACAGAAACTGCCAGCCCGCGGCGCACGTTATCAAGACGGCAGAGTTCGGATTTCTCGCTATGCTGTGGCGCAAATGAAATACCTGCCTGACCCTGCAAATCAGGTCAAACTGATTGCGGCGGCCGTTGCCCAACCACCCTCAGGCAAGCATCTGGAAGCATCGGTAGGTTTATATGAGCTGACGGATATTTTTACTTTGCAAAAAGCCCTGGAATATTTGTTTCGGACAACCTGAACCCGAATCGGGTTTTGGGTTGGACAAACCGTCCGGGCCAAGACTCAAAAGGCCGTCTGAAAACTGAGCCTCCTTGCGGAAGCGTCGTTTTCAGACGGCCTTCTATCATATGCCTCCGATGCAAAAGTCGGGAACGGACGGCATGAAAGAAAAACGGTAAAGCCGGCGGAATCCTTGAGGGCGGCGTAAAACGGTTGCAGCCATACATTGATGCAATCATCGGGATTGCCGCTCCATTCCGCATCGAAGCCTTGCTGCTGCAATAAGGAAACGATGTTGCCCGCCAATTCGGCAATACCGCTTTCATCCTCTGCAATCATGCCGTAGTTCAGGTATAAACAACCGAATTCCCTTGCCCGGTTTTTATTGGGCTCGGTGTAGAAGCAGTAACCCGTAAAACGGCTGCGGTCGGGCTGCCGTTCCAGCTTGTCGAAGCATTCGGCAATACACTCACCGACAGTGTAGCTTGCGTTGGGTATGGCGATGATGCCTGCGCGTTCCAGTTGGATAAAGGCTTTTTTTATTGCGGCTGTGGTTTTACGCCATGTGGCGGTATCGGTGCGCTGTTCGGGATATTTGGGTGGCGGGGGCGGTTCGGGCAGCGGGTGTCCCGTCAGTTTACTGAGCAAGTTTTGAACGGCTTTTTGTTCTTGGAGATTGTCGATGCAGTCCACCACATGCCTGCCATCCGATTCCAGCGTGGCCAAATCTGCGCCGTTGTCGATCAGGAATTGTACGATTTCGGTGTCGGGGCAGAATTCGGCGGCTATCCAAAGCGGCGAACGCGGGTGACTGCCTTTGCTGATTTGATTGATCGGGCAGCCCGCATGGACCAAAAAACGCACCAATTCAAAATTGACGTTGCCGCAATTATCGGCAATAAGTGCTTCGTGCAGCGCGTTGAAGCCGTATTTGTTTGTCGTGAAAACGGCTTGGGGATCAGCTTGAACTATATTCTGCACGGCAGCCAAATCGCCGGCACGGGCGGCGGCGCAGATATCGGAGTATTTGGGCATGGGCATTTCCTTTAAACGAAACAGATCGGATGACAAGATGCTTGAACAGAATGGTTTTACAGCCTGTGCCGTTGGTGGGCGGCACAGGCTGTTTCCGTTATAAAAGGCTAAAACGTATAACCTGTTTCCAATTCGTCGTCGCCGACCAAATCCACCAACAGTGCGTACAGCGGCGCGAGGTCGGTATAGCGGCGCGAGGCGCGGCGCAGGTAGTTGAGGAAGCGCGGGATTTCTGGGCGGTATTTGTCTTTGCCGTCGCGGTGGTAGAGGCGGGCGAAGATGCCGGCGACTTTCAGATGGCGTTGTACGCCCATCCATTCGAACCAGCGGTAGAACTCGTCGAATTCGGCCGGAACGGGCAATCCTGCGGCGCGGGCTTTTTCCCAGTAGCGGATGACCAAGTCCAGCACGAATTCCTCTTCCCATTCGATGAAGGCATCGCGCAGCAGCGATACCAAGTCGTAGGAAATCGGGCCGTATAAGGCATCTTGGAAATCAAGCACGCCCGGCCGGCCGGCAGACAGCATCAGGTTGCGGACGATGTAGTCGCGGTGGACGAACACTTGCGGCTGCGCCAAGAGCGGCGGCAACAATACATCGACAACCTGCTGCCATAGTTGTTTTTGCTTGAAGTTGAACGGTTTGCCCAATTCTTTGGCGGCAAACCAGTCGGGGAACAGGTTGATTTCACGCAGCATGACTTCGCGGTCGTAAGGCGGAAGTACATCGGGGCGGCTTGCCTTTTGCAAAACGATGAGTTCGTCTATCGCCTCCAACAGCAGGGCTTTATGTGCCGCCTCACTGCCGTCGTGCTGCATGGCGGTGAGATAAGTGGTGCTGCCCAAATCGCTCAGCGCGGCAAATCCCAGTGTTTCGTCGGCGTGATAAACCTGCGGCACATTCAGCATGGAAAACAGCTTTTGCACTTTCAAATAGGGCGCGATGCTCATTTTGTCGGGCGGCGCGTCCATACAGATGACGGTTTGGCCGTCTGAAAAAGTAGCGCGGAAATAACGGCGGAAGTCGGCATCGGCGGCGGCAAAGGCCAGCTCGAAGGGACGGTCGGGATACAGGCTGTGCAGCCAGTTTTGCAGTTCGGATTGTCGTTGCATGGCGGTTTTACGGGGAAACGGTTAAAATGGCCGCTATTTTAACGGGCAAAATCGGTTTAAGGTGATACTTTGGCACGTTTATTTTTAGTCAAACCGCTGGCCTTGTCGGTCGGCATGGCGATTGCGGCGGGCGCGGCGGCGGAAACGCTGCCGTTGGGCAGTACCTGTCCGGCGTGCGCCGACGGCAAGGTTCAGACGGCCTCCGAGCCGGAAACGCCCTTGCAGCGCAGCGGCGAGCCCGGACTGCCCGTCGATTACACCCGCATCACCGCCGATGCCCTGCGCGGGCAGACCAATGTCGGCGTGGAGGCCAAAGGCGGCGTCATCATCGAGCGCAACCAGCAAACCGTCAATGCGGAACATGTGTCGTACAACCAGAAAACCGATACGGTAAAGGCCGATCAAGGCTTTATTCTGGACGACGGCGAATCGCAGGTGCGCGGTTCGACGTTGGATTACAACCTGTCCGGCGGCAGCGGCCGCGCGACCGAGGTACGGCTTGAAACCGAACGCGAAGGCCGCCGTCTGCAGGCCGTGGGCAAAGAAGCACGGTTGCAGGATAAAAACCGCTACACGCTGACCGAAGCCCAGTTCAACACTTGTCAAAAAGGCGATGCCTCTTGGTACGTCAGTGCCGACAGCATCGATGCCGACTATGCGAAAGGTGTCGGCGTGGCCAAACATGCCAAGCTGGTCTTTCACGGCGTGCCCGTGCTGTATGCCCCTTGGATGGATTTTCCGCTCAACGGCAACCGCAAGAGCGGCCTTTTGGTGCCGACCCTGAAAGTCGGCTCCAACGGCACGGAAGTCGATGTCCCTTACTATTTCAACCTTGCGCCGAATTACGATGCCACGGTCAGTACGGGTATCATCAGCTCGCGCGGCATCCGTCTGGGCGGCGAATTCCGTTATCTCCAGCCGGATTATCAAGGCACGGTAAACGGGGTTTGGATGCCGTCCGACAAACGCAGCAAACACAACAACCGCTATCAGGCCGCATGGAAGCACAACCACCGTTTCGGTGCGGGCTTCAGCGGCGGGGTGGATTTCAACCAGGTTTCCGACAACGACTACTACCGCGATTTCTACAACCGTACCGACGTCGCCCGCAACGTCAACCTTAACCGTGAAGCGTGGTTGGACTACCAAACCGACGTGCTCGGGGAAACCCTGACCGGAAAATTGACGGTTAAAAAATACCAAACCCTGGCCAATGCCGACGGCTACAAAGACGAACCTTACGCCATCATGCCGCGCCTGAGCGGCCGCTGGCAGAAAAACTTTGCCGGCAACCTGTTCTCCGTCTACGGCCAATACACCCGCTTTGCACACGACAGCAAACAAGCGGGCGGCAGGCTGGTGCTTTATCCTTCCTTCAGCCGCCACCTGCACAACGACTGGGGCTACATCCGCCCGAAAGTCGGCCTGCACTACACCCATTACAGCCTTGACGGCTTCAATGGGAAAAGCAGCCGCAGCGCAGGCCGCGCCCTGCCCATCGTCAATGTCGACACCGGCCTCACACTGGAGCGCGAAACCGGCCTGTTCGGCCGCGAACATGTCCAAACCTTGGAACCGCGCCTCTTTTACAACTACATCCCGACCAAGTCGCAAAACGACCTGCCTAATTTCGATACTTCCGAAAACAGCTTCAACTACGAACAGCTTTTCCGTGAAAACCTCTATTCCGGCCACGACCGCATCAACGCGGCCAACAGCCTCAGCGTCGCCCTGCAAACCCGCTATCTCGACAAAGCCACGGGCGCGGAACGCCTGCGCGCCGGTATCGGGCAGAAATTCTATTTCAAAAACGACAGCGTGCTGATAGACGGCAACATATCCCAAAGCAGCCGCAACCGTTCCGACTGGGTGGCTTTTGCCGACGGCGAAATCAGCCGCAGCGTCAGCGGTTACACGTCCGTCCATTTCAACGAAAACCGGTCGCGTTTCGACAGTGCCTCCGCAGGCATACGCTATCGCCCGCAAGACGGCAAGGTATTGAGCGCGCGCTATAAATACGGCCGGGATGAACCGATTTACCTGCAAAGCGACGGCACATACTTCCGCGACAAACTCAGCCAGATCGATTTGGCCGCACAATGGCCGATTAAGCAAAACCTTTACGGCGTCGCGCGTTTCAACTATGCCCTAAACGTGCGCCGGCCGCTGGACATCCTCGCCGGGCTCGAATACAAAAGCAGCTGCGGCTGCTGGAGCGCGACCGCCGTCGCACAGCGTTATGTAACCGGCTGGAATATCGAACGCAACAAACCCGATTACAAAAATGCCGCATTCCTGACCCTGCAATTGAAAAACCTGAGTAACATCGGCAGCAAGACCGAAGACACACTCCGTCCGGCCATCCCGGGCTATATCAAAACCAACGAGGTAGTGAAATGAAACCCCAAAAAATCCTAACCGCCGCCCTTTTGGCCTGCTTTTTTCAGACGGCCTCCGCCGCCGACATTAAAACCGTAGACGGCGTTGCCGCCGTGGCAGGCGACAGCGTGATTACCATGCGCCAATTCGAACAGGCCGTTGCCCAAGCCCGCCGCCTGCCTGCCGCCCAGAGGCCGCCTGAAAACGAGTTGCGCCAACAGGTTTTGGCGCAGCTGATTAACCAATCCCTCATCGTTCAGGCCGGCAAACGGCGCGGACTGGCCGCCACCCAGGCCGAAGTGGACGAGGCCGTCGCCCATGCCGCCGCCGAACAGAAAATCAGCGTAGACCAACTCTATGCCCGCGCCGCAAAAGACGGCCTGAGCAAAGCCGCCCTGCGCCGTCAAACCGCCGACGCGCTGGTGGCGCAAAAAGTACAGCAACAGACCATTTTGCAGAACGCGCGCGTCAGCGAGGCGGAAGTCGATGCCGCATTGGCACGGGCGCAGCAGCAGGGTGTTGCCATTCCCGAAGGTGAGGCTCCGCGCCAATACCGCGCCCAGCATATTTTGATTAAGGCGGAAAAAGAAAACGCCGTAGCCGCTGCCGAAACCGTGATTAACAAAATCCGCGCGCAGGCGGAAAAGGGCCGTGATTTCGGCGAATTGGCGCGACAGTATTCGCAAGACGGCAGTGCGGCGCAGGGCGGCGATTTGGGCTGGTTCGGCGACGGCATGATGGTGCCCGAATTTGAAAGCGCGGTGCAGAAACTGAAAAAAGGCCAAGTCAGCCGTCCCGTCCGCACCCAGTTCGGCTGGCACCTCATCAAACTCAACGATGTCCGCGAAGTCGGCACGCCTGAGGAACGCCGCCGCAACACCATCCGCCAATACATCATGCAGCAGAAGGCCGAGCAGGCCGCAGGGCAGTTGCTGCAACAACTGCATGAAAGCACATATGTCGATGTGCGGATAAAATAAACAATTTGTAGGCAAACAGGTCGGAGGCCGTCTGAAAATGTTTTTTCAGACGGCCTCCGAGTATTTGGGTTGCCCGGCAATCCGCCCTGTCAAAACATTCATTTTAGGCGTATCATTTCCGGGTTTGACGAAAGGTTAAAAAATATGGCGAAAAAATTTCCCATTTACCCCAAGCATCCCGAGCGGATTTGCTGGGGGTGCGACAAATACTGTTCGGCCGAAGACCTGCAATGCGGCAACGGCTGCGAACGCATCCAGCACCCGTGCGAATTGGACGGGCCGGAATGGTACAAATCGGGCGATTGGAGCAATTTGTTGAGCGAGCAGCAGCAACGTGAGCTGGGCTTGCTGCCTGAGCCGCAGCAACCCAAAGCAGCAAAACCGCACATCAAGCTACCGGTCAAACAAAAACTGTGCTGAGTGCAGCGGATTGACTTTAAACCGGTACGCACCGCATCACCGCACCTTGGTTTGGGGTGATGGTCCTGATTTAAAATGAATCTGCTCTATTATGTTAAAGGCCGTCTGAAAAACACTGTGTCGCCACAGGTTTTCAGACGGCCTCTTTTTTATCGTCGGAACGTCTCCACTATTTGCCGGCCGAAGGTCAATCCTCCAGCGTTTGCAGCAAATCCAGCATGTTTTCCACTTCTTCCTCTTCGGTTGCGGCGAATCCTTCGGAGTGGCGGAACTCTTCCAGAATCGAACGGCCTTCGGACGAAAGGTTTAAATTGATAAACGCCGCTTTCACTTCTTCTGCCCGCGCCGCAGAATTCGGATGGAGCAGCATAACGTGGTGCATATCGTCAATTTGGCTGCGGATGATGGGGCGGAAGAGCCGTTTGCCGAAATCAGACAGGTTGTCATATGTTTCCGCCATCAGAAAACCGATTTCGGTACGTTTGTGGAATACGGAGGATAAAACCGCTTCTTCCGAATTTTCCGCAAAGGTTAGGGTGTTGTGTTCGTTCAGGTCGAAACCTTCCATCAATCTCATGCCGATCAGATACATATCTTTATCGGAAAAAGAGATTTTGCAGCCGGATTTGATGTCGCGGAGGCTTTTGTATGGAGAATGCGAACGGCAGACGGCAACCATCTCATCTGAACCGCAGGCAGGTTTCAATAAGGGTATCCAGCCCTGCTCACGAATCAGCTTTGAGGCGGAAAACGGATTGACATATGCCATCCCGTCTTGTTGTCCGGCCAAAGTATCGGCCAGTTCGTCCGAATTTCCGGGCATATTGAGGTGGATGGTGCAGTTCATTTCACGGCGAACGAAGTCTCCAAGCAGATACCAAGTGCCGAAATGCGAAGGCAGATAGTCGGGAGCGATGGTAAATTGCAACATAGCTAATCTCTTTCCTGCGCGCAAAGCTGCTGATAATAATCGCTGATTTCCGCAACCATAGCGGCGGAAGCCCTGCGTCTGACCGAAGTGTAGCCTTCGATTTTGCCGTTGCGGATATTGGGTATTACAGTGGCGTAAACCCAATAATAGCGGCCGTCTTTACGAAGGTTTTTTACATAACCGTGCCATTTTTCCCCTTTGGAAACGGTATGCCACAAATCTGCAAATGCGGCTTTAGGCATATCGGGATGGCGGAGGATGCTGTGCGGCTGGCCGATCAACTCCTCGCGGCTCCATGCGCTCATGGTCACGAAAGCCTCGTTGGCATGAGTGATGATGCCGTTCAAATCGGTGCGCGAAGTAATCAATTTTCCGTCGGGAAATTCGACTTCCTCATCCAAAATATAGGATTGGTCATTCGCGGTATGCCTGTTGCTGCGGGAAAAGGCCTGGGACGGATTGCCGATAAAAATGTGCGGATTCATGCTGCCGACTCCATATAGCCCAAGTGCCGGCGGATTTCTTCTACCGTGCGGCGCAGTTGAACCAGCACCAAGCCCATGCGCGAACCTGCTTTGGTCGTGCTGACCAGTGCCAAATCATCGCTGATCTGCATCAGCAGCACTTCACCCTGCTGGCCTTGCAAAGTCATTTGATTGAAATTGCCGCAAGAGAGCAGGCGGGCGGTTTGGCCGCACAGGGACAACAATGCCGCAGAAAGCGAGCCGACGCGGTTTGAATCGATGTTCCGTTCCAATACGCTGACAATCGGCAGGCCGTCAATCGAAACGATGGCTGAGGAAGTCAGTGCGCCTGATTCGGCATGAAGGTTGTGCAAAGCATCATTTAATACTTCTTTTAACATTACAGTCTCCTCTGAATAGACGGTTTGGGGTGGAATAAAGCCTTAATAAAGCATCATAATAAATAATCTATTCAATACAATTAAATAGAACTATTTAAATGAGTGTTCACTAAGATATATTTCGTATTTTAATGATTACTATATCATCACTTTTTTGATTTGTATCAAAATCAGGATAAGAAATGTAAAAAAGTCTATACACCAATAGTAATAGTGCGGCCTTAAAAAATGACAAAAGGGAAAATGACAAAAGGGAAAATGACATTTTGATTATTTAATAATCATTTGATTATTAAAATTAAAATAACGTTACAAAGTACGTGATGAATAAAAAGGCAAAATAAATAAAAATACGCAATATTGTATTATTTTTACAACATTTGACTACTTTTGGTTTTGATAATGCACCGCTGAATGGAAAAATAAGACAAAAGTGAATTTGTGTGATTGAAAATTTCTGTCAAGCCGTCTGAAAAATACGGCATGGCAGAAAAGCAAATTTTTGATATGCCGATATTGGGCGGGCATCAATACCGGCTATTTCCGATAGGGATGTGAGGTTGAAATGGCAACAGGCGGCATTGTGATGCCGCCTGTTCGTTGGATGGGTACAGGGCCTATGCCCGCCCTTCGGCTGATGAAGTGCAGAGGGCGGGTTGCTTGCTATACCGTGCGATGCCCTGCTGAACGTTGTCCTGCCTTACGGCGGATTAACCTTTATTGCCATGGCATTTAGCTTGAACCTAATTCATCACTGCCTAGGATTTTTCAGACGGCCGCTTTCAGATGCCGGCGCATTCCTGCCACATGATTTCCTGCGAACTGCATACTTTCCCGTTTTCTCCCGGTTCCGCGCGGATATAGTTGCCGTCGGGCTGCATTAGCCAGGCTTGGCAGTTGTCGTTTAAGGCCAGGGTCAGGCCTTCGCGGATAACTCGGGCTTTCAGTTTCGGATGTTCTACGGGCGTGCAGGTTTCTATGCGGCGGAAGAAGTTGCGCCCCATCCAGTCGGCACTCGATATATAGGTGTTTTCCGCGCCGTCGTTGTAGAAGTAGTAAACGCGCGAATGTTCGAGCTGGCGGCCGATAATCGAGCGGACGCGGATGTTTTCCGACAGGCCTTCCACTTGCGGCCGCAGGGCGCACATGCCGCGTACGATCAAATCAATCTGTACGCCGGCCGCACTGGCGGCGTAAAGTTCTTCGATGATGTTCGGTTCGATCAGCGAATTGAGTTTGGCGACGATGCGGGCCTTCCTGCCGGCTTTGGCGTGTTCGGCTTCGCGGCGGATGCCTGCAACCAGCATTTTGTGCAGGGTGAACGGGCTTTGGTAGAGTTTGTTCAGGCGGCTGGGCTGGCCCAGGCCGGTGATTTCCATAAACAGGGTGTTCACGTCGGCGGTAATTTGTTCGTCGGCGGTGAGGAGGCCGAAATCGGTATAGATGCGCGAAGTGCCTTGGTGGTAGTTGCCGGTGCCGAGGTGCGCATAGCGTTTCAGACGGCCTTCTTCGCGGCGGATGACCAAAGCCATTTTGGCATGGACTTTGTAGCCGAATACGCCGTATACGACATGCGCGCCCGCGTCTTCGAGCCGTTGCGCCCAATTGACGTTGTTGGCTTCGTCGAAACGCGCCATCAATTCCACAACCACCGTTACCTGCTTGCCCGCCAGTGCGGCGTTCATCAGTGCCTTGGCCAGTTCGGAGTCGGTACCTGTGCGGTAGATGGTCATTTTGATGGCGACGACGGCGGGGTCGGCCGCGGCTTCGCGGATAAAGCGGACGACGGGTTCGAACGATTGGTAAGGATGGTGCAGCAAAATATCTTCCCGGGCCACGGCTTCGAGTACGCCTTCGTCTTTTTTCAGCATTTTTGACAGGCTGCCGCTGCGCGGGGCGTATTTGAGGTCGGGGCGTTCCACCATGTCGGGCACGGACATCAGACGCACTAGGTTCACCGGTCCTTTGACTTGGTAAAGGTCTGCGGGTTTGAGTTTGAAATGGCCGAGCAGGAAGTCGTAAATGTGGGGCGGGCAGGTTTCCGCCACTTCCAGCCGGACGCCGTCTCCGTATTCGCGGTCGTGCAGTTCGCTTTGGATGGCGGCGCGCAGGTTCTTCAGGTCTTCTTCCGCCACGGTCAGGTCGCTGTCGCGCGTGAGGCGGAATTGGTGGCAGCCTTTCACTTCCATGCCGGGGAAGAGGCGGTAGACGTATTCGTGCAAGATGGACGACAGGAAGACGAAGCCTTCTTCTCCGCCGCAAATTTCAGACGGCAGTTTGACCACGCGTGGCAGGATGCGTGGGGCTTGGACGATGGCCATGCCGGAAGAGCGGCCGAATGCGTCTTTGCCTTCGAGTTCGACGGCGAAGTTCAACGACTTATTCAATGGTTTGGGGAAAGGGTGCGCGGGGTCGAGGCCGACGGGGGTGAGTATCGGCCAGAGTTCGCGGTCGAAATAGTCTTCTATCCAGGCGCGCTGTTCCGCCGTCCAGTTGCGTCGGCGGTAAAAATGGATGCCTTCGCGGCTCAGGGCAGGTTGCAGCTCGTTGTTGAACAGGTCGTATTGTTCGTGTATCAGGCGGTGTGCCTCAACCGAGGCGGCGACAAGGGTTTCGGCGGGCGTCATGCCGCTGTCAAGGATTTTGCCGGGATTCCGTTTGTGTTCGCGCCTCAGGTAGGCCATCCGTACTTCAAAAAATTCGTCGAGGTTGGAGGAGACGATGCAGAGGAAGCGCAACCGCTCAAGCAGGGGGATGCGCGCATCCTGCGCCTGCGCCAATACGCGGCGGTTGAATTCGAGCAGGCTCAGTTCGCGGCATAATATGCGGTTGGATTGAGGCATGGCGTTCTCCTTCAAATATGTTTGATGTTCATGACGACGGACGGAATATCTGCGTATTAAGGTGTCAAGTATAAGTCCGGCGGCAGGGTTTTTCCAGTTGGGAGGCCGTCTGAAGAGAAGCGGCGGTGGATTGGAGCGGGGTTATCGGTTATGCTGAAGGGAAGGATGATGTATATCAAATATTCAGATTGTCCGAATCATTTACAATAGCGGTTTGCCTTTGTGGTAAAACGATAAAGATATTGCGGCATCGGAATAATTTAAAGGAAAATTTATGGCCATCAAGCATGAAATACGGGATAACGAAATTTTTGTTTTCGGTTCGAACAAGGCCGGCAAACACGGTTTGGGCACGGCTCTGACCGCGCGGATGAAATACGGTGCGGAAATGGGGCAGGGATTCGGTTTGCAGGGGCAGTCTTTGGCGATTCCGGTGAAAGACGAGCAATTGAAACTGCTGCCTTTGGAAGAAATCAAAACCTATGTCGATTTGTTTATCGATTTTGCCAAAACCAATTTCGACAAACGTTTTTTCGTTACACCCGTCGGTACGGCTTTGGGCGAATATCGTGCGCAGGATATTGCACCGCTGTTCAAAGGCGTGTCCGACAATTGCCGCCTGCCGCCGGAATGGGAGGAAATCCTCAAAGCCGAATGAAAGGCTTTAAGGGCAGATAATTAAAAAGGCCGTCTGAAAACCGGAAATATGGTTTTCAGACGGCCTTTTTATGTTTTGCCGAAGGTATCTTTTATTTCGGCTCTTGCGGCACGTAGCCTTGCACTGCGTCGGCACCGTCGCCGAAGAAATAGTTTTCCATCTGCTGGGCCAGATATTCGCGCGCGCGCGGGTCGGCCAGGCTCAGGCGGTTTTCGTTGATCAGCATGGTTTGGTGGCGCGTCCACGCCTCCCATGCCTCTTGAGATACGTTTTCAAAAATCCGCTTGCCCAGCTCGTTCGGCAGGGGGGCGAATTTCATGCCGGGGGCTTCTTTGCCCAGTTTCACGCAATGAACCATACGGGTCATGATGTTTTCCTTCAACGGTTTTTCAGACGGCCCGAATTCTAACGGAAGGGCGTTGCTTTGTATAGGAAGCCGCTTTCAGACGGCCTCCTGCTTGATTTTCTCCACCAGGAAATCGATAAAGCTGCGTATTTTCGCGCTCAAAAAAGCCCTATCGGCATAAGCTGCATACAAGGTGGCGGAAAGAATGCGCCATTCGGGTAGCAGGCGTACCAAGCGGCCGCTGTCGAGATCGCGTTTGACCGTCCATACGGGCAGGCAGCCCAAGCCGCCGCCGGCCAAAACCATTTCCCGTACCATCAGCGTATTGTCCGCCCGAATGGTCGAATTCGGCGCGAGGGTAAAATGTTCGCCGTCACGCGAGATTTTGATATGCTCCATATCGACATAACTTGCTTGGACGAAGTTGTAGGCAGGGATTTCCTGCGGTGTGGCGGGTGTGCCGTGCCTTTGCAGATACTCCGTTTCGCCAACCAAATAAAAAACGATTTCGCTTAATGGGCGGACAATCAGCGTGGGCGGCAAGTCGACGCTGCTGACGCGTAATGCCAAGTCCACCCCTTCCGCCACCAGGTCGATTTTGCGGTTGTCCAGAATCAAATCAAGCGATACGGCCGGGTAAAGGCGGCAGTATTCGGCCAGCCAGCTGCAAACATGATGGTTGGCAAACCACATCGGCATCGTAACCCGCAGCAGCCCCTGCGGTTTTTCCGTCCCGCCGGCTGCGCGTTCGGCAGCGGTTTCCAACGTTTCCAGCGCATAACCGCATTCGCGGTGGTATTCTGCCCCGGCTTCCGTCAGGTACAGATTGCGGCTGTTGCGTTGCAATAGTTTGGCACCGATATGGTTTTCCAGATGGCTGATGTGTTTGCTGGCCATTGCGGTGGAAATGCCGAGTTTGTCGGCGGCACGGGTAAAGCTGCCTTGCCGAACCACTTCGCGAAAAACCTTCAAGCTGAATAAAGTATCCATGATTTCTTATTGGGAAATATTGCGTCAATAAACATAGTATATATTTACTGAAAGGAATTATCTATTATTCCGTCTTATTGAAATCGTTTTATCCGATAAGGAAGATTTTATAATAATATGAGTTAGAGCAATCACTTCCAGTTCCTCTGTTTTTCCGCAGCCGGCGGCGGTGCTTGGTCGCCGGACAGGCTGCTTTCCAGAACCGATACCCAGTAAACGAAAGGAAGACAAAATGTCATACCGAATTTTGCAGCAGGCCGCCGAAACGCGCCGCTCCATTTATGCTTTAAATAAACAACTGCCCCTGTCGGCTGCCGAAACCGTACAAATTGTTGAGCACGCAGTCAAACATACGCCGTCATCATTTAACTCGCAATCCACCCGTGTGGTCGTCCTTTTCGGTACCGAACACGAGAAACTGTGGCAGTTTGCCGAAAATGCCCTGCGAGCCATCGTTCCGGCCGACCGGTTCGAGCCGACTGCGCAGAAATTGGCCATGTTCAAGGCGGCTGCAGGAACCGTTTTGTTTTTTGAAGACCAAAACATCATAAAAAGTCTGCAAGAACAATTCCCGGCCTATGCGGAAAACTTCCCCGTTTGGGCCGAGCATGCCAATGCCATGCACCAATACGCCGTGTGGACGACCTTGTCCGCCGCAGGTATCGGTACAAATCTTCAGCATTACAATCCCTTAATCGACCAAGACGTTGCCCGCGAATGGGATATTCCCGACTCATGGACATTGCGCGCACAGCTGGTGTTCGGCGGTGTTCAAGCACCGGCGGCTGAAAAATCTTACGAGCCGTTGGAGGGACGGTTTAAGGTGTTCGGCAGCTAATTTAATCGGATAATATAGGCCGTCTGAAATAAATTTTCAGACGGCCTGCTTTTTAAGTTGATTGAAAAGAATTTTCATATGCTTGGTGGCAGGAAGTGTCATTTTAAAACCCCTTCTGACATTTTCTCCTGCTGACATTGTTGTAAATATGCAAAAAGCAAGGTTGGCTAAATGAAAAAAGATTCAATTAAGGTAAAGACAGGATAAAAGGAGGAGTATAATGGGAAGGCCTTATCGAATGCCGTGATTTGTTTGATTTAAAATTAAATATCGCGAATGGACATTTTAATTTTATGCTAAAAGTAAAGCGTGAAGTTTTAAGTGTGAAATCGGTTAATTTTAAATTTGGCATGAAAATTGCTTGAAGTTTCTCTTTCAAGACTAATTTTAGTCAAGGCATTCAGTGATGCAGCATGGTGGTTATGCTTGGTTGCTGTAAATAATTTAATTCATGAGGCAACAAAACATTTTTTAGAGAGGGTAAAACATGAATAAAGTTTATCGAACTGTTTTTAATGAAACAACAAACACATGGGTGGCTGTTGCTGAAATTTCTCCTGCAAAGGGTAAGAAGTCGCGCAGCGAAAAATCGTCCGGCGGGATTGGTCTGCACCTGATGGCTCCGGTTATGGTGTCGGGAATGTTGTTATCCGGCCATGCCATGGCGGCCCACTTGCAAGACGGTACGGGTACAAATGCAATCACCATTTACGGTGCGGGTGTGAGTGGTGACAAGGTAGCGGAAGCGACTGGGGCGGATTCTTTTGCAGCAGGTACAGGTACAAAAGTATATTCGCAGAGTGGCATCGCTTTGGGAACCAATGCTGTTTCTGGAGACAGTGGAGATAGCAACATCAAAAATACAGTTGCCATTGGCAACCTTGCTAAGGCAGAAGGTGGTAATACCATTGCAATGGGTCAAAACGCAACAGCAAAAAAACAGTCGGATTTGGCCATTGGTGATGGGGCAAAAGCAACGCTAGGCCAAGGTACTGCAGTGGGTGTGAGTGCCAATGCTACACAAGCCGGTGCCAGTGCTTATGGTTATTTGACTAAAGCGACCGGTTATCTTAGTACAGCTATTGGTAATCAAGCGCAATCCTCAGGGATATCTTCTATTGCCGTAGGGAAAGCATCGTCTGCGGGGTCGCATGCGATTGCAATTGGCGATGGAGCTTCTGCTGCCGGTAAAAGCACTGTTGCAATGGGTTTAAATGCAAGTGCTTCTGAGGATGCTGCAACCGCAATTGGTGCCAACTCTAAGGCTACCAATGCTTCTACAGCAATGGGCGATGGTTCGCAAGCCACAGGGTTGAATTCAACTGCTTTAGGTTGGAATGCCAACGCAGCAGGTCGTGCAGACGTTTATATAGGCAAACGAGCTGGCTCAGGCACAAATAACGTTGACAATTTTGATAATGTCGGTATTGGTGAGAGTGCGGTAAAAGATGCTGGCAGTGCCACCAAAGCAGTAACTAATGTTGTTGGTATTGGTACTGGTGCGGCCGAAGGTATTCAAGCTAGTCACAATATTGCTATTGGTGCTTATGCTAATGGTACTGAATCTGGCAATCCTGCCGTAACAACAGACAATAACATAGCTCTTGGACAAAGGGCTTACGCTACTGGTGGTACTGCAGGTAATGCCATCGCCATCGGTAATCGTTCAGAATCCGAGGGTAGTGCGGCTGTAGCTGTTGGTGCATTAGCTAATGCACAAGGAGCTCAAGCGGTAGCTATTGGACAAAATACAGTTGCCCAGGGTGCTGGTTCAATTGTTCTTGGTGGATCTCAAAGTGCTCCTAGTGCTGCTAAGGCTACTGGTTCGCAAGGAATTGCTATTGGTCAACAAAGTGCTTCTACTGCAACTAAAGGTATTGCCATAGGGGTTGGTGCTCAGGCAAACCATGTCAATGGTGTTGCTTTGGGTTCTGATTCTGAAACAGCTGCTGCTGTTGCAACCACAGATGCCACCATTAATGGCATAACTTATAATGGTTTTGCAGGAACTGCTCCTACTTCAACTGTGAGTATTGGTAAGTCTGGCGGTGAGCGTACATTAACCAATGTAGCTGCCGGCCGTATTACTGATACTAGTACTGATGCGATCAATGGCAGTCAGTTGTACTCTGTTGTAAACGGCTTGGGTTTTGATGTGAATGCCGATAATAACGCTGCTAAAACTCACAAGTTAGGTAAAGAGTTGGCCATTGTTGCAGGCAATACCACAGAAGCTACTTCTACCAGCAATCTGAAAACTGAAGTTACCCAAGATGCTACGACAGGCAAAACGACTGTTACGGTTAGCATGAAAGAGGCTCCGAACTTTACCAGCGTAACCACCACCGATACGGCGGGTAACAAAACCGTTACCAACGGCAGCGGCGTGACCATCACTCCGGCGTCCGGCAATCCTGTCAGCCTGACTTCGGATGGTCTAAACAATGGAGGCAACAAGATCACTAATGTTGCTAAAGGTACTGCTGATACGGATGCGGTAAACGTGAGCCAGCTCAAAGGCGCGGCTGATGCCCTGGGTGGTGGCGCAGGCGTTAATACTGATGGCACCTTCAAAGCGCCCAGTTACACCATCACCAAAACTGATGGTACATCGTACACTCCAGCTAATAATGTGGGCGAGGCTCTAAGCAACTTAAATGCAGAAGTGATTAAACCCATCACCTTTGCAGGTGATAGCGGCGCGAACTCGACACGTAAGTTGGGCGAAACCCTGACGATTAAAGGCGGCGTGACCGACACGAGTAAGCTGATAGATAACAACATCGGCGTGGAGTCGGACGGCAACGGCACGCTGACAGCGAAGCTGGCTAAAAATATCAATCTGGGTAATGATGGCAGTCTACAAACTGGTAACACTAAGCTGGACAATGACGGTGTGGCAATTACCAACTCAACTGATCCTAATAAGAAGGTAAGTTTGACCAGTGATGGTCTGAACAACGGCGACAACAAGATTACCAATGTTGCTGCGGGTACGGACGGTACAGATGCGGTTAATGTAGACCAGCTCAAAGCAGCTAAAGCTGCAGCCACCACTAAAGTAAAAGCAGGTAACGGTATCAGTGTTAACGGTACGCAGAATGCGGACGGCAGCACTACCTACACAGTGGCAGCAGATACTACTCCATTGACAGTTGCCAACGGTAAAGTAACCCCGCCGGCTGCTGCTGACGCCAACAAACTGGCGACAGCAGGTGATATTGCTAATGCCATCAACAACAGCGGTTTCCAAGCTACGGCGGGCGGTAATTTGGCCAGCGGCACCAATGCCACACCTACTACTGTTAAGCCTGGTCAGAAAGTAACCTTTGCAGCCGGTAACGGATTGACTGTAAAACAAGATATAGACAATGCCAGCGGCAACCAAACGTACACCTATGCATTAGATGCCCAATCTGTGGTGCAAGATGCCCAGCTTCCTGTTGTGTACACCAAAGCAGACGGCAGCAAAGTGTACAAACAGCCGGACGGCAAATTCTATGACGCACCGACAGGCGGTAACGAAGTTGCAGCCGGTGACGTAATTGCCAGCATGCAGGATGCGGCAGGTTCCACTACTGCGCCGACCACTTTGGCTAACGTGAAGAGCAATCTGGCAGATGCAGGCAATGCCGTAACCAACCCGGCTGGCAACAACCGCGCTGATTTGGCAGGCAAAGGCAACAATGCCGCTACCGTGAATGATGTACTGAATTCTGGCTTTACCGTACAAGGTAACGGTCAGAACAAAGACTTCGTTACCCACGGTGACACCATTAACTTTGCCAACGGCCAAGGTACTGTAGCCAACGTAACGAGCACCAATGGTGTGACTACCGTTAAGTTTGATACCCCGATGACCTATGCCGATGCATCAGGCAACCCCACCAGCACCCCGAGCAACAAGGTAAACCTGGTAGGCGGTACGGCAGGCAGCCCGGTTACTTTGGGTAACGTAGCTGACGGTACTGTTGCTGCAGGGAGCAAAGAAGCTGTGAATGGTAGCCAGCTGCATGCTACGAACCAGAATGTTGCCAATAATGCGGCCAACATCGCCAAAGGCATCAATTTCGGCGGTACTACCGGTAGCAACAACTACCAGTTGGGCGATACCATCAACGTGAAAGGCGACAGCAACATCACCAGCACCACCGTAGCCGGCGGCGCACAGTTGGCGTTGAACCCGAACCTGAACGTAACCAGCGTGACCACCACCGATGCGGCGGGTAACAAAACCGTTACCAACGGCAGCGGCGTGACCATCACTCCGGCGTCCGGCAATCCTGTCAGCCTGACCACAGGCGGATTGAACAACGGCGGCAACAAGATTACCAATGTTGCTGCGGGTACGGACGGTACCGATGCGGTTAATGTCAGCCAGCTGAATCAAGCACTAGGTTCAATTACCGGAGCAAACACAGCTAATTTCACAGCTTTAAACAACAAAGTTAATGAAGTAGCTGCTGATGCCAAAGCCGGCACTGCTGCTGCGATGGCAGTTGCAGGTTTGCCTCAGGCTTATCTGCCCGGTAAGAGCATGATGGCTGTCGGTGGCAGTGTTTATCGAGGTGAAAGTGGCTATGCAATTGGTTATTCCACTATTTCCGATGGTGGTAACTGGATTGTCAAAGGTACTGCAACAGGTAACTCCCGTGGTCACTACGGTGCTACGGCAGCAGTAGGTTATCAGTGGTAAGTTAATCAAATCGATTTCAGACGGCAGTAAGATTAAGAGGCCGTCTGAAATCGACAATCGAAAGGATGAATATATGAAAATAAATACTTCATGGTTAAAAACAGGTGCTGCATTGGCAGCTGTTTGCCTTCTGTCTGCTTGTGCAACCAAAAGTAAGATTACTGCCGACGGCACAACAGATAATCCGGTTTTTCCGAAACCCTACTCGCTGACATTTAATAAAAACCGGGGTACTTTCCCTACCCAGGCAGAGTTAGACAAAATGCGTCCCGGCTTGACTAAGGATGATATATATAAAATTTTGGGCCGCCCACACTATGATGAAGGATTATATGGTGTGCGCGAATGGGATTATCTGTTCCATTTTTATACTCCGGGCGTAGGTACTGATCCAGATAATACATCGGGTGTGCCAGATATTACGACTTGCCAATATAAAGTCATTTATGACAAACATAAATTCGCGCGGAGTTTCCATTGGAATCCGGTTTATCCGGCCGATGCGGTTTGCCCTCCGAAAGAGCCCAAAGCGGAGCCTCAGGTAATTATTCGTGAAATAGTGCCAGCTCCTCAAAAAATTCGTCAATAGGTCACTTGATGTTAAAAGCTTTATGCTTGTTAATGCTGTCAGGGGCGAGCGTTGCTGCTTCCGCCTCTGGCGGCATTGATGCTTTTATGCAAAGTAAAAAAGTAACTGTCTATACCGATAAGGCCGAATTATGTTTTGCCGATACAAAGGAATGCCATCCTGTGTTGATTGGGAAAACGACACCCAAAGGCCGGTTTGACCTGCAGCTATACAGTACGGAAAAGGCCGGTTATGGCGGCGACGTGATTGGCTTCAAACAAGAAAAAGACTTTTTGTTTGCCTTGCACCGTGTTTGGACGTTGAAGCCGTCAGAGCGTCGATTGGAACGCATTCGATCCCCGTTGGTTGCAGATCGAATTATGACTAATGGCTGTATCAATGTTCATGACGAGGTGTATGAAAAATTAAAAACGTATTTTGTACTCGAAATCCTCTAAAAAGATGATTTAAAGAAGCGAATATTGTCCATAGTCATTGTCTTGCGGCTTGAAAAAGTTATAATCGGAAGCGTCGTTTTCCTCAATACTCAAAATATTGTTTGTCGGCAGATTGAGTATATGAGGCCGTCTGAAAAACATTTTTTACGGAAGGAATATCTATGTCGCAAACTCAAAACGCCGTCATCCCGTCATGGTCATGGATGACGGCCCGTGTAGTCCGTATTTTAGGTTTTGGATTTGGTACAGGCTTGACGAAAAGTGCTCCGGGTACTGTGGGTACCTTGCCTGCCATTTTTGTTGCCGGCCTGTTGTTCGGCATGGGCATGAGTCATCTGACATTGCTGATTGTAGCGGCTGCCCTGTTTTTGCTTGGGGTTCGGATTTGCGATATTTTGAGCCGGGAATTGGGAACACATGATCATCACGGCATCGTTTGGGACGAATTTGTCGCCATGCTCCTTGTATTATCCTGCGTGCCGCAAGGGCTGGGTTGGTGGTTACTTTCCTTCTTATTATTTCGGCTGTTTGATATCTTAAAACCACAGCCGGTGAAATGGGCGGATAGTCAGATTAAAGGCGGATTGGGTGTCATGCTTGATGATGTGATTGCCGCTGTTTATGCCATCTTAGTCGTGCAAGCACTGCATTGGTTATTTGCCTAAATCGATTTAGAAAATGGGGGTTGTCCTGATTATTTGGGACAGCTCCTTTTTATTTTTCCGGTTGGCTTTTTGATTGAACAGGTAGTGGATTTCAAATAACGACAGACCAGCCAACTCAGTGTCATTTCCACATCTGGCAGCATTTCCTTTTTCAAATGCCGTCTGGGCTTATAGGAGGCCGTCTGAAAGCCCATTGCCTAAAATCTACGATATTCCTACAATGCCTCCGCACGCTAAACCCTAAAAAGTAATTGCCACTAAGTTTGAGCAGCCTGTTATTTCAAACCATTATTTCAGAAACACATCATGCAAGAGACCCAAATTCTTTCAGACGGCCTGCAATCCCGTTCATTCAATATTCCCCGCTACCGCCTGACCAAACTCGGCGAACAAATGGCGCGCCTGCCCATCGACCCGAAAATCGCGCGCATTTTGCTGGCGGCGAAGAAGCACGACTGCATGGCGGAAATATTGGTGATCGCGTCCGCGCTGTCGATTCAAGACCCGCGCGAGCGGCCGCTGGAAGCGCGCGATGCCGCAGCCAAGGCGCACGAGCGGTTTACCGACAAGCAGTCCGATTTCCTTGCCTATCTGAACATTTGGGACAGCTTCCAGCGCGAGCGCGATAAAGGCTTGTCCAACAAGCAGCTGGTGCAGTGGTGCCGCCAATATTTCCTGTCGCACCTGCGGATGCGAGAGTGGCGCGAGTTGCACCACCAGCTTGCCCAAACCGCGATTGAAATGGGTTTGACCACTAAGGAAGCCGCTTTCAGACGGCCTCCCGAAGTCAGGCAGCTCACGTCGTCTGAAAATGCGGGCGACCAAGACCTATCCGCCAAACTCAAACAAAAACAACTGGATAAGAAACAACACCGCGCCCAAATCCGCGCCGCCAAAGAAGCGGGCTACGAACAAATCCACCGCGCCCTGCTTACCGGCCTCATCGCCAACGTCGGCATGAAATCGCCCGACGGCAACGACTACACCGGCGCGCGCGGCAGCCGCTTCCACCTTTTCCCCGCCTCCGCCCTGTTCAAAGCCAAACCCAAATGGGTGATGGCGGCAGAACTCGTTGAAACGACAAAACTTTATGCACGCGACGTGGCCGCCATCCAGCCCGAATGGATCGAGCAGGAAGCGCCGCACCTCGTCCGCTACCACTATTTCGAGCCGCACTGGGAACAAAAACGCGGCGAAGTCATCGCCAGCGAACGGGTAACGCTCTACGGCCTGACCGTCTTGCCGCGCCGCCCCGTGTCCTACGGCAGAATCGCCCCCGAAGAAGCGCGCGAAATCTTTATCCGCAGCGCGCTGGTGGCGCAGGAATGCGATTTGAAAGCGGACTTTTTTGTCCACAACAAAAAGCTGATTAAGGAAATTACCGAACTCGAACACAAATCGCGCAAGCAAGACGTGCTGGTCGATAATGAAGCGCTGTTTGCGTTTTATCACGAACGGCTGCCCGATTTTTATACGGCGGACGCGGTTTCAGACGGACTGCACACCGAAAGCAGCCTGCACTCCCGAAGGCTACCTGAAAATCCCCAGCAAACCACCCCCTCCCCCGTGGGGGAGGGTTGGGGAGAGGGCAAAACAGTTGCCGCACAAACCAACTTTTCCGCAGCCGTAGCAAACCCTCTCCCTAACCCTCTCCCACAGGAGAGGGAACAGAGTACCGCAGTTTCAACGGTTTCAGGCAGTCTGAAATCGTCCACAGCAACATTCCGCATACGCCCCGCCACACATAATGATGCAGCCCAAATTGCCGAACTGTTCCGCCGCGCCGTCCTGCACATTGAAGCAAGCCATTATAGCGACAGCGAAAAAGCCGCATGGATACAGGGCGCGGACAATGCCGCCTTTTGGCAAAAACGGATTGGACGCGGCTGTATCCGATTGGCAGCGCAAAATGACCGCATACTCGGCTTTATCGAATACCTGCCCGAGCAAAATCATTTGGACTGCCTATTTACCGACCCTGTCCACCAGCAGCAAGGCGTTGCTTCCGCGCTGTTGTCTGCCGTTTTGCCGCAGGCGGATGCAGATAAAACGGTAACGGCAGATGTGTCCGCAGCCGCGTTGCCCTTTTTTAAAAAACAGGGATTTATACTGCAACATCAAAACCAAATTCAGCGAAACGGCTCGGTTTTAATCAATTACCGCATGATTTTGCAAACCGACAGCATTGATACGGTCGCACAAACTACCCCCTCCCCCGTGGGGGAGGGCTGGGGAGAGGGAAAAACAATTGCCTCTCAAACCAACTTTTCCGCAGCCGCAGCAAACCCTCTCTCTAACCCTCTCCCACAGGAGAGGGAACAGAGTACCGCAGTTTCAACGGTTTCAGACGGCCCCAAAGCACAAAGGCTACCTGAAAACTCCCTATGCTACGCCGACGGTAAACCGATACTGCTCGGTGACCGTGTAACGATTGACAGCAAACAATGGCACGGCAAAATCGTTGCCTTGATTGCCGAGCAGCAATGCGACCCGTCCATCGGTTCCGCCGAAGAATGGGCGACATTACAAAGCGGAGTAATGGCGCAATTTGATGAAGCAGGATTGGTGCACTATCCCGATGCTGAGACTGCCGGCAAACTCATCTTATTGGCACGAGCGGATGCAGCAGATGTCCTAAAATCTAACAATCACAACGTAGAATGTGTGGCGCAAGCCACGCACGCGGATTCCAAAGATACAGGCAATCGCGTGCGTGAACCGAGTTCACACACCCTACAAAATGTTTCAGACGGCCCCAAACCCAAAAAGCAGCCTGCACCCCCAAAAGGCCGTCTGAAACCCCTCCCCCTCGCCGACATCCGCACCTTCCAAGCCTGGCTCAAAACCGCCGAGCGCGACAACCCGCGCCTGCTGTTCCTCAGCCGCGACGACCTCATGCAGCACGCCGCCGCGCACATCACCGAAGAACAATTCCCTAAACACTGGCAAACCGCAGACGGCAAATTCAAACTCAGCTACCGCTTCGAGCCGCACCACCCGCTCGACGGCGTTACCCTCACCCTGCCGCTCACCGTGCTCAACCGCATCAGCCCCGCCGCCCTCGAATGGCTCGTGCCCGGCATGATACGCGAAAAAATCCAGTTGCAAATCAAAGCCCTGCCCAAACAAATCCGCCGCATCTGCGTGCCCGTGCCCGAATTCATCACCCAATTTTTAAGCCAAAACCCCGACCGCAACGCCCCCATCCTGCCCCAGCTCGCCCAAGCCATCGCCAAAACCGCAGGCGACATCCGCATACTTGAGCAAATCAACCAAGACGAATGGGCCGCGTTCAGGCTGCCCGAACACTGCTATTTCAACCTCCGCATCATCGACGACGGCGGGCAAGAATTAGCCATGGGGCGCGATTTAATCCAAATCCAACAACAACTTGGCAAAGCCGCCGCCACCACCTTCCGCGACAACACCCAAGAATTCGAGCGCGACAACGTCACCACATGGGACATCGGCACCCTGCCCGAATCCATCAAATTCGCACGCGGCAAACAACAG
>ERZ772962.191-NODE-191-length-33666-cov-14.047663_pt1 | contig 33666 bp, 30 predicted proteins | sample MGYA00580676_ERZ772962 | MGnify/ENA primary metagenome ERZ772962 (study PRJEB29015, sample SAMEA2738049) | human oral metagenome | biome: human oral; feature: human-associated habitat; material: saliva | place: China | collected 2230 ...
ATTTCCTGGAAATACTTCTTTTCTTTTTATTTTCTCAAAATTCTCAATTGGATCAAGCCCCCACTCACCTTCTATACTATTTAGTTCTTCAATACTAGAAATAATAATCACCGTTGAATATTCATCGCTATCATTTATCTTAATAGATAACCTATATGTTCCTGCTTCATATATTTTCTTAAATTTTTTAAATTCTATTGATTTTATATCGTAGTTTTTGGATAATATCTTAACAACATTATCTTGTTGTTCTTTAGTTATTTTCACATTATTCGATTCACATCCTGTACTAAATATTCCTAGTACTACTATACTAATTATACTTACCAATACTTTAATAATTCTTTTCATTTTTATAAACTCCTATATATTTCCATTACTATCTACTTCTGCCACTATTTTACCTATATTTCATTATTTGAATTACCTTGTATATTCATATACATCCTCAAAAATATTTTTATAATTTAATTCTGTAATCTTTAAATTTCTCATAATTATAAATACTCTATTTCTACATTATTTATTTTATTTACTTTCTCTTTATTAAGACGTATTTCATTCGCATTATATAATGATGTTCTTATTTCCCCTCCTAACTCATCTTCTTTCAGGGTTATATTATATCTTCCATTTATTTCTATTTCACACTTCCATGTACCAGTTGAAAAATTTTTTTTAAATTCTATAACTTTTATCTTCTTTATTTCTTCATTCTCTTTTAGCTCTGCTTTTTCTAATACATATTGAACCATTCTTTCTTGATCTTGCCTTATTTTCCTTTTGTCTTCACTACTATTCGTACCTACAGCAAACACTATTATTATCACAAAAATAGCTACAATCGCTAATATCGTTCTAATTATTATCGTTAGCATATCTTTCATTTTTTCCAACTACCCTCTATTTCTATACTCTGAATTAATCATCTACTATTTATTTAACTACCCTAACTTTACTATATATTCCATCTCATTTTTCAATCAATTCTATCTGCTACACTATTTCTTGTATATTACCTCAATATCATTATAATTTTTTTTAGTTTTATTTTGAACTAAGCGAATATTTTCCCCATCATAACTACCTAGATATATTTCTCCGTCTAATCCAACTGCTGTAAAACTTACATCCTCCCTATCATTTAATATAACTTCAAAATTCCATATTCCTGTTGATATATTTCTTTCATATTTTTTAAATTCTATTTTTTTTATATCTTCATGATTTAAAAATTCAACTTTTTCTTTTATATATTCAACTATTCTTTCTTGATCTTTTCTTATTTTTCCTTTATCTTCTCCAGTCTCATAGTTAAAAGCAAATACTATTATTATCACAAAAAAAGCTACAATTCCCAATATTATTCTCAGTATTACCGATAGCATATCTTTCATTTTATTATCCTACCTTATAAAGTTATTTTGTTTATTATAACATATATTTATTCAAAAAAAATAGAGTTATTATACCTCTATCAACAACATAAAAAGAACCGATAATTTAATATCGGTTCCTTGATTTATTTATAGTTTTTTTCAAAATGGGCTATTGCTGCCGCAAAATCTTCAACCACGTGAGTAGCCTTATCTTTTACGTCCTCTGGAGCACGGTCCATACAGTACGAAATATCAGCACTTTCAAACATATCCACGTCATTACCTGAATCTCCTAAAGCAATAACACGATCGTATCCTGATTTAATCGTTTCTATTCCACTTGCTTTAGAAATATTTTTTGCTGTTATTTCCATACGAGTTGAACCAGATTTAAAGATTTCTACTTCTGGAAATTTCCCCTTCATATCTGTGTAGAATCTTTCTAAATCTTCAGCCTTTGGACGAACATTTATTTTATAAATAGTTTTTCCTTCTAGATAAGGGAATGGATCTTCTTTACAAATAAGTTCCATATTCCAAAGTCTTTCTACTTTTTCATGTTGAAAATTCCCAATACGTTGATTTCCGTCTAAAGCATCAAAAATCAATTTTGCATTTTTTAAGTATTCAAAAATTTCTCCTACCACATTTTCTGGTATATGTTTTTCGAATAATACTTTATCTTTTTGAGTTATTATTGCTCCATTAAAACCTATCATATGTGTTACATCAAGATTGTTTTGATCTTCCACATATTTTATTTCAGTTATAGATCTTCCTGTTGCAACTGAGAAATCACCATATTTTTTTGCGATATGGTACGCTTTTAAATCATCTTCTGCTACTGACACAGAATTTTTAACAAAAGTACCATCTAAGTCTGTAACAAATAGATTTTTCATAAGAATTACTCCTCCATACCAAGCATATCTTGGATTTCCATTTTTAATACATTAGCATGAGCTCCGTAAATTGATTGCATTTGCATATCACTTTCCGCAAATCCCATAGCGCCTAATTTCTTAGTAATAGTATTTTGATCAACTAGGCTCTTATCTTTAACATTAATTCTTAGTCTAGTAATACATGCATCAACTGCTTCAATATTATCTGGACCACCATGAGCTTTAACAAGAGCTACTGCTTGTTTATGAATACCTTCCTTAGTTTTAGGAACAGTCTCCATAACTTCATCGCTTGAAGCTTCTTCAACTTTAGCTTCTTTAGTTTCTTTACCTATAGTTGCAATTTCAACTCCGTATTTAGCACGAGCTTCGTTTTTATTAGATAAACGAACTTCATCACTGTCTTCACGACCAGGTGTTTTAAGGTCAAACTTAACAATCATAAATCTGAATACAACATAGTAAATAAAGAAGTAAACTATACCTACAAGTGGTACTAACCACCATTTTGTTTTTGGTCCTTGAAGAACACCGTAGATAACCCAGTTAATGAATCCGTGTCCTGTTGGAGTAGCAACTCCAGCACCTAACATGTGCATTACGAATAATGCTGAACCAGCTAAGAATGCGTGCACGATGTAAAGGATTGGTGCTACGAATAAGAATGTGAATTCGATTGGTTCAGTAATACCTGTTAAGAATGAAGTACCAGCTGCTGCGAATAATAATGAACCTACAACTTTACGTTTTTTCTCGTCAGCTGTTTTGTACATTGCATAAGCTGCACCAGAAAGACCGAACATGAAGTAAACGAATTTACCACCATTAAAACGAGTGATATTTGGATCAACGTGTTTGATGTTTGGATCAGCAAGAGATGCTAAGTAAGCGTTGATTGTACCAACAACACGTTTTCCACCAATTTCCCAAGCTCCACCTAATTCTGTAGTACGAACCGGCCAGTTTAGACCATGGTGAAGACCGAACGGAAGTAAAGCACGCTCTAGTAAACCGTATAAGAACGTTCCTATTGGACCCGATTTAAGAATGAATACAGAAAGTACACTGATACCTTTTTGGATTGGAGGCCAAACGAAGAATAATCCACTTGCTACTGCCGCCATAACTACCATAGTTGCTATCGGTACAAAACGTGGTCCACTGAAGAATCCAACAACTGTTGGAAGTTGTACTTTTACTGCCCACTTATGAACGAAATAAACAACAATACCTACTATAATACCTCCGAATACACTAAGGTCCATAGTTTGAATACCTAAAACTTTAGTCTGCATGGCATTAGATAATGCTAATTTTGCATCGTTACTTGACATTTTAGATGTATCAACTAATTTTCCACTGAATTTTAATAGGAAGTTTAGTATGTAATGTAACACCATAAAACCTAATAAACCTGATAGAGCTGCTGAACCTTTTTCACGTTTAGCTAGACCTACCGCTACCCCTACCGCAAAAATTATAGGAAGATTGTCAAAAGCTGTATCTCCTAATGCAATAAAGAATTTCATAATAAACTGCACTATTGAATTGTTTAATGCAGGGAACATTTTTAATGTATTAGTATTACTAAATGCAGTACCAATACCTTTAATAATACCTGCACCCGGAAGTACAGATACTGGTAATAAGAACGAACGTCCGAATTGCTCGAAAGCAGAAACGAATTTATTTTTTTTCTTTGCCATTACCTTTCTCCTTCTATATTTTAATTTTACTACATTATAACAGAACTAAACTTATATTTTCAAATATTGCTTAAAAATTTCTTATTTTGTAAAATTTTACTTTTAAAGTAAAATTTTACTATCTTTATAAAACAGCTATGTAATCACTTTCTTTTTTATTAATTCTATGGTATTATACAATATATTATTTATTCAAAATAAATTTTTTAGTAAATTTTACTCTAAGAGGTATTCTATGTTTTTTGAAAATTTAAAAGAAAACTACGATAAGTTATCTATATCTGAACAGCAAGTTATAGATTTTGTAATGAAACAACCTGCTGTTGAAACAACTACATTAAAAAAAATTAAACAAGAGGTTCTAGTATCTTCTTCTACTGTTATTAGGGCATGTAAGAAGCTTGGTTATAACACTTTTAACGACTTACGTTATGATATTAGACTAAGTAAAGAATTAGAAAAGAGTAAAGAGGCAACTCTGTCATCTAATTTTAACCAGTTAAAAGATCAGCTAACTATCGAATTTAACCGTACTATGTCTATTTTAAATCAAGAGGATTTTGATAGTTTTGCTGAAACAATAGTAAATGCTAGAAGAATCTTTTGTATTGGTAGTGGATCTAGTTATATGGTAGTAGCTGATTTTAATAGAAAGCTTAAGTTAGTTGACTTATGGGCAAATGACTACTTTGAATTGTATAGTATCCAAAGGATTCCTGAAATTTCTACAGATAAAGATGTAATAATCACATTCTCCCTAGGTGGTGCTTCTAAAGAAATAAATGAAAGTATTTTATCTGCAAAACAAAATGGTACTAAGGTTTTAGCAGTTACTAGTTTAACAGCTAGTCCTTTAGCAAAAATTAGTGATCAGATAATCAATATTTATGATGCACCTAAAACTAGAAAAAAAATTCGTTCACGCCTGATGTTAAATGTTGTTGCCATTATACTTTTTGAAATTATAGTAAGTAAACTTAATAATAAATAAAGAGCTTTGAGATATTTTTTCTCAAAGCTCTTTTGGTTTTTAGTATATATTAGATATTATTTTCTAGTTTTTTTATTTTTTACTTTGTTTTTTGGAACTCTTTTTGATGTACCGATATTCCAAACCGCTTCATCTTGTGAAGCTATTTCTTTGTAGATATTGGAATTTGTCTTAGTATTTTTAGTAGTTTTTTTACTTTCTTCTTTTTTAGGTGATGGTTTTGAACCTGATCCATATACTGATGAGTAGACAGGAGATGGTTTAAACTTACCAACACTTCTTGAATTAGGTGTTATTGTACTTGTTTCCATCATAGTATTTACTACAGATTTTTTAGGAACATTTACTGTACTTGTAGAGTATTTTTCAAAAATAGCATCAAGTATTTTTTGATTTTTCTCTATTTTCTCTTTGCTTACTGGTCTATATCCTCTGTCAATAGTTTTATATTCACCTAATGCAGTTCCTTTATCACTATCAAAGTAGCTATAAACATCTTCAGTATAAAGTTTTTCAGTATATTCAATTCCAGTAGTTTCTTCTACTTCCTCTGTTTGAGTTACTGGTTCAACTTCTTCTGCTTTTTGAACTGGCTTAACTTCTTCTTCAGTAGTATTAGCTCTTTCTCTTACTGCTTCTTGACGTTTTTCAACTACTTCATAAGGAACTGTTTTTTCTTCTGTAAATTTATCAACATCATTAGCTACATGTTGTTGTTTTTTACTTGTTGTAATATCTTTTAGTAAACTATCGATATTTACATTATCAGTATTTTCTTCTAGATAGTTTTGTTCTTCTAATTCAACTATCTCTCCTTCATCTAAATGATAGTCGCTATAACCTTCTAATCTATCTTTTTTAGGTTCTTTAATTTCATCATATTCTTCTACTTCAATATCTTCTATCTTAGCAACTTCTTCAACTAAATCTACCTCGTCTTCTTCTATTTCTTCAAGATGTTCAAGTTTTTCTTTTTCTTGTTTTATTTCTTCAAGGTTAGAATTTAACTCTTCTATTTCTTTAGTTGTTTCGTCTTTCTCATCTTCTATCTCGATATTTTCTGATTCAATAAGTTCATCTAGAGTTACATTTTCTTTCTCGTCACTTAAATCAATACCTTTATAATCAGTAGTAGTTTCTACTTCTTTTACCTCTTCTTTATTACGAGATTCCACACTAGTTTTTCTAGCTGTTCTATCTATATCATCTTCGAAAAGTTCTTCATTACCACCAAGTATATCATTAACACTTGTGTATTTTACTCTTTCACGACGTTCAGCATCAGATTTTACTTCTCTAACTTCAAACTCTGGAACTTCTTTTATTTTAGCTTGATTTTCTTTTTGTTCAATATTTTCAAAAATATCATCAAGTTCTTTATTTTGTTGATAAAGAGGATTATCTTTTTCTATTTTATCTTCTTTTCTTTCTAATTTATTGAATTCACTATCAAGTTTTTGTCGTTCTTCTTTATGTTTAGACTCACGTTGTTCTATTTCTTCTTGTTCTTTTTGTCTTTCACGATAAACACTAGCCACTTCTTCTTTTAGTACAGTATTATCTCTTCCTAAAATAACTTCTTTTTCTAAATCATCAATCTTATGATCTTGTTTTAGTCGTTTTGTTCTAACTGCAGCTAATGTAGGGTGAGTTCTACGACCAGATTTGTCTCCAAAAATATCAACATCTTTTAGCTCTGCATTTTCAACACCTAATTTTTTAAGTGTTGTAGCTAAATCAGGCGCTACTTCTTCTGTTGTTTCTTTAGTTTCTTTTTCTTCGAATTCTTCTAAATCTATTTCTTCAAATCCTTTGTATTCTTCTTCGAAATAGTCATCTTGATATTCAATTACTAGTTCATCATCTTCTTGATGTTTGTTAGTATTTTCTTTTACGAAAAGCTTTTCTTCTTCTTCATCTTCATAATACTCATCAAGCGAACGATCTAATTCTTCTTGCTCTATTTCTTCATCACTTACACTAAAGAATTTATCTTTAAGCTTACTAAAGAATCCAGCACTTTTTTCTTCTTTTGGCTTCTCTTCTTCAGAATCATATAATTCAGTATTTCTTTCTTGACGCTCTCTTTTTTGTCTTTCGAAATACGTTTTGTAGTCTTCTGCTTCGTCATCCTCTTCTTCAAAAAGTTCTTCTTCGTAGTTATCTTCCTCTTCTACAAAATCTTCCACTTTATTGTCTTTTTTTCTAGATTTAAATAAATCTTTTATTTTAGAGAAAACCCCAACTTCTTTAGCTGACTTATCTTCGATGAATTCCTCTTCTTGATCATCGAATTCAATATCAAACTCGCTTGATACATCTTCAATTTCTAAATCATAGTTGACATAATCTTCTTCAACTTCTTTTTTAACTTCTTCTTTTTCTTTTTTATGAGAATACTCAATGTCGAACTCTTCATCGTCTGTATAGTCTACATACTTATCAACTTTTTTATTTTCTTTTTTTGAATTCTTTTCTACTATTTCCTCTTCTTCACGGAAAATTTCTTCTTCATCTTCTTCTAAAAACCATTTTTTCCAATTTACCATACTTTACACCACCTACTACTAAAATATTATTTTAAATTTAAATCTTTAAATTTAGTTCCTACTTCAACATCATTATCTAATACTAAAATACCTCTTGCTTCTTCTTGTGGTAACCCTAGTTCACGTTTTGAACATAGCATTCCATTAGATTCTACACCACGAAGTTTTGATTTTCTAATAAGTAATCCACTAGGCATCATAGCTCCTATTAGTGATACAACAACTTTTTGTCCTGCTTCTACATTTGGTGCACCGCAAACAATTTGTAAAACTTCATCCTCACTAACTTTAACAGTTGTTACTTTTAACTTGTCTGCATCAGGATGTTTTTCACATGTTAATACTTCACCAACTACAAAGTAGTCATCGTTGTTTCCTTCTAAATCGATTTTAATTCCATTTTTTTCTAATCTTTTTTCTAGAACTTCTTTTTGTTCTTCTGTTAATTCAATACTTCCTTCACCTTGAAGTTTTAAATTCTCTACATTAAAAATATTTAATCCTACTAAATGACCATTCTCATCTTTAATAAGTGTTATATTTTTTTTATCTTCATATGTAACATTTTCACTATCTTTGATAGTTATTAATAATGTTTCACCTAACATTTTTTTATTATAAAAAAATAACATAATTAACTACTCCTAAAAATCTATTATATATTATTCAACAAATATGAAGTAACTTTCTAATTTATTACCATCATATTTAAAAGTAATAGTTGTTATTGGAACTAAACCTTCCGCAAAGAAATGAACCATTACCTTTTGTAAAATTTCTAATCCTTTTTTATTTTTTACGTCCGCTATTATCAAAGTATCTTGATGTGGCAACCCTACATAAAAGTCCGAACCTATTTTTTCATAAAAGTAATTTAATACTTTCTCATCCAAAATACGAGCCCCATCATAGCCATCTTTAGCATTTAAAAAATAAAAATCATTTCCCTGAACACTATCTTTATTATATTTCAATGGTAATTTTTCTAAATTACCTTTAGCGAACTCAAAGAGTTTTTTATCTGAAATAAGTAACTGTTCAGTAGCTTTCCTATCTAAAAATTTATAGCCATTTTCAAAATCATATACTAAATAAATATCTGTTTCATTAGTATGATTAAGCTTTATTAAGTTTTGTGTATTATCTTTATTAAAGCTAGTAGACCTTACTACAGGAAAAACGTGTTCTATCAAATCTTCTTTATTTAAATTTGATGTCGAAATTTTTTCCTGAGCTTCAAAATTAGACACTATGTAATAAATAAACTCATCAATTTTCTTATCACTAAGACTATTTTTTTTATTTCCTAATTTTTTTACAAAACTATCAATATCTATTTTCGCTTTATTATTTTTGTATTCTAATATAAAAATACTACTATCATCTTCTTCTTTTTTTTCATGAATTTTTAATGTTGGTAGTTTTTCTATAATCTTTTCAAAAATATAATCTCTAGTATATGACATACTGCCTCCTTTAGTGCATAATATGACAACTTAATTATAACATATATCTTCTACATCTATCAACACTAATTCCTTAATAAAACGTATTATTTATTAAAAGTCCAAATTTAATATTTAATTGCTTATTTTTTGATATTTTGCTATAATTTAATTATTATTTTTAGGAGAAAATTTATGTCTGTTGAGGAACAAAAACGAGCCGAATTAAAATTAAAATATAAAAACTGGATAAAAAAAAATAAGACTAGATTTTTTACCTTTAGCATTATCTATCTTATTATACTTTTATTAAATTTTATAATTTTTAAAAATAATAAAATAACTATTTTATCCTCATTATTATTTTTTACATATACAGTCTATACACTGACTTTAATTTGGTTTATAAATAATAAACTAATAACCAAAGTCGATAGTATTGACTTTAAAAATTAAAAACCACTAAACATAATGTTTAGTGGTTTTTTTCTCTTTTTTAAAAATATGCTATGTTAATGTTATTAAACAAAGACTACCGACATTTTTAAAAATCGTCAGTAGCCTGAGTTTTTGTGCTTACTCTTTAGTTTTAAGCTGATAAATACCTACACAAGCAAGACCTATACCAAGCATTGTAAAGCCTGATTTCATATCAAGTTCGCCTAATAAAGAACTTACAACAACAGCAATACCCATTGCAGTAGGTACAGCCTTCAAGATAATATTAAGTAAGTAAGGAGCACCTTTACGTCTATTTCCAGGAATTGACTTAGCATTCATAAGCTCTTCTACGGATACACCAAAGATCTCTGCAATTTTGGGTATTGTTGCCGTATCTGGAAAAGCAATATTTCTTTCCCACTTTGAAACAGCTTTATCGGTTATGTTAAGCATATCAGCCAAATCTTTTTGAGTCATTCCTTTTTCTTTTCTAAGCGTACTAATTATATCGCCCATAGATTTGTTTGTCATAAGGCATTCTCCTTTGCAATTTTATTCTTACACTTATTGTAGCTATATTCTCTAAAGGAGTAAACCGAAGTATGGTAGAGTTTACTAAACCGGAGGTTTATCTTCACTAGATTTTTATAATTATATATATTTTATCATGCGAAAAGAAATAAATCCAACATAGTCCAAATCCTTGAAAATACCAACATAAAAATATTAAATACTATTAATTTAAAAATTAAAAACCACTAAACAATATGTTTAGTGGTTTATTTCTCTTTTTTTTAAATTAAGCTTCTTTTACTTCTAGAGTTTCCTCTTCTTCGTGCTCTTTACCAAGCTTGTCTAAAGCCATCATGTTTTCAAGTGGTTTACCAATTGCGAACATTAATACCCCTAGAACACCCATGATAATTGCGATTACACCTAATACTTTTTCGTAACCCCAAGTAGCTGTCCATCCAACTGTTTTACCACTTATCCAAGATGAAACTACATATGTGAAGTACCAAATCGCCATAGACATAGCTGCGTATTTTTTAGGTAGTAATTTACTGAATAATGCCATACCGATTGGAGATACAAGTAATTCCCCAACTGTTAGTACGAAGTATCCACCTAATACGTACCAAATGCTCATTCTTACTGAACCATCAACTACTCCTCCTAATGATTGAAGACCAAGTACGAAACATCCAAATCCAAGACCTGTTAGAACCATACCCCATCCCATCTTAGTAGCAACACGCCAGTCGTTATTTTTCTCAGCAAGTTTCATCCAGTACCATCCGAATGCTGGTGCAAGAACGATACATAAGAATCCATTAAATGATACTAGCCATGTGATTGGCATTTTATAACCAAATACATTTAAGTCAACCAGTTCGTCTGTCATAAGAGTAACTGTTGTTTGTGTTTGGAAGTACGCTGACCAGAAGATACAAGAGAATGCGAAAATAACAGCTGCAGCATATGCACGCCCTTTTTCGTATTTAGATGGTTTTAAGTCTGCTTTATTTTCTTCAGCAGTTTCGTGTTTGTTTTTACCTACTGGATATCTACCATGATCTCCTAATAATTTGTTTTTACCAAATGTAAATATTAAGAATGTAATGAATAGACAGATAGACACCATTAAGAACGCAGGACTAAATCCGTATTTAATGATTTCTCCATTCGCATCTTTTGTAGCTCCCCACTCTTGGAAGATAAGTCCCCCAATGATTGGTCCAAGTAAGCTACCGATGTTAACGAACATGTAGAATAAACTAAATGCAGCATCTTTCATCGTTACTTGTTTGTCATCGTAAAGTTCTCCAACCATTGCAGAAATGTTACCACGATAGAATGCACCTGCGATAGAGTTAATAATAACCCCTGTTAAGAATACATAAAAGCGTCCATTAGCAAATGCTGTAAATAAAGAACCAATAGCATTGAATAAAATCCCGTATTGGATCGCACGTTGCATACCGATGTATTTATCTGTCAGGTATGCTCCTAGTAATGGTAATAATGATGCCACAGTACCTAAGTATGCCATCATATCCCCTGCGAATTGCTTACTCAATCCTAATCCACCTTGTTCTACTGTATAAGTATAGAATAAAACCAGGAATCCTGATGTAGCATAAGATGCATAACTTTGAATAGCAATCATTGTGTTCATAAGCCACAGCCCGGCAGGGTGCTTAAGAGTTTTGTCTTTTTGTTTGCTCATATTGTTATATTTCCTTTCATTTTTTTTGACAGCTATATTATAACATGAATATGCTTGTAAAACAATAAATATCCGAAATAATTCATTATATTTTTAAAAAGTAATATATACAAAAATATTTAAATATAAGTTATAATTGTACCAACGCTATTATTATCAAGAATAAAAAAATAAATTTTTTTAATCTTAAAAAAATATAAATAAATATTTTAATTAATAGTTTTACATCTTACAATCCTCTTTAAATTATGTTTTCATATTTTTTCGTTATTTTCGTAAATTTTTCTTACATAAAAAATTTTTTTATGCTATAATCACTTGTACTAAAAAATTGAAAGGAGTCTACATGACAATAAAAAGAAACTCGAAATTATTTCTAGTTCTATTTTTAGGAACTTTATCAGCCTTTGGACCGTTTGTTACAGATTTATACTTACCCGCACTACCATTAATGAGCAATTACTTTAGTGCGAGTACATCAACTATTCAATTAACACTTACAGGTAGTATGGTTGGCCTTGCTTTAGGACAATTACTTATTGGACCTATTAGCGATAAATTTGGTCGTAAAAAACCATTATTAATCAGTCTTATTGTTTATTTAATTAGCACAGTAGCTATAATTATTTTAACTAATATATACGCAATGATTATCTTACGATTTATCCAAGGGGTTTCATCTGCAGGTGCTGTAGTAATATCAAGAGCTGTATCAACTGACTTATACAAGGGTAAAGAAATGGCACAATTTTTCGCTTTATTAATGGCAGTAAATGGACTTGCCCCTATTCTTTCACCTGTGCTAGGAAGTCTACTTCTTGAATTTACTGATTGGCGAGGAATATTTATAGCTCTTGCGATTATCGGTATCATTATTATAATTGCGTCACTAAAATTCCATGAATCACTAGCTGAGCAAAAGAGACTAAATGTACCTATTACTAAAACATATCATTCTATAGTTTTAGTTTCACAAAATAAACTTTTCACAGCTCTAGTATTTATCCAAGGTTTTGCTTTAGCTGCAATGTTTGCTTATATAGCAGCATCTCCGTTTATTTTACAAACACACTATAATTTATCAGCTATTAGTTATAGTATATGTTTCGGGTTAAATGGATTCGCAATAGTATTAGGTAGCAAAATTTCTGGTAGATTTAATGAGAAGAAAGGTATTAAGTTTGGATTAACAATGATGCTTATTATTAGTATTTACCTTGCTTTTGTATTATCACTAATGTTACCATTCCTATTTGTTGAAGTTGGATTTTTCTTACTATTATTAGGACTTGGACTAATACTTCCTGCAGGATCAGCACTTGCTATGGGATTAGAACGTGAACGTGCAGGTAGCGCCTCAGCACTATTTGGTTTTCTACCATTCTTTTTAGGTGGAATTGTATCACCGTTAGTAGGAATCGGAAATATCTTCTACTCTAGTTCAATAGCTATCGTTATTTGTTGCGTTATACCATTTGTAATATATAAAGTAATAGAGAAAAAATTATAACAATGAAAGAGTTTTGTAGATTAAATGCTACAAAACTCTTTTTTTAACATACAAAAAAAGGTTTAAGAATTAATCTTAAACCTTAATTATTTATCTTATCTTCTTACACCCCAAGCTGATAAACCTTGCGCATTGTAAGCTTTAACAGCTGCGTTAATTTGGTCTTTAACTGTTGCAGTTGATCCCCATCCAGGCATTGTTTGGAATAATCCACTAGCACCTGATGCGTTTCTTGCGTATACTTGACCATTTGATTCACGAGCGATGATTCTTTCCCAAGTAGAAGCTGATACACCTGTACGACGAGCCATTTCTTGAGCTGCCGCTGTACCTGCTGCTCCTGCAGTATTACCATTTGATAATACTACTCCACCTGAAGATTGGCTGTATGAATATTGCGGTGTGTATGAACTTTGTGCTGCATAACTATTTGTTGATGCTGCTTTAGAATATGAAGTTACTGGAGTAGAAATTGTTCCTGCTCCTGTAGTTGCTGTTTCAGTAGATTCTGGAGCAACTGCTTGTTGAGCTCCTTCACGTTGTTTTGTTCCAACTACTACTACTTTAGCTGTTGGCTCAGTAATAACTTTTTCAGAAACTACTTCTTTAGAAACTTCTTTACCATCCTCGTGTACTACACTGTAAGTAACTTCTTTTTCACCGTCTTGACCTTCAGTTTTAGTAACTACTTCATCTACATATTTAGTGTCGTCTTTTTCTTCTTTTGTTTCAAATTTAATTGCTTCTTTTACTGTTTGAGTTGTTTTACCAACACGAGCAATTTTAATAGTGTCAACTTCTGCTACTTCTGTTTTAAGACCAGGAGTTACTTTATCTTCTGCTCCTACAGTAATGTTTAATTCTTTAAGAATGTCTTCGACTTTTTTGTAAGTTGTTTTTCTAACTGTTGTTGTTTCACCATCTTGGATTGTGATTTCACGAGCTTTGTAAATACGGATGTCTTCTCCACCATTTACTTTTGTGTCTAATCCTGGTTCAACACGATCATCTGCATTATAGCTGATATTGTTTGCTGCAAGGATTTCTCTTACAGTTCCTTTTTTAGCTTTTACGTCTACTTTTGTATTATCAGAAAGAGTTACCGCGAATGCTGAATGACCTGTGTACTCTTCTGCTATCATAAATGCTCCTGATAATAAAACTCCTGATGCCGCTGCTGCTGTGATTACTTTTCCGAATTTCATATAAATTAATCATTCTCCTTTTGTTTTATTTTGAACAATTTACAAGCATTATTAAATGTTTGCTCTGTTAGCTGTTCATAGCTCATTTCTTTTAAGTCTGCTATTTCTTGTGCTACATAGTGCACATAAGCAGGTTCATTTCGCTTTCCTCTATATGGTGTTGGCGTTAAATATGGACAATCTGTTTCGATCAAAAGTCTATCTAATGGACAAGCTTTCGCTACTTCTTTAGGTGTCTTAGCATTTTTAAATGTTACTGGACCTCCTAATGAAATATGAAAGTTTTCTTTAAGCATGATATTCATACTTTCTACCGAACCAGAAAAACTATGCATTATTCCACCTACTTCACTAGCTTTTTCTTCTTTAAGTATTTCAATAGTGTCTGCCATTGCATCTCTTGTATGAATTACAACTGGCTTTCCTACTTCTTTAGCTAGTGCAATCTGCTTTCTAAATACTTCTTTTTGAATATCTTTTGGACTTTTATCCCAGTGATAATCTAATCCAATTTCACCAATAGCTACCACTTTATCATTAGTAAGAGCAATTCGTTTTATCATTTCGTATTTTTCATCTGTAAAATCAATCGCTTCTACTGGATGCCAGCCAATTGTTAAATATAAAAAGTCATATTTAGATGTAATTTCTAATGCTTTTTCTATACTTTTATCATCGAAGCCTACTATATTTATTAATTTTACTCCCGCTTCTTTAGCGCGAGCTATAGTATCTTCTAAATCTTCTAAATAAGCATCATCATTTAAATGCGCATGTGTATCAAATAACATAGTACGCCTCCTTCACATTTCCTATTATAACAAAAAAAAATTTCATTAAAATATCTAAACTATTTCAATTATGTTACAATCCCTTTGTCATTTCTTTACAAAGAAATACTCTTTTAAAGCCGATAGCGACAGCCATCGCATTGTATCTGTTTACATAAAATTTTTAGTATTTTAAAACAATAAAAAGAACCTAGATTTCTCTAGATCCTTTCATTAATATTCATATATTATGCTGTAATGTCTACTATTTGTGCACCAACTAGTTCTTCTAATACTTCTGGTTTCACTTCTACTTGATGACCAACTTTTCCAGCTGATACCACAATTGTTTCTACATTTTTACATTTCTCATCTACAAAAGTAGGGAATAATTTTTTCATTGCAAATGGAGAACATCCACCCTTAACATAACCAGTGATTTTTGTTAAATCTTTTAATGGTAACATAGACAGTGATTTTACACCCGCAGCTTTTGCTAATTTTTTGAAATTAATACTATCTTCACTCATTAAAACACCAACTACATAAGTACCTTTACCATCAGTAGTCATAATTGTTTTAAACACTTGATTATGATCTTTACCTATAATGTCTGCTACTCCTACCCCTGTTTTTGCTGCATCACTACTAGCATCAAACTCAAAGTGATTATACTCAACATTATGATCATCTAAAAATCTCATAGCATTTGTTTTTATTTCTTTTTTCTTAGACATAAAATACCTCTTTCTTTACCCTTATCAGTAATATAACTATATTTTACTCCAAACTTTTTGCTCTGTCAAAACTTTTTGAAAATATACTTTTGTGTTTTCTGAAAATTTCATAAATCGCCAATTTCTAAACAAACTGTACACAAACCGCTTCAGGAACTTCAACATCTTTTTCTACACATTCTAGTTTCCCAGTAGCTTTATCTACTTTATAAACAGTAATAGTACCACTAGTTTCATTCGTAGCTATCGCTAATGAATTATCTTTATTTAAATTGAAATCGCGTGGATCTTTCCCAAATGTACTTATCGTTTGAATTTGTTCTAAGTAATCACCTTTATCTTCAAAAACAACTATAGCATCTTGACCTCTATTAGATACGTAAATGTATTTATTGTCATTAGAGATTTTTATTGCACTACCTTTATTTTCACCATTAAAGTCACTTGGTAATGTTGGATAATATTTTGGATTAGATAATTTACCTTTACTATCATAATCAAAAGAAATCACTTCACTAGTTAATTCAGTCATTACAAAAGCTTTTTTATTATCGCTAGTAAACACTATATGGCGAACTCCACTACCTGCTTTTACTTTAAAGTTTTCGACTTTAGTCAATATACCCTTATTTAGTTTATAAGTTGTAACTTCATCAGTTCCTAAATCACAAGTAAAAACATATTCTCCGTCGGGTGTAAAACCTGAAAAATGAACATGTGGTTTCTCTTGACGAGAATGAACGCTACTTCCTTCATGAACGTCAGTAGATAATAACTCACCTAACTCACCATTTTGCAATATAGAATAACTATCTACAGTTCCTGTGTGATAATTTGCTGATAAAAGATATTTATTATCTTTACTTACTTCTACATAACATGGTGGATTACCTTCTTTACCGACTGATGTTAATAGTTCTAAGCTACCATCTTCTTTTACTTTAAAACTTGACACCGCACCTTTATCTTCTATTTTCGAAACACTATATAAAGACTTATTATTATTTGAGAATGCTAGATATGTTGGATTATCAACTTTAGCAACCGCCTCAACACTACTAACTTTTCCTTCTTCAGATAATTCTACTTTGTATATTCCTTGGCTATCTTTTTTTGTATATGTACCTATATAAGCTCTGCTCATTACTATACCTCCTTAACTAATTACTACTTTATTATATCATCTATTTCGATTAATTAGATAAAATATACTTTTCTTTATAGTTTATACATTTCTATTTGTAATTTTTAAGAAAAAAATAGAGTATTAAGGAAATATTCTATCACATTGGAAATATAGTTTTACTTATAGGGTATTCCTTGATATAATAGAGTATATTTATAAGTAAATTTTAGGAGGATAACTGTGAAACACGAATTTATACTAGTTCTTGATTTTGGTAGTCAGTACAACCAACTTATTACACGTCGTGTACGTGAGCTTGGTGTTTACTCTGAACTACATGATAACGAGATTTCTATTGATGAGATTAAAAAAATGAATCCAAAAGGAATTATTCTTTCAGGGGGACCAAACTCTGTTTATGAAGAAAATTCACTTACAATCGATGATGAAATCTTTAACCTAGGTATTCCAGTATTAGGTATCTGTTACGGAATGCAACTTATGCAACATAAATTAGGTGGTAAAGTTGAATCTGCGACAAGTAGAGAATACGGTGCTCATAATATTGATGTAACTCCAGGAGCTAGATTATTTGAAGGTACTCCTGCTACTCAACAAGTATTAATGAGTCACTCTGACAAAGTTGTTGAACTTGCTGAAGGATTCAAAGTAGTAGCTACTAGTGATAATTGTCCTATCGCTGCTGCAGAAAATGTAGAAAAAGACTTCTATTGCTTCCAATTCCACCCAGAAGTTCGTCACTCAGAATTTGGATACGACTTACTTAAAAACTTTATTAGAAACGTATGTAAATGTACTGATAACTGGACTATCCAAAACTTTATCGATGAAAAAATTGAAGAAATTCGTGCAGAAGTTGGAGATCAAAAAGTTCTATGTGCCCTTTCAGGAGGAGTAGATTCTTCTGTAGTAGCTGCATTATTAGACAAAGCTATCGGAGATCAACTAATCTGTATGTTTATCGATCACGGTTTACTTCGTAAAGGTGAAGCTGAAGGTGTTATGAATACATTCAGTAAAGAAATCGAAGGTGGATTCAATATGAATCTTATTAAAATCGATGCCAAAGAAAGATTCCTTGGTAAACTTAAAGGAGTTAGCGATCCTGAGAAAAAACGTAAAATTATCGGAAATGAGTTCGTATATGTATTCGATGAAGAATGTGCTAAATTACACGACGTACCATTCTTAGCACAAGGTACACTTTACACTGACGTTATCGAATCTGGAACTAAAAATGCTCAAACAATCAAATCTCACCACAACGTAGGTGGATTACCAGAAGATATGCGTTTCTCTCTAATCGAGCCACTTAACACTTTATTCAAAGATGAAGTACGTGCATTAGGAGAAGCACTTGGATTACCTCGTGAGATCGTTTGGCGTCAACCATTCCCAGGACCAGGATTAGGTATCCGTGTTCTTGGAGAAGTAACAGAAGAAAAATTACAAATCGTTCGTGATAGCGACTACATCTTACGTGATGTTATCGCTAAACGTGGATTAGAAGGAGAAGTATGGCAATACTTCACATGTCTTCCAGATATCCGCTCAGTTGGAGTTATGGGAGATGTTAGAACATATGACTACACTGTAGCTGTTCGTGCCGTAACAAGTATCGACGGTATGACTGCAAGCTGGGCTCACCTTCCATTTGAAGTGTTAGAAGAAATCTCTGCACGTATCGTAAACGAAGTAGCTCACGTTAACCGCGTAGTGTATGACATTACAAGTAAACCACCAGCTACGATCGAGTGGGAATAATGCGGTGTAACTTAGAATTATTAGGAGTATAACGACGACATAATTCTTATATACAGCGTATGCAACAAGAACTTTAATCTTAACGAGCAACGCGAGGAAAAGATTATTAGTTCTAACTGCCCATATGTTAAAATATATAGATTGAAAATTAGTTAAAACACTTTGGATTGTCTCCAAAGTGTCTCCAAAAACCCCACCAATAATTTTTGGTGGGGTTTTCATTAAAATCTTTGATTTCTTACCTTATCTACACTAAAATATAAATATAAAAATAGGCAATCAAGAATAATACATTCAACACCTTATCTGTGTTATAATTAAATGGAATTATAATTTTAAGAGGAAAATAATATGAATTTAATAATTAAAAAAATAGTAGACAAGAAAGAAAAAGAAATAATATCAAAAGAGGTCCTTTACGACCTTCCTGAATGGTTTGGTCTACCTGAAAGTACAAAAGAGTATATTAAAGATTCACAAGATAAACCGTTTTTGGCTTGCTATGCAGATAATGAAGTTGCAGGTTTTATCGTATTAAACGCAACAAGTAAGGATACTGCAGATATTTTTGTAATGGGTATAAAGAAAAAATTTCATAGAATGGGAATTGGAACAAAACTAAATACAGAATTCGAAAATATGGCAAAAAATCTTGGATATTCTTACTCACAAGTGAAAACTGTAAAAATGGGACACTACAAAGAATATGATATTACTAATGAATTCTATATCGCAATGGGATATAAAGAATTAGAATGTTTTCCTACCTTATGGGACGAATGGAATCCATGTCAAATATATGTTAAATATTTAGGGGAATAATACTTTAATAATATTTTATTTATAAATAAAATATTTTAGTATCTAAAAGCTCGATGAGTAAAAATAAAAGTAGAGTATATTCACCAAGAAACTTGATATAGTTTACTTTTAAAAACTAAATACAAGATAAATACAAATTTATACCCTGCCATTTTCCCTGCCAATATAAAAAATAAAGTCGATACTTCCTATGATATCAACTACTCAGGATAGATTCTTCCCCTATTGAGTGGGGAATAGTCTCACCATCTAAGGGTGACCGATGCTTTTGCATCGGTCATTTTCGAGACGAAGCAAAGCTGAGTCCGAAAAACTAAGCGAGAAAACTCACGAGAGTTTTCGAGAGGACATCGCAAGCGATGTTTTTACGTCAGCCCCATATATCGAGCACGAAGTGCGAAGATAGATGGATGGAAACCCTTCCGCAGGGAAGAAAAGCCGATGCGACGAATAGGAGCGTTGGCTTTTCTGATTCGCTAAATGGGATTGAAAATTATGTAATAATTTTCAAGTATACTTAGGAAATAGTAAACCGAAGATGAAACGGTCAAATATACTCGTTTCGAATATACGTCATTGTGGCGTGACTCGCGTACGCCTCATATCGGATTTCTGTACTTAGTCTATTTCACCATATTTTCTCATAGATTGTTTTTGAATATTATATAATTGGGTGTAATTGAGTAGTTTCTTTTAGAGATTAATCGAAGATAGATTAGGGAAAATAAGCAAGAAAATCATAAAGGATTTTTCAATTACAAAAAGATGAATATACCATTTCAGATTGGATAAAGATCAATTATATGATAATATAGTCCGATAATTAAAATATTTAAACAGGAGGATTGATGTATGTTATCAAAAATTAAATTATGGTTTTTTAATCATAAGAATTTTTTAAGGATGTCAAGATTTTTAATTTTACCAGTGTCGCTTCTTTTAGTTACCTGGATTTTTGATCATCAATATATTGCAATTAAATCTTATATTCCCAAACAACTATTGTTGTCGGTTGAAGTTTCAGTAGATTTCCTTTCTAATATATCTGGAATATTTTTGACTATAAGTACTTTTTGTTTTACAATTATTGTCACTGTACTTAATAAATATAGCAGTAGCATATCACCTAGGATGCTTCAGAGTTTCATAGATAGGACCGGAGTTCTTGGTTTATATGGTATATTTGTCGGTGGTTTTTTCTATTCAGTAATCAGTATCCTATTATTGCAAGATATTGCTCCAGACCAACATGTTGTCGCTGGAAGTTTCGGAATTGCTTATTCCATAATTGCGATGCTAAGTTTTATCGCTTTCTCAAGACAGGTTCTTGATAATCTAAAAGTATCAAATATTATAGAAAATATTTTTAATGATTGCGAGAAACTTATTGATAAAGAGGTAGAACTAAGAAAAAAAGCTAAGTATTATGAAGAAGGCGACGAATCTACAAAGTTATCAATTGTAGCTGAGAGCTCAGGTTATTTATTTGAAATAAAATCAGATAATATTTTTAAAGAGCTTAATGGCATAAAAGCAGAATTTGTTATAAACAAGAGAATTGGTGAATACACAACCAAAGGAGAAAGCGTAGGGGAATTAAATATATTCCAATGCAAGTTAGATGATAATGATAAAAAAGAATTAAAAGAAAAATTAAGTCCATTGTTTATAATAAATGCTTACAATAATGGAGAAGAAGATTATCACCGTGGAATTATAAACTTAACCGAAATCGCTAATATGGCCCTAAGCCCTGGCACAAATGACCCAAATACTGCAATAATGTGTATAAATAAAATGTCATCATTGCTTGGGAAACTCTTATCTACAGGCAATCATTTTATAATCCTGAAAGAGGACGAAGATGTAAAAATAATTTATCAAAGTTATTCTGTAAAGGACGAACTATATCTTGGTTTCAGCCAGATAATTTCCTATTCAGCAGGTGATCCTTTGGTTACCAAAGCGATTTTACAAGGGATTTATATCATATACATAATGGCAGATATGGATGCTAAAAAAAGCATAAAAAGATTTTTTGATGATAGCTATGAAATTTTAATGGAAAATTTTACTCACGAAATTCATTTGGATATTTTTAAAAAAATAAAAAACAATATGGAAAAGCACGTAACCTTATAGGAAAATACCTCTGAATCCATTTGAATTTAAATGCATTCAAAATCAAATTAAAAATATGGTCAATTAGTTTAGTATTTGTGGACCACTTTTCGATAATAACTCTGGGCCCATTTTCGGTTGATATTTACATGATGAAATATTTACGTTTGAGCCTAATGCATTTAATATAAGCAAGAAATAAATATCTTTAAATAAAAAATACGAAAAATTACTATTGAAAAACAATGATTTTGAACTTGTTTCAATATTAAAGGAAAATGGGACAATTTTTTTTTAAAAAATAGAAAATGATTTCAAACCAAAAATCTATATGATAGATTTAATAATTACAGATCTACAAATTATAATTCTCTGGTACTGGGACTGGGACGGGACTAAAAATTTGAAAATGTCCTATAATTAGATGGATTTGGTGATACTCTAAAAAATAGAACCTAGTATTTTGAACGGTTTGGTATATATCGTACGTTTGGAAAAGAAGAATGGGAATAATGCGGTGTAACTTAGAATTATTAGGAGTATAACGACGACATAATTCTTATATACAGCGTATGCAACAAGAACTTTAATCTTAACGAGCAACGCGAGGAAAAGATTATTAGTTCTAACTGCTAACATAGCAAGATATATAAAACCCTTATATTTTTAAGGGTTTTTATTATAGTTGCAAACATTTTGCAACCAATAAAAAACTTTATCACATTTTATAAAAGATTCTAAATTATACTAGATACCATTTATGAAGGAGTAAAATAATGAAAAAACAAACTACTAACTTTGCGCTTTTTGTATTCATATTCGGACCTCTTGTAGGCCTTATTATTGGAAGTATAATCGGAGATATCAAAGTTGGTATTGCTATTGGACCATTCTTAGGTCTAATGTTAGGTTTACTATTTAGCAAAATAAAGCCAAAAGATGAACATAGCGAAGATACTATAACAAAAGATAGTGAAGAATAATATACTCAACAACAAATATTCTCAAAAATAAAAACCGCCTCTGAAAAAGGTGGTTTTTTTATTTTGAAAGCTTTGCTCAATAAACTTAAGCCATTAATAAAAAGAGGTATGAAAACCTCCTTTTTATCATTTAAAAATTAACACTTTTACTATACCTTAGACTTTTTTCACTTATTAAAACCTTAAAGTATTTGAACTTCTTATCTGAATCCGGAATTGAGAATCCAAAACTTATTTCCGTTCGATTTTTCCAAATATTATTTCGTTCAAAGCTTCTACTAAAATAAACACTATCATTTTCATCATAACATTTAATTAAAATATATATAGATTCAATATCATAACCAGTAGTGTTTTCAAAGTTACCTCTGTAGCGTTTCTCATTTCCATCAGACCCACTAACATTTTCAACTTCGAAATTTTCAGGTTTAAAAGTATCTACTAATATCCCATATACTCTATTAAATTCTTTTACTGCTTTACCACTTCTCAATATCTCATTAAGGTATTTTTTATTTTTTACAGGAATTTCCACTATTGAATTAATGTCTAAAAGTAATTCATAACGTTTTCTTTGATATTTCTCCCATTCATCTGTGAAAGTACTATCCACAAAATTTTCCCCTAATACAGATTTTTTCTTTAATACAGCTTCTTTTACTTCCTTAAGATTGTTAATATATGCGTTAGCAAATTCCTTTAACTTAGGATCTTTAAAGTTCCGGTTATTATATTTATCAATTTCAATTAGTTCACAATCTATGTAGTCTCTATAGTCTTTAATTGATTCTTTTTCTTTATCTTTAACCTTATCCTTAGTAATTATATAAACAATTCCCCACCTATTATCCAATCCTTTTGCTAACGAGTTAATGAATTCATTATCATACGTACTGTTTCTATCACCTATAAAATAACGCGGACTTGGTAACAAAAGGCCTATTATCAAAAGTAATAAAGCTAATCCTATTCTTTTTTTCATAAAACTGTAGCCCCCATTTCCGTAGTCTTTTCAGTATAGCGATACCTTTTTTCTATTAATATTCTAGCTAGTATATTTATTAATATTCTAAAAAATAACCTTTTCTATTAAGTCTGAGACTTTTTTTACCTATGAAAACCTTAAAGTATTTGAACTCCTTATCTGAATCGTAAATTGGGAATTCGAAACTTTTTTTTGTTCCATTTCGCCATACATCTTCTGATTCACCGACTATAGAAAAAACACCCTCGTCTTTTTCATCATAAAAATGAATTGAAAGATATATATGTCCAACGTCATAACCAGTAGTGTTTTCAAAGTTCCCTATGTAACGCTTCTCATTTCCATTAGATCTACTAACATTTTCAACTTCGAAGTCTTCAGGTTTAAAAGTATCTACTAATATTCCATATACTCTATTAAATTCTTTTATTTCTTTACCACTTTTCAATATCTTATTAAGGGATTTTTTATTTTTTACAGGAATTTCCACTATTGAATTAATATCTAAAAGTAATTCATAACGTTTTCTTTGATATTTATACCATTCATCTGTTGTGAACGTACTATCCACAAAATCTTCCCCTAATATAGATTTTTCCTTTAATATAGCTTCTTTTGTTTCCTTAAGATTATTAATATATGCGTTAGCAAATTCCTTTAACTTAGGATCTTTAAAGTTCCGGTTATTATATTTATCAATTTCAATTAATTCACAATCTATGTAGTCTCTAAAGTCTTTAATTGATTCTTTTTCTTTATCTTTATCTTTAACCTTATCCTTATCATTTATGTAAACAATTCCCCACCTATTATTCAATCCTTTTGCCAAAGAGTTTATGAATTCATTATCATACGTCTTGTTTTTATCACCTATAAAATAATTCGGACTTGGTAACAAAAGGCCTATTAGTAAAAGTAATAAAGCTAATCCTATTCTTTTTATCATAAAACTGTAGCCCCCATTTCCATAGTCTTTTAAGTATATCAATACCTTTTTTCTATTAATATTCTAGTTATCTTTTGATAGAAATTTTTAAAATAGTTCCTTAGTATATAAACTCCTTCTCATTACCAAAACTGTTAATAAAAGGTGAAAAAAGCTAAATAACTATTAATTAAGATCGGTAACTTTATTGTAATTATTTCGATAAGAAAAGTCAAGTTTGTCTGTGACTATAAGTCGGATGTAAAGTAAAAAGGACTAACCTTTTTTTGATATATACTCAAGAAAAAGGATAAGATATACTTTAGTTACAATAATAAGACTAAATAATTTAAAAAAGCTAAATATTAAATTTTTATAATATATTTTTTAATATTTACCCATATTTTGTCCAAGTTATATTGTATAATTATCATAGGTAATAATAAAATAAGGAGAATATATTATGAATAAAAAAATTATTACAATTCTTACAGGTATTATAGTTTTAGTTGGTGCATTCTTTTTCTATCAGCATTCTGGTAAAAATGACCTTAAAGCTGAACATACTAAATACTTAGCTCTTATCAATGATAACCATGATTTCGATGGTGGTCTTAAAAGATTAGAGACTCTTGACACTGATGAAGGTCAAGAAATTTTTAAAAACATAAAAACCGAAATCAAAATTGCTAAAGAATTGAAAAACATCGACACAAGTCTTGATAATAAAGATGTTGATGCAGCTAAAAAATCTTTAGAAAAAGTCGATACTCTTACTGTAGACAATACTTTTGATAAAGCTATAGAATGGTTAAAAGAAGATATTACCAACTATGACAAAGCTAAAAAAGAAATAGATGAAGATAAATCTGGTAATATCAGTTCAATTATTGATAAGTATAAGTTTAATCATAGTGCGTTAAAAGCTAAGTTAAGTGAAAAAGATAATTCTACATCTAGCTCTTCATCAAATTCATCATCAAATAATAGCCAATCTTCTATCTCAGATAGCGAAAATATCCCTCAACTTAAGGGACAACAAGCCCCTATTACATATGGCGAGGTGAAAAAAGGAAAATACAGTAATGGCTCTCCTGATACTGTAGTTGGAAAAATACTTTCTGAAGAGTTAGGTGGCCCTGTTGCTAATTTTTCAAATGAGCAAATAAGAGATGCTGTTGCAAGATACAATCAAAAAAACTCTCAAAAAACCAATACTAGCCAAGATCCATTAGAGACTTATTATCCACAATGGTCTGCTGCTGTTAAGCAAAGTAATCCGGATGCAGAGATAATCAGAGATACAGATGGAAAATACTATGTAGAAGGTATGACTAAAAATCGTGTAGCAGTTATTTACGAAAACCCTCATTTAGTTCGATTAGTTAACGCTACTACAAACGTACATGTTGAATTCTAAAAATATAATTTATTAATTTAATTAAACCTATTCAAAAACACATAACCTAACATTACCTTGTAAGTTATGTGTTTTTTTCATCCCCTTCTCCACAATAAATTTAGTAATTATCAAAGTATGATATTTATCTTAAATTTACAATATAATTTTATTATTTTCTGAAAAATCATTGTAAAAATATCTTTATTTTCATTGTATTACAGCTTTTTTTCTCACTAAAATATTTTATCAACATTTCGAAACTTTATTGTATTTTTTAGTTGATTTATTTGATAGAATATGCTAAATTATCTATTGTTGAGATATATTATGAAATCAAAAATAATATAAAGGAGACAACAGTTTATGAAGAAAATATTAATAACTAAAAAAACAAGTATGATTTCTACTTTTATTCTCACTGCAACATTAAGCTATCTATTATATAATTACACTTTACTAGGAGTAGCATTAGCCAGTATTTATATCTTGGCAACAGGAATACTAAACTGCAAATATAAAACAAATAATAAACTAATCAACTATACTTCTATTATATTTGCAACACTAATGATTATTTTTATATCTATAAATAATAATCTACATCCTTTAAAAATCAATATGATTTTAATAGCGGAGCTAATATTTTTTGTTTACTATTCATCATCAGATAGCTTTTTGGAGATTAAAAATTAATTATATATATTTCAAATATTTTTAAACAAAAATCCCACTCTTAATAGAGCGGGATTTTATTTTATAGGTAATCTACATCTTTGATTACTTCTGGTTGTTGTGGTTGTTGAGGTTGTTGTTTTTTAACAATTGGTTTACGAGTTTTTACTCCGTTATTTCCTGCTGGAAGTCTGTATTTTTTAACCTCTTGTTTTGGTTGTTGTTTTTTAGCAACTGGAACACGAGTTTTTGCACCATTGTTTCCTGCTGGAACACGTAATGGTTTTTCTGATTTTACAACTGGTTTTTTCTCAGCATAGTAGTATCTCATATAAGCTTCCATCGGGTGGATAGATGCTTGAATAGAAATACCGTCCTCTTTAATTAATTGATAAGTTTTACCATTATAGTTAATTTCTTTTTTTACCTCTGGTAAATAGTCTCTAAAATAACTAAGTGGTGTACTTAAGTCCGGACGTGGTACTTTTATTCTTTGTTTTGGAGATATTTCTAGCCCATCACTTGTTTTTACATTGTAACTAACAACTAAAGTTATTGGATCAACAAGCTCATCTCCACTAGCTTTTTGATTTGAAGTTGCTTTTCCACTATTCACATCCACTGCAGCTGCAAACGGTGCTTGTGAAGTTGCAGTTAAAGCAAAAGCTGTTAGTGCAACTGTTAATGTTTTTTGCAATTTATTCATAATATACTTTTTCCTCCTAATAATTTTAGCATAATAATTGCTTTAATATTATATATCAAATATCCCTAATTTGTCAAAAGAAATCCTCTTTATCCTTTTATATTAGTTTTTTTAATATAAACACAATAGCAAAGTAATTTTAACACCTGAAAAAATATTTAATAATTTATTGTTGATAATAAATATCTATAATTTCTCTGTATTTTTTAAGATATATTTGTGTATTATTTATAAATAGATCCCTCTTACAAAAACATAATATTTATAAAATACAAGTGAATAATGATATAATTGACCTAGAAAATAAGAAACAGGAGTAATAGCTAATGAGTTTAGATTTATTTATTTTTGAAAAAAGAGAAGAGATAAAAACTTCTCTAGATGTCCTAAGCTATCTAGAAGAATTTTCTAGATACGAAGAGGACAAAGACTATAATTCACTTGAAGGATGCTCTCCAGTTATAACTGCTTGGGCAAAAGAAATGTTTAAACATTTCCCTCCTATGAACGGCAAATATGCATTACCTGATGAAATTGCTTTTTCATCTGAGGATATCGAGGATCATTTAACTGACTATACTTTAGGAAAACATGGTGCTATATGTTCATTTTCTTATAATGTTATAGATGATGCATTGGATTTTCTTTTAGATATATTTGATGAGTATAATATTGGCGTTTATGACTTCAATAATATTGATAATATTATAGGTTTTGATATCGAAATTTTAAAATATAAAACAGAGAGTACCAATATTACTCCATGTACTTGGAACGAAGTAGAAAATTCTATTTATACCCTTGATAATCCAGAGAGAAAGTCAGCATATCTATCACTATGGTTTGATATTAACGGAAAAGACAGTAGTTTTCTTCAATGTGCTCCAATTTATAAAGAACCTAGCTTCTTTTCTCGATTATTTAATAAGGATAAAACAACTAAAATTAATGGTTATGCTCTTGAAATGAAAAATGATAAAAGTGTTTATCGAACAGTTATTCAAAACAAGAAACAATTAAGAGAGATTATAAAAAGTTGGTGTTTTGATAGAAAACTACCTGATATAAGTAAATATAAAAAAGTATCAAACTTATAATTAATAAGCAAAAAAGACAGGAAAAAATTCTCCTGTCTTTTACTTATTATTAGTTACTTTTAATACTTTCTACATAGTACTTAGATTTCACATTACCACCTGCGTACTGTTTATTATTAATTTTTAGTGTAATTGTTGAAATTTTTGTTTTTGTCATTTTATCTACAACATTGATTTTAATCTTATCACCTTCAACTACCCATTTATCTTGTGGTTCAACCTCTTGTGGATGATTATTACCCATTATTCTTGTAGTAAATACAATAACATTATCACCTTTATAATAATAAACCTCATCTTCCTTAGGTACTGCATTAGATTTTGTAGAACTTCCATCTTTTTCACTAAAGTATGATCCTTTTAGCAAGTTAATCGCTTCTTCTTTAGTATATGTTTTTGAAGAAACAGCATTGATAACATCTAAGTAATCTGCACTAGATACTGTATATAATGTTTCTCCATTTGCAGCTTTTGTTGTTTTAATTTTTGATTGAGTAAGCCAGTGAAGTAAGTTTGTTTGAGATGATAGTCTAGATACGTCATTACCTGATACGGCTACTATATCTACTAATTTTTTTGCCGAAGCAAAATCATGATTACCTGTTTTTACCGTTTGCGTATTATTATTATTTTTACTTTCACTATTTACGCTATTGTTATCATTGTTATTATTTCCGTTATTACCATTGTTTTCACTGTTATCTTTGTTTTCTGTAGTATTTTGTTCTTTATTTGTATTGTTATCTTCTTCCTTTTTCTCTTCTGAAGAGTTATTTGATTGTTCTGTTTTTTTATTGTCATCTTCTTTGTTTTTTACATTTCCTTTTGTAGCACAACCAGTTATTATTAAAGCACCCGTTGCAAGCAAAGCTAATAGTTTTTTGTTCATATTTCTGACCTCCATATATTAGTTCCCTTTATTATACCATATTTGGATACAAAAATAGACTCTAAAACCTTTTTTGTTTTAGAGTCTATTATTCTTAATCTTTTAAAATTATCTCATACCTTTATCGTACGGTACACCAAGAGCTTCTGGTGTAGAAGTTTTCTTAGAAAATACGATAAGCGCAATAATTGTTGCTACGAATGGGAACATATTCCAGAACGATACCGGAATTGGTAGATCTGGTGCTAAAATTGATACTTTTTCAGCAAATACTTTTGTTCCACCGAAGAACAGTGATGCTAAAGTAATTGTAATTGGGTTATATTTACCAAAGATAAGTGCTGCTAATGCTAAGTATCCAAATCCGTATACTGTGATTGCTGCGTTGAATCCTTGGCTGAATGTAGTAGCGATGATTGCTCCTGCTAATCCTGCTAGACATCCTGAGATAAATACCCCAATGTAACGATATTTAAATACATTTAATCCTAATGAATCACTTGCTTGTGGGTTTTCCCCTACAGAACGTAATCTTAATCCAAATGGACGTTTATAGATAACGTAGTAAGTAACACAAACTAGGATAATAGCTATAATGATCGTTGGATAAACTGTGAAATTACCAAGTATTGTATATCTTGGGAATCCACTAGCTAATAATAATTCATAAGTTCCGTTAAAGTGGTTTACTAAGAATAATGCGATAGCTGGTGTAATTAAGTTAATCGCTGTACCTGAGATTACTTGGTCAGCTTTTAAGTTAATACTGATAAATGCGTGAATTAATGAAAGAAGTCCTCCACACGCTGTTGCCGCTAATAAGCAAAGTACTAATTGACCAAATGTAGGTGCTCCATCAAATGCACTAAGAGCTATGAAAGAAGCAACAAATGAACCGAAAATTACGAAACCATCAAGTGCAATATTTACAACCCCACTCTTTTCAGAATAGAAACCACCTATTGCTGCGATAAGTATAGGTACTGTATATTGCAACATTGAGTCTAATAGTGATAATATTGTATCCATCTATTTATCTCCTTTCTTTTTACTGCTTGCTGCTTTTTTAGAGAATTTGAAATCAAAGATTGATTTAGCAGCTACAAATAGAACGATTAATCCGATTAAAATATTTGCGATATCTTTTGGAATACCAACAAATGATAATTGAGGTGTTAATACACCTAAAAATCCAAATAGTAATGCTCCTAGTAATGAACCTAGAGCTGTATTAGCACCAATAAGTGCTACGGCGATACCCATGTATCCATATCCTTGGAATGTAGAACCTGCTACTACTTGTCCAACCGGCCCCATGTTGTAAAGAGCTCCACCTAGACCAGCAAATGCACCAGAAATAGCCATAGATAAGATTGTATTTCTATTAACTTTCATACCAACGAATTTAGATGCATTTGCGTTATAACCTACAGAACGTAGTTCGTAACCAAATACTGTTTTTTCCATAACGATATAGAAAATAATTACTCCAAAAATTGCAAAGAATAAATCTGTACCTAAACGGTGGTTACTAAAGATTCCTTCGATAAGACTATTTTGTAAATATCCTGTACCATCTTCTGCAACGATTGGTTTAGAAATAATATCATTTGTTCCTTTAATAAATTTAGGAACAGCGAATTGTACGAAGTATAATGCTGTATAGTTTAACATAATTGTTACAACTACTTCACTGATATTGAATTTAGCTTTTAAATAACCAGCGATACCAGCCCAAACACCACCTACAATAATACCTGCTAGGATAGAACAAATTAATACTAAGTAAAAATTCATCCCTTCCATTTTGATAGCAACAAGACCTGCAAAAAGACCACCCATAATAAATTGTCCTTCTGCCCCAATGTTGAATAACCCTGTTCTAAATGCAAAGGCTACTGATAAACCTGTACAAATAAGTGGAATTGTCGATACAAAAATTTCTGCTATACTGTTTGAATCAGAAAAAATGTCTCCAATAACACTTAAAACATCTTCTGGCGACGCTCCAATTGCCGAAATAAGAATTGCTCCTATAATAAACGAAGCTAATATTGGTAGCACCGCATTAGTTAAAACTTTTTTTAACATACGCTCTCCTCTCTACTTCTTAACCCCGGCCATTAGAAGACCTAGTTGTTCTTTAGTTACATTTTCATCATTATCTACGACATCAATTATATTACCATTGTGAATAACAGCTATTCTGTCAGATAATGTTAGAATTTCATCCAAGTCGTATGAAATTAATAATACTCCATTACCTTTATCGCGGTAATTAATTAACATTTTATGAATACCATTTATCGCACCAACATCAAGACCACGTGTAGGTTGTGTTGATACTAATAATTTTGGATCTAATTCTAATGCACGTCCGATAATAAGTTTTTGTTGGTTACCACCACTCATACTACGAGCCGCAATTTTTTCGTCACCAGCTTTACGCACATCATATTTTTCACAAAGCTCTTTAGCAAATTTAGAGATTGCTGGTTTTTTCAAGAATCCACGTGAAGAGAATTTTTCTGTATAGTAATTTTCTAATACTGAGTTTTCTTCGACACTGAAATCAAGAACTAGTCCATCTTTGTGTCTGTCTTCTGCAATAATTTCAAGACCTAGTTCTTTACGTTTTGCTGTTGGAACTCCAGCAAGGTCTTTTCCATCAAAGACAATTTTTCCTTTAGTTTCTTTTAATAGAGCATTTAGTACTTCAACAAATTGTTGTTGACCGTTACCATCAACCCCAGCAATACCAAGGATTTCTCTTTCACGAACATCTAAGTTGAAGTCAGAAAGTATATCTTTTTTCTCTTCAGTATCTGCATAAAGACCAGACACTTCTAAGATTTTTTTCTTACCTTCTCTAGAACGTTCATATTTAATAATTTCTAAATCTTTACCAATCATAAGACTAGCAAGTTTTTCTTTCGTTGTGTCTGCTACTTCTACAGTTCCAAAGTATTCACCACGACGAATAATACTACAACGATCAGCTACTGCCATAATCTCGTTAAGTTTATGAGTGATTAGTAAGATAGTTTTTCCTTCTGCTTGAAGATTCTTAAGAATTGCTAAAAATTCTTTAATTTCAGCAGGAGTTAATACAGCTGTAGGCTCGTCAAAGATAAGGATATTAGCATCTCTATATAACATTTTTAGAATTTCTACCCTTTGTTGCATCCCAACTGTAATATCACCTACTAAGGCTTTCGGGTCAACTTCTAATCCATATTTTTTAGATAGTTCTGTAATTTTTTTAGCAGCAGAATCTAAATCAATTTTTCCGCCTTTTACTTCTTCCATTCCTAAGATGATGTTCTCAGCAACAGTGAAGTTTTTAATTAATTTAAAGTGTTGGTGAACCATACCGATCCCAAGCTGATTAGCATGTTTAGGATCTTTAATGTCAACTTCTTTCCCATCCAATTTAATGACACCCTCTTCTTGATGGTACATACCAAAAAGAACGGACATCAACGTAGATTTACCAGCACCATTTTCCCCAAGCAATGCATGAACTTCGTTCTTTTTCACCTGAATAGTAATGTCTTTATTTGCGTAGAAGTCACCAAACTTTTTAGTTATGTTTAGCATTTCTATAGCGTACATATATTTACCTCTCTTTTGTATATTGTTACTTATCTATTATAATATATTTTTACAATCTAGTATAGCATTTTAGCATGATTCTGTTAATTAATTTTATAATATTTTTTAATTTAACAAATATAAAAATTAAATCTATAAAAACTGCATAATATTATTGTATTTTTATAATTATTTCCACAATTTTTCAAAGCTTATACTGCAGAAAATTTTTTTAATTATTCACATTTTAAAAAATAATAATTACGTTTACAAATTTATAGCTTTTTTTAAAAAATTTTTAAATAAAAAAGGTCTAGTAAAATACTAGACCTTTTTTTGAATTATAATTTTAAAAATTATAGTTCACCTTCGATATTTGCTTTATCTGTTACTTTATCTGCTTCAGCAGCTACAGTTGATTTACCAGACTTAAGTGATTCTACAACTTCTTTAATTTTTTTGTTGATATCACTGCTTAAGTTTGGATTTTCAGCAGGTAGACCTACACCATCGTCTTTGATAGTGAATACTTTAGCTTTTCCACCTTCGAATTTACCAGCTTTGATAGCATCTAATACTTGAGTTACTGCAACATCGATACGTTTAACAGCAGATGTTAAGATTACAGATTTTTCTACATCTTTTCCATCTTTATCTTTAGCTTTGAATACACCTTCAGAATATTGGTCTT